>Ga0209725_1001052_pt1 | contig 16117 bp, 13 predicted proteins | sample I18A1metaG_FD_184145 | JGI IMG/M metagenome (GOLD analysis project Ga0209725, IMG submission 184145) | Lake sediment bacterial and archeal communities from Gulf of Boni, Indonesia to study Microbial Dark Matter (Phase II) - ​I18A1 metaG... | ecosystem: Environmental > Aquatic > Freshwater > Lake... | reverse complement strand
GTAGCCGCCATTGCAGTGACAGTTGTGCTCGCAGCGGCTATGGCCATAAGAAGGCGTTCCAAGAAGCTTGCCACAAAAGTTGTTGCAGAACCAAAGGCGCCCGTTTGTCCTGAGTGCGGGAAGCAGATGCTCTATGTTGAAAGAGTCAGACGGCACTACTGCACTAATTGCAAGAAGTACCGACAGTAGCGTGCTGCCCATGGCGCTGGAGCTAGGCTAGACTTTCGGCTATTTCCCGGACCGTGGAAAGGAATACTTCAAGCTCGTCTGCGGTGTTGTAGATGTACAGGGAGGCTCGAGCTGTTCCGTTCGCATGAACTATCTCCTTCATTGTGGGAAGAGCACAGTGATGCCCCGATCTTATCATGATTTTCTTGGAAACGTCAAGAGCAAGAGCCACATCATGCGGATTCAGTTCGCCTACATTGAATGACGTCAATGCAACTCTGTCCTCAATCTTCTCTGGCCCATAGACCTTCACCTTCCCGATTTCCTTCAACCCTGTATACAGCCTCTTCCCTAGCTCCAGCTCGTGAGCTCTCACATTTTCCATACCGATTTGCGTCAGGTAGTCGACCGCGCGACCGAGCCCTATTCCTTCAGCAATTGCAGGTGTACCCGCCTCAAATCTCCTCCATCCTCCAGTAAGTTGGTACTGATTGGCTGAAACATCTTGGATGGTCCCGCCGCCTATGAATGTGGGCTCAACCTGGTCTACCAGCTCTCTTTTGATGTATAGAGCTCCGGATCCGGTGGGTCCGCACATTTTGTGTCCTGAAAAGGCCAGAAAGTCGCAGCCTATCTTCCGAACGTCCACTTTCAGATGGGGAACTGATTGGGCCGCATCTATGACCGTGAGCGCTCCTTTTTCCTGCGCCAGTTTCACTATGTCGCCAACTGGAACGATTGATCCGACAGCGTTTGACACGTGAGGAAATGCCACCAGTCTTGTGGAGTTGTCAATCGCCTTCTCAAAGTCTGCCAAGTTGAAAATCCCCTGCTGGTCGGGACTTACCACCTCCACTCTCACGCCATGCCGCTGTTGGGCTCTCTGCCAGATTATGAAGTTCGAGTGATGATCCATCATCGTGGTGACGATTTTGTCTTCTTTTCTCCATTTCAAGCCGTTCGCAACTGTGTTCAGCCCTTCAGTCGTGTTTCTAGTTAAGACTATTTCTTCCTCGTCACGTGCGTTGAGGAATCGAGCAACCTTGCTGTGAGCAAGGGAGTACTCCTCGCTGGCTTTCTGCGAGAGCTGATGAATGCCGCGATCGATGTTAGCTCGATATTTGTGGTAAAACTCTAGCATCTTGTCGAGGACCGGTTCAGGTGTGAGGCTGCTCGCGGCGCTGTCCATATAGATGATCCCAGTCTTCAGAATAGGATAGTCTTCGCGAATCCTATCCACATCAAGCAACATTCTATTCCTCAATGGCACATGCGAGGATTCGGAGGACCGGGAAGGTATATCGCCGAAGCCCTCTCGTCCCACTGCATCCGCCTAGACGATTATTCCTCATACTCTTAAACAATCATCGGAGAGCAAAGAGCGGCGGTTCAGGGCTCAGTTAAGTTCATTAGATCCCTCGGCCCGTCTTGCTAGACTGCAAAGGTGAGTTGATGGCCCGCCAATCACATTAACTCATGCCTTGGACTCTTTCTATAGCGAATACTGGGCCTCAACTGTGGGCAGGGAAGGAAAGCGATGCTGGACATAAGATTTGTTAGAGAGAATTCTCAAGCAGTCAAAAATGACCTCACTAGAAGGGGAAATCTGGAGAAGATAGAATGGGTTGACGAGCTGCTACGGCTTGATGTCGAATGGCGCAGGATATTGACCGAAGTCAACGCACTGAGAGAGCAGCGAAACAGGATCACTGAGGAAATCGCGAGGCTGAAGAAGTCCGGCCAGGAGGCGAGCATGAAGATCAGAGAAGCTGAGGCCATCCCTGACATGATCGAGGAACAGGAAAGGAAGATTGCCGAGCACAGACAGAGGATAGACTTTCTATTGATGCGACTTCCAAACTTGATGCATGAATCTGTGCCCCAGGGGGAGAATGAGGAGGACAATGTGGAAGTCAAGACATGGGGAAACAAACCGGTCTTCTCCTTCAAACCCAAGGACCACATAGACCTCGGCGAGGGTCTGAAACTGATTGACATTGAGAGAGCTGCGAAGGTGGCCGGCGCGAGATTCTACTACTTGAGAAACGATCTTGTCAGATTGAATTGGGCGATTATCAGTTTCGCTCTGGACAGAATGAAGGAGAAGAGGTTCACGCTCATTCAACCTCCTTATCTGCTGAGAAGGGAGGCTATGGAGGGAGCGGTCGATCTTTCCGATTTTCAGGATGTAATATACAAGGTGGAGAACGAAGATCTTCATCTGATTGCCACCTCTGAACATGCACTTCTAGGAATGCATAAAGATGAGATTCTCAATGGGGGGGATCTACCTCTTCGATATTGCGGCGTAAGCCCCTGCTTCAGAAAAGAGGCAGGCGCACACGGAAGAGACACGAAGGGAATATTCCGAGTCCATCAATTTGAGAAAGTGGAACAGTTCATCTTCAGCAAACCAGAACAGTCCTGGGCTGAACATGAGCTTATGATCCGGAACGCGGAGGAAATCTTTCAAACGTTGAAACTGCCCTATAGGATCGTGAATGTTTGCAGCGGAGAACTTGGTACAGTGGCGGCCAAGAAGTTTGATTTGGAGGTTTGGCTTCCTGGCCAGAACAAGTATAGGGAAGCGGTCTCATGCAGCAATTGCACCTCGTATCAGGCTGTGAGATCCAACATCAAGTACCGAGACAAACCCAACGAACCGACCGCGTATGTTCACACGCTCAACAGCACTCTCATTGCGACAGAACGTGCCGTTGTTGCCATACTGGAAAACTGTCAGAGAGAAGACGGATCCATAAGAATACCGGACGCCATGGTCCCATACATGAATGGAACAACCGAGATATCAACGGCCAGAAAATAGAGGGCACAAGATGAGCGACTTCACTACTAGCTAGGGCCAAAGGAAAAAAAGAGAAGGCATTGTCCGGTTTTCAGTGGTTCACTGACCCTATCTGCAGCTTCTCAGCATATGACCTGTTCAGAACCCTTGCAGTATACAGATTGACAAGGCTGTTTGCGCTTGCCTCGCCTGTGATCTTTCCGAAGTCTCCCTTAAGCGACCTCCACTTCAGTCTTGTTCGCCCGCTCTTCGAGTTGTAGATCACGCCCAATACGTTAGAGACCCTTGTGAAGGATATGTCTCCTTCCACCTGCACCGTCTCCTTGTCCTCAGCCTCAACATACATTGTTCCTATTTGCGAGGCTCTTTCAGGGAATACTGAATGATCTTCGGCGAGTTCCATGGGCATGAATGATTGGCAGGTGCTCAGAATCATGAACCTTCTGAAGTACTCCAAGTCGCAGACTGCCTCGATCTCCATAAGTATCCCAGGCAGGTGAGCCTGCGGGCTGATGCTATGATGTAAACGGATTTAACTCTATTCCCCTATGAGAGCGAGAAAAATGCTCGATATTGACTTTCTGTTGATTTGTTCGCATAGATAGGTGAATAGGTTTGCCTGCGCACCAAGAAAGAAGCGTACCATCTACGTCTTCGATCCCATTGCTTTCGCCAGCTGTCTTCCTAACTCTCTGCATTCCTGTAGGATTTTCTGGCTTGGCTTTCCGTAGGATCCGACTGGTGTGCCCACCTGTTTTCCCACCCTCTTGAACAACTCTACCATTACAGATCTTACCTTTCCACCACCGCCGTGGGAGTAGAATATCGCATACGGCTTGCCTGTGTAGCCGTCCAGCTTCTTTACTGTGTCTTGAATGTAGTGGTCGTCCATGAAGGTCTTCAACCCGCCCGCGATATAGCTGAAGTAATCTGGTGATCCGAAAGCCACGCAGTTGAACTTGGGAAAAGTGGAAATGTCGAATCGGCCGTCGTTTGTGTTGAACGCGGTGACTTCACATCCATATTCCTTCAATCCTTCACTAACGGCCTTCGCCATCTGCGAAGTGTTTCCATATTCCTGCGAATGATAGAGCACGAGCGCCGTGACCATATCAATGACCCTTTGGCCGCAACTACACAAATGAATCAATGGGCATACAAAAGCCTTACAGTGACATGATTCCTATCGATTTGGCGAAAGAGAGCAATTCATGCGCGTGCACACTACGCATGTCACGCGTGCGGGAAATCACAAAGAGCGCTCAGCACAATAGGCACGAATACAGTTAACAGAAATTACCGCGGTAAACATGGTCCTTTCCGTTAGCAGCAATCGTTGACGAAGTCTGTAAGCTGCTTCTCGCTTAGGCCCGCCCCCGCCGATCCATCTAGTCGTTCAGCAAGCTTCCCGTTCTCAAAGAACAACACTGTAGTCACTACTTCCACGGAATACGTCTCACAGAGCCTTGCGTTGTCACTAGTCTTGATGCGGACACAGTCCTGCGGCCTGCTCTGAACAAGCTTGTTGAATATGGGTAGGAACCTTTGAGAGAATGGGCATCAAGAAGCGTAGAAAAAGAACGAAGACCTTGTCCTTAGAGCCCAATATATCGTCGAGATCATGCCCGATGTCGATCTTGCTCATCGAGGATCTATCTCGCGTTTTGGGTCTTCGGGGCAGTGGCTGCTGTCACAGAAAGGCTTGTTGGAGGACTTGCCACAACGGCAGAGAGTGACACGATTACGAATCTCGTAAGTGTTTCCGTCCGCAGACTCGATTGGAATTCCATCGCGCACCCAGATCGGACCCATAACGCCCAGTTGAGGGTCCTCAACTAACCCAATAGAGCGTTCAAGTTTGGGCTCGTTAGGTTTCCCTGTCCTTGCGTCCCAGGCCACGAGACGACCGGAAGGGCATGCCTCGGCCTCTTCCGCGACGATTCTCCTACTTTCAGGTTTGTGTGACTGCGGAACATGATTCCATATGCCGCCAGCCCGGTCGCAAAAGCGGGCAGAGGCACAAAAAATCTCAGCATCGGTCAGTTTCATAGCTGTGCCTTTGATTTCCTTGGCCTGCTTGAGATAGGGCTCTCGGCTGGCAGTCTCGGTGCCGTCAAAGCCAACTTTCATATGTGTTCCGTCGCAAAACGGCTTGTTCCCAGATTGCCCGCAACGGCAAAGCGCACATCTTTCCTGTGGCGCATATTTCCTACCTGTACGCCATTCATTTGAAGTCCCATCAGAATCAGCGCCGATTATCTGCTCGGATATCGGAATGCTACCCGACACAAGATAAGGGCCATTCTTGCTCACCTTGATTCTCTGAGCACGGTCCTGTGCTTCACTTCCCTTTGTCAAGGCCAGGCAATCTCCTCTCATCGATAGACCAGGTCTGTACTCGTACTCAGAGAGCTTGATGTTCTAAACGTTTACGCAGGCCGGCCATACAGAGTACGCACATCGAGCGTCTGGTCATCGTTCCTCATATCCGATTAGGGGGTTCATTCTTTGGGCATGCGCGCGCGGTTCTCCTCTTTTGACTCTGAATGTGCATATACTGCAATTATGCCATCGAAAAGGTGATGTTGAGCGCCTACCGTGATGCGGTGATTGTTTTCTCATGTTGCAGTGCGCGCTGCAGGTGATATGAATAGCGCACGCACGATCGCGTCTATGCACTTATGTGAAGTCAGGTATACCGAGATTGGGCACATCCTCGACTTAAGCAATTCCGTAATCGAGGACTTGGGGGATACTGTCAGCGTAGGTGCATCCTGAGGCTTCGGGGGTCATGATGAGTAGCCACATATACTGGTAGCAGCTCCTACAGATTGATACCGATGACCGACACTGCACGAATCGATCTGGCGTCTCCCTGTGGTCTCTACTGCGGAGAATGCCTGTACTACGCAGAGGAATGCCGAGGCTGCGTTCCTTCCGGAGGCCGTCCCTCATGGGGACGATGCAGAACCTATACATGCACCATAGGGAAGAGAGTTGAGCATTGCGGTGAATGCGCTGAGTTTCCGTGCACCCGCTTCCTCGGTCAATACAGTAGAGCATTGGGACCCTGGCGAGTTTTCTACAAGGCGGGACAACTCGTCTACCGAAGGAAAATCGGCACAGCATCATGGGTCAAAGAGAAGGCGGCTGGAAAGAATCTTGACCCCAAAGTGTCCGTAGAGCGATGTCTTCTGTGGGAAACGAAGCAAAGGCGACAGAAGAAGAGGCGGAACAGGAAATGAACATCAGTAGCCAGTGCACAAGCTTGTGCCACCAGCTCCATACATCATTGTCATAGTCATGCAGCTGAATTGGCGCTGAATCATTTACTTTTCTCGTCACTCGAATCTCGAAAGGCTCTTAACGCCATCTCATGTTACGTCTAGCTAGAGGTTTGTGAAATGCCTGAAAGAATTGTCGTGGGAAATGTAACTGCTGCAAGAGGAGAGATGAAGAAGGGAGCTATCAAAGGTGTAGAGTTGTTCAATAATGTGAGTGTAGACATTCCGTTCTTGCTGTTGAACGGTGCCAAGGAAGGACCAACACTTCTTTTGATGTCGACGCAGCACGGTACCGAAATTCAGGGGATCGAAGTCATTCGAAGAGTAATCCGAGAACAACTCAAACCAAAGGATCTCAGAGGCGCAGTCATCGCCATACCGGTCGGAAACCCGCTTGCCTTCATGCATCACCAGTACCTTTCGTGGATCGACAATCTCGATGTTGGCGGTGTCAGAGCCGATAGACCGGAGGGAAACACGACCGAGAGACTCGCACACGCCCTCTGGAAGGAGGCATGGAGCAAAGCCAACCTCATCGTCAACATTCACTGCAACACGAGACCAGACTCCCTGATTTATCAGCGAATTGACGTGAGCAATGAAGCCACGAGAGCGAAGCTGGAGAAGATGGCGAAAGCGTTTGGAGTCACAACTATCGTAGCCGATGAGCCACCTCCGAAAGATGCCCTTCCGACGCTGGAGAACCTTGCAACTGCGGCAGGAATACCGGTCATTCTTGAAGAGCTGATAGATGGAAGATGGATCTCAGAACCTTCCACGAGTGTAGGCGTCAAGGGAGCGCTCAACGTGATGAAGGCGTTTGACATGATAGATGGTGAGATCGAACCTCAGAAGGAAATCCCGATCGTTCCCGGCGTAAACAGGTTCTATGGTATGCTACGGGCCAACCGAGGGGGCTTGATACGCTTGCACAAGAAGCCGGGAGAGCCAATCAAGAAAGGCGAAACGGTAGCTGAGATCTACGATCTGTACGGAGACATCATTGAGAAAGTGACTATGCCTGTACAAGGCTTCGTGTGGGCATATCCATGTGGCCAGTCCCTAGGTACATCAGGCGGACTGCAAGCCGTCCAGACAGGAGCCAACATCGCCTACGCGTTCACGCATAAAGAATAACGGACTCTCCCATAGCTCCTCGTTCGCCCCTCGACGTTCAGCTCTCCTAGCATTTGGATCATTCTAAGCATCTGATGTTGCCCCGATACCGGCTTGGCTTCGACAACTAGCACGTGGGACCTAGGCCACCCATATTCTGTGGAGAAGGACAGCAAAGACAAGAGCAGTGAGCGAGAACGAGAACATTATCGAGAAAGCTAGTTGGAGGCCCGACACTTCCGCTGCCCAGCCTGCTACCATGCTGGATATCGAGCCAAGGCCGAAGGTTGTGAAGAACATTATCCCATAGACCACGCCTCTTTGCTCTGGCGATGAAACGTCAGCGCCTAGCGCATTTGTTGTTGGCTGTGTGGCATAGAAGGCTACACCATAGAGAACCAGAAAGGCCATTGCAGCGACAAGACCTTCGAACTGCAGAAACGCGAACCCAGCCGAGATCATTATCGACTCGAAGAGCAGCGCCTTTGCGCTTCCTATTCTGTCGCCTGCCACTCCTCCGAGGAACTGCCCTAGGACGCCGAAGGCTAGGAGCAGCGAAACGGCGAGTGCTGAGGCTTCTATGGACAAGCCTCTCGCCTTGGTGAGATATGCTGGGAGAAAAAGCTCTGTTCCTCTGAAGTAGAGGCCCATCATGACATTGTAGGCGAGAAGAATCCAGAACTTCTGACCTTTGAAGGCGGCATATCTGGCGCCGCTGACTTTACGCTCCCGCTTTGTTGAAGGTATTCTTGAGAAGTAGATGGAGACAACTATTGAGACGACTCCGAAGAATATGAACGAGGTACGCCATCCGGCTGCGAGTGCGAGAAAGACTGCAACCGAAGGAACGAAGACCTGCCCGATGCTGCCGCATACGCCGTGAAATCCCATCACCTTCCCCATTTCCTGCTTGTACCTCTTTGAGATCAGACTGTTCGCGGTCGGATGATAGAAGCTGCTCCATAGAGCCGACAGGACCAGCATCACAACCAGCCCAACATAGCCTCCATCCACATAGAGAACCAAGGTCGAGAGGCCGGCGAGGCCCAAACTCAACAGGATCACCCTACTCTCCCCGATCCTGTCTGATAGGGGACCCCCGATCAAAGCTCCGGCACCGAATAGAAGATAGGCAAAGGTGGCGGCTACACTAATCTCTCCAAGTGACATATGCAGATCCCCGGCGACCAATAGAAGAACGGGAGGCAGGGCTGCGAGATAGGAATGGTCAAGGGCGTGAGCGATTCCCATGAATACGATCGTGACTTTGTTCCGCAACGGCGATTCACATGTATGCTCTCTGAGATTGATCTTGCGGGCTAGATGCTGTCGTCCCTAGATAAGGCTCTCGCAGATCTCCGCAGGTACGAGTAAGGTTATGTTCGGTTGCTAGAGGGTTGTAGTCGAATAGACATATCTAGTGACGCAAAACAATCACTGGGTCAACATCGGTGTTGAGTAATGGCGAAAGTAGTTGTTATCTACGACACGAAGACAGGCAACACGGAGCTGATGGCTCAGGCTGTCGCAAAGGGATCTAAGAGCGTGCCCAAAGCAGAAGTATCGCTGAAGAAGGTTGAGCAAGCCTCGATTGAAGATCTCTTGAACTCGGACGCAATCATCGTCGGGTCCCCAACATACTACGGACTAATGTCAGCGAAGATCAAAGATCTGTTGGACCAATCGGTGAAGATACACGGTAAACTGGAAGGCAAGGTGGGAGCTGCCTTCACCAGCGCAGGCGGCACAGCATCCGGAGCAGAAACAACCATACTCTCGATAATCCAGGCAATGCTTGTACACGGCATGATCGTGCAAGGAAGACATAACGGGAAGCATTATGGTGCCGCAGCGGTCGGCAAACCGAATGAAAAAGACCTGGCCATATGCGAGGAACTGGGCAAGCGAACCACCAATCTTGCATCTTTGATCCACAAGTAGAAAACAGACCAGTCCAATTGGAACACGGGCTCCTCAGGGAATAGTGATGACATCCGAACAGCCAATTGTGGACTTCGCACAGGAGCTGATCAAACAGCCAAGCATCAGCGGCGAAGAAGGCCCAGTAGTGAGACGCATCGTATCGGAGATGCAGAAACTTGGATTTGATCGAGCATGGATAGATGAAGTGGGAAACGCTGTTGGAGTCATCAACGGCGCTGAACAAGGCCCTACACTACTGCTCGACGGTCACTGTGATACTGTAGGAATAGCTCCTGGTGTACCTTGGAGGCACGATCCGTTCAGCGCAACCATCATTGGAAATGCAATCTACGGACGCGGAGCCGCAGATATGAAAGGCGCCTTGGCAGCGATGATCTACGCTGCGGCGCAGGTGGATCGAAGACAACTGAAGGGCCGGGTTGTGGTGAGCGCGACGGTGATGGAGGAGAAGCTGGAAGGGGCCGCCCTTCGAACCGTCATGGAAGTCGTGAATCCGAAGTATGTCGTGATCGGAGAGGCCACTGACCTGAATCTCAACAGAGGCGGACGCGGCAGGGCCGAGATTCACCTCGAAACGATTGGCAGGCCAGCTCATTCATCCTCCCCACATCTCGGCCACAACCCAATCCACGACATGATGAAGATTGTGAATGCGATCGAACCGATGCCGACGAAGTCTGATCCTCTGCTTGGTCCAGCCATCATGGCACTCACTGACATCATCTCAGAACCATACCCGGCCTACTCGGTCACACCCAGCCGCTGCCGAGCCACCTATGACAGGCGACTCCTGCTCGATGAAAGTCCGGAACAGGTATTGGCTTCCATCACCAACCTGCAAGAACTCAAAGGAACAAACCTGCGCGCCCAGATTGCAGAAGGGGAACACACAACGTACACAGGCGCACTTCTCAAGGGAACTAAGTTCCTGCTTGCGTGGATGCTACCGGAAAACCATGATTTCGTCCAAGCCTGTTTCTATGGGCTTACGAAAGCGGGGCTTCAACCAACGATCGGAGCATACAGGTACTGCACAAATGCAGCATACACTGCCGGCATCGCAAAGATACCCACGGTTGGTTTCGGGCCGGGCCGAGAGGAAGACGCTCATATCGTCGATGAACAGTTGGAGCTGGGGGCACTGTTCGCAGCGGAACGAGGCTATCGAGGAATTGTCAACAGCGTGCTTCGAGCCTAGAAGATGGCGCGTGCACTCCGCAATTCACTTGAGCGCCACATATGTGACCTTGTAAAGAGCTACTCTGTGATCCTCAACCACAACATGAGGATCTCTGAAGAATTCGACAACTTTGCTGACGCGCAGTTCAGCAATAGCAGGATGACGTATCAAGTATTCATAGGCACTCGTCGTAATGAGAAGCGTATGTTCCGGAGAGAACCTCGATAACTCCACCATGACCTTATCCCGATCGAAAAGGCTGTGAAGGAATCGCATTTCATTTCGATAGAACTGGAAGACTCTGTGCTCATGATATTCGACAATTGCCGTGCCCGGAGGATAGTTGGCTGTGACGTAGTCAAACAACTGTTTTGTTGGCGCGGGCTCTGTGTGAATTATCACTGCAAGGGGAAGAGTGTTGATGAAGAAGCTTGCCACCAGAATTGTGGGCAGGCCGAATCGAACTGCGGCCTTCACGCAGCCTCCGCGTGAGCGACTCGACCGATTTCCCAAGATAGTCTTTGTCAATGCCAACATGGAGGGCACAACGGCAATCATGATTGCTGGGATAATGGGCAGATAGTAGCGTGGGTATCCAAGGGTCCCAAATAGATACGCGAAGGCAAAGTATGGGATAATCCACAGAAACAGAAAAAGTCTGCCAACCATCTTTCTCAGATTCAGGATACACGCCACGATCGCAAGTATGAGAAGACCGCCATGAAGAAAGACTGTTGGGTTTGTAGAAGCAAATAGTGGATCCGCCCCTACAAATGCTCCGCCCAACGAAAAAACCAAAGTCTGCACGATCACATGACCGAATCTTTCCACAGGATCAAGACCTCTCGTCATTGCCCAAGCAGACTCAAAACGGCTCGATTCGAACAGTTGTCTTCGCATGACAAACAAGTATCTGCCCCAGCCAACTACGGAAATCATAGGAACAGACCAAGCCGCCAGACCTACCAGAAAGAGGAACACCCCCTTGACCACCACCCCTTTTCCTGCCCTTTTCGAGGCAAGGACCGTTGAGGTAATCCACAAAGCCAAAGGCGTCAAAGCAGATGGGTTAGGCCTGACGCCAATTGCCAGCCCATAGATGAGCCAAGACAACTGAAGCAGTCTGGGGGACCCTTTGATCCCAAAGTAGAGAAGAGAAATCGCTGAGGTCAGCAGAAAGGTGAAGAGCATATCTGCCAAAGCAACTTCACTCAAGATCCAGACCGCTGGAGTGAACATCAAAGCCAGACACGTAAGGACGGCTGTGGGCCGCCCGTACATTTTGTGTGACAGCGCATAGATCGGCAGTACCATCAAAGCTCCACTGATCACGCTGATCGTAGCCAGAGCAACCAGAGGATCGGCCTCCAGATACATCATGACTCGCCCAAGAAGGACGTAGAGAGGGAAGCCGGGAGGATGAGGCCTGTGTCTCTCCACGTCATATTGTGAGAGAGCGAAGGCAAAGTTGTACGAGTCCCATTCATCGAAGGAGCAGCTCATGAACGACAAGTACAGAAGCAAAGCAAGAAGCACGAGGACCAGTTGGTCGCAATTGCGACGGATAAAGGAGGTCACGACAGATGCCAGAATCCGACACCCAGCTTTTTTCTCAATTGATCTTTGCCGCAAGTAGAGATTCCATGGCGCGTGGAGCAAGGGTTAGCTCGAAACTGAGGTATGCGAGTTCTCTTCCTGTATCGCCTTCCACTATCCAGCATTCCTGCGTAATATCCTCAGCCCACATCCGCATCCAGTGCGTATGTACGTGTTCTGCTCTTGGCTGAACCAGATCTGGCCGTGTTGCGCACCTCCGGCCTACTTGCCCGGTCATTCTACCGGATGTCCGTGTGTCAAAACGTAACATGGAAGCGTGACCCAAGTCATTCCGGAATCGTATGTCTATCCTGATATTACCTGCAGTCCAGTCTGCAGAAGTCCAAGCAGGAATAGCCATAGGTCCAACCCTATGCGGACCAATCACATTCCAGCTTTCTGTAGCGCGACCAGCACTATCCACCCTGTGAACCCAGACATCGAGAACCTCAACTTCCGTACCCCCAATCAATATCAGCGCTAGGGCCGCAGCGAAACCCACAATCAAGACTCCGATCAGTGCGCCGAGCACCTTCGTGCGTCTGCCCATGATGCCACGTCCACATGTGAGCTTAGCTTGCGTAAACATTGGGTTGAATAGACTTCTTAAGATACGCGCTTATTCAAATACGGACGCCACCACATTCCGCACGGGCCTAGCCGACGCGCCCCCCTTCAAAGGCCAATTGAGATCAACACTGAATCAGTCGGATGGTGGGGCTGCGGAGATTTGAACTCCGGATCACGTGGGTTCTTGAAGGTGGTTGCCTTCCCAAGCCACGTAGCTCATCCTGGCCAATTCATCGGACCATCTAGACCAGATTTGCCTGACACATCTGTTGGGTTTAACCCAGCAGAATTGCCATCTAGCAGACAGCCCCACATTGATTGGCGGCCTACTGGATGACCTCACCTTTTGTTTAAGGTTTCTGTTGATCAAATTCCCGCTTTCTCTGATATCCTGGAAACACAGGTGGAAATGGATCAGTCCTTCGGGATAGTGACGTAGGGTAAGGAACGTTTGAAGGCCTTCAGAATGAACCAGTCTCTAAACCACATGAAGAATGTGCCAAGGTAGCTTTGCATGCGGTATCGTTTGGGAGATTCGTAGACGGTCACATGGTTGAGGAAGATTGCTCGTCGGCCTTGCCTTTCCATAATCTCACAGTCCTCGCTGCTGTACAGATTCGGATTGTAACGAATACCTATGTTGCGAAATGCCTGAAATTCCCCTCGTGCACAGGGACGGCTTGTACGAAATGTCAACTTGAATCGTAGATTCAGAAGACAGAGAAAGACTTTATCCTGCCCCGTCTCGGCCCACGGGTAAGCTCTGACATTACACGCAACCGCCACGATCCAAGGATTGGCGAAGGCCTTCTCCAGCTCTACTGCAATGTTGTCTGGCACCCAAGTGTCTGCATCCATACTCACGACTATGTCCCCGGATGCTGCGGACATGGCGGCATTGCGTGCCTCGCTTATCTTGAGATGGCTGGGAAGGCGAATTGCGGAGTCCGGCAGCTCAGCCAAAGCCTCGGTGACTGCTGGATCTTGGCTGCCTAGATCTGCGACTATGATTTCGTCTCCTTTTCGACGCACTTCCTGGAGTCGTCGTAACGTCCGCACGAGCGCTCGATCGTTTTTACACCACACCGTGAAAGATATCCGCGTTATTCTCACCTCAGAAAGCTTCGACCGGGCTGCGGGGACGTACCAGTCACCGTGTTCTTATGACTGCTCTTTTCTCGATTTTCATCTCTTGGCCTGAGCGCTGAACCATGATGTTCTTCAGCCAAGTGTCGTTCTCATCGGGATAGTCGAGGCGGTAATGTGCTCCTCTGCTCTCCGTTCTCTCGGAGGCACATTTTGCGACCATCTCCGCCACAGTCAACATGGCCTCCACCTCCAAAGCGGCCCCGAGCTCCCAAGAGCTGCTCGCGTGAATCCTAGCAAGATCGTTCCGCAGCTCACCAAGGCACTCGAACGCGCCCTGAAGGCTCTCCTTGCTTCTGATAACCCCTACGTTCCTCACCATCATCCTCTGCAGCCTTCTTCGGATCTCCTTAGGATGAGCACCTGCACTTGCAGACCTACTTCTCAGCTCAGCAACATGTCCGTGTAGCTTTCTTGCCGATGAGTCAACAGGCTCAAATCGTGAAGTTCGGGCATGCTCCGCCGCGGCCTTTCCCGCCCTAGCTCCAAACACTATGGTGTTCGTGAGAGCATTTCCTCCAAGCCTGTTGGCTCCGTCAATTCCGCCGGTTACTTCCCCAGCTGCGTATAGACCCGGCACATCCGTCCTACCATCCTGATCGATTTCGATCCCACCCATGAAGTAGTGAACTAGTGGAGCTATGTGCAGATTGCGAGCTTGCAGATCAAACTTTGAAAGCCATTTTCTTTTGATTTCATCCAGCTCCCCGAGCATGTTCAAAGAGTACTGTGTTGGTTGAGGGGCTTTAAGGTCTAGAAGAACGGCGTCACGATCGCCTCTCCCCTCATGAATCTCCCTGCAGATCAGTCTGCTCAAGGTATCGCGATGTTGAACAAAGTCTCGGCCCGGGCTGTATCCCGCAGCTTTAAGGAACTCCTCATCCCGATTGTTCACCAGCCTGCCCATTTCAACTACGCCGGGATTGAAGAGGAACATCGGTAGCCCCTGTTCCACAAGCCCAAACGGGAAGAACTGCACAAACTCCATATCCATTAGTTTGGCGCCAGCCTCGTAGGCCATAGCGTAGCCCTCGCCAGTGGTACCAACAGGGGTGTCGGTTCGCGCGTAGATTTGTCCTGCCCCACCAGAGGCTACGACTGTTGACTTGGCTTGGAATCCGATAACCTCTCCAGTCAGTCGATTGAATCCCACAGCACCCACAACTCTGTCCCCAGCCCTGCACAGTCTGACAGCAATAAGGTTCTGCATCATTCGGACACCTGACGCACGTGTAAAATCGACGAGAGGAAAAGTCAACCCTGTGCCATTCATGGGAAATGGGCCGCTGACTCTGGCTGTTCCGTCTCCTGTCTCAAGCTTCACCCCGAATTCGCGAAGCTCCATCAGTCTGGATTTCGCATCACGAGACATCGTCTCAACAAGTTTCCGGTTGTTGAGGAATTTCCCTCCTTTCACGGTTCGCTCGATATGCTCCTCTGGAGTCAGTTTTCCAAGTGGGCCTTGAAAGCCTCCGCCTGCGTATGCTGTGCAGTTTCCAAGTCCCGGAGGTGTCTTGGAAATGAGAAGCACATCTATCTTCGACCGGCGGGCCTCTATTGCCGCTCTGAGTCCGGCAGCACCTCCGCCGATTATCAGAACATCAGCACTGACTGTCTTCAATACGCCTCAATCACCTGTCTAGCCCAGTACAATTCTATGTAGGCTGTCTCACAAATTAGAGATTTCGATTCGACGTGATTCAGCATCTCTCTTACCAAAAGGAAACCTCTAACTTGTGATCATGCCATTAGGTAGCGGATAGCGTGAGGGTGAGGCAATTGGATTCGCGCAGCAACTTGGAATCTCGAATATTAGATGAGGTGGACCGGCGAAGATCGGAACTGGTTAGGCTCACACAGGATATGGTTCGCATAGAGAGCTTGAGTGGTAAGGAGGGCGAGCTAGCCAAGTTCATCTCGGAAAAGATGGAGGTTCTCGGCTTTGACCAAGTGCACATCGATGAGGTAGGGAATGCGGTTGGCGTGGTTGGCGGGAAGATGGAACCAGACGCCTTGATGTTCAATGGTCACATGGACCATGTTCCGCCCGGAGACATGCCTGATCCCTATTCCGGAGAGATCAGAGACGGGTCAGGATTCGGGTTGTCCGGCGATGTGATCGTCGGCCGAGCAGCAAGTGACATGAAAGGTGCTCTGGCGGCCATGATTGTTGCTGGCTCCGTTCTGCGTAGTCTTAACCTATGTCTGAAGAGAAAAATGGTCGTTGCTGGGGTTGTGCTTGAGGAAACGAATGGGCTCGGAAGCAGACATCTAGCGGAGAAGGGCCCTAGGTGCGGAGGGGTCGTA
>Ga0209725_1001051_pt1 | contig 16123 bp, 14 predicted proteins | sample I18A1metaG_FD_184145 | JGI IMG/M metagenome (GOLD analysis project Ga0209725, IMG submission 184145) | Lake sediment bacterial and archeal communities from Gulf of Boni, Indonesia to study Microbial Dark Matter (Phase II) - ​I18A1 metaG... | ecosystem: Environmental > Aquatic > Freshwater > Lake... | reverse complement strand
TTTTTCGCGGCTTCTCACTGGGGGTAACATACTACGGGGTTCTCACTCAGTCACCGGCAGCGTTCGCGCTGGGAACCGGAACTTTGATCCTTGAGCTGGGCGGATACGTATTCTCGGGAGCCGCAGGAATAGCGCTAAGCCTCGCCACCGTCTTCCCGAAGCGATATGGCGCTGAGAACAGGTGGAGCGCATTCAAGAAAACATGGCGGGACGTGGCCACGCTGTACGTCGTGGTGGTAGTGCTTCTCATTGCCGGAGCCATCTGGGAGATGACAGGGCTATATCTCCTCACAGGTTAGATCCATCCAACTTCAGGTATAGGCCTACTTCCTAGGCGCCCTCTCTCGACCTTTCTGATGGTTGATGTAGGAGAAGTGAACATCTCGGCGACCTTAGCGAGGAAATCAGATGAGAATCCGTTTTGAATATTGGCTACTCGTTTCTTTCCTGCTAGGACTTCTCGTCGCCTATGTTGTTCCGACCAAAATCGACGTATTCTCCATCGTTGTTGACACTTTCATCGCTGTGTTCATGTTTCTTGCTCCTGTCATAGTGTTTGTGATCATCTTCAATTCCACATGCTCATTGATTTCTGAGAGAGATGTTGCAGGAACAGTGATCAAGGCATCCGTCATGTATTTTGTGTCCCTTGTTCTGGGATGTTCCCTATTCGCAGCAATCATTCTTTCGTCTGTGCTGCCTCCCCCATCATCTTCTATGGGGATATCAGTCGAAGCTTTCCAGTACATCGTGCAGATCATGCTGACCAGCCTACTTCGACCGGTTACAGTATCCCTAATTCTTGGCGTAATCCTTGCCTACGGATTCTCGCGCACCTCATTCTTTGGGAAAGCCGTTTATTTCTCAAAGAAGATCTACGGAAGTCAAGAGCAAGCCTTCAAGCTTTTACTCAAGGTCTTCCCAGCGATCGCAATCTCGCTGGGTGGTGCCCTGTACTACAATCTTGGGCAGGTTTCGCTGTTGGTTTACCTAATCTCCATGGGTTTGACTTTGACCCTTGGATTGGCCGCTTTGGCTGGTCTCTTCATTGCAGTACAAAGGGTCACTCAAGTAAGAGTCAGAGAAATGTCAGGATATTCAACGAGGATGTTTGCCGTCGGGCTATCCACTGGTTCTTCATACGTGGCCCTCCCGCTAGCCCTCAAGATCTTCAAGGAACACTTCAGCATCAGCGAAGGCATTGGCGATCTCGTTCTCTCGCTTGGAGCCTCGCTGAATCGATGTGGCAGCGTTATGGGTGTTCTTGTTGTGACGTTTATGGCTGCACGCTATACAGGTTTGGAGATCTCTTGGCTGCAGATGCTTCTGCTGGCTGTCCCGGTTGCTCTTATCGGCTTCGGGTCGCCTGGAATACAAGGCGGAACGCTTCTCGTTGCAATGCCTGTCATACTGCATGTTGTCACGCCTTTGAGCTCTGCAAAGTTTGTTGCCGTAGCAGTCGCGCTATTTGTGGGCGGTACGACCTTCATCCAAGCTGCAGTGAATATCGTCGCTACAGGGTACATCGCTCTTCTAATTAGTCGCCGAGTATCCGGTCAAACTTCCGGAAAGGCATAGGGTCTGAAAACTGGAGATGACCGAAAAGCACATGTGTGTGAGGACGCGTACACTCCGGTGACGGTGGATAGATGGAGAAGGCCGATCCGAAGTGCCCTGGCTGCGACAGGGAGATGACTTTCTACTCCAGTGAAACGTTCTCGGAGCACTACATCTGCCCTGACTGCAACCGATTCTTGGTGATCCCTAGACCCATTGATTTCTACAGCAAGAGCCCTTTCAAGCCGAGGAAGTACTGAATAGAAGAGCACAGACGCAGGAACTAGACCACCTACAATTATCGAAGAGTATCTTCTGAAAGTTTAGCTTGCTCAAGAAAAAGCATGTGTAAACACAACATTGATGCGAAGCTGAAGATTTTCAAAATCTGATAGCAACGGAGAAGAAAATGAGCAAAATCGCAAAAGAGAGAGCCCAGCGGGACATTGCCCTGCCCAAGAGCTTCTACGGTCGAAACACCGTCCTTGTCGCGCGAGAACTCCTTGGGAAACTGATCCTGATAAAACGAGACAAAAGATTGACTGCTCGCATAGTCGAAACCGAAGCTTATGTGAGCGGTGACCCAGCCAACCATGCTTTCAAAGGTCAGACCAGGAGAAATCAGAGTATGTTCAAAGGTCCCGGAACAATCTATGTCTACGCTGTTCACGGTCAGAGCTGTATGAACGCAGTCACAGGGCGGGGCGAAGCAGTGCTCATAAGAGCTGCCGAACCCCTTGAAAACGTGAGCGAAAGAACTTCTGGGCCGGGCCTATTGTGCAGAGCAATGGGTATAACACGCCAGGACGATGGGAAGTCTCTCGTGGACAGAGAGGTCTCAATCATAGATGACGGTTACAGGCCTAAGAGCATTGTCTCATCCCCACGCATAGGGGTAACTGGATGGAAGGATCGCCGACTCAGATTCCACATCAAAGACAACCTGTTTGTTTCAAAGATGAGGCGACGGCAAAGCTGCCAATCGTAGGCCGCAGTTCTGACCTGTGCTCGTCATTTGCAAGCGTGCCCGGATCGGCGAGAGCAAAATGTTAGTCTTATAATTCGTCAGCTGGACCCTTACTTGAGGGTCTTCAATGACATATGAGATCCCGCTATCTGTTTTCGAAGAACGATTCAGAAGAATACGCGAATATCTCAAGAGAAACGACTTGAATGCACTCATGGTATTCGACAGTCTGAATCTCACATATGTATCAGGATTCATAGATGACACCAGAAACCCGGCAGAGAGGCCCATCGTCTGCGTTGTTCCGCTTGACGCGCAACCTTTCCTGGTCCTATGTGAACTGTCCACCAATCATGCGCTCTACGAAGTCGAAAAAGGCACCTGTGCAGTCAAAGACATAAGGCTCTACGTCGAGCATCCCAGACAGGTCAACAGAACTTACCTTACCGTGCAATGGCCTGACATGGTTACAGACTCTCTCGATGAGAAGAAATGTCTACACGGAAAGATCGGCGTAGATATGAGACCTGCGGCAGTTGCCTCCGAACTGTCTTCAAGGCTTGCTCATACGACCCTAGTTGACGCATCAGATCTTCTGCGAGAGATGCGGCTGATAAAGTGCCGAGAAGAGCTCGACCTGATAAGAAAGTGCGGCCCAATCAGCGACGTGGGACAAGAGGTTCTCATGAGCGAAATCCGAATGGGGAAGCCTCAACTTGAGATCGGTGTAGAAGCCTCAAAGGCCATGCAGCGCGATGCCGCTGCGAAATATCCTGATGGCGCCATAGAGATCAGAGCCATGGTCATGGGTTCCGGTCCTATTTTCAGCCCGATGCCACATACGACACGAGGGGTCGGCAGGAAAGTCGAGAAAGGCGACAGCCTCATCGACATAACTGCCGTTCGTCTCAACGCATATGGCGTGGAGAACGAAAGAACATTCATGGTTGGAAAGCCAACCGAGAAGCAGGCTAAGATCTTCAACGTAATGATGGAAGCCCAACAAAGGGCCTTCGAAGCTGAGAAGCCTGGCAACAAGTTCTCGGATGTAGACGCGGCAGCGCAGAAGGTCATCGAAGACGCAGGTTGCGGCGACTACATTATGCACAGGACGTTTCATGGGATGGGGCTCGGAGGCCATGAGTACCCTTACTATACTGCGTTCATGGACCGTAAGATAGAGCCAGGAATGGTTCTCTCATGTGAGCCGGGAATCTATGTCCGCGGATTCGGCGGTTTCAGGCACTCCGATACCGTGATCGTCACAGAGAAAGGCCCTGAACGCGTCACAAAGTTTCCAAGAGACTTAGATTCGCTGACGGTCGCGGCATAAAGTTCCTGAACAAGGCTCATCTGGTCGAAGCACTATTTGCCTGACCGTTCATAATCCATTTGCTGCATGATTTTCTCTCTAGCTTCCACACTGCCAAACTTCCCACAGAGATAGAGACCAAGGTCAATTGAGGAGGTTACCCCTCGCGCAGTTATGACGTCGCCTTCGTCCACAATGCGCTCATCAACAACCTTATCGCAGAACATCTGAAGTTCACTAAGCGCGCTTCTATGGGTCGTCGCCTTCTTTCCTTTTAGGAATCCAGCAGCGCCCAAGAGAAGCGAGCCAGTGCAGACAGAAACCTTGAACCCACATGGTGCAGCACTTCTCAGCCATTCGATAAACTTCTTATCCTCAAGCAGTTTTCTTGAACCGAATCCTCCTGGTACAATGATCATATCATACCCCCGAAGAGGCTCTCCTGCCTTGGTTGGTGTGAAACGAAGCCCCGTGGAATCGGACACCTCTTTGGAATAAGCGCAGATCTCCCATTCGAGATCTGGCAGGAAACCCATCGTTCTGAGTCGGGTCACTGGGTCGTAGACACCGACAAAGTCGAGGGCGGTCATTCCGTCATATATGATGAATGCAATTCTCATCTAGACCTTCACATCGTTTGAGCAGATCCTTTTCGCCTTAAAAATCTGTCAGCCGCAGATCAGAAGGGGGGATATATCCAACTCTTATTGTGTTTCGTGGCGCCAGAAAGATTGACCTAGAAAAGAAGAAACTAGATGCAAGGGCAGAGCAGGCTCTGCGGGCTACATGCCTCCTCTTCGCTGCATCTTCTTTTTCTTCTTCCAATCCTCAACGTAGAGGCGGCAGTTCATCTTTTGGTCGCATTTTCTGCATTCTGGCCTGATGGATCCCCAGTTTCGACCGCAAGGAAGCCCTGAAGGCTTTACCTCAGCCATAACCACCACGCGTACAGCTAGGCAATCGTCGGAGTAATTAACCTATTGGGTGAGCCGCGAGGCCTGAAACATGACAGTACACCATGCTAGATCCTGGCCAAGCCAACCGCTAGTTGCTTCTCGAAATCTTCCTCAAGTTGAGATATTGAGGAAAGCGTTCTTGAGACCTGGGAGAATTTGTTACTTGCTCCGTAGAGTTGCGTGCGGCTGTATAGTCTGGCCTGAGTCATTCTAATCTCCGATGCTCTTGAGAGACTCGCATTGGATGACGGTGCTTCTTTGATGAAGATAGAGCTGTCGAAGCACTTCTGCGCTGAGGCCCTGAAGGTAAATGTTGAATAGAACCGAAGCCAGCGTGATGAACGCTTCCTCTTTATATCATCCGCAAGCCGCTGAATCGCCTTTGGCCCAGTACAATAGACGATACGTCCCGCTCTTTTCACCTCTTGCCTTTCCCTTAAGTTTCTCAATGCGAGTCTGAGTGTTGCCTTGTAGATGCGTCTTCTTGGCGTCTTCCCTCTTCTTCTACCTATGGTCCAGAGGGAGTAAGGCCCACGCTTGTACTGTATCCTGTCAGCCTTCCAAGCCCTGAGGAAATCCGCGATCGGGATTGGAACTTGAACGTAGCCGTCTGGATCATTTACGACAACATTTCCATCATCTACGTCGGTTGCGACAAGGTAATGGTCTGAACCGAGTTTGAATTCGCGATATCGATCGTATGTTAGAAAGCCCATGTCAACCGGACCGATCAGCACAGCGTCTTTCTCGAGAGTTCGCCTGAGAAATCCCAGAGCTACGCTACTACTCGAAAAGGATCTGAAATTGTTGTCGTACCTCAGCAGTCTCAGGGCGCGGCCGACGCTGACGTGAGGGTTGTAGCCGCTCACGGCGAATCCTCCCTTGTCTTCAGGTGCATAGACAAAACCAAAAGGAGCGGTTGTTATGCACTCCATGAAAGGCAACTGGTAGCATTCGCCTTTCGACTGAAGTATCATCATGAGGCACTTCGAGTAGCAGTAACTCATTCTTCCGACGAAAGAATCAAACGATCTTATCATTGCCGAACCCCGAATTCCCGCACTCAGCTCAAGATGAGTTGCAAGCCTGATAAGTTGTGCGCTGTAGAGTGCGGGCCGTGCTCAGCAATGGGCCTACTTTCAGCTTGCTCTTGATCTAACTTACATTTATAGAGAAGATATGCAGCTAGGCGGGGACTGATCGACATGTCGCAAGCGGCCAAGGAGAAAGCTCTGAGCTGGATTTCCAAGAACGAGTCGAGAATCATTGAAGTCAGCGATAAGATATGGGAGTTCGCGGAACTCGGATTGCAGGAGTTCAAATCCTCATCCTTGCTCGCTGAGGAGCTTACGAAGGTTGGGTTCAAGGTTGAGATGGGCGTTGCAGGGATGCCCACCGCTTTCGTGGCGACCTACGGCTCAGGCAGACCAATCATAGGAGTAATGGGCGAGTACGATGCCCTTCCAGGGCTGTCCCAGAAAGCTCTTCCAAGAAAGGAGCCATTGGCTGAGGGAGCCCCAGGCCATGGGTGCGGCCACAATATTCACGGAGCTTCAGGGATGGCCGGAGCGATAGGCGCAAGAGTTGCCATGGAGGCAAATGGCATCAAGGGTACTCTCAAGTTCTTTGGGACTCCGGCGGAGGAAAGCGGTAGCGGTAAGGTCTTCATGGTCAGAGAAGGGCTCTTCGACGGCTTGGACGCAGTACTGAGCCATCATCCCGGTTCGATGAATACTGGTGGCCTCTCGAGTAGCTTGGCGAACGATTCGGTGAAGTTCCACTTCTATGGGATTTCATCACATGCCGCTGGTTCTCCGGAGCAGGGGCGCAGCGCGATGGATGCAGTCGAGCTGATGAATATTGGCGTGAACTTCTTGCGGGAACATGTCATTCAAGAAGCTCGAATTCACTATGTCGTCGAGGCCGGAGGGGACCAGCCTAACGTTGTCCCTGCATATGCTCGCTCTTGGTACCTGATACGTGCTCCTGAAAGAGAGCAGGTCGATCAGATATACAATCGGATTCTTGAGATCGCCAAGGGCGCTACGATAATGACTGACACGACGCATAGAGTGGAGTTCGTCAAGGCCGTATACAACGAGCTTCCCAACCGCGTCCTTAGTGAACTCGTAGTCAGCAACATGCGCGAGATCGGCGCGCCAAAGCATACTGAAGAGGAACAGAGGTTCGCAAGAGAGATAGCCAAGACCATAACGCCTGAAAGCAAGAGAGGATCTTTGCGAAAAACCAAAAGGCCTGGATGGGAGAAGCTGATGGACATCGACCTAGACCAGTCAGTTCCTGACGCGTGGAACGAAGGAGAGGTAAGCCCCGGCTCAACAGATGTAGCAGATGTAAGTTGGAGGGCACCAACGATGGAATTCACTACAGCGACATTCGTGCTAGGAACCCCTGGCCACTCTTGGCAGAACACAGCCCAGTCAGGCATGGGAATAGGACACAAGTCACTGATCTTTGCTGCCAAGACAATCTCTGCATGCGTCCTCGACCTACTAACCAAACCCGAATTGCTGAAGAAAGCTCACGACCAGTTTGAGCAGAAACTGGCGGGAAGGACCTATAAATCACCTCTGCCACCTGACGTGAAGCCGCCTCTGGGCCTATGGTCCAAATAGAAAGACAGAGTCACCTCGTATCTCACTCTGCAGAACTGGCAGAGCATCTTGCCTTGGGCTTAGGGATAAGAATATCTGCCTCGAAGCCTCAGTCATTTCCATACAATCGGTGAACTCTTTGCCAGTTGAAGTCTTGACTAGAGATGAGATTGAGAGGATCATCGAAGAGATGATCAAGAAGCTAGCTGCTGGAATACCTTCTACGCAGTTGGACGCTGAGATCAAGGCAGAGATCGCAAACCTGAAGGCTCAGATTGCAGAAATAAGCGGCCGAATCAACGAGTTGTCGGCCGGGCTTTCCACCAAGGCCGTGGCGCCAGTTCGTGTCGAAGATGCTCTGAGAGGCGAACTCGGCGGACTTGCGGAGCTTCTGGAGATACGAGGTCAGCCAGATCAGGTAACTTTGAGACCTCGACGATATCTGGGCAGTGAAGATTTCAGATCGGTACTTCAAGCTGTCAGAAGACACGGAGGCTTTTGGTCTTCGATGAACCGAACCTTCGTAATAAGAAAAGCTAAGGCCTAGCAATCTCACTTCTCTTCGACGGGCAAGTCTGTAACAGCAGAGACCTCCTTTCAAGCCTTCACTTCTAACAGTATAGACGAGTGCGATCCTTTCTCTAATGCCTTTCACAGTCCGACCTGTCATGAAGCAGGCCTCATCTATGTCTCCCGCCTTCTATCGTCGGTACTTCAGTGATCTTGAGTTCAATGTTGTTCCAGCTCTTTGGGATAGCCAGGCCAAACAATAGAATCCTTGAAATAGATCTCATAAAGGGCCTTGAAGCAGTGAAGATGATGAGACATCGTGACATCTGTTTTTTCTAGACAGCGATGAGTATGCCAGTCCGTTTGATATTTGCATGGCATACGATGCTGGATTCGACGTTGTCGTTCCATATGAGAGGGTTACGGTAGACATCGCCAAGCAGCTAGTGCAAGACACAATGTTCTCCAGAGGACCCGAAGGTATGCGGCATACCTGCTTCCTAGTGGGCGGAAGAGATCTTTCAAAGTCCAGGCAAATATCCAGAGTAATCATGGCTACTATGCTCCCACCCTTCGAGGCAAAGGTGATCATCGATCCGCGCGGTGCCTACACCACTGCAGCTGCTCTAGTGGCCAAAATCGAATATGGCTTGAGAAAACTCAGAATCAAGTTCCCTGCCAGAGCCAAGATAGTCATTCTGGCTGGAACTGGACCAGTCGGAAAAGTAACAGCGGTTTTATGTGCCAAGCTTGGATTTGACACATATGTGACATCCAGAGACGTTGGTAGAGTCAGGTCAGTTGTACAAGAGATCGCAGAAGAACCACGATTGCGGATCGGCGGACTTAAGGCGTTGAGCGAAGCTGAGGTTCGTGATGCGATACATGATGCCGCGGTAGTGATTTGTACCGGGCCTCCGAGTGTGACATTGGTATCTAGAGACATCCTGGCTCAGCTAGAAGGAAGAAAGCTCATGCTAGATGTCAACGCCATATCGCCCTTCGGAGTCGAGGGCTTGAATCCAAACGACGACCTGCGTGAGATTCGACCCGGGATATATGGCATCGGCGCGAATGCCATTGGCGAGCTGAAGTACAGAGTGGAGAAGGAAGTGCTCAAGGACGCAAGGCAAGCTGTTAAAGGAACATATGACCATGACTATGCGTTCCAAAAGGCGCGGAAGCTTCTGAAGACAAAACCAACACGCCACTAGGGCGCATTGTCTTTTCAAAGAGACGAGAAGCTGTCAATCAGGAAGCTCCTTCAGCAATTGGCCCAGGTCTTCCCCGACGTTTTGACCCTCATATCCTCCCTCCATGACACCGAACGTGTACTTTCCCAGAGCCTGGATCCTCTTTCCAATCTCTCGGAAACATTTTGAGGTCAAGCCTAAGGAAGCTAGGTCTCCTTCATGGCAGTCAAAGCCTGCTGAGATTGCCGCTACCTCTACCTTTTCCAGGTCGACTCGACGGATCGCCTGGTCCAAAGTTCTGAGATAGAACTCGTCCCCAGGAGGAGTGAAGAATGGGAAGTTCAAACAGTTTCCTTCGGATTCGTAGCCTGTTCCCGGATAGATGCCAACCCTATGCAGAGATATGACTGTCACATCCGGTTCTCCTTGAAAGATCTCCTGAGTTCCGTTCCCGTGATGCCCATCAATGTCTATAATCAGCGTCGGCTTGTTAAGGTACTTCACTGCGACCGCTATGTTGTTGAGGTAGCAGAACCCTAATGTGGGAGCGCCCATCGCCTTTCCATTTCTTCCCGCATGATGGCCAGGCGGCCTCATCAGAGAAAAGGCTCGTTCCCTTGCTGCAACAATCGCCGCTCCCGCGCTCAGACTTGCGTACTCGTAAATATTGCTGCCGCCCGGAGTGTCCCCGTCGAAGAAGCCTCCTTTCCTCACTCTTTCGACCCATGAGCTAGTGTGAACTTTAATCAGGTCATCTCGAGACGCATGCTTAGCGCCAAGAAACTCGTAGCCTCTGCGTTTGAGAATCTCGTGGGCCTTTCTCACTCTCTCCGGATCTTCGACGTGCCCAGAGTATGAGTATTCCAAACACTTCTCTGAGAAAACAATCCTCTTCATGAGTAGGAGTTAGCATCTGGAACATAAATCGATGACGGCAAGCATCGGTATAGGTACTTTCAAATCCTGAAAGCGAACGAGTCATCGAATGAGCGCTGGTTCAGACTTGATGTTCCAAGTCCAATTCACTGGCCGAGGTCCCGGCCTGTGAATTCCCTATTTTGGGCCTGAACACGCTCAGGCAACTGGGAGTACCTTCCATCCACCGTTCTATAAACCGCCAGTCTGCCTAGGGTCTGCCAACCGGTATCTGAAGGATGGCGAACCTGAACCGTAAGAACTTCAGCCGTAGGATCAGTCTTCCCGGGCCAGACTGCCAAGCTCAAAAAGTCTCCGTTAGGCATTCTGGCAGAGAAGCGAACCTTTGGCAAGGATTTGCCAGACAACCCTGATTCACCAAGGCCAGAAATATCATTATCCTCATGTAATAAGTGAACGGTTCTCCTAGCCACGATTGCGTTTCATACCTTCCAGGTAGCAGCTCTTGAGACTGCTTGTCAGGCTAAGGCAAGTGAAGATTGGATGAAAACGGCAGTACATCCCTGAGACCGTGATCGGTTGACGTTCTGAGTGTGAGAACAACCGTTAGTCATATTACCTATTCTCATTCCAAATTGATCGAGGTATTGGACATGAAGGCTGAGAAAATACTCTACCATGATTTGCCTGGCAAGGAAAACACGGAGGAGACTCTAAGGGCTGCGCTTGAAAGGGCGCGAGCCTTGAACGTCAAGGATATCGTTGTCGCCTCGACGACAGGAGCGACAGGAGTGAGGGCGTGTGAGGTTTTCAAGGGGTTCAATGTGGTCGTGGTGACACATCACGTTGGGTTCCGGGAGCCTGGCGTACCCCAACTCCTGAGGCCTAACGAGGAGAAGATCAACTCGCTAGGCGGTAAGATCTTCACAGGAATCCACGGCCTCTCTGGAGTTGACCGGGCGATAAGGACGAAGTGGAACACGGTTCAGCCTGTAGAGATAGTTGCTGACGCGTTGAGGCTTTTCGGCGAAGGCGCAAAGGTCTGCGTGGAAATAGTCATGATGGCAGCTGACGCTGGCTTGATCCCAGTCGATAGGGACGTTGTCGCCATTGGCGGATCGGGGTCAGGAGCTGACACAGCGTTCGTTGTCAACCCTGTTCATGCGAACAACTTCTTCAGGATGACGGTGCGAGAGGTAATCTGCAAACCTAGAACGAGAGCCTAGGCTAGAACCAGGATTTCTGGTCAGAAATTTCCGAGCCATCCCTGATCTTTCCCTTCCTCGTCCAGGACAGAGACGAAGGAGACGACTCGTTTCTTCTCTCCACGATCAGTGGAGTAGATGTTTCTGCAATGGAAGGTAAACCTGTGACTGCATCTCTCACATAGGACTAGATATGAGATGGTGTCCTGCCCTTCTCCGAGGTTCTTCACCGATCGTTCCAATAGCTTCAGAGAAGATGGATCATCATTGGAGCAGTATTGACAATGCTTTAGCTTAATCCGTTGAACACCTCTTGTCCCAAGGGGGATCATCACAAGCTCCGGAAGCTCATCCAGTGATGCGTTAGCAGATTCTCCGCTTCCCGTAGGCTCTGCCTCCAAATGAGCCTGATCAGAGAAGCAACTTCCCAACAGAGATCAAGTCGCGTAAGCTGACTATTCCGACAAGTCGTTCCTTCTCAATTACTGGCAGGTGTCGTACTCTGTGCGTCCTCATGAGAACAAACGCGTCCGTGATGGTTGTCAAAGGTTCACATGTAACTGCAGGTTTACTCATGCCATCAAAGACAGTCGCGGTTCTAGAATCATAGCCTTTCGCTGCGAGTCTTAGGAAATCTCGCTCGGTAAGTATCCCGACAACTCGCTCGCGATCAACAACAACCAGGCTGCCAATGTTCTTCTCCTCCATGATCTTGGCTGCTTCGGCAAGTGTTCTGTCAGGCGACGTGGTCGCCACGTTCGTGACCATTATTTCCTTGACATGGTTTAGCATCTCAGGAAACAATCAGCTCAATCCTCAGCCTTTTCTTAGTGGTGATAGATCACATTGAGTGTATCTTTGCCAACGGTATATAATCCTTGTAAGCAAATCAAGCGATCAATGAACAGATGTGGTCACCTCTCAGTTGCCCCAGAGCATCGCACAATCTGTCTATGTTTATTAGAAGTCTCGTCGTCATGAGATGCGTCAAGAGGCAACGTGATCAGCCAGTTGTGCAGACATAGTCATTGAAGATCTCAGGAAAGCCATATGATAGACCTTCCAGGCCTAGTGTTGGCGTTCACAGCCGGCGTGTTCACAGTGTTCTCTCCATGCAGCTTTCCCCTTCTTCCAGGATACTTCTCCTATAGGCTGATCACCTCCAGCAGTCGTGGGAAAACCATTGCAGCCGGATTGATCTGCGCTCTAGGACTTGTCAGTGTCTTCTGCATTATTGCGGTTCTCCTATCCTTCGCTGGGGCTATTCTATCCATCTACATCGGCGCTCTGCCGCTCCTAGCAGGAATCGTTATGCTAGCGTTGGGATCCCTGACGCTGACAGGGAGACAATTGTCACATTCCCCCTTCATATCCAAGATAGGAAGGGGTCAAGACCTTCTCGGAACGTTCGGCTACGGAATCGCCTACGGCTTCGCCTCGACTGCATGCTCGGCTCCTGTCTTCTACTCTGTAGTGTTATACGCCCTAGCATCAAGGGGTCTTGCTGAAGGCGCAATCGCCTTTGCCATCTACTCACTTGGGATTGGCATGCCACTTGTTATGATCTCAGTCCTCGTGGAGCTTGGAAGATCCGCGGTTGTCCGGAGATTCTCAGAGCTTACGCCTATACTCAACAAAATCTCAGGAATCTTACTCATCGGATTCGGGCTCTATCAAATCTACAGCTACCTACTAACACCATGAAAAAAAACGTTTTCTTCCTCTGCTTGCAGCACACATCGCCTCTGGAATTCTGCTGTGACAATCGATTCTAGTAAGCGCGTGATGCCCTTAGGATCTCTTCGTAACCCTTGGCTTGAGCAAGATGTATGTTATGCCTGCGCCAACCAGAACACAGCTTACCGCAACAAGGGCTCCGCCAAGAAGCCAAAAAACCTCCTTCGGGAAGGCCTCTCTGGCTGCCGTAACAGACGTGCGAGCATCGACCTCAAGCCTTTCGCCATTCCACCAGGAGCTTGCCCTGACGACGTAGTTGTCCTCGGTCTGAGGTCTCCACAGTACCACTTGATGAAGGTCACTGTTCGTCCTCCATTCCCAAACCTGCTTGCGGGCACCGTTCGAGTCAAGGGCCTCAAGCCTGATCTCATGGAAATGCAGAACCATGATCTCAGCGCACCCTGGCAGCAGATGGACGAAATCGACGCCTATGGTCAGGGTGTCGCCAACATGGCTTGTGCTCTCATTCACTCGAACCGTTATTGTCCTGCACAATGTTGGTTGCGGAACGATCTGAAGGTCGAAATCCAGCTCTGCAAGCGACCCTGAGTACTTTACGGCAGTGAACCAAGCCCGGCCATTAAAGAGCTCGTTCAGTTGAGGATCCACTCTCTCCAAGTCTAGGGGTGTAAGCTGGAACTGAACTACTTGGTCGCTGGGGGCGTATCGGCCCAGACGCATTTTCGGAGGAATATCACTTTCCTTGAGGGGGTCTGAGGCTATCAGGTACAGAACTATCTCGGTTAGCCCCTTTGCGACTGAGGATACTTTCATGGGGTAGTACATGCTTGAGCTTTGAAACTGATACGCCAAAGGCTCAAGGCTTCTCGTGGTTGAGTAGAGATCAACAAGGTCAAACACCCAGTAGTTGAACCCTCTGGTGACGTAGTCTCCAAGGATCCGTCTAGTTTCCTCACCAACTGCAATAAGTCTGTCCAATCCGTTCTTTTCCAAGTAATCCGCCATGAAGCTGGCCAATTCCGTCAATGATATCGCTTTCACAATAGTGACATCGTGGGCGCCTATCTTCTCATGAAAGACTACCTCAAGGCCTCCCTTGTATTGAGTGGCAATTGCCCGCGGCATCTTCATGATCATTAGGTCTTGGACAGCTCGAAAAGACTCGAAGCTTGCCTTCTCGACGGTCGGCTTAGACGGAAGGGGCAGGACCTCCAATATCCTCGTCTCTGTATGGGCGTAAAGGTCGGTTGAGAGGATCAGTCGTTCTAGCCCTTTGTTCCAAGCGATGATCGCCCTCTGCCCGGGCCCATAGACATCGACATCCTTGACTGGCACGATGCATCGGTCTGCACGAGTCTGTTGACCATGCAATGAAGGTAGGGTTAATGACGCCAGTAGGCAGACAAGGACGATTGTTGCTGTCTTGCTGCTCAACAAGCTTCATCGAATGAATCGATTCGCTCACGGGTAGATTAGGCTACGTTTTGGAACATTCCGTCCAAAAGATAGAACACTCGGTTCATATAGGCTAAGGTGATAGTGTTGTTTGTTTCCTCTTATTATTTATCACGTGGTTGCTTTTGACAAAGCGCCTATTCTTCTCGTTTCTTTGGGTCATGCACAAGGAGGACAGTCATGATCGTGAGGGGGGCAGTTGATGCTGCCAGTATGATGAACGGGGCTTGAGGCGAATAGTAACCGTAGAGGACTCCTCCGAGCAGTTGACCGAGCGCAGCCAGGAGGTAGCCGACGAATTGCGTGCAACCTATGACCTTACCTCTATGTTCTCTCGGCGCGAGGTCAGCTTGAAGAGACTGGGAAGATACGGAGAGCATCGACTGGGCAACTCCAAATATTAGGAAAGAGACAAGCAGTCTATAGAAATCTCCATACAGGAAGAGCAGCGTGACAGGCAAGAGCAGCAGATGCGAGAGAGCGAGGGGCTTCCTTCTCCCAAACAAGTCTATGATCTTCCCGCTCGGGAGTGCTGACAGCATTCTTGCTACGAAGAGAAGAGTTGTAAGAAGCGCCCACTCAAGGCCGCTTATACCCAGAATCTTTGTCGCGTATACAACGAAGAATAGATCGCAGAGCGAAGCGAAGAACTGCAGCAACGACGACACCACGAAGAGGCAGAACATAGCCCTGGGAAGAAGTTTCCAAACGCGAAAGCTCTCCCGAACCGATCTCGGGTAGGAGCGTAGGGCTGCGGTAACGGTTGGTCGATCGACCTTTTCCTTCAATGTCTCTCGTAGCTTCATTCTTATGGTTGCAGCTATCAGAAAGAGAATGAATGCGATTGTGTACCCGACTCTCGTAGCCGGGACGAGCCCGAGTGCTAGGTAGAGGGCGCCAGCGATTACCGGCCCTGGGACGCTAGCTACGTTGAGAAGTAGGGTCTGAACCGAGAAGCCGATGCCCCTTCTCTCTGGCGGAATAGAGTCCGCTGTGATCGCTCCAAGGGCTGGCTGATAGATCAGACAGAGGTTTTGCAGGATTCCCGCCATGAGTACAAAATGCCACGAGGGCGCGACTGCATAGACGAGATACGAGGTAGCGACTCCGAAGGTCATCGACACTACAAGCCATCTTCGTCCATGCTTGTCGGCCAGATATCCGCCGGGAAACTGGATTAGTCCCAGAATAAGAGAGGATATGGAGCCTATGACGCCGATGATAACCGTAGTGCCGCCTAGTGCAAGGATGTAGAGTGAATAGTAAGTGTTCGGGATAGCCGAGGCGAAGTTCATTAGGGTCCAACTGGCGAGTAGTATCAGGAAGTTGCCTCGAATGAATGAGAACTCTCTCGCAACGCGGCGTATTGACATGGCCCTCAAAACGAGATGCTTCCAGCCTTGTTTTACTGTACCACTGTACCCCTAGACTATTCTTAAGAGAATATGGCGAGATTTCTAAGATACGGACATAATAGCTTATAGCAAGTGCTTTGTCGAACCGCCTATTCTATATGAGAACGTCTAGGCTTTCCATTTTAAGGCAATCGACGACTTAAGGCAAGGCCTCCAATGTTTAGGATCTTTCTTCAACTGCCACCATTGCTCGGGCGTCTTGCGCTTGTGTCATCTCTCAATAATGGAAAACGGGGATGGTCGCGCAGCTGAACATTGATCCGTAGATGAATCCTTAGGATGAATGGTTCATCACGCCTTTATATTGAGTTGGCCTTGAGAAAATGACGGTGCTGGGGTTGAGACAGCTCAAGGCTACCTTACT
>Ga0209725_1001050_pt1 | contig 16125 bp, 11 predicted proteins | sample I18A1metaG_FD_184145 | JGI IMG/M metagenome (GOLD analysis project Ga0209725, IMG submission 184145) | Lake sediment bacterial and archeal communities from Gulf of Boni, Indonesia to study Microbial Dark Matter (Phase II) - ​I18A1 metaG... | ecosystem: Environmental > Aquatic > Freshwater > Lake... | reverse complement strand
GGGGTGACTTCTCTCATACTGGATAGCAGTTGAATTCCTTCCATGTCAGGCAGTCGGATGTCGATCAGCGCAAGGTTGTAGAAGTTGGACTTGGACTTGTCAAGAGCTTCTCTTCCGTCTCGGGCAATGTCGACAGTGTATCCTTTCTTCTCTAACGCTATCGCAAATGCTTTGGTCACATTTTCGTCATCATCGATAACGAGGATCCTGCGGTGGCCACTCATTCGATTCACTTTCTGCTTAGTAATGCGAGCGCACCGCCCTTGCATGGCTTCAAGCCCGTTCTTGATCTGGTTAATAAAAAGACTGTGTAACTTATCTTCGAGTAGGACTCTCACTCTCGTTGCCGCAGTCGATAATCGTCAGGCTACTACCATACTCTTCTCATCCTCTAGACTTCTGTTTGGAGGACAAGACTGGCCGGACCCGTGAGATCCGAGCGAATGTCATCACAAAACGATTCACCGAGAAGCGCGAAACGGAGTGATATGAGGTTTTTAAGGCAGACGAAAGTCCCTCTGACCGCAACTTGTGGAGCCCCAAACCATGCTATTGCGTGAGAAGACGGGGATCGTTGTCACGGTAATCGTGGCCAGTCTGATGCTTATTCTGTATTCGAGCGCTCAGGCAATCGTGACCAATAATGTCGCCCAACTAGAGCAGGATCAGACTAACAATAGCCTTGAGCGCGTCTTGAAGATCTTGTCAAACGATCTTTCGAACTTGGACACGATCGTTCAGGACTGGGCGTGCTGGGACGACACCTATGGCTACGCCAACGATGCCAACCCCGCATACGTTAGATCTAACCTGGTAGACGAGACTTTTTCTAATCTAAGACTCAATCTCTTGGTGATAACCAACTCTTCAGGTTCGACTCTCTTCGCCAAGGCCTTTGATCTGCAGAGCGAAACGGAGGTTCCGATTCCGCAAGACCTTGTCGACCACCTTTCTCCCAGCGAACCTATTCTTTCCCACATGTCTCTCGAGAGCAAATTAGTAGGAGTGATACTCCTCGAAGAGGGACCTGTGCTCATCGCCTCACGGCCGATTCTCACCAGCAGCAAAGAGGGCCCCATTGCTGGAACGTTCATCATGGGACGCTATCTTGACTCGTCAGAAGTCGGCCAGCTGGCAGAGAGAGCCGGTGAACCAGTAGTCCTCCGTCGCCTTGACGACTCCGAGATGCCTCCAGACTTTGCAGTCGCGCGTTCATCTTTGTCAGCACAGCTACCGACTCTAGTTCGTCCATTGAGCGGAGAGATCGTCGCGGGGTACGTGCTAATCGACGATATCTACGGAAATCCCGTCCTCATTCTCAGAGTGGACATAGCTAGGGATTTCTACAGACAGGGTCAAGTGATCATGCTATACCTCGTACTATCGGTTCTCGCTGTTGGCGTCGCGCTTGGCGCAGGTACGTTGCTGAGCTTGGAGAAGCTAGTGCTTACCCCATTGTCAGGGCTCAGCGTCGACGTCAACGACATAGCGACCAAACGCGATATCATGGCGCGTGTCTCGTCAAAAGGAAAGGATGAACTATCTGCACTTGCAGGCGCGATCAATCGAATGCTTCAATCACTTGAGGAATCTCAGCGGACATTGCGGGCCTCTGAGGCAGAGTATCGTGCACTTTTCGAGAATGTGCCTCACGGCATCTACCGCAGCACTCCTGGCGGCGCGCTACTCGCGGCAAACCCCGCGCTGGTAAGCATGCTAGGGTACGCCTCTGAGGCTGAAATCTTGGCCGTCGATGTTGCTCGTGATGTGTACGTGAATCCTCAAGACCGACAGGCCTGGGTCCAGAAAATAAAGAGAGAAGGAGAACTGCACGATGTGGAACTGGTTCTTAGGCGCAAAGACGGTCAGGAAGTGACAGTACTTGACAACGCTCATGCGATGCGTGACAACCAAGGAGCCGTCTTGTACTACGAGGGAACGCTCACAGACATCACAGAACGCAAGCGGATGGAGGAGGAGATTCGAAAGCTCAGTCAACTCAGGGAAAGCATCATCGACAGTGCGAATGTCTGGCTTGACGTGCTCGATGAGAATGCGAACGTTGTAATCTGGAACAAGGCGGCCGAAGTGATCAGCGGCTATTCACGACAAGAAGTGGTTGGACACGGTAAGATATGGGAGTGGCTCTACCCCGACGAAGAATACCGAAAACAGCTCACCGACATGGTCGCCGACGTGATCCAGCGAGGAAGGGTTGAGGAGGATTTCGAGACAAGAATCAGGCGGAAGGACGGACAGATCAGGATCATATCCTGGAACGAACGGAGCCTGCTCGACGGGCACGGAAAAACGATCGGATCGATCGCGATCGGGCGTGATGTCACCGAGCGGAAGAGGATGCAGGACCAACTTGAACGCTACTCACGACACTTGGAGGAGCTCGTTGAGCAGAGAGCTCAGCAGCTGGTTGAGAGTGAGAAGAAATACCGCTCGCTAGTCGAGAACATTCCAGATGTTGTATGGACGACAGACTCGGAGGGCCGCACCACATTCGTCAGCCCGAATGTGGTAAAGGTTACCGGGCGTGCTCCAGAAGACATCTACGCAGCGGGCGGTACTCTTTGGCTTGAGAGAATCCATCCCGATGATATCGAGCGAGTAAAGGAAGCGTATGAAGCGCTATTCGCAAGAAACGAGCCGTACAATGTTCAATACAGGTTCCAGCGCAAGGATGGAGAATGGATCTGGATCCACGACAGATCCGTCGCCACCTACCAGAAAGAGGGGCGACGGTATGCTGACGGGCTCCTGTCAGACATTACCGAACGTAAGCGGATGGAAGAGGCGATCCTCAAATCTGAAAGGTTGGCCGCCATAGGTGAGACCGTGATGATGGTTGGCCATGACTTGCGAAATCCGCTTCAAGTTATTGTCAACTCAGTCTATCTTGGCCAAGAGATCTATGATTCGATGCCACCAGAGTGCAAGAAGTTGTTCGAGCAGAAAGGCTTGGGTAACCTCTTTGCAGCTGTCGAGAAGCAAGTGGAATACATGAACAAGATCGTCTCCGATCTGCAGGACTATGCGAGGCCGGTGATTCCGGAGCTTGTGGAAACAAGCTTAGGGCAGCTCCTGGCGGATACGCTATCAACGATAAGGACGCCAGAGAACATCAAGGTCTCAATTGACGCTGATGAGCACCTGCCAAATGCGATGGTTGACCCTGGATTGATGAGGCGAGTGTTTGCGAATCTGATCACAAATGCTGTCCAAGCGATGACGAACGGCGGCGAACTTTCGATAGTGATGACAGCGCTCAACGGATCAGCATCGGTAGGCATCCAGGATACTGGTGTGGGAATACCAAAAGAGAACCTTCCTAAGCTCTTTCACCCGCTGTTCACTACGAAGTCGAAGGGACAGGGGCTGGGTTTGGCCGTGTGTAAGCGCCTGATCGAAGGCCACGGAGGCACTATCTCTGTTGAGAGCAAGGTAGGGGTGGGCACCAAGTTCACCGTGACTGTACCGATCCAGAAGGATGTGAGCTGACGTGGAGGAGAGGAAGAAGATCCTGATCGTCGATGACGACAAGGATATTCTAGACAGCTTGAAGGCGTTCCTTGAATTGAAAGGCTACAACGTCGACACTGCGGAAAACGGAGCGGAAGCCATAGAAAAGTCAAAGGCTGAGCTGTTCAATCTCGCCTTGCTGGACATTAAGCTCCCCGACATGGAGGGCACCGAACTTCTGACCAAGATGCATGGAACGATCCCCAGGATGATGAAAATCATGCTGACCGGACACGCAACCTTGAAGAATGCTGTAACTTCTCTGAACTTGGGTGCTGACGCGTACCTGCTGAAACCCGTGAACCCAAAGGATCTACTCAGAGTTGTGGAAGAAAAGCTGAGAGAACAGAGTCAGGCGGAGACGCTGAGCGAAGACAAAGTTGCGGAGTGGATAGCGACTCGCCTCCGAAAGGTCAAGCAATATCAGCCCCAATGATTCACGATGTGCACGGCAGAGTTGGGTCAGTTCCGGAACCGTTCTTGCAAGCCTCATGTACTTCGGTTCGTCACGAATCAATCTAGCAGAACTGTCCTAGTACTTGCGCGATTCTGGTTCCTCAAGGGCTTCCTCGCAGAGTTCACTCGTCGTCATCTCTAGGGGTAATCAGAACTTCTGTCTTGTCGGAAACTGCGAGTGAACTCTTAGGGAGTTCCCGCCTGTGCTTTCCCGTGTATTTGAGTGAGGCCGTGTTGCGTCTTCTCCCAGTAGAAGGGTCTTGTGACCAGTTGAACGGTGCCCCTCCAGTCTCCGATGCTTATCAGGACCCAGTACGCTGGGATGATCAGGGCCAGCGGGATCGACGTGTAGTGTTTCTTGAGCACGTATGGGCCCATGTGCAAGATTATGTAGACCAAGTTGCCGGCGACCAGATTGAATATGCAGATGTATACAATCGGATAGAAGAAGAGAAACTGGAAGATGCCCGGGATGAGAACTGTCAGTATGGTGACGCCCCACAGCAGTGGATTGACCAATGGCAGGAAGATGTTTCCGCCGAATGTCAGCTGGAAGTAGAGGAATTGCTTCCACCCCATCTCATGCAGCAATCTACGGGGGTGCCTCATGTGTACAAGATAGGTTTGCGCGTGGCCTTTGCTCCAACGAGATCTCTGACGTATCCAGTTCGGAAGTTTACTGTTGGCCTCCTCATAGGTGTAAGTGTTGATCATGGCCGTTTTCATTTTCTTTCTGGAGATTCTGACACCTAGATCGGCGTCTTCGGTCACATTGTAAGGATCCCAGCCGCCCAGCTCCCGTAGCTCCTTGGTCCTGAAGTGGTTGCTTGTTCCCCCAAGCGGAAGCGGGGCACGAACGTGATCCAACCCTTCAAGGTAGTAATCGTACCAGAACGAGTATTCGAGTGAGAACCACCGCGTCAGAAGGTTATCTTTCGGATTGTAGAAGTTCAAGCGCGACTGGAGGCACACATACTCTCTGCTGGCGTGGGAGAACGCTATCGCCGCCTTCTTCAGTTGGTCAGGTTCAGGATCATCCTCGGCATCATATATCACACAATATTCGCCCTTTGCCCTGAGCAAACCGTAGTTGCAGGCTCTGGGTTTCGTCCTGATCTCAGCGTCAGGAACGACGATGGCGTCGAATACCCTGAGGCAGTTCACATACTCGGCTTTTAGTTCGTTGAGTGTACCCTTGAGCAAAATGACATCACCGGCGGAGTCGACATAGGCCTCAGGGATCTCCACAAGCTCTCCAGTCTTGCGTTTGACTCTGAGCATTCTTTGTGAGCAATTGCTTGCGGTCACGCTCTCTAGCGTCCCTATGGTAGTCGCCTCACTGTCTATCACTCTGGAACATGGCGCGAGCTTGAACGTCTCGTGCTGTGCGGGCGCCACTTCAAGTCTGATTATGGATGCAAGGATGGTTTCCGGATTCCCGAAGAGGCCGAGCCTCCGGGCTTCCCGAAGGGTTTCCTCATCCTTCTCTTCGATGAGGATCTTTACGTCGAGCTTGTCGCGGGGGTAGTCCATCTTGTACACATTCTCTATTATGTGCGGAAGAACCTGAGCCTCACGGTAGATCGGAATCAGGATCGTGTACACGGGCAGGCTTCTGTCGTCCACTTTGCGGATGTCATCGTCCGAGACCCGAACCGATCTTCGGGATCCTCTGAACCCTCTGAAGGCAATGTAGAACTTCACGGGGTTGACGCTGAAGTAGATTAGGTTTATCGCAGCGAAAACCACGATGAACGACAGCGGATAGTTTAACACAAAAAGGATTACGAGGAAGAGCGACGATCCCATGATGAGGTACCTTTGCCAGGGGTACAGTACTCGATATGCAGATTCATCAGGGCTGCGATAGCGTAGGTCACGCAATGCTCGGTACTTGTGGATATCCCGGTATCCTTTCCCAATGGCCTCCTCAATAGCATCAATTGACGCAACGTACACTTCAGTCTTAGCGTGAAAAATATCTTCCAACATCTTAAAGAATTGTACATTCAGAGGATTAGCTGTCGCAACCTTAAGTCTCTCGCCTGACAGCTCCAAGGGTACGACTAAATTGTCCTGCAGCACCGCGTAGGGGAGAGTTATGGCAAGGTCTGACTTACGCTCGACCTGCTCGGACTGAATGAAGGGAACCCCCAGCACATCTGCCAGTTCTCTGAAGAAGTCGTCCTTGACGACGTACCTGTTACGCTGTAGAGCAAAGACGAAGTTCTGCTCATTCACGTCCGGATTCTCTAAGGGGGCAAGCTCCGATATCCCATGCCTTCTCAGAGATTCAAGGAGCCAATGCTTGCTCAGCGTTGTTGCGGTCTGCAAACTCATCTTCACCTCTGCCCGGGACTATCCGCACCGACACGCTAGAGTGCGACAATTCATTCTGGGAGAACTGCTACAGTGCATAGTCTTGCTTCGCGCACATAGTCTCTGAACTCGTACTCGGACTTGTCAACGTATTCCAACCCCAGCCTAGAGTACAGTGTGCGCGCGAAGATCTTGCCGATCGTCTGGCCTGACTTGCCGAACATCCTCTCCAAGGCTGGGCTGAAATCATCCAGTCTGCGCGGTATCTGCTCCTTCGCGATCGAGTACTGTTTCTCCAAACGGGTGAAGACAGTCTGCTTTGCTTTCCCGCCAAGGAGATCTGTCAATGCTTCGTCCACACATTCGGACACCAATTCGTCAAATCGTCCCCGCGCGACCAGTGTATTGCGCACGCGAAATCCCTCCCCTTCCACTCATGTCTCTAGCAGCAGACCATCGAGACAAGCGACTTTGTTTCGACGACACCGTCGATGCTTGCCAACATCTCTAGGACCGAATTCAGCTTGTCTTGCCCGACGATTATGACCGCGTCCGCATCCCCGGCGACCTTGAAGATCTCAATGGCAGACAGCGCTTTGATCTTCTCAAAAGCCTCTGTTCGTCTCTGGGGCAGGATCCGCACAGTCACAATTACTGGATCTTTCCGATAGCCAAGCGCCCTCAGCCCGTCTTCGGTCACGTTCACAAAGCCGCGTCCGATCTGTACAAAGCCAGATTCTCTAAGTTTCTTGAAGTGTGAACTTAGGGCTTGACGGGTTATGCGCAGCTTCCGGGCGAGATCCAGTTGCTCTATCTTGACAGTGTAGACCGTCTTCCGAGTGGCACCTTGTGAAAGTAGCTGTAGAATCTGCAAGGGCTTCGAGGGAAAGAAGGTCGTTGAAGAATCTAGAACTCCCTGGTTACGTTCTCTCTGAAGCACGACATTGGAATTGTAAAGCTCAATCTCGGTTTTGGCCACAGCCCGACCGTCAAATGCCAAGATCGATCTCGATCAAAGACACAGACAACCAACTAGAACGTGGCGTTACTTTACATCCTCAAGCTCAGTTACAGCACGACGACCCCTTCGGCGCAATAGCTTGTTGATTCAGAAGAATACGTCGCTGGATGACCCGCGAAATCGGTCGCGGGAGATCTGAGACAGGCAGGGTCGTCCGTAAGGTACTCCCGGATGGTTGTACGGCACTCTAGCCTGTTCCTAGTGCACGATTCCGAGAGCCGTCCCGCATGATCTTTCCTGTGCTCTCAAGCCTGCCGATCGAAGCTTGGAGTTCAGCAATCGATACGTGAAGATCCGCAGAAGCCCTCGATAGCGATATCTCTCCTCCATTGTCGACGATGTAGCGGTACACAGTCTCGTCGGGCTGCAAAACCTCAGTTGTGGGGGCAGAGATCGGGCGGGGCGTTTCCGGCGGCTGCCCGAAGGTTGTTCCGCAATGCACGCACGACGAGAACTCCCTTGGGGTGAGCGCTCCGCACGAAGGGCATCGCGCAGGCATCGCACTTCTATCCAAGGGTGAATAACTAGCTCGCGGATAGGTCAACACTGAGCGTCTAGGCTTGGAAGGCGAGAAGAACCGCTTGAGGCTGTCTGCAGCCTCTCTGAAGACCTCGCGCAAGGATGGGCTTTGGGGGGGCACATAGGATGTCTTGCAGGCGTCACACCACCAGTACCCTCTGACCAAGCGAAGACCGAAGCCGCACCTCGGGCATCTTGGCAAGAGATGAGCCAGATCAGACAAGAGGTCACACTTCAGGCGGTCTGCTCACGAACAAGTCAGAGCTGAAGCTACTGAATTAATACTTTGCCACGGCATGGCTGAACGTCTCTATCCTCATCTCAGAGATTGTGACCTGTCCCTAGTCATGACCACAGCAGCATTATCTTGGCAAGATCCGTCTAGCAAACGGCGGAGGCGGCTCTGAGTGCCTGAAATCTACCTGCGAGATAGGCCGAGGGAGCCAACCCGTGCTTCTTGGCGATCTCACGTATCGTCTTCTCGATGCCAGAAGTGTGTTGAATCGCCTTCTTGGGTCTCATCGCGATTGTGGGCGGGATGCCAAGCCTGATAGCGGCGTCGCGAAGAATCCACTTCCTGAGATCATCGGCGGTAGATCGAACCTTCATGTTCAGAGGCACCGTGGACGCAAGCTCCGCCATTTTCCTTGTTGCGTATGGGAGCCTGAGCTCCGCTCGGAGTGACGAGACAGCTTGCTCGTCCCGCTGATAGTTGACCTCATGCGCGTTCCGGATGCTTTCCGAGATTGCTTTCAGAGCTGCTTCTGATCCCCGTTCGCCCAAGATAGTTGCGAACCTTTTGTATCCTCCAAAGAGTTCGTCGCTGCCCTGGCCGAGCATGATTACGGACCTTTCGTTCTCGAGTGCGACACGCGCAGTCCAGTGCATCGCCACCGCCACGCTTACCTTCATCAGATTTGGCTCCTCGATTAGCCAAAGCACTTGGTCCAGACACTCTTCAATGTCATCAGCGGAAAGCTCTCGCGTCACGATGGGGAGTCCAATCTCTTCTGCCGTCGATTGAGCTTGCATCATTTCTAGTGTCCGGCCCACTCCTACGGCTACCAGGAGCAGGTCTGTTGCCTTGTCCCTCGCAATCTTGGCAACGACGGTACTGTCTACGCCTCCTGAGAATCCAGCGGCAACCTTGGCTACTCCGTGGGTCTGAATTGAGACCGATTCGTCCAACAACCGCGACAGCTCATCTGCACCGTTTGAGCCAAGTGAGGAGGCCCGGCCCGTCCCAGCTTGCCGCAAGGGAAGTTGAACCGTCGACCGTTCCGAGTCTGCCTTCAGACAGCCCCCGGGTGGAAACGTCGCGACCTCGCCAATGCCGATAGCCCATAGCGCCTTGCGGTCAGAGGCAACAGCAACAAGATCGCCCTTGCGGCCGATGAAAGTTGACTTCAAACCGATTGGGTCGCGTGTCACCAGTAGTCTTTCCCTGGTGGAGAAGCAGATTGAGTATGCTCCGTCTGTCTCGCGTTGGATGGATGGGAACTCCCCCGAAGTCAGCTTCTTCTTGAGAAATTGGGCTGCCTCTTCTCCTTGCACAAGTGTTCCGTTCCTTCCGATTCTTCCGTCGAGGCACAGCCATCCTTCACCCGCTCGGATCGGCTGTGGGGAATCGCCTGGAAGTATCCTCGTGAAGCCGTATCCGACTGCCGAGCGGCTTGCGGGCGATGAGACGTTTAGATGACTTGGCGAGGGTGCCGACTCAAAGTCTCCGTCCCAAGCAACAGCCGCTCCGTCCTGCGCCCGATGCTTCATGGCGCAGAGCATCTTCGCGGCCACGCTTGGTGCGTCTAGACGCGACTTAGAGAAGACCGCTGCAACTGCACCCAATGGCCGTCCTCGCGTTGACAGGGTCTTTATACCAATACGGTTTTGATATGTCTGTCCGTGGTGCGTCGTCCGGTGGCGATCTTACCCATCGATTCAGGCCGGTACGGCTCGCCGGAGATGAGACGTGTCTTCGACGAGGAGAATAGGCTGCAATGTATGCTTGACGTTGAGGCAGCCCTCGCGCGTGCGCAGGCAAAGGTGGGAGACATCCCTTCCAGTGATGCTGAAACGATCTCGAAGAAGGCGTCCACGGAGAACGTCCCGCTCAAGCGCGTGAGACAGATCGAGGCAAGGACGAAGCACGAGACGGCGGCCGTCGTCGCCGCGCTGGCTGAGGCTTGCGACAGGAGCGGACGATATGTTCACCTCGGTCCAACTTCGAGTGACATACTTGACACTGCTACGGCGCTTCAAGTGAAAGAAGCTCTTCAGCTGACTCTAAGACGACTTAACCAGCTCGAGCGGACCCTTCTCAGGCTGACGGAGAATTACCAGGATACAATCTGCGTAGGGAGAACGCATGGTCAGCATGCGCTGCCGATCACTCTAGGTCTCAAGTTTGCAGTCTGGCTCAGAGAGATTTCGAGACATATCTCGCGCCTCCGAGAGTGCGAGTCGAGAGTTGTGGTTGGCAAACTCACAGGAGCAGTTGGGACGATGGCGGGCTTCGGCGATCATGCTCTTGAGATTCAAAGGCTTGTGATGAAAGACTTGGGGCTACGAGTCCCGGAAGTGACTACGCAGATACTTCAGCGAGATCGATACGCGGAGCTGATGTGCGGGTTGGCGAATCTTGCCAGTTCGATAGACAAGTTCTCGACTGAAATCAGGAACCTGCAACGTACAGAGATCGATGAAGCACGGGAACCATTTGACCTCGAGACTCAGATCGGCAGCTCTACGATGCCCCACAAGATGAATCCCAGAATCTCAGAGAACATATCCAGCATTGCTAGAGTTGTTCGGAGCCTAGTGCAACCGTCTCTTGAGTCAGTGGTCACATGGCACGAGAGGGATTTGACGCAGTCAGCAGCAGAACGCTTCACGATCCCTGAGGCATTCATACTGACTGATCACATCCTCACGAGGATGAACTATGTTCTCTCAAACTTGCGCGTCTCGTCCGATCGCATGACTCGAAACCTAGGCCTCACAGGAGGCGCAGAACTGTCCGAAGCCTTGGTGAACACCCTGGTGAAGAAGGGCATGGAGAGGCCTAAGGCATTCAAGCTCGCAAGAGCGCTCTCGATCAAGACGGCCAAACGACAGAAGTCATTTCAAGATCTGGCCAAACAGGACCCGAAGGTTGCTGAACTACTATCGAAAAAAGAGCTAGAATCGGTCTTGGATCCTCGAAAGTACTTGGGCAAGACTAAGGCCTTGATTCATCTGGCCGTTAGTACAACTCGGCGGGAACGTCGTCTGAGAGGTCTATCTTCCTAGTCGGCTGCACAGTTGCTGTTTGAGTATTCCGTCAGAAGACTCTGCTCGGTTTCGTCCCGAGTTGACCTGAGCTCCTCCCATTCCTCAGACCTTATGAGCCCACCTGCCTGTTCCATGATCTTCTTGGCCAGCTTAGTTCCGATGAGAGGCACCGCGGCCAGTTCTGACGGAGTAGCTTTGCGGATATCTCCAATGGTCCTGAGTCCAGCGTTGTATAGTGCTCTAGCTCGAACTCGGCCTACTCCCTGCAAACCGAGCAACGGTATGACGTCAGCTTTAGTGCCTTTCTCCACCCTTAGCCTCAGCTGTACGAGTGATTTTCGGAGGTCTTTGTGTCCGAAGAGCCCTGCGAGCTCGTCGGTCGAGTACAGGAGCCAATCAGCCATCTGCACCAGCCTTAGGAGATCACCCGGTTCCACCTTGTGGGCGTTGAGTATCGCGTCTTCGGAGTGCTCCTCGATCCAGTCGAGTAGAACCGCGGCGGCTTTCACCTCTGCCAAGAAATCCTCGTAGCCCGGGTCGAAGGATCCTTCAAGCTCCTCAGGTGTCTCGCACATGAACTGATCCCTTCGTTCGGCCACGATTCCGGTGAGTTTCTCGTCCTCTCCACGTCTAGGGTAGACCCGCGGCGCAATATCTGGGGTACGCGCGATCAGGTGCAAGTAGCTGAATTCTGTGAGTTCTGCCGCTCTCCTATAGAGCCCGTCCCTGATGATGACGGCTGAAACGGGATCAATGTAGAGCTCAGAGACTCTTCGACCAAATCTTGTTGCTCTCAGCTCTCGCCCATCGTATTCGATCATTTCCTCCTTTGCGAGGAACCGAAGTATGTCTGCCATCCGCGACCCGATAGCCCTGGGACCATACTGGTACGCGTAGAATGTGCTTGAGAAGAAGTCACGGAGCCCCTCTTCGGTGTGCGCAAAACCAGTTGCTATCGTTGACAGAACGTGCGGTCGGAGAACCTTCTCTACGCCAAGCTTGGACCAAAGACGTTCAGGCTCTGCGAGCACGTAGTTCTCGAGGAGAGCGTCGCGCTCGTCCTCGGTTCGTGCAATGAGGACCGCTTCCCCGTATTCGTCATACTTGGGCCGTCCTGCGCGGCCACAGAACTGCTTGTATTCAAGAACTGAAATCGGATACCTACCGTATCCGGCCTCATATCGTTCGTAGCTGGTAATTGCAACCAGACGTGCGGGCAGGTTGACGCCCGCGGCCAGAGTGGGAGTAGCAGCAAGGATCTTGATCTTGCCCTCCCTGAACGCGTCCTCAACTATTCTCCTATGTACACTGTGGAGGCCTGCGTGATGGAACCCCGCGCCGAGAGCGACCTGATCAGCTAGGATCTCGCTGAGCCGTGTCTTTTCGCCGCTTTCCCTAATTCTGCGAGCTACAATCTCAGAGGAGTGTTTCTCCCTCAGCGAGGTCACTCTGCTCAGAGTCGCACCTGCTCTTCTTCCCAGTTCAACAGCCGATCTGCGGGTCTCCGTGAACAGGAGCGCTTGGCCCCCTTCACGGATCGTCTGCAGCGAAATATCCATGATCGGGTTGCCAGTAACGTGCCGAATCGTCTTGGAAGACCCGTCTTTGAAATGGATCTCGTTCTGACAGTACACACCTTCCTTCAGGGGAACCGGTCTCCACTCTGTAGTAACCGCCGAGCCCCCAATCCAGTCCGCCACTTCAGCCGCGTTTCTGACTGTGGCGCTAAGGGCGAGCAACTGCAAATTCGGGTTCAGCTTCCTCAGCCTTGTCATGACCACCTCGAGAGTAGGACCTCTCTCCGCCTCATTCAGTAGATGAACCTCGTCGGCGACGACGAGCGAGATGTCTGAGATCCATTTCGCCTTATGACGAAGCAATGAGTCGGCCTTCTCGTTCGTGGCGACTATCACGTCGTACCTGCCGAGGTGCTCGTCTGAACTGTCATAATCGCCGCTTGTTATCGCTATCCTGATCTTATGTCCGTCTCGCTTTTCGATGCTGGAGTACGTCTGGAACTCTTCATGCTTCTCACTTGCCAAGGCCCGAAGAGGGGTCAAGTATAGTGCTAGGCCTTGCTCGTCTAGGACCTTCTTCAGAATCGCAAGCTCCGCTACGAGGGTCTTCCCCGACGCGGTTGGGCTGGCGAGAACGACGTTCTTGCCCGTCAGGGCGCCTGAGTTGATCGCGTCTACCTGCGGAGGGTAGAGCGCATCGTATCCTTTCTCCGAGAGGACGTGTTTGACCTGATCCGCGATTGGGAGATCTTGAACCCTCAACGGGCGCAGCCTCCCCTAAGCCGCGGTTCTTTTCAGATGACCCGATTTGGGCGAATACAAGATTCCGTCTCTGATGAGCTGATTTACTAGGGCCCTGGCCTCGCCCTCGCTCAGACCCGCCGTCTTCGAGAGTTCCTCGTAGAGCTTCGATTCTAGAACTGTACCTGTTTCACGCTCGAGTGTGGCGACCGTGCTCAGGATCGATTGCATCCTATCGCGAAGACTCTTGGGTTTTCCGGTCATTATTGTGTCGATGTCCATCTTGCCTGTGGTTGTGTCGATTCCTACATCCTGCAGTGCAATCGTCATGAGCCTGATAATCGCGTCAGTATCCTCAACGGAGACTTCGTTTCTCAGAAAAGATCTGGCCCGGCATTCTGATAGTCTAACTAGCGCTTCAAGCTGGCGCGGAGTAATTGCGATCGGTGAGTCCGCAGTGCTCGACGTTGAACGCATCCTGAGATAAAAGTCCCTAAGCTCTTTTGACGCCGCCTCGCTGAGGGCCGGGTCCATTTTCCGAGCATAACTGACGTACTTCCGGAACAACTCGGGAGTGAGAGGGACCTCTTCAGGAGTTGTTCTAGTCCTGTGCAGCGTGAGAATGTGCTCTGACATTCTGCTGTCAAGTTCTGTGTCAGGAGCATCCCTCATCACGAAGATTAGGTCGAATCTTGAGAGAATAGTGACAGGCAGGTTGATGTTCTCAGTGATATTCCTGTAGGGATCGTACCTTCCGAGCGCTGGGTTTGCGGCCGCAAGCACAGAGGCTCGCGCGTTCAGTGTAGCCACAATTCCTCCTTTGGCAACGCTAACGGTCTGCTGTTCCATCGCCTCATGTATCGCGACACGATCGTCGGGCCGCATCTTGTCGATCTCGTCTATCGAGCATACGCCCTTGTCGGCGAGGACGAGGGCACCTGCTTCGAGGACGAGCCCCCCTGATTTCTCACGCACCACAGCAGCAGTCAATCCCGCAGCAGTGGACCCCCTGCCGCTCGTGTAGAGGCCCCTTGGCGCCACACGCGCCACGTACTGAAGCAACTGGCTTTTGGCCGTCCCAGGGTCCCCGATGAGGAGTACGTTCACATCGCCTCTTATTGTGACTCCGTCCGGAAGTGCCTTCGGAACGGCTCCGAAGAGCAGATAGAGAATGGCCTCCTTGATGTTCTCGTATCCGTATATCGATGGCGCCAAGGACGAAAGCAGCTTCCTGTGTATCCAAGGATCTTTCGCCATCTCGAGTATCTGTTTCTCTTCTTCGGCTGTGATCTCGACGACCTCCGCCTCCTTTCCAGCAACATCAACGTAGTTCGCGTCAAGGAAGAGATCGAAGGTCCGAAGCCTCGTTCGTCTGCTGAGCACCTCTTGTTGCGCCCTGACGATGCCGGTCAGAGAAACTCTGTCACCGGGTCTTGCCACATCCACTAGATCTTCGTTGAGTTTCACGTCTATTGCCCTTGGGAGCTGACCAGGGGGCAGATCTTCAGGCCTCTCCTGCATACGGAGCTCTTGCGAGTTTATGAAAGTGGACTGTTTCTCGACGAAGTCGAAAACCTTTGAGCGGCAACGCCCGCATAGACCTGGTCCACGCATCAGAAAGCCTGCCTGATCCACATACGTGAAGGAGTTGCACTTCCTGCACTGGAATGCGGCTCGGGTTATGAGCGGCCTAACCGGTGTTGCCCGGACAATTATCCCGTCAAGGAGAAGCATCTTCCCCAAATGCTGCTCGCCCACTCGGCGAAGCGAATAGCGCTCAGGAAGCCTCCTGAATCTCACTCTAATCTTCTTGACGAGCTCTGCGTATCCGGGGTCTTCGATCTTCAGTTGTGCCCAAGCCGAGCGCTCAATGTACGGGAGATAGTCGTCAGGCTTGTCGACAAGCAACTTGGCGAGTTCAGAATCATACGCCATGAGGTCTTCGAAATCAACGACTACGCGACGTTCACCGAGGCCTGAAAGCTGACCGAGCCTCCTCCTGTACTTGTATTCGCCTCTCTCCGCCTGGAATATGCGAAGGAACTCCTGAAACCTCTCCTCAGGCCCGGTCAGAACGGTCACGCCGTCTCACTTTCCAGTATGGAAGATTTCCATTCGCTTACCGCAGCTCTCAGCTGCCTGTACAAGGCTTGCTCCTCTGCGGTCATGTTCTTGAGAAGATCACTGGAAGACGCAGGCGCGGCCGCAAACGAGGCGATCTTCCTGACCCTGCAGTTGATCACGTCGCGCGAAAGAGTCTCAGCCTTCTCGCATTCTCTAAGCTTTGAGGGATCTTGTTTTCCTTCAGCTCTTAGCTTTGCCAGAAAACGCCTCAGTACGAAATAGAAGCTGGCCTGCAGTGACGGAAGCTGTGTTGAGGACGGAACCGTCTCTTTCCAGTGTGTCTTGGAGAGTTTGGCGATGTCCAGAAGGTCCTCGTCTCGATATCTTGCTAGGTCCGCGGCGACCAACTGATCGGCAACCCAGTAGGGGACCTCTGCTTCCTGACCTATCTTCGCTGACCTCAGTTTCTCAATGGCGGGATGGGAGAAGGAAATTTCACGGGTAAGCACGATTCTCACTGCTAGGTTTTGGAAGTCGAAGTCGATGTCCGCTATTGAGGGCGACCCGTCCAAGAATCGTTCTCCGTCACTGCGAAGAAGGGGGCTCGGCACATAAGCTCTTCCTCGCCAGAGGTGACTGAAAATGATTCGGATTTTGAGGAACGGGTGGCATCCCATCCCTTTTTAG
>Ga0209725_1001048_pt1 | contig 16166 bp, 13 predicted proteins | sample I18A1metaG_FD_184145 | JGI IMG/M metagenome (GOLD analysis project Ga0209725, IMG submission 184145) | Lake sediment bacterial and archeal communities from Gulf of Boni, Indonesia to study Microbial Dark Matter (Phase II) - ​I18A1 metaG... | ecosystem: Environmental > Aquatic > Freshwater > Lake... | reverse complement strand
CTCGCTATGTTCGCTTCAACCGGGACGAAGGGCAGAACGTCTCTTCTCACAGGCTTCCCGCCATAGATAGCAAGCTTCCCCATCATCTCAACCACAAGTAAATGATTTCCTTCCAGTCTTATAGCTTCCTAATCCAACTATTGAGATCTGCTGTAGAGAAGTTGCGTTATTATTTCCAGTCGATATGCGGTAAACGTTGCACACTGACTATTTATAAAGTCTCAGTAAACATACACTTCCATTTATGTAGGATGATGCCGATGGCAGAGAAGGTCAGGAAGATTGTAGAGAAGAAGTATAGCTTTGATCTCATAGTGGATATGGAAGCGAGGAGAAACATACAGGCGTATCGGTCGGACTATTTTGTCGAACCCCCAATAGTTCTGGAGAGGGGAGAAGGAGTTTTCGTCTGGGACATTAATGGGCGTAAGTACCTCGATTTCTCTGCCCAATTCTCAGCATGCAACATAGGTCATGGAAATAGCGAGATGATAGATGCGATTGTTAAACAGTTGAGAACGAATCAGACTAACATAAGTCCGGCCTACATTACTAAGTCGAGAGTCATGCTGGCTGAGGTTATGGCTGAACTGACTGAAGGAAAACTCTCGAAGTCATGGTTCGGAGCGACCGGCTCAGATGCTGTTGAGGCTACTCTGAAGTTCGCTCGCAAGTATACGCGGAAATACAAGTTTGTTTCGTTATGGAGAGGCTACCATGGCGCGACGCTAGGTGCCTTGAGCGCTCATGGGATATGGGAAACTAGGAATGATTACGGTCCCTTGCTGACGGGTTTCGTGCATGTATCGCCTCCATTCTGTTACAGATGCGACTTTGACTTGGATTATCCTGAGTGCGATCTGACTTGCTTGAAGGTGCTTGAGAAGACTATTGAGAGGGAAGGACCTGAACATGTTGCTGGGGTGATTGTGGAACCGATTCCAGCGGGAGGCGGCGTTATAGTCCCTCCAGACCGATACCTGCCAGAGCTAAGGAAGATCTGCGACCGCAAACGAGTCCTCCTCATCTTGGATGAGGTGGTCACGGGCTTCGGTAGGACTGGTAGGATTTTCTGTTATCAGCACTATGACATAGTTCCGGACTTCTTGGTTTTGGGGAAAGGGATTACGTCAGGATACATACCCGGGTCGGCTGTTTTAGCCTCCGGCGAACTGGATATATATGATCCTGATAGTCCGACGGAGACTCTTCACTGGCACACGCATTGCGCGAACCCTCTAATGTGTGCGGCGGCGATAATTAGCGCGAATATCATCCTTAGAGAGAACCTCCCCGAGAACGCCACGAAGGTCGGAAGATTCTTTCTTAAAGGATTGCTAGATTTGGCCGAGGAGAGCAAGGGGTTGGGAGATGCTCGCGGCAAAGGTCTGTTGCATGGGCTTGAGATCGTAGAAGATAAAGAGAGCCGAAAACCGAGCTTTCCAAAGATGGAGAAAATCGCCCGCGAGTGTGTGAAGAACGGTTTGATAGTTGAGACTTGCGGAGGAACAGATATTGCCGTCATCGTCTTCCATCCGCCATTGAACATATCTGAAGAACACGCTCAAAGCGCGTTAGATATCTTGGGAAAAGCCGTTCGATGGGCAGAATGAAAGAAAAAGACGACATGTCTTATCCTTGGTTGATTCATTCGCTGCGGCAATGCTAAAGATCATTAAAGCCAAGTTAACGTCGCGCAGGAATAAGTTGCGTAGGCACTGTGGCTCATCCAACCAATTCAATGCCTTTCTAGCAGAACTCTAAAATCCTCGAAGATAAAGAACTGGTCGAAGAACAAGAATAGTGCGGTATCGAGAATGAACATTCAAAATATCAAGAGACTTCTTAAAGAAGTAGGGCAACTTGCTGACAGCCCTCGCAACCGGCAATTAGAGAAAATTTGGCGACCTTCTGAAGATGCGGTGAGAGACTCTTGGCGTGGAACTCCGAGGCCAGTGGGTTCTGCGGGATTCAAGGGTGTCCCGATAACTGTTGAGCCTGAGAAGGCGATGTGGGCTAAGATACTTCGCTTCAGAGTGAAAGATTTCTACACTATTCCTGAGGTTTACCTAGAGTACTCGCTGAAGATTGCGAAATATAAGTTTCAAGAATTCAAGGATGATGCTCCCGTCAGTAAGAGTATAGACATATGGCTCGGCTCAGCCTTCGAGCCGAGTCTATTCGGAGTGGAAACAGTCTATCTCGAAGACAAGAGCCCTTGGATCGGAAAGAACCCGATAATAAAGAAAGAGGAGGATTTAGACTCCTTAGAATACCCGGACTTCTATGAAAGCGGATCGATGCCCCTAGCCCACAGATTCTACGAGCGTATCCGCGAGCTCGTCGGCGAAGACTTCAACGTCACGTTTCCATGCTGGATGAAAGGTCCCTTCGGAACAGCGATCCACCTTAGAGGCATGAAAGAACTGCTTATCGACACGGTTGTCAGGCCTGACTTTGTTCATAGACTCATGCGCTTCATAACCGAATCACGCAAGAGATGGATCCAAGAGAGAGCAAAGTACCTAGGAGTAAGAGTTGGAAAAGGCGACTTGGACAACGACGAAGTGAACTGCCCGACATTATCGCCCAAGACCTATCAAGAGTTTGTCTTACCATACGAGAAAGAGTTATGCGACTTCCACGGAGGCATCTCGTATTGGCACAGCTGCGGCGACACAACATGTCTTCTACCTCTTATCAAAGAGATTTCGAAGTTAGGAATGCTCCATATTGGACCTTGGACAACCCTTTCAAAAGCGGTGGAAGTATTTGGTTCAACGGTGCCATTTGAAATCTGCCTCCACCCTGTGAGAGACATACTGCTTGCAACAGAAGCCTCGATGAAAGACAAATTAACTGAGATAATCAAGACTTGTGGCAACATGGCCTATACAGTAAGAACGGACGGATTGGATGCAATAGACGCTTTGAATTCGGCTACAAGCCAAGTAAAGCTTTGGATAAGAGTCGCGCGACAAGTGATTGGGAAAATCGACTGAAGCCTCAATATTGTCCAGAAAAAGATTGCTAGTGGGCGACGATTATGACGGATAAAGCTCTAGAGCGTATTCCTACCAATTGGCTGGCTGGCGAGTTTGGCAAGCTTGAGCTTCTCAGCCACAGATCATATAGAGATCAGAAAGGCGTCTATCATATTGTCGGAGAAGTCAAGAATACTGGCACGAAGAATCTAATTAGCGTGGAAGTGACAGCGCGCCTCTATGATAAGAAGAAGAAACCAATCGGCTTCGCATACACCTTCACTCCAATACAAATCCTTTTGCCCGGACAAAAGTCGCCCTTCGAGATAATATCTTTCGAGAAAGGCGAAGTTGAAACATACAACCTTAAGATCAACTTTGGAACAACTCTTCAGAAACCCTACAGCGAAATCGACATCGTTGAGAAGAGCCAGCATACAGATGAAGAGGGAAGCCTCCATGTCATAGGCGTCGTCAAGAATACTGGCAACCAGAATGTAGGATTCATTAAGATTGTAGGAACATTCTACGACACTAATGAAAAAGTGATCTTCACAAGTTTCGTATACACTGAACCTAAAACCCTTGATTCAGGAAAAACTGCTCGATTTGATATGTCCGTTCCAAGCGAAATCTCAAACAAGATCATAAATCATTCAATACAAGTGGAGTGCACTCACGGACTCCACATAGTCTCCCCAAAATGGTAGCGCTGCGTCTCAATTTCTTTGAAACTTGAAAATTCATTCATCCGTACTTAACTATCACTGCGCAAATGGGCAGGAATAGCAAGACCAATAATATGCCTCGAATGTATAAGTAAGGCTCGACAAACCTCAGCCAAAACAGGACCATAACGACCATAACTATTTGAGCTAAGAAAAGCCTGTCTCCAAGAGTTGTTTTCCAAGGCAGAAATCCCAACGTCGAACGCCTCACTTTATAGCTCCGAAGGTAAGACCTCGTACGAGGTACTTCTGAACTATTATTGCGAATGCCAGAACCGGCAAAATAATGACCGTCGCAACAGCGGCCATCTCACCCCATAACGTGCCCCTGGTCGTTACAAAGCCAGTGATAGCGGCTGGCAGAGTCTTCGCATAGACAGACGTAAGAACCATCGCAAAGAAGAATTCATTCCAAGAGAAGATTATGCAGATAACGGCTGAAGCGGCAAGTCCCGGAGCAACCAGCGGCAGAACAATTCTGAAGAGAGTGGCTAGTCGTGAGCACCCGTCGACCATCGCGGCCTCTTCCAAATCACGAGGCAGGCCGTCGAAGAAACTCAACATCAGCCACACGACAAGTGGCATATTGAATGCTGCATGCGCTATTATGAGCCCTATGTGAGTGTCATACATACCTAGGTTGGTCCAAATCATATAGAATGGAATTATGAATACGATTAGAGGTGCCATACGGAACGTTAAGATATCAAATAGAATGTGCTTGTCAGCCCACATCTTGAATCTGCTGAAACTGTAGGCTGCCAATGAGCCGAGTGAAACAGCTATAATGGTGCTACCTGCAACCACGACTAAACTGTTGATCAAATATTTGATGAAGTTCTTCTCTATGAATGCGGCAAAGTAGTTGTTCAATGTTGGACTGAAAAAGAGTGGGGGCGGCATTGTGAAAATGTCTACTCTTGTCTTTAATGACATTAAGATCATCCAGACCACAGGAAACAAAGCCGCTATGGTTGCTACAGTTAGGATAAGGTATGACACTGCATTCTCGATCTGCGCCCTTGATTTACGCGATGACGTCAGCATTATGCTTCACCTTCTTCCGCGAAGTAGGTTGAAGAAGAAAGAACATAGGACAAGAGTTATGAAGAAGAGAAACAGAGAGATAGCGGCACCGTATCCTATATTGAATTGTGCCAATGAGATTCTATAGGCATGAATAACTGAGTACCGTGTAACAGAGCCTGGACCACCGCCTGTAAGTATCCACACCTCATCGAAGATTCTTAGAGCATCCATTGTTCTCAAGAGAAGAACCACCGTTATTACTGGAGTTAATAAAGGCAGAGTGACATGTCTGAATACTTGCCATGATGAAGCCCCATCCACAACGGCAGCCTCATATGGCTCTACTGGCAGACTGAGGATCCCGGCTCCAAGTATCAGCATCACAAAAGGTGTCCAATGCCAAACGTCCATGAGCGCCGTTGTCAGTAGGGCGGTAGATGGTTCGATAGTAGGGCCAGTACCAATGAAGAGCCCTAGCTCATGCAAAAAATAGGCAATTACCCCGAAATCCGGATTCAGCATTTGGAGCCAAATAAGCCCGACGACAATAGGCGATACAACCATCGGTACAAGCAATAATGATCTCCAAATAGCTTTGCCTTTAATGTTTCTAGTTGTCAATATTGCCAAGATTAGTCCAATCAATAGCTCAAGACCAACAGCGAGCGCTGTATATGTGAAAGTTATTCTAAGCGCATGCCAGAGAAATTCGTCGAAAACAAGAATCCTGAAATTTTTGAAGCCTACGAAGACTCTGGGGAGGTAAACGTAGGCAAGTGAGTAGTCCATGAAGCTGAGTGCAATAACGTAGAAGAATGGAATTAGGCCTATCCCTGTCAAATACAAGAAGGCTGGCGACATCAATAGCCAAGGGAAATATACGTGCTTAACTCGATCTCTAACTCTCGTAAAAAAGGAAGGGGAGTTCTGAGATTTCATTCACTCTCAGTATCCGCCGCGTATTAGTATGTCGTCCCATGCCTTTGCTAGCTTATTCAGCCCCTGTTGAGCCGTAGCTTCTCCTGTCACTATTTGCCCCAGCGGCGTCTCGGCGACACTCTTCATCTCAGCGTATTCTTTGATCCTAAGCGGGAAGAACCCTACTTCCATTGATTTTACAATAGCTGAGAAGAGCCCGTTGTACTTCTTGTCAGCTTCTTGAAGCTTAGCTGTCTGCAAGGAAGATTTTCTGCATACGACGCCGCTTTCTATTACCCAGTCTGGTTCGAACTCCTTCCTCTTGCACCATTCTGCAAACAGGAATGCAGCTTCCTTGTTTTTTGAGTCCGCATTTATTCCGAAACCAGATGAGCAGCCCAAGTGTCTTGACTGGCTCGGGCTAGTCTTTATGCCTTTGTAGTCATCTACGTATGGCAGGATGTCAAACGCCATTTTCCCTACGACTTTAGATACCGAGGGGTCCCAAGTGCTCATAGCCCAGTCTGCCCAGAGCGGGCCTTGCGCTATGATTCCCTGCTGCATAGCAGCTCCAGCCTCATCCCAAGTGTAGGTTTTCACGCCGGCAGGGCAATACTTTAGCAGGTCGACGTAAATCTCCATAGTTTTCGCGGCCTGCGCTGTATTGACAGCGCCAGAAGCACGCATTGTGTCCCAGTTGATTCTTTGATTTCCGAACCAGTCGTGATAGAGCTCCCACTCACACTCCAGAGCATTATGAGTCTTTGCTTGGGCTATGTGGCCATAGAGGTTCTCGTCAGGACGCGTAAAGAATTCGGCGATCTGCAAGTACTCTGTAAAGGTCTTTGGGACAGTCAGATCTCTTCCATACTTCTTTTTGAATTCATCATTGTATTGTTCGAACAGGTCTTTCCTATACCAGTAGAAGTAGCCGAAGCTCTCATAGGGCATTGTGAACAACTTGCCGTTCTTGACTGGATACTTTCTTTCTTCCAGATTTACGAAGTCTTCCAAGTCTAGGTTCGGCTCGACTATCCCAGGATTCTCCTTCATTATATCCTCGACTGGATAGATGAAGTTCGCCCCTGCATATTCGCCCAACCATTCTATCTCCACGTAAAGAATATCGTACTTACCTGTGTGCGCACTGAAGTCCATCATGCACTTCGTGTGAACATCGTCGTAGAACGTAAGTTCAGCCTCAACTTTGATGCCCGTCACTTCTTCGAACTCTTTGATCGTTAGTTTATCTATCGCAACTGAAGGAGGTGTACTCTCGCTGATCCATCGGATCGTCGTTCCAGCATAAGGTTTGGCCGCTTCTTTCCACCAAGATTTTGGCGTAATGGGTGATGTAGGTGTTGGCGTAGGTGTTGGAGTTGGCGTTGGTGTAGGTGTGGGAGTTGGGGTGGGCGTAGGCGTTGGCGTGGGCGTTGTCGGCGTAGGCTGAGTCGCTTGATAGATACCGTAACCTGCGGCTGCAACAACCGCAACGACGACGACGCCACCGACATACTTCACGTAGCTTCTCCTAGAAACTTTTTCTTCAGACATGCCAATCACGCACCAATTTTCCGTGGTTCTCCATATTCCCTAGGGGGTACATATAAGCTCTTGCAGTCTCCGATAGAGCATAAAAGGATGAAAATAGGGAAGATGAATCTATTATAAGAATTGTAGCATATCTAACGAATTTCTTTTAATGTTGTTTCGAAGACTTGGACCGCTTTCGCAGCCTCCCTCTCACCGATACACAATGGCGGCTTCACTTTAACCACATTACCTGTTCCACCAACTCCGGAAAGACCGAATATCACTCCTTTCTTGAATGCCTTGTTCACAAACTGTTGGGCTTCAGCCATCGCTCGCTCCTTAGTCTTGCGATCCTTAACAAATTCGATCCCGATATTAAGACCTGGGCCTCTAACCTCACCTATCATCTCATACCTTTTAGCGAGCTCATTTAACCGCCTAGTAAAGTACTCGCCCATCTTAGCTGCATTTTCAGGTAGCTTCTCGTCAACCAAAATGTCTATCGTAGTTGATGCGGCTACGCAGCAGACAGGATGCGCTGTATGCGTGAACTGGAAGTCCCCTGGCTCTATGAGGTTGAACTCATCGCTTGTAAGTACTCCACCAATTGGGAAGCCGCTTCCAAAGGCCTTCCCGAGAGCCATCACGTCGGGCGTCACTTCGTAGTAGTCAGCAGCGAACATCTTGCCACATCGGCCGAAGCCTGTTTGTACTTCATCGAATATAAGAGGTACACTGTGGTCATTACAGATCTTTCGGATCTCATTCAAGTAGCCTTTCGGAGGCGCTATTTGACCTCCGTTCCCTTGAACTGGTTCAACTATGAGCCCAGCCATCTTTCCGTCAGCCATATGTTCAAGCGCTGTGTCGATGAATCTCGCGCATTCTAGACCGCATTCAGGATAAGTCAAACCGAAATAACATCTATAGCAGTAGAAGTTTGGAACCCTTGGGAAACCCACTGAGAATCTCTCGAAGCCAATCTTCTGTTGATTAAGATAGCTTGCGGCCCTTGTGAAGATTGTTCTTCCGTGAAATCCATGGTATAAGGTTAAGATCGTTTGAGCCTTCGAGTATTTCATAGCTACAAGAATGGCCCCCTCTACGGCTTCAGAGCCGCTTGTTGTGAATAATGATTTCTTCAGGTTGCCTGGAGCTATGTCAGCGAGCTTCTTGGCTAACAAAAGTCTGGCTGGATGGTCGAATACGGGCACTATGTGAATCAGTTTATCAATCTGGTCTTTCGTCGCCTTAATCAACCTGGGGTGCTGATGCCCAATGTTTACCGACCAAGCTTGAGAAGTGCAATCGATATATTCATTACCGTTAGTGTCCTTCAATATCACGCCTTTGCCTTCTGTGAATATGGTCGGATTGTGGTCCCAACCATAGATTACGTGCTCTTTGCTTATCTTCAACAGTTCATCTGTCGAGTAGCTCAAGATCGAATCACCGAGCGCCCAATATGAAGCAGGGTGATGTATTTCAGATTTCGCATCTCCCAGAAACTCACGACATGGAGGCTGAAAAAAGTGAGGTAGAAGATCTTTCATTTGCTTATGGCTTTCAGGGACTTGTCGAAGATCTCGAGGGATTTGTCGATGTCTTCTTCATCTATAGCTAGCGGTGGCATCAAATTGACTCTATTCCCATGGTATCCAGCGCGTTCGTAGAGCAGTCCTCTCTTGAAGCATTCAGTCTGCAAGATCTTGTTCTTCTTTGCCGCTGGCTCTTTCGTCTTCCTATCCTCAACAAGTTCTATCCCAATGAATAGGCCTCGTCCATCAACGTCTCCAATGATCTTATACTTCTCAGCCAGTTCTCTCCAACCCTTTATGAAGCGGTCTCCCATCTTTTGTGCTCTTTCCCATAGTCTCTCTTTCATTATGATGTCGATTACGACTAGGGCTACTGTTGCGGCTAGAGGTATACCGCCGAATGTTGTGCTGTGCGCTGCTGGACCCAGTTCATCCATAATTTCTGAGCGTGCGATTACCGCCGACATAGGGATGCCTGCGGCGACGGATTTCGCTACTGTCATGACGTCAGGAGTTACGCCCGAGAGTTCGCAAGCCCATAACCTTCCGCTTCTAGCCCATCCTGTCTGAATCTCGTCGATTATCAATAATATCTCGTTTTCATCTGCTATCTTCCTCAGGTTTTGAAGGAACTCTCTTGGAGGAGAGATGTACCCGGCGTGAGCTTGCATGGGCTCAACTAGAATAGCTGCTATGCTTGAAACTTTCACTTCTTCGCCTGTGTAACTGATGCCGTATTGTGGACTGCTCAGGAGGTCTTCGATATATTTGGTGCATTGCATATCACATTCAGGATAGGTCTTCCCGAATATGCATCTGTAACAGTAGGCAAAGGGAACATGTACCACGCCTATATCCAATGGGAACCCTTGAAAGTACCTCATGTACGCATTACTAGTAGCGTTCATTGCTCCGAATGTTCTGCCGTGGTATCCGCCGTAGAAAGATAGGATCATCGGTCTACCTGTGTAATACCTTGCGAACTTCATACTAGCTTCTATGGCTTCTCCTCCGGTAACACCGTAGTATACCTTCTTCTCATGTTTCCCAGGCGTTATCTCTGCAAGCTTTTCGGCTAACTCTGCTCGTGATTGATGTGGCAGCTCGCAGTACTGAATCAATTTTTCACACGCGTCTTTTATTGCCTCTAGGATCTCAGGACGCCCATACCCGATGTTATGAACAGCAAAGCCGCTTATCATATCCAAGTACTCGATCCCATCAGCGTCCCAAACTTTGGCACCCAAGCCTCTGACCACAACTGGCGGACACTCGAAGAGCGTATAGTAGATGTGCGCTGGAGATTCGTACTTCAATGATCTCTTCAGGATCTCTTTGGACTTCGGGCCAGCAGCCTTTTCCTCAATTATTTTAAGGATCTCTTGAGGTCTCGGACCTTTCATCTTCTCTCTTTCATTCTTTACCGTCTCATAGAACGGTCTACGAAACATTCACTTACCTCCTGTCCCTACACAGTTGGAGCTTTCTATATAAATAATTTAAAGGACAGGGGGCGATTCGTCCCTATGCTTCAGCACATCCCATTTCTTTAGAGCTCATATACTTTGACCGATAAATCGTTAACCTCACAGAGGTATGGATATGGTGGTGAAGACTAGAATACGAAAAGAACGCAGCACTTATTTTCCTCTTATTCAGCAACATGGAATATTTGAGGACGAGCGACATGAAGCTACTAAATAAGACGGCTATCGTCACCGGCGGTGGAAGCGGAATCGGTCGCGGAATCGCTCTCGCATTGGCAAGAGAAGGAGCGAACGTCGCAGTAAGCGGATATGCCAATCTCGATCTGACAGAGAAGACAGCTAGAGCGATTCAAAGGATGGGGCGCAGAGCGATTGCGCTAAAGGTTGACGTTAGATCTTATGAACAGATCAGCAAAGCGATAGCGAGGACTTTGCACAATTTTGGTAGGATAGATATCTTGGTCAATAATGCTGGAGTTTCATCACTGTCTCCTGTAGTCGATATGACTGAGCAAGATTGGGACTACAATGTAGATATAAACGCGAAGGGTGTTTTCCTCTTTACCAAGGCCGTCTTGAAACAGATGATAAAGCAGGGGCAAGGGGGAAGAATCATAAATATATCGTCTCTTGCCGGCAAGTTCGGCAACAAGTTCTATGCACATTACTCAGCATCCAAGTTTGCCGTGATCGGTTTCACAAAGAGCGTAGCACTAGAAGTAGCTGAACATAAGATAACCGTGAATGCAGTCTGCCCAACACACGTTGAAACCCCGATGACAGACCGTGAGGTGAAGTGGGAATCAAAATGCCTAGGAGTACCAGAGAGTGAAGTCAGAAAAAGATTCTTGGCCACAATCCCTATCGGCAGGTTCGCAACCCCAGAAGATGTAGCGAACGTTGTGGTATTTCTCGCTTCTGACGAATCAAATTTCATAACAGGCGCAACAATAGATGTAGGCGGAGGACAACTAATAGGAGCGTAGTTCTTACTACAAAGAAGAGTCTATCTGGGAAAGAGCGAGAGTTTAGTCGAAGCAGTCAAGACTAACTGATCTCGTATCGCATTTGAAGACTCACTCGAATACCGACGGCAAGAATCAAAGATGTTATTGTTGAGATGGTGATCGACTCCAGCGCAACTAGCTGACGAGCGATATATACCGTGTCCACCGCCAGATATCAGCGTGACAGCTCACAGCTTTTTCTTTCAATTGTCTTGAGGATTCCGAGGTTTCGGCCATCTTCATCTTCTTTCAATAATTCCTACGGTCTAATAGAACGATCGAGGAACCATTCACTTGGCCCCTACATAGTTGAAGCCGTCTATATAAAAACGCTAAGACATAAGCGGTGCTTAGTCCTTACGCGTCAGCGAACTTCTTTCTTTAAAGCTCATATACAATTACAGCAGAATCAGTAACTTCACGGAGATATGAATATGGTAGCGAAGACGAAAATCCCGAAGGAATGTACAGTTCTTGGAGCCCTTGGGCCCAAATCTAAAGAAGTGATAGAGATGCTGATGGAGTATGAAGTGAATACTGAGTGGGCCTTCGGAACCTTTCTACGACCTGTTGTTTGGGATCGCGCAGAAGGATGTATGTTGACGGATGTCGACGGTAATAAGTATATAGACTTCTCTTCAGGTTTCGCCACGGCGGTATCAGGCCATTCTAACCGAAAGGTTAGAGAAGCACTATTGAAACAAGCTGAGAAGCTGACACATGCGCCAGATTCACCGACGTTGCCGAGAGCGTTGTTAGCCAAGAAGCTCGCGGAGATAATGCCTCGCGGCTTGAAGCGAAGCGTATTCGGTCTTAACGGCGGAGATGCAATCGAGATAGCATTGAAGCTTGCGAGAAGTTACACGAAGAAGAGCGAGATAATAGCCTTTCAAGGAGGATTCCACGGCAGAGCTACCTATGGATGCATGTCGATTACCTCAGTCAACTTCTCGAAGAGAGGATGCGCTCCACAAGTTCCAGGTATTCACTACGTTCCTTACGCTTACTGTTACCGTTGCGCTTTCGACAAGGAGTATCCGGAATGTGGCTTGTGGTGCGCAGACTACATCGTCAATCTGCTTGAAGGAGGAATGACAGGTCTCGCTGAACCTGCAGCGTTAATAGTTGAACCTTTACTTGGAGCAGGAGGATACGTAGTTCCACCTGACAGCTATCTACCAAGACTCGAGAAGATTTGCAGAGACTACAGGTTGCTCTTCATAGTCGACGAGGTGCAGACCGCCTTCGGCAGGTATGGCGGCAAGATCACTGCGAGCGATGTACTCAGTATCCACCCTGACATCATCACTCTAGGAAAAGGCTTGACCGGAGGCTATCCTCTTTCAGCTGCAGTGACCACAGACGAGGTGGCAAGTTCATGGAGTCCAGTCGTTCATTCTGCGACATACACTGGGAACCCGCTCATGTGTGCGGTCGCCCTAGCCCAGATCAATGTAATTCAAGAGCTTAAGCTTCCCGAACGCGTTAAGAAGCTTGAAGGACCTTTCAGAAGAGCGATCGAAGACAACCTTTCAGGCTCAAGAAGCGTTGGAGAGATCTCGGTCAAAGGCCTCTTCTGCGGCATAGAGATAGTTGAAGATAAGAAGACTAAGAAGCCTGCGAGAGAGCAATTCATGAAGCGAATTGCAGACCTCAATATTGAGCATGGGCTGATGAGCGGCCCACCCATGGACGGCATATTCCACAACCGGATAAATCTAGCGCCGCCGCTGATAGTAACTGAGGAATTGATAGAGAAAGGAGCAGCAATCCTAGGAGAGAGCGTAAAGAAGGCTGAGAAAGAGTTCTTTTAACTCGCAGTTGCCCATATAACTCAAACCCAAACATTTTTCTTTTGGCTTCACGAGCGTGGTGCAGCAACATGGGAGAGAAGCGCCTTCTAGTAACGAACCTCACCGATAGCGGCGCTACAAGCCCACCATACCGACATGTAAAAGAAAGGTTCGTCTTCGACGGAGAGATTCAAGTCCAGAGTACGAAGCTGGAGTACCTCGAAGATCTAGCGAAGAAGCATACAAACTGGGATCTGGTAGTCGGAGCTGGAGGAGGAGTTGCTGTAGATGTGGCGAAATACATCGGCGCCAAAAACAACATAAAGGCCATCGCTTTTCCCACAATACTCTCAACAGACGCGATTTATACATCCTCGACGGGGATAAGGCAACAAGGAACTGTTAGATACATTCCAACGAAGAAGCCTGACAAGGTCATACTGGACTTTGATCTACTCCTCAAGGCGCCTTATAGATTGAATGTCGCAGGATGGGGCGATGTTCTGTCGATACACACGGCTACATGGGATTGGAAACTGGCTACTGAGAAAACTAGTGAGCGTTTCAGCCCTGAAATCGCTCAAATGGCATCACGCATCCTCGAGAAGGTTTGCAGAGTAGATAGCAGAGAAGGGTTGATGACTCTTAACGATTGTTTGAAGGCTGAAGTGGAACTATGTGAAAGATTCGGTTCAGCAAGACCCGAGGAAGGAAGTGAACATCTATTCGTCTATCTAATTGAAAACTACTTACCGAAACCATATCCGCACGGAGAGCTGGTTGCCCTCGGCATATATGAGCTCAGTAAAGTACAGAGGAATAGAGTGGATTTCATTACAGGTTTAATGGATAAGATAGGGTTGAAGTATAAAGCGCAAGATCTTGGGATAGATGAGAGGTTAGTTAGGAAGGTGCTGGATGAGTTGCCTGAATACTCAAGGCGACACAATTTCTTCTATACGGTTGTCGATGAAATGAGTCCCGCGGCTTTCTCTTAGCCGCCCATACCTTTCTCTACTTCACTTAGCACTCCATCGATGACATCTACAGCTTTCGAAATCTGCTCTCTCGTTATAGCTACCGGCGGTTTAATCTTGAAGACGTTGCCTATGCCAGGCTGCTGAGATAGACCGAACCAAACCCCTCGCTCAAAGCACATCGCCGCAGCTTTCAAAGCTTCTTCAGGAGCCCTCTCTCTCGTCTCCCTGTCCTTCACTATTTCAACCCCTATGAAAAGACCTGGACCTCTAACCTCGCCTATCAGTCGATGTCTTCCCTGCAGCTCTTTCAGCTTTCCAGTTAGAAAACTCCCTAGAGTAGCCGCCTTCTCAGGGACCTTCTCCTCCAATATGACATCGATAACAGCTGAGGCTACAGCGCAATTGATAGGGTTACCGCTGAATGTCGACGGATGCCAAGTTTCTCTAGGTTGATGATCTTTGAAAGCGCCTTCTGCAACCTCTTCTCTGAATATTGCGGCTGAGATGGGGACTCCACCCCCCAAAGCTTTCCCGACGCACATGATGTCAGGTTGAAGTCCGATACATTCAGATCCCCACATCTTGCCGGTCCGCCCTAGGCCGGTTTGTATCTCATCAGCTATGATGAGCATCCCGTGCTTGTCGCATGTCTCTCTTATGATCTTCGCGTACTCCTTGTCAGGCGGATAAACATGCCCTCCCATCCCCTGTACAGGTTCCATAGTGAATGCAGCCACATCGTGACAAGACCCATGTTTGACTGCTTCCTCCAAAGCTCTAGCGCATTCGAAATCGCATCCAGGATAGGCTTGACCGTAGAAGCATCTGTAGCAGTAGGGTGACGGGATTTGCTTGAAACCTGGAACTATCGGAAGACCTTCTCTCAATTTCGCTTGGCCTAGATTTGAAAGCGCAATGGTCATCCCATGATATCCCTCATAGAGAGAGATTACTTCCTTCTTCTTCGTGTACTTTATCGCTGCTTTCAACGCAGTTTCCACGGCTTCTCCTCCACCGCAACCGAACCAAGTTTTCGCTAATCCATGCGGAGCTATCTTAGCCAGTTTTTCAGCCAGCTCAACTCGGGGCGCATTGATGTATCCGAAGAAAGCGTGAGGAAACTCAGCTTGTTTCTTGATAGCTTCAACTACCTTGGGATGGCCCCATCCAATCAAGACCGGGCCAGCGGTGCCCGCGATACAGTCGATATACTCTTTTCCATTCGCATCCTTGACAAGCGCGCCTTTTCCTTCAACCAGTATTACTGGCCCATAGTTCGATCCGTGAATAACATACATGCTGTCCTTCTCGATTATTTCCTCTACAGAGGACATAATCCGTTTCACCTTTCCCCAGCTTTCCAAGTCTTACATTTATAAGATTATTTACTTGAAGAATCATCTTCGGCTAGATGTAGCTGAGAAGAGAAAGTACCTAAAGATATCTAGATAGTTTTCTGTCTAAGAACCGAGGTCTTCGGTCGTTCTTTCAGCTGTTGCCTAGAAGCGAATTTCTCAACTTCTCTTCGGGATCTAGGTCCTTCCATCGGGCCAAACTTGGTAACCTTGATAGCCCCGGCTGCGCTTGCGAACTTCGCCGTTCTCTTGAGCGGCCATCCCTCTAGCATTCCAACAACGAATGCTCCGTCATAGACATCTCCAGCGCCCGTAGGATCAAGTTCGACTACGTCGAAGGCGGGCTCTCTTATGATCTCATCCCTAGTAACGATTATGGCACCTTTGTCACCGAGTTTAATAACGGCTATTTTCGGTCCAGCTTTCAACAGTGCCTTTGCCGACTCACCGGGATCCTTAAGACCTGTCAACACTTCTGCTTCGGTGCCGCTTGGCAGCGCAACATCACAAACGCGCATTATCGGCGCGCATAGCTTTCGTATTTCTTCGACATTGAGCAGTTCAGGTCGAAGGTTGGGGTCGAAAGTGACCATCCCTCCGGCTTTCTTTACGATACGAACTGCTTCATAGCAAGCGTCTCGAGATGACTCGCTTACCGCGAGCGATGAACCCATAACATGGACAAGTTTCGCTTTGGAAACATAGTTTGGATCTAAATCTGCAGGCGAGAGTTGTCCTGCTGCAGCGTGTCGGAGGTGAAAGATGAATTTTCTGATTCCTGAAGAATAGTACATTACGAATGTGGTTCCAGTTG
>Ga0209725_1001046_pt1 | contig 16196 bp, 23 predicted proteins | sample I18A1metaG_FD_184145 | JGI IMG/M metagenome (GOLD analysis project Ga0209725, IMG submission 184145) | Lake sediment bacterial and archeal communities from Gulf of Boni, Indonesia to study Microbial Dark Matter (Phase II) - ​I18A1 metaG... | ecosystem: Environmental > Aquatic > Freshwater > Lake... | reverse complement strand
GGCAAGACTTGCGACATCACCCCTCCCCCCCCCAAGAGCAAATCGTGCGTGTGTCTCTTGGCGCGCACGCCACTAGGAGATGATGTATCGTCCAGTCTGGGCAAATGTTAGATATTTCTGACGTTAGAAATAGCTTACATGGCGAATGAGATGCGTAGGAACCTGATCAGTTACCTGGGTTTCTTGGGCTTCCTAGGCCTGTTGGGTTTGATTGCGGACAACCCCGGATTCTTTGGATTCTTCGGGCTCTTCGGCTTCTGGAGCTCGATGTGGGGCAGAGGCAGCGACGAGAGAGTGGATCAAAACGTTAACAGGGCCTGCAGGAACGCGTTCGTATTCACTATGGTCGCGTCAGCGCTTCTCTTCTCCTACACAGCGATTCTTCGAACTGCAGAAGCTTTCCAGCTGGCAATGTCAGTCGCAGTCTTGTTTGCTGGTAGCTTGACAATATTCGCTGCATCATTCGTCTACTACGACAGGTTTAGTGCCTGAGAGTCCTCAACATGAAGACGAAGATCAAAGAACTGAGAGAGAAGCGTAACCTTACACAGGAAGCTCTGGCTGAGAAAGTTGACGTCACAAGACAGACCATACTCTTCTTGGAGAAGGGAAAGTACAACCCGTCATTGAGACTAGCCTACAAGATTGCCAGAGTGCTAAACTCGAAGATCGAAGAGGTCTTCTCCTTTGAAGATGAGCGGCTTTAGGAGCCCACGAACAGTCACTTGATTTGATCGCGGACACCCGGACTTTGAGAGACGACTCAAGCAGCTGAAACTAAGGCACTGTCTGTCATACCAAATCTATTCTATTCAAGTTCCTCTCCGCTCATATTCGCACCAAGAGGGTGCAGAATTTTGGAAAGGATCGCATGGCTCAGGTGAAACCCTAGGTCAGCGATCGCAATCTCCTGATGTCCACGACGTTCTGGATGGAGTAACCGTTCTTCGCCAAGAACTCGATCAGATCCCTGTCGAGCGAAAGAAACAGCGCCCTTCGCTCTGAGGCGGCTGCGTAAAGCATTTTGTCAATCATGTCACCAAGTTCGAGCCGCAAAGTAATTCCCAGAACTACTTCTGTGCCAAGATAGCGAACAAGTGAGCGACAGCGGCGATTACACCGTATTCCTTAGATCACGAACCGAGACCAATCACCAAGGCATGTGAAACGTGGACCCACTAGTACCGTCCCCTCTTCGAACTCCCGAGCGCATTGCTAGCTTTCGCAGTTTCCACAGTTGAGGCAGCGACCGTTTGTCAGTACGTTTCCACACTTCGTACGCCTATCGTTTGAGCTCGTGCGTGTTGGGCGGGTTTCTCGAATCATAATAAGAGAAGGCGGTGAAGCTGATTCGGTGAGTCCCGAGTGAAAAACGCTCGACGACAGCCCTACCTGAGATGATGTTATCGTTCGTTCTGTAGGACCGCTGCGGCTCTCTTCTCGTCAGAAGTGGACGACACTTTCTGTCAATGTCGTTTAAGAAATTCTAGGATGATCTGCGCCAGTCCTGGAACGTTCTCGGGGATGAGTAGATTGTGTCCTACGTCTTCCATGATCTTCCACTTCGAACCCTTGATAGACCGATGGATCTGCTGTGCTAGATAGATTGGGGACATGACATCCTCGCTCCCGGAGATCAGCAGTGTGTGGTGTGTGATCTGCGATATTCTATCTTCTAGATCGAAATTCTTGCACGCATCGATGGCACGAAGAATGGCTGCGGGCGAGTTGATCCTGATACACTCCTCCTTCATCCGTGCAATGGCATCGACATTGGCCGACATGAACTCAGGAGTGACGACTAGTCTGATTGCTTCGTCAAAGAAGGCCGCAAGCCCGCCCCTCTCGACGCTTTCCCGAAGCCTTTTCAGGTTCTCTCGAACGCAAGGATCAGTGTAACTGAAGGGCGAAAGCAGAATCAGTGAGCTCGTCTTGTCGGGATGATCAAGGGTGAACTGCTGGGCCACGGCTGCCCCGAGGGAGAATCCCAGCAGGTGCGCGTTTGGCAGCTTCAGCCTCTGAAGGAAGCATAGAAGATCCTCAGAGAAGAGCTGGATCGAATAGGGCATGTCTGGTTTCTCGGATTCACCGTGACCACGAAGGTCGAGGGCAATCTTCCGATAGTGTCCAGCCAACTTCGACATCAACGGAACCCACAGGACGGAACTGTCGGAGAGGCCATGAATCAAGATCAAGGGGAAACCCGTACCTTCTTGTTGATAGTGGATATCGATACCGTTCAGGGATACTCTTGTCATCCTTGAATCGCATGTCCCCTGGGTACGCTCGTGTCCAAGTGGATCCTGACTATCATTTGTGTCCATCCCCATATCTGATGCGGCCGTCAAGTGAGTGTCAGAATATCAATTGAACAGAGCGGTGCCCCCAATGGACGCAGTACGAGGAGCGGCGCTCAAGGTTTGTGCCCAAGAACCACGACCGATGACAAAGTGGTAATATTGCGGCGGGCCCGGTGGGATTTGAACTTGGGAACAGACAAGGACGCGGAAACTAGGGACCCGCTCAAAGTCATCCGTCTAAGGCAACCGCGGCGTTACGATTTGCCGGAGCGCATGGATTCTTCTGGATGAGCGTTTCCTGCCAACTCAAGAAGCGACTAGTTTTCTGGGCCTCGTTCCTTCCCTACCTCGGTGACGAGCCCCTTCTTAGTCCAGTACCAAGCAGGATAGGCCACGCTGAAAAGGAGGAGAAGGAAGATAATCGGCCATCCGAGAAGGAAGTCCACAGCCGTTTCTGCAGGGGAGCTTGTGACCCGCAGATACGTCACCATGACAGACTGTACGATGTACCAGACTCCCCATACGGCCGTAATTTGTCTCCACGCCAGCATGAAGTGAGGACTCTTGCCATACTTGGCAGCTAACCTGTTTGTACTCTCCTTGTCTAGAAAAAGAAGGATCAGCGGAGCCCGCGTTCTGAGCGAACCTAGAAAGAATAAGGCAACGACGAGGTCATCGATGCCCGGAACTAGTGATGCCGCCAGCGCCGATCCGTGATGGTAGCCCGCATACATAGATCCGGCTGTTTGCGTCGCGATCATAAAGAGAGTTATGAGAGGAAACACGCAGACCTGTCGCGCGACAACGTAGTCGGCAAGAAAGAACAGGATGCACCAACCACCCGCCAAGATGGTTCCGGTCATCACATTATTGAACAGCTTGAAAATCAAGACAATATTGACGGGCACGAAAAGCCCCAGCAAATACCCTTTCCAAGGTATCCGCGCAAGGCTGAACCGTATAAGGCGACCTAGACTGAAACTACCTTTTGCGCTCACTGTCTAGTTGCACCTAAGCATTTGGATTCCGTCGTTCACAATGCGACGATACTCAAAGTGCTCCGGCCTATATTCCATCATGCGATGACATGGGGCTTACTTATGTGTAGTAGGTTGACAGATCTTGCTGTGAACTTCATCCAGGTCCTGAGATTCCCGTACGGCTGCGCAAGCTAGGTCGTGTAGGCACTTGTAGGCAATTTCTAATCTGCTTCTGATACTCTGCTCTTCGACGCTCGCTGTAAATCCTAATGAGCCAAAGGCTTGGGTCCTAAAGGCTTGAGCCGAGTGTGGCTAGAGAATGAATTCTCCGCAGATATGCCACACATGATCGTGATGTGTTGACTCGGCAGGCTGTGATGTCGTCACAATTCTCGCGCATGCACAGAGACGCAAGCAATAAGACTGAATTGGCCGTGTGTTTGGAGCGATGGCAATTGTCAGAAGCGAAAGAGGGTTCGTCGCGAAGAGACTTTCTGAAGATTGCTGGAGGATTCGCTGCGGGCGCGGTAGTTGCTGGGGCAGCGGTTGCCGCAACTCAGCCTGTCGTGGGGCCGGCGGTGAGGCAGACTGTGACTGAGACCTTGACGGAGACGGTGCCGGTGGCGCCGAGCGTAGGAGACCTCAGCGCCTTCCGGTCCGCGCTTGAGCGGGATGGTTTCGTTGTGGGGCAAGGGGCACCGGCCATGTTTCCACTCATCGAGGCTTACGAGGCAGGCCTGATCAAGGCGTGTTGGGGCAATGACCCAACCAAACCCTACCTGGTATGCCTAGTTCCGCCATCGCCCGGAGAAGAGGTTCCCAGCTACAAGTTCAAGGTAGGTGAGTTCCTCGGCCTTAAGGGTGTCACGATTCTCTACCGCATGCGCCCCGATGAAGCTCTTGTCTTCGTCGGGCGGACACCACCCGAATGCGATTACTACAGCTACTGCGGCTACCTAATGGACAAAGTCTACGGAAACGAGAGAAGGGTAGTCTTCGCGGACATAACCGACGCACTGAACAATCTGACCATCAACACTGAAGGGACTCCGAACGGGGCGGAGGGGAACCCATTCAACAAGAACACCGTCATCGTGAGCACGGCGGACAAGGGCATTGACGAACGTGTTCGCGCAGCAGCGGTCTCAGCCGGATACTCGTCTTCCATCACGAACACATACGTGATCCCATCTCCAATCCTCAAGATGGGGCTTGAGGATGATTCTGACACGTTCAACTTCTTCATCCGACCGTCAATCTTCAAGGATCAGCAGGCGGGCGATGCATACATCAAGAATCCGCCTGCAGCGATTCTGCGTGTAACTCCAAAGGAATCTGTCAACCTAGATCCGTATGCGGTGCCTGAGCTGAGGGTGCGAGGAACAGGCAGAACGGAGCATGATCTGACACCTGCCCTCAATGATCTGCGCAAAGCTATCCTAGCGAAATACAGTGACTTGAAAGCCACTGACCTTGAGATCTCTGATGCGCTCCCGGAGGGCTATGAGGCTATTCAGAGAGGAATTAACGTGGCTGGTCCTACGCGGGATTCGATCTACCTATTTACGGGTGGGCAGCTTCAATTCTACCCGCCCACGCCGTCACTGTTGACAGGCGTAGCGGAGAAGCCCCCGAAGACTTTCACTCTCGCCGATGATCCGAACGAGTTCGTAATCGTCTATGGAGTCAATCATGAGGTCTCGGGGAAGGCGACCTTCTCGAGCTTCACCGTCTATGGCGCAGACATATGGAATGGTGTAGGAGGCGTCACCAGCGATCAGTATCCGACGGCTGAGGAGTACCTCCCCGGCAATCCGAACGCGAAGCACCTTTACACCTACAAGATCGGGCGAAGATGTGACAGTGAGAATTGTTACAGAGTTCCGGGTCCTGGCCTGAAGGCGCATGGCATCGAGCTGGACCAGCCGATCTTCATCATCTTCCGTCTCTATCTCGAGAAAGCGACGAAGGTGGGCCCTGCAAAATCTGAGATTGTGTTTGACCGCGCGATCAAGTTCAGCCCAAAGGAGTAGCCTAGGAACAGCGCGATGACGGCAGCTGTGCGCTGAGAACGAGGAAGTGAATCATGCACACGCGATGAGTGCGGCGCCTGCACCGTCCTCAGGAACGGAAAGCCCGTACTCTCATGCCTCGTACTCATCTGGACGGTCACCTTGGCATAATCACCCTCAATAACCCAGAGAAGCGCAACTCTCTCAACTCCGCACTCATCCAGGAGTTGCTGAGTACACTGGATGAGTTCGAGGAGTCCGAGTGGTCATATTACGCGCCTCTCCAGGTACCAAGGTTTGGTCCGCTGGCCACGACGTCAATGAACTTCCACGGCCAGGTCGCGACCCGCTCCCATACGGAGGTCCCTTCGAGCGTCTCCTGCGCCGCGTGCAGGATTATCCCGGTCCGGTTATTGCCATGATTCAAGGCACTGTCTGGGGGGGCGTGTGATCTGGCCCTGACCTGCGATATCCTAATCGGGTGTGAGAGCACTAGCTTTGCTATAACCCCCGCAAGGATAGGAATTCCTTACAATGCCTCGGGGATGATCCATTTCATCAACGTGCTCGGACTCAACAAGGCCAAGGAGATGCTTTTCACAGGCACGCCAGTCGACGCCTCTGATGCTCTCAAAGCCGGAATCCTCAACCATCTCGTTCCGGCCGCAGAGCTTGAGCGCTTCACACGCGAACTGGCCGACAGAATTCTCAGCAACGCTCCACTCGCGGTTCGGGCATTGAAGGAGCAATTCCGTCTGCTTTCGAAAGGCCATCCCGTCGACGCCGAGACCGCTGAGGAGATCCAAGCGATCCGTCGGCGTGTCTACGACAGCGAAGACTATGGAGAGGGCAGACGCGCTTTTCTGGAAAAGCGTCCGCCCCATTTCCAAGGCAAGTAGCCATCCTCGTCAGGCTGTCGGGAAACGCGTAGCGTGGAGCTCAGGCCGCAGCACTCACGGTGTTTCATTGTGGAGACGGCGTTAGCCTGCTGCAGGAATTCCTCTCCATGATTGTGTGTGAAGAGATGAAAAGTCTCTAGTCTTGCGGGTGTGTCGGTTCCTTCTGGTCGGTAAGCCCGAAGATACCCTGACCATGTGTCGGTCGAGTGTGTGAATGGGCAGTCTTCTGGAGCGGCTCATTGAATGCGCCATGCGGGCGGATAGGTGAGTGCCGCGTTCAAGCCAACCACAAAAATAGAGGTGAAGTAGAGATGGCGGTATACGTTGGAATAGACGTCCACAAGAAATACTGTCAAGCAGCCTTGATGGACGAGTCTGGCAGAATTCAACGCGAACTCAGATTCGATAACACTCTCGAAGGAGCCTCAGGCCTAGTCAATCTGGCAAGATCCATCGATGCTCACGTGAAAGCGGTCGTGGAACCATCAGCAAACTACTGGATCAAAATCTACGACAGGCTGGAAGATGAAGGCGTCCAGGTGAAGCTCTCGAATCCTTCGAGGACAAAAGCCATAGCCGAAGCCAGAGTCAAGATGGACAAGCTAGACGCGAAGACGTTGGCGTACCTGCTGAGAGGAAATCTCGTGGCTGAAAGCTACGTTCCAACCAGAAAGAACCGCGAACGCAGAGCCCTCATCAGACATCGAGCGAGCATCATGCGAATGCGGGTGGAAGTCAAGAATCGAATCCACATGCTCCTAGACAAGCACGACCTATCATACGAGTACACGGACCTATTCGGCAAAGAAGGCCTAGAATGGCTTCGAAGCCTGAACCTCCCACGCATAGACCAACAGATCCTACAATCCAACCTACAAATCATTGAAACGGTCACCGCAGAGATTCGAAACGCAGACATCCAAATCGCCAAGGACGCCGTCAACGAGGAACAGGCAAAGCTGCTCATGACGATGCCTGGCGTCGACTACTACGCAGCCATGATCCTGCTGTCCGAGATCGGAGACGTGAAGCGATTCGCATCCCGCGAGAAGCTCGCCAGCTGGGTAGGCCTAGCACCCCAAGTCCATCAATCCGGCGACACCCAATGGACAGGTCATATCACGAGGAAAGGTAGCAAGCGAGCCAGACGGATCCTAACCCAATGCGCTCAATCCGCTAGACAGCACGACCCCAAGATGCGCGCATTCTATGAAAGAATCGAGCAGAAGCATGGGTCCAGCAAAGCCATCGTCGCCGTAGCCCGCAAGATGCTGGCCATCATGTACGTGATGCTGACGCGAAACGAACCATATCATGGAGAGAATCGGCAACTCACAGCGCAAAAACATAAACGACTCGAGAGAATAGCAAATGCCGCTTGAACGCGACGCAGAAGAGCCATCCAAGGGAACACCGGACTAGAGGCTTTTCATAGGTGGTTCTCCTGGTGCGCGCGCGCACACAAGATAATGGCATTAACGACGACCGACTAGGTTAGGGAAGGAATCCCCTAACGACGCCACTTTCGCAAGACCTAGTGCAGTGTTTCCGCCAGTTTTTTCGCGACAACTATGCGGCATCTTCTTTACGGGCATGTAGTAGATCTTGCCTGTGAGGTGGACAAGCGTGAGGAAGAGGACGAAGAGCGGTCGAGGGAGAGGACGAAGAAAGCGCGGCCTTAGCAGGAGAGTTCCAGCAAGGCTCAAGTTCTACAATGTCGTGCAGAAACGGAGGGTCGAGATCCCATCGTCGAAAGTCGATGTTGAGAAGCGTGGTAAGACCCTCTTCTATACAGCTCGTGACCCGAAGACTGGAGAGAAGCTGTGGAGGATTAAGGGCCGCGCATAGAATGGTGACGTGACACCTATCCCAGTGCGTATGGGTGCCCGGAACATCAGGGCCACAATAGGCCACGAACTCCTACAAATCATCTAGGAGCATCTCGGCCTAGACGGTGGTGGTGCGCAGACATGCGAGCGAGGTGAATGAGTTCGTCGAGAGAGACAACTAAGCTAGACGAGGAAAGCATTGATGAGGCCGCTGCCAGAGCTTTCGGCGTCACTACCTATCAACAACCTTCCGTTGAGAGAGCGTGTCAGAATTCTGGAGAAGCTGGTAAAGTACGTGCGAAAACTCAAGAAGAAACTCGACGATATTGGATCTAAGTGGGGAGAACAGCCGTACTCCTTGAGTGTCGGTTTCACTGGCGTAGAGTTGACTCTAGACTTCAAGCCCTAGACTTGTCTTCACATGGTCGCGGGCTAACATGGTGCGCGCACGCAACGAACTATGTCAAGAACATCGCATCCACGCCAAGGCGAAATGAAAATGGAGCTATGCCCAAGATGCGGTAGGCAACTTGTGGAACGCAGGACTCACTACTATTGCCCAAAGGACCGCATCCTATTTGACAAGTTGACCCTCCAAGAGAGTCACGCCCAGACTTTCGCCGAAGAGACCGAATCTGACTATCATGAAGCGAAACGACGGTTCAGAGCAAACATGAAAGGACTCTACAGAAAGACCGATAGGGACATTAGTCAGATAATCGAGAGATACGAGAGGTTTTTCGCCAAGAAGAATTATTCTCCTTTGAAACGGATCGTCGCGCTGGAATTCCGGCAAGATTCAGAAATTGCAGTGCCTAAACTGGGCCCTAGCCCTGGCGTCGGAATTGTCATTCGCGAATTGTCAGCCTTGACGAAGCCTGTGCCGCTCAAAGGTCCCCTGACGCCTGACCAGGAATGGTTGACGGAAGCTAGGCTGAGAATGAAATAGCTACCGAGCTATCAAATTGAGTTGAGACGCAGAAAACGAAGAGGCTTGGCTCCTCGTCGGATTCCAAGAGCCCCGCACAGAATCTTGAATTAGGATAGTGCAAGAGGTATTGAATTCAAGGGTCAGTATCTTGAAGACGGATACATGCAACCTCTGCGACGAGACCAATCCAGACTGCATCTGTCCGGGGTGCGGTAACTGCCTAGCGCGTTGCACGTGCGTGTGCCCGGTCTGCGGAGAGTCGACGGGATGTGTCTGCTGCATAGGGCCTGGAGTTGCAACGGGCGGCTAGTTCGAGACTAATTTTGGCTAAGCTTGGTTGCAGTCGCGGAAACTCGATTCGCGCTGATATGTCCATGTATTGCGGGTATGGATGCGATACAGCCGCGTAACTTAGATGAGCTATCTAGCGGGTTTGGCAGGCCTCTTCTTCGCAGGCATGGCCACTGGCGCTATCAATTCCGTGGCTGGCGGGGGCACACTCATCTCGTTTCCCTCACTTGTGGCGTTCGGCGAACCGGAGATCACTTCTAACGCGACGAACGCGCGGCGATGTGGCCTGGTTCGCTTAGCAGCGCGCTCAGTTATCGAAAGGACACGTTAGTCGAGCGCGGTTTGCTTGTAACGCTGGCCATCTCCAGTCTCATCGGCGGTCTCCTTGGTGCGCTAATTCTAGTGATCACTCCAGCGGAGGCTTTCAGACGTGTCGTCCCATTCCTAGTTCTCTTTGCCACGTTGGTGCTCGCGTCACGCAACGTTCTCGCTCGAAAACTCGGTCGCAATTCGACCGGCGAAGACCATGTGACAACTGCTGGACGAATTTGGGGTGCGATTTTCCAACTACTCGTCGCGACATGCGGCGGCTACTTCGGGGCGGGCATAGGCATCCTAATGTTGGGCTCTTTCAGTATCATGGGTCTGCGCGACATCCACAAGATGAATGCGATCAAGACTCCTCTCGGGGCTATCATCAATGTAACCGCGTTCGTTTTCTTCCGATCAAGGGCTTGGTGGTTTGGCCCTTGGCACTTCTCATGACCGCGGGTTCGATTATTGGTGGCTACGGTGGCGCACGCTCAGCTAAACGTGTGAATCCTGGCCTTCTACACTTTTTTGTGCTTGCCGTTGGCCTGCTTGTTTCAGGCTGGTTCTTTGTCAAATCATTCTAGTTGCCCGAAAACGCGCTTGTTCGTGCAGGGACTCAATGCAGGTGCTCCTCCACACGCTTCGCGAATAAATCAACAGATACGCTATACATTTCTCTCTGAATCTGCTTTCGTCTGACCATCAAATATTCAACGACATTACATCCCATTTTGGTCAGTTTGTGCCCGACGGCCCGTAGGAACCTGTGCTCGTCAAACCCTCCGGAAGTCATAAACAGGCAGAATTTCGGCCCGGTCACGTTTCTGAGCTTGCGAACGAAACTGTTCAGGGGTGGACAACTGAAAGTCCACTTCGGGAACCCTAGCAGAACTACATTATACGGTGACAAGTCCATCTCAGGGTTTTCTATCTCGACCTTAGAGTCAGGCATGAAAGAGTACGCAAGCCAGTGGAGATAGGATCGCTTGCGCGTAGGGATTATCTCCACCGCTTCGACATCACATGATCTTCGTAATCTTGCTGAGAGTGCTTGAGCAACGCGTTTAGTATTTCCAGTGTACGAGAAGTAGGCGACTAGCAGTTTGGCTTCTTGTCCGGTGCTCTGCGCCATACGCGGTTCGCTTTGATCTGTCGAGAGTAGCTCATCAACCGTTTGCAGGCTGCAGACTTGCGAGTATTCGCTTTCAGGCAACGTGCCTAGGCTAGGAGCGACGCAAGAATTCCTTTAGCGCCGTGAAACTTGTAGTCGGCCTGCTTCCAGGCTATGCTCTTCGGGCCTTCAAGGACATCGTCAGTGATCTCTTGACCTCTGTGTGCTGGCAGACAATGCATCACAACCGCGTCAGGCTTAGCTTGAGAGACGAGGTCCTCGTTGATCTGGAATCCTTGAAAGTCCATCAATCGTTGTGCCTGCTCTGCGTCCTGCCCCATGCTCACCCAGACGTCCGTGTAGAGTACGTCGGCGTCCTCGACGGCCTCATACGGATCATTCGTATACGAGACCCTAGCGTTGCTGTTCTGTGCCAGCTCGTTTGCTTTCCGAGCAATGTCTGGAATTGGTTGGTAGTTCGCAGGGGTTGCCACTGACATGTTGATACCTATGGTTGCGCATGCGAGCATTAGAGAGTTGCATACGTTGTTTCCGTCGCCTATCCAGGCAAGTTTGAGCCCTTGAAGCGAGCCTTTCGCATCTTCGATCGTTGCCAAGTCTGAGATAGCTTGCGTTGGATGTTCAAGGTTGCTCAGCGCGTTGATGACCGGCATACTCGCGTGCTCTGCAAGTTCGACAAGAGTATCATGGTCGGATGCCCTGTAGACCAATGCGTCCAAGTACCCCGACAGTACGCGAGCCGTGTCCTCGACCGGCTCTCCGCGTTTCAGCTGCAGTTCATCCGGCCTCATGTAGATTACATTCGCACCAAGTCTCGTTGCTGCTGACTCGAAGCTTACTCTGGTGCGAGTTGAGGGATGCTCGAATAGCAGTCCGACGACCTTTCCGGCCAAGATCCGAGCCGGCGTACCACCCGGAGCAACGGGTTTCAGTTTCTTTGTCGATTTCAGGATGGCCTGAATCTCCGAGCTATCAAGATCAGAAACGGACAGTATGTCCCTTCCCTTCAAACCTGCCATACGTCATCGCCGCAATGGTGCGTCATGACTCAGTGACGATTGTCCCTAAAGTGGTATATTTGCTGGTAGGGTGATGCCTACTTTCTAACCTTCAGTTCGACACCCACGGTTCGCTTGACTAGTTGTGCCAGTGTGTCAACAGTGCTCTTTGGGCCCTTCTTTGTGGGTATCGACACAACGAGAGGATACTCTCTTCGATGTCTAGCCAAGACCGGCTGAATCCACTCCATGACCGGTTCTGTGACCATGATGAGAGAGATCGAGCTATCCGAAAGATACTGGGTAAGCGCTCTTTCAGCCTCAGCCCGATCCCTGACGTACCTGCTCCTCTTCAAGCCCGAGACTCTGAAGTAAGCAGCTGTCTCTCGATCTCCAAGGAGCGCAATCTTCGTCATACTCGACCTATTAGGCCTCCATATCGCGGTTATCGATCCTAATGCCTCACCATTAGAATTGCTTCAGGACATCATCTTTCCCCATTATTCGCCCGCAGTAATGACAACGAATTCTGAGAGGTTCAAAGACCTCGACCTTAAACTCCGAGGCTACCGGTTCGCCGGCGTTTACCACACACGAAGGATTGTTGCAGCGTATGATTCCCCTGATGGTTTGAGGGAGCTGGACCCGCTTCTTCGAGGTCACCTCATATTCTCTAACGATGTTTATCGTCGCTTTTGGGGCGATCAGAGCGATCTTGTCAACTTCCTGAGGATTAAGCTCTCTATCATCTATCTTCACAATATCCTTGCGTCCGTATCGTTTGCTCTCAACATTCATGACAGCGCTGACAACTTCCCCTAGCTTCCCGTTGATGCCAAGAATGTGAAGAACATCGAGCGCGTGCCCAGGCTCGATGTGATCGATTACTGTCCCGTTCCGAATCTTCTTGACGTACAACTGATCCTTCGAGGACAAACACGACTCAGAGCGGCTAGTACGAGAGACCTCTATATATGAATTGGAAACTGCCGCCACGATCGGCGAGAGCTGAAGAACTCGTAGCCCAGCGGCGCTAGATTATTTACCGAACCTACGACGTATTTGCACAGGTGGCCCCACTGGACTTTACCGGGAAAGATATTGTATCGATCAGAGACTTCACCCGCGAACAGATCGACTACGTCCTGAGAACGACGGATTCGGTCGAGCCTCTAGCGCGAAGAGGCTCAGACATGCTACATGGCAAGATCTTGGCCACTGCCTTCTTTGAGCCAAGCACGCGAACCAGGCTCAGCTTCGAGTCGGCAATGTACAGGCTGGGTGGAACCTGCATCGGATTCGCCGACCCTAGGGCCGCAGCAGTTGAAAAGGGAGAGAACCTTGCAGACACCGTAAGGGTCGTTGAGAACTACGCAGATGCGATGGTGATTCGTCACCCGCTTGAGGGTGCGGCTAGGCTTGCTGCCGAATTCTCATCCATCCCTGTGATCAACGCTGGAAGCGGCGCGGAGGAGCATCCAACTCAGGCTCTGCTAGATCTCTATACGATGAAGCGTGAAAAGGGGACCATTGACGGGCTGAGCATCGGGCTTGTGGGAGATCTCCGGTATGGGAGAACCGTCCATTCGCTGGCCTATGCGCTAGCCCACTACAATGTCAAGCTGCATCTGATCTCCCCTGATCCGCTCCGTATGCGAAGGGATGTGCTGGTGGAAGTTGAGAAGAAGATACATGTGGATGAAAGCACTAACCTTGCAAAGATCCTGCCAGAGCTGGATATCATCTACATGACGCGGATCCAGAAGGAGCGCTTCCCCGACCTTGCCGAGTACGAGAAGGTGAAGGGATCATACCGACTGAGCGCTGCTGAACTTGAGTCAGCGAAGAGAGACGCGATCGTTATGCATCCTCTCCCGAGGGTCGATGAGATCAGCCCGGATGTCGACAGCACAGCTCACTCCAAGTACTTCAAACAAGTCTGGTACGGCCTTCTGACACGCATGACTTTGATATCGCTCGTCCTTGGAGCCTTAAAGTGAGACATGCGCGGCGCTTTCTGTTACTTCATGTAACAGTTTATATTCGGGACCCGTTACTTATGGTAAACGAGGAACGTTGCGACTCGCCCTACTCGAACCCTCAAGGACCGCCAGAGTCCTGCCGGTGCATATCTTAGACTACATGGCGTTCAGAGCCGCCTTCGGCTCCGAGACGCATGAAAATGAACTACACATGCTAGAGAAGTTCCACGCAGCAAGATCAATGATCCAGCGCGGTTTTCAGAACACTTTCATCTCAGCCACCTTAAGGACGATCCCAGAGACGGAACGCAGACTGAACGTTGACGTCTGCGGAACAGACCGCGACAATGTGAACCTCGTCTTCTGCGAGACAGGCCCTGTCGACGAGAACCTATTCCAGAGCTTGGAGTTGGTCGAAGACGCGGAAAATGCAAACGTGACTTTGATCTTCCCATCGAGAGTTGACACCAACGAAATCGCTGATCGATTTCCAGAAGCAGTAGAATCGGGGAAGTTCGAGGTTCAGAGGCTTCCGTGGCGCGAACGCGCGATTGACCGAACGTTCCGCGAGGCTTTGGAGATAATGGACCTCCTAGGAAATGAGACCAGGGTTCGCATGCTAGTGCCCTTACTGGAGAGGCCGCACGGCAAGAGACACTACCGAGCAGAGATCAACCCGAAACTCGTCTATGAGAACGTCACATCGCTGCTGACTCATCGACTCATTGGCGAGCTAGAGGACGACACCTACGGACTGACGACGGTTGGCAAGCAGATCTTCTGCGAGTACATGGCGTTCCTTGAAAGAGTCCGGCGAGTCTTGGAGGAGAACAGAGAATGAATGTAGATGGAATGAACCTCACATTTGAGTTTCCTGAACGGTTGTGGAAGAGACCGATCGAATTCCATGATGGCAAGCCTCGGTTTCGCGTCGCAGCTTCGAGCTACAATCAGGAAGCGCCATATCGAATGTTCAGAGACGAAACTGCTCCGCTAAATCCGCAGGAAGACAATGAAGCAGGTCAGCCTGACATGAGCATGGCAGAGAGGCCTCGAGTGAAGGTCTCCACTGAAGCGGGAAACGCGAAGGTAACAGTCGAGCTAGCATCAGTAAGGAAAGAGGACTTAAGCCTCCACTGTGCCGAAGACTCTCTCACTCTATCCGTCAGAACTCTGAAAGGCTCGTGGACCAAGGAAGTCCGGCTGCCTTTCCGTGTTGATCCCGATACCGCCAAGGCCGTCTTCAAGAATGGCAAGCTCGAGCTGATCGTAAGAAGACACGGACGGTTCAATCCTCCTCGGCCGAGACTTGATTGGGTGTGAGACTAATGACGGACACGCCAAAGCAATTGGATCAATGCAGGAACTTCGGCGATGTCTTCGAAGTTGTAAAGAAGACTGTGGAACACTCGTTGGGTCAGAGGCGTTCAGGTTTGATGCTCTACTTGGCCGAACTGCCCGAGCACGTAGGAGCTTACCATGCGGTGGGCACGAACGGAATCGTGATGAACAAGTCGGCGCTCGACGCTGTTACACGGTCTGCCCGAACCATTCGCGAAATCAACTCGTACGTCTACTCAATCCTCCTTCACGAGTACCTCCACTCGTTGGGCTACGTGGACGAAGCCCAAGCTAGGAGACTTGTTTTCAAGATCTCGCGAGAGAATCTGGGCGAGGATCATCCTGCCACCGAGATCGCCCACAGGGGCCCGGCAGCAATGTTCCCCGGAATTGGAGAACCCACTCTGAAAGAACATTCAGAGGACGTGGAAATAGTAACCGATTTTGACAGATCCACCGACAGCTACATCAAGTAGCCAGCCAACAGGTCGTTCCTGATTATTTCAGGATCTCTGAGTAAGATGCCAAGGTTCGTCGTGCACAAGCACGCCGCTCGAACCCTCCACTACGACCTGCGTCTGGAACTGGACGGTACGCTCAAGAGCTGGGCGGTCCCCAAAGGGCCGCCTGCAACGTCGGGAGTGAAACGTCTGGCAGTCGCTGTGGAAGACCATTCGCTCGACTACATTGACTTCGAAGGAACAATACCCGAAGGACAGTACGGCGCAGGGAAAGTCGAGATCTGGGACAAAGGAACCTTCGACCTCACAAAACGAACAGATTCAACGATCGCCCTGATTTTTCATGGCAAGATGCTCGAAGGAGACTACCGACTCATAAGAACCAGAGAAAAGAACTGGATCATCTTCAAGACCAAGAAGTGAACATCTCGGTCTGAAGTATTCGCTAGCTTTCGAGCTCGCAGTCTGAGAGAAAGATAGAATTAGGGACCGCGGCTCTGTTACGGCGCTTGGGGCCGTAGTCTAGCATGGTATGATACCCGGCTCGGGACCAAGAGCGCGAGAGCCCGGGAGGCCGTGGGTTCAAAATGGCCGCAAAAGCCATGACAATCCCACCGGCCCCACCACGCCTCTTGATAGTAGTCGATCAAATGTCCGGGCGCGTCATCTGAGCACCACGGCTGTAAACGAACTAGTCGTACGCTGCCTCACATCACGCAATCTTAAAG
>Ga0209725_1001045_pt1 | contig 16203 bp, 17 predicted proteins | sample I18A1metaG_FD_184145 | JGI IMG/M metagenome (GOLD analysis project Ga0209725, IMG submission 184145) | Lake sediment bacterial and archeal communities from Gulf of Boni, Indonesia to study Microbial Dark Matter (Phase II) - ​I18A1 metaG... | ecosystem: Environmental > Aquatic > Freshwater > Lake... | reverse complement strand
AGTTTGACTGGAACGTTCACTAGGCCTATGGTTATGCTTCCTGTCCAGATCGGTCTCTTTGGGACTCTCGGCCTCTCTTCTTCTCTCGCCATCTTTCTTCACTCTAATCTTTGCCTGTCTTCTAGGAGATTTTTCCAAGGCTCGCTTTGGATGTCACGCGCGGTCATTATGTTAAGCTCTTCGGGATTCAATTCTCTCCTAATCTGTGCCCATTCCAGAGGCATTGATACAGTCGCCTTGGGTGTGGCTCTCAAACTGTAAGGGCATACCATTGTTCTTGCATGCGAATTCTGTAAGTAGTCTATGAAGACCTTTCCGGGCTCTCTTGATCTAGAGAACTCTGCAACGATGAGGTCAGATTCCTTAGCCAACTCCTTTCCAATACGATGAACGAACTCGCGAGTCTGTCGGAACGTGTATCCCTGGACGACGGGAATCAGAACATGCAGGCCTTTCTTGCCAGAAGTCTTGACATAAGATCTTAGGCCTAAAGAGTCCAGCTTCTCGTTGAGAAGGAGCGCGACCTCGACAACCTTATCGTAGCCTGCTGGCGGCTCCGGGTCTACGTCAATCAGGGCAAGATCTGGGCTCTCGAAGGAATCCCTTCTAGAAAGCGTCATGTGAATCTCCAACGCGGCGAGGTTGGCAAGCCAGATGAGGGTATCAAGATCGTTGCACACGATGTAGTGTATGTCACGCTGCGCCGACTCGGAGTATCGCTTGAACGTCTTCACCCAAGACGGCGTGCCCATCGGGATGTCCTTCTCGTAGAAGCCCTCCTTGTCGACGCCGTCGGGAAATCTAGTCAAGCTCAGCGGCCTGTTGGCTAGCAGTCTCAGCATCCTTGGAGCGATTCTGATGTAATATTCGATCACTTGCGATTTTGTAACTCTCAACTCCGGATACAGGATCTTGTCTAGGTTCGTGAAGTCCACTCTTGTGAGCTTTTCAGACATCGCAAAGTCGCCAGAGCTGATCTCGAGAGACTACTCTCGCCCAGTAGTCATAGCGTGACGACTACACCTATCGTTTGGCCTTTGATGCCTTGATGGAATGTACAGCATGGAGGTACGTGGGGGGACGTCGACGTGCCGAGTACGAAACGTTGATATACCAAGCCCCATGCTTCCCGAGCTACCCGCTTGCGCCGAACGAGAGCGCACCAGCGAATAGAGGTCACAGATTCTTGCACACGCGATCTGCCAACAGCGTTTCCTATCCTGCAGCGATCGCTCGTCTCGGCTCTACATGCATCCTAGAAGACACCATGTCCCTTGCGACCGAGCTCGAGGGTGGCAGATACACCATCTATGAAAGACTCCCCAGACTCGTCGCGCCTCACATAGAGGGGGCGCTTGACCAGAAACTCGCCCTGTGCTACTCATTGGCCTCCTTTCCAGAGTATCCAGTACACTACCTCATGATAGGCGAACCGGCAACCGTGAAGACTGAGCTCATCGAGGAGGCTAGGAGAATCATGCCGGACGCTTTCTATGCTGGGCCGCGGTCAACCGTGTCCGGGCTAACCGCAAACGTGAATGATGGCAACCTTGGCTTACTCGCAAGAGCGAATGGCGGTCTCGCTTTGCTTGACGAGCTGGACAAGCTGCCCGCGCGGGCAACAAAATGCCTGTACGAGGCCATGGAATCCGGAAGAATAACGATCAATTCACGAAAACTAAAACGCGAACTGGATTCCAGATTCGTCTGCATCGCGACGGCAAATCCAAGAGGAGACGTCTTCGCCGAGAATGCAAGAGTAGCGCGGAAGCAACTCCTAGACTCGGTACCCGCCGCCCTCCTTTCAAGATTCCATCTTGTCTTCGTTCTCAGGCAGCCAGTAGGGAGGGAGCTGGAGAAGACCGTCAGCCAAATTCTGATCAGATCCAGCAGGGAGAACCCTAACCTACCGTTCCTACAGAGATACTTCCAAACCATCAAGGACGTGTGCCCCTCGGTTCGATGCCAGCTGGACCCGAGGTCTCCATCAGTTAAGGCTGCAAGGAAATACCTAGCAAGAGAGATCGCTGCAAGCAAACGCGGTCGGCTAGGCGCTCCGCTCTCGGTCCGAGCCGCGGAAGCGCTGCGAAGACTATGCATCAGTAGCGCTAGAATGAGACTCTCACGTCAGGTGGACGACCTAGACGTGTGGAACGCCCTGTCAATCATGAAGGCGTCCTTAGCCACCTGGCCTCGTAACTAGACCGCATGATAGCGCTACCCATTTCTCCGAACCAGAACTCATAGCCGCACGGTTCTCCTTTCATTTGAATAGACCGATGTCGGCCGGTCCGTTGAGATCATGGCAGCGGATTTGCTGCCGGTGGTCATCCGTTCCAGCAACTGCTTTATCGAAGACGATTGTCCGTAGGGCAACCAGCGTTCGAATCGGAGATGCCCGCGAGAAATTGTGGAATTTCAAGGCTGAACAGAAGATCTTCCAGATAGGAGGCGTCAACGTCGGGGGCGTTCCAGGCCAAAGACCTGTCGTGCTAGTCGGGACAATCTTCTATCACGGCGAGAAGCTTGTGAGAGATGAGAACGCTGGCACGTTTAATGAGGAGACCGCCGAGAAGCTTGTGAAGACTCAGGACGAGATGTCTGACAGAACCGGGAACCCGTGCATGGTAGATGTAGTGGGCGCAAGCGTTCCCGCGATGAAGAGACATCTCGAGTTCGTCGCAGACCGTACCAAGGCGCCGTTGATGATTGATAGCCCTTCGGCGGAGATCAGGGCAGCCGGTCTTTCATATGCGAAAGAGCAGGGAATCCTCGACCGCGTAGTCTACAACTCAATAAATCCGAGCACCAAATCGGACGAGGTAACGGCGGTTCAGTCGTCCGGTGTCGGCAGCGCAGTCTTCCTTGCATACAACATGAAGGACTTTAGCTCGGCCGGTCGGGTCTCCGCCATCAGAGAGCTCGTAAACAAGAAGGGGCACTTCGGAATCACGAAGCCGCTCATCGACACATGTGTCCTCGACCTTCCCACGCTAGGCCAAGCTTTCCGAGCGTTGTTTGAACTGAAGGATGAGATGGGGTTCCCCGTCGGATGCGGCGCTCACAACGCGGTTGCTCTCTGGAGGGGACTAAAGACCAAGATGGGAGAGCAGGCCGTCAAACCATGCCTAGCTTCAGTGAACGCTGCAACCGCAGCCGTCGGCGCGGATTTCATACTGTACGGGCCGATCAACGAAGCAAAAGTGGTCTTTCCCGCGGTGGCAATGGTTGACGCAGCGTACAGTCAGATCGCAATGGAGAGGAAAATCCAGATCCCGAAAGACCACCCCCGTTACAGAATCGGTTAGCCCACACTGGGAAGACTATACCATGGACGCAGTCGAGACTGTCGTCAAACGGCTAAAGGAGACGCCTGGAGTCGTAGCCTGCTGGGTTCTGCCGGATGAGGAGAGGGATTCATTGCGGCGGCTTGAGACGGAAACTAACATTCGCTTGGGGCTGCCAGGAATGGAAATCGTGAATGAGGGAATCAGAGACGTGCTTGACCGACAGCACGTTGTCATAATACATCATTCCCCGACTCTGAGACACCCACCCGGCCCAATCATAGTCATCTGCGACGGGGAACGCGTCGTGGGCGAGGAGGTATGGGAGCCAGGCGGAGCTGAGAAACTTGCAATAGATCCAACGGTTATCTTGCTCGGCAAGAGCCTAGTCTTCAGCCGTGAAGCATTGATGCGAGCTAGAGGGAAGCCTCTGAAGCTTGCTTACAGAGTTCTACCCTTTCCCGAGCTTGAAGGGCTCCCGGGCATTCAGAATGTCGTCTCCGTGACAATCACATTTCCGGCGCACTTCCTGCTCGCACGGAAAGCGGGTTGGAGCCCGGATGACCCCACGTTGGGTACGGTGCTAATCGGATTCAACGAATCGAAGCAGAAAGAAGCCTCAGGTTAGTAGAGAAGACATGTTCTACGAAACGCCGGTCCAGAGACGAGCGCTGATTCTCACATCCCTTGCTCATCTCGTGAATGATGGTGTGTCAATGGTGCCGCTGTCCATCTTTCCGTTACTTCTCACAATGTTCGGGTTGTCTGCGCCGGAGCTCGGCGTGGTCGCGGCAATGTGGAACGTGATGTCGGTGGTGGGGAGCCCCGTGGTCGGCCACTTGTCGGACCGGCTCAAACAGAACAGAGCCCTTCTGGTAGCCGGCGTCGTGATGATGGCCGTCGGTACTGTTGGCACTGGCTGGTCCGTCACAAGTGGCACAGTCAGGTCGTGGCTGCCTTTGGACGTGTATCCTGCGCTCGTCCTCTTCGCAGCTGTTGGCGGCTTCGGGTCAAGTGTAGCCCATCCAATCGGCGGGACTGTCCTCATCCAAGCCTACCCTCCCTCCAAGATCGGAACAGCACTTGGACTGAATGGCGCCATGGGGAGCTTGGGGCGGACGCTGTACCCCAGCTTTGTAGTCATTCTGATTACTGCCCTGAACCTGCCGTACGGAGTCATTGCGCTCGGCCTCCTGGGACTTATTCCGGCGGCGCTCATCGGGCTCTTCCCAATTGAGATCATACGGGACAGAACTTCTGGCATCTCATTGAGCAGCGAGGCCATTAACCCCGCGGGGTCATCCGACCCGCATGAGAATGGTCCGCGGAAGACCTCTTCCTTCAGCTCGTCAGCGAAGACCAGCCTCTTGGCGTTGACGATGATAGGAGTGCTCAGAGGCGCCTTCGGTCAGGGTGTCGTGAGTTTCCTCTCTGTCTTCATAGTTGAGGTTCAGCATTATTCCTTCAGTTTCGGCGTCGGCGTGATAATGATGATTTCGATAGTCCTGAGCATCCCAGGGCAGGCTATCTTCGGCTATTTCTCAGACCTTCACCGGAGGGCGTCACTCGCGGTCAATACCGCCTTTCAGAGTTTGGCGATCATCCTCTATCTCTACACGCTTTCGAACCCGATCATAGCGACGATCTGTCTGGCTCTGTTCGGGTTCTTCACGTACAGTAGCTACCCGGTATTCATCTCGGCTGTGACAGACGCTGTTCCGCCAGATCTTTTGTCGTTATCGAATTCGATCGTTTGGGGGGTCGGACTCCTAGGAGGCTCCGCTATTGGGCCGATCATAGTCGGCCTAGTTGTCGGGCCCACTCTTTCGTTGCTGCCCACCATCTTCCTTGCGCTCGCCGTAGTATCGGGACTCTCAACAGCGCTTGTTGCGCTGCTACCACGGCGACAAAATGCAGCTATGATGAACAAGGAATGAATTCGGCCAGTCCATTCTACTGCCGGTCTCGCGACGCCTTAGGCTCGTTCTTCAAGGGTCGCGCTTTGAGAACGAGCAGCTGTTGAACATCAGTGATATCTTGTTCAGATTCTATTCTCATGAATAGCCAACGTCCTTCAGGAAACTGATGCGCGTTTTCAAGAACCTTCCTCACATTCCGGCCGAGCTTCAGGATGGACGCTTTCTCCACCAGAGTTTCACTGAGAACGATCTGCACGGTGAAGCTGTCCTTTCCCGGGTATGTCGATACTAGGGCCTTTGCTCCTTTTCGGAAACGCAGTGCCCATCCGTAGTTCTTTCCATAGAACGCGAAGTCACCCTTGATGCGATAGTTGTCCGCGATGAATTGAGCTAGCCTTTCCCACGATTTTCTCTTGGCGCCAATCGAGGCGAATATTTCTCGCATCGTGGGTTGGTGCTCTTTGTCGACAAATGTCCCGATCGCCATTTCTGTCATATCCGATTCTGACAAGCCGGTAGTTCCGGAAAAGGGGATTATGAAAGATGTGGTGTGGTCGGAAGCGATGGTCGAACGCTATTTGCCGATTGTCTTGAGCGCTGGGAATTGTATCTTCTTCGAGGTGGGCTCGTGCTCGCGCCCGATTCTTCTGATCTTGATTATCTCGCCAAGTATGCTTACGGCTATTTCTTCGGGGGTTTCGGCTCCTATGTCGAGGCCTACGGGAGAGTAGACCCGCCGTAGTTGCTCTTCGGTGAAGCCTTCCTTCAGTAGGTGACTGAAGACGAGCGCAACGCGTCTTCGACTCGCTACCATTCCGATGTAGGCCGCGTTTGTCTTGAGTGAACATTTCAGTGCAGGAACGTCATCTTTGTGCCTAGTCAGTATGACGATGTAGGTCGACTTGTCGACGCTGATCTTTGGAAAACCGGTTTCCACAAAGTCACTGACGACCTGCGTCGCTTCAGGGAAGCTCTCCTTCTTCGCCATCGGGTCTAGTACGGTGATGTCGAAGTCAAGCATCTTCCCCACTTTGCTCAGAGCTCGTCCTAAATGACCGCTTCCTATTATGACGAGCCTGGGTGTGGGTTCTATGATCTCTATTGCGACTTCGATTTTTCCTCCGCAGCTCATTCCTGCGCCGCCGAACTCTTCCTCGATGAGGTCGTAGCTGTTGACGTGTACGCCCTTCTCTCCTTCCCTGAGTAGCTTGAGAGCGTGGCCGACGACTTCGGTTTCAACGCATCCTCCGCCGATCGTGCCAACCGTGGAGCCGTCGGGTTTGATGATCATCTTTGCAACGCGCCTTGGCACCGAACCCGCATGGCCGGTTATGGTGGCGACGGCGAAGGTCTTCCCTTCACTTGCCAGCTTGCTGATTGTTTCGAAGAGTTCGCGCGTCTTCAGCGCCTCCCGTTAACGGATTGATTGAAACCGAACCCGTAGATCGGTAGTCACTACGCCGAATTTAAACCAAGTGCGCGTAATCAGACCACACTCTCAGAGCAGTCATATGTCGTTTCGATCTTGATGGGACGAGCTACGTCTCCGGAAATATGTGTCAAATTCTTCTTGAGTGTCGATGTCAATTAACGCGTTCTCAGCACCGACTTCGATATACTTGACCTCCGCTCTGTGGCGGTTGATTACTGCTTTGAGGCCGAACGTATCTTCAGTGATCTCTGATATTTCAGGAAAGAGCGCTCTGTCTAGGAGGATCGGATGCCCGCTATGATGCTGATGTGAAGCGATCACGATCGGATTCTTCGATCTCCTATACTCGTCTATGACTTTGTTGATCGACCGCTCGTCTATCAGGGCGACATCAGCTGGAAGAACCATTACGGCTTCCGCGTTGCTGGAAACCGCTGTTAGTCCCGTCTTGACGCTCTCGCTCTGTCCTTTCAGGTAGTTCTCGTTCATTATCAGTTTGCATTGGAGCCGCAAGAGCCGCTGTTTGACCTTCTCGGCCTCGTATCCGACCACAACGATGACCTCATCTGCGTTCGATTTTGTTGCAGTCTTCACGACATGCCGGATCAGCGTCTCTCCGTTGATTCTGAGAAGGAGTTTGTTCTCCTTCATCCTAGTAGACTTGCCAGCTGCCAATACCACTAGCGATATCATCTTCCCGTCAGTCTCACATCTTCATTGGAACGAACTGTGCAAGTCCCTCTTTCGCTATGACCTGGCTGTCCTTCATTACTACTTGGCCTCGAACTATCGTCACCGTCGGCCACCCCTTCAGCACCCATCCCTCGTACGGAGTCCAGCCGACCTTGTAGTGGAGGTCACTGGCTTTCACCTTCTTCTCGGCTGAAAGATCTACGATCGTGAAGTCACCGTCAGCGCCTACCTTTATGTGGCCTTTCCTAGGGTACAGCCCGAATCTCTTGGCTGGGTTCTCGGACAGGACTTCGGCTGCTCTTCGTAGAGTGATCCGGTTCTTGTTGACGCCTTCGCTGAGCACAATGGGGAGCATCGTTTCTATGCTGGGGATTCCGCCCCAAGCGTCCCAGATGTTGTCCCACCCAATCTCTTTCTCGTCAGCTTCTCCGGGGGCATGCTCGGACGAGATCATGTCGACTGTCCCGTTTGCCAGTCCACGCCAGAGAGCAAGAACGTCAGCTTCCGTCTTGAGCGGGGGGCTCATCTTGAGGTAAGGTCCAAGTTTCAGCACGTCCGCTCTCGTAAGCGTCAAGTAGTGAGGGCAGGTCTCAGCGGAGATGTTTACCTTCTCTCGTTTAGCCGCCGCAACCAAGCTTGCGCCTTGGCTCGTCGACATGTGTGAAATGTGAAGCTTGCTTCGCGCGGTGCGCGCAAGCTCGATTGCCTCTTTGATGGCTTTCTCCTCGACGGCGTTGGGCTTCGATTCATTATGCGCGATCGGATCCACACGACGCGCTCTCTTCAGCTCCGCTGTCAGATGCTGGGTGAGCTCCTCATCTTCGGCATGAACGTTAGTGATAGCCCGGAACGCGACGGTGCTCTTCATGAGAGCCAGCAGTGTCGCTCGATCAATGTAGTACGGAGCGCACATGAAAGCCTTGAAAGAGAAGATGCCAAGTTGGGTTAGGGCATCGACATTTGCTATGTTTGCTGAGTTCATCATTCCCGCGTGAATAGAGAAATCCACGAGCCCCTGGCGAGCACCTCTGTCGATCTTTTCCTTTGCCGCCTCGGGGTTGTCCACCGGCGTCTTCAGCACCATGTCCACGACGGTAGTGACTCCGCCGGCAGCCGCGGCTCGCGTTCCGGTTGTGAAGTCTTCTCTTCGGGTGAACTGGGGGTCGCCGATGTGGGCGTGAACGTCTACAACGCCGGGAAGTACGAATTTACCCGGCGCATCCACGACTTCGTCTGTTCTCGCGGTAATCTTCTTGGCTATTCTTGTGATCTTCCCGTCCTCGGTCAGGATGTCGGCTCGAATGGTCCTGTCCTCTAGAACGGCTGTGCCGTTCCTAATGACAAGAGACGACATGTCAGCCTACCAACTGGCGTCCTATCCACATGAACTAGGATGAAGTAGTGCGCCTGATTGTTACAGGTGCGTGTTTACGCTTGTTAAGGTTAAGATCTTTAGCATGAACTCTCAGACTAATTGCTGGGAATCCTAGCATGACGTCTATTCTGGTGAAGGACGGCATAATCGTCACTATGGACCCGCACCGCAGAATACTCTCTGATCACTCGATATTCATCGAGGACGGGAAGTTCAGGGCGATCGGAAAGACCAGCGATATCATGAGAGACTGGAAAGCTGAAGAGGTCGTCGACGCGTCCGGGGGCATCGTGATGCCTGGCCTGATCTGCAGTCACACTCATCTCTACGGTATGCTCCTGCGAGGGGCCACGCTGGACATTGCCCCGCCGTCTGATTTCACGCAGATCCTTCAGCGGATCTGGTGGCCCGTTGACGAGAGCCTCACTTTTGACGATGCGTACGCGAGCGCGCTCGTCGGATGCCTAGAGTTCCTGAAGACGGGCACAACCACGTTTGCAGATACGTACTCCGGGCCGAATTCAATCGACGGCGTACTAGACAGGATCGCCAAAGCAGTCGATGAAGTTGGAATACGAGGCCTCATCGCCTTTGAGGCTACGGAGAGACATTCCAAACAGGAAGGAGAGAAAGGCGTCCAAGAAAACGCGCGCTTTGCCCGAAGAATGCGCCAAGAGCAAGGATCGAAAGTCAAGCCGCTCTTCAGTCTGCACGCGTCTTTCACCATCACCGACGAACTGATCCGGTCAGTCCGTAGACTTGCCAGCGAGCTCGCTGTTCCTGTGACTATTCATACGTCCGAGGGCCTCGGTGATCTTCAACATAACATGGTGCGCTATGGGAAACGTACCGTTGAGAGGCTTCGCGACGTTGGCCTGCTGGCTCCGGATGTCGTTCTTGCTCATTGCGTCCAAGTCAACGGTGACGAGCTGGATATCGTCGCTTCGTCAGGCGCTAAGGTCGCTCACAATCCCATGAGTAACATGCTCAACGCCGTTGGAACTGCGCCCGTCCGGGACATGCTTAGAAGAGGAATCACTGTGGGACTTGGGAACGACGGCTACATCTTCGGCGGCTTCGAAAACATACGCGCGGCCTACTTGATCCACCGAGTCATGTCTAGAGACCCAAACGCAATCGACCCGTACACGGTCCTTGAGATGGCAACGATCAAAGGCGCCGAACTCTACGGGTTAGCCAAAGAGTCAGGCTCGATCGAGCTTGGAAAGAAGGCAGACCTGATCGTAATCAAGCCTGATGTTCTTCCCACTCCGCTGAACTCAGACAGCGTCGTCGGGCACCTGATCAATTCCATAGACGGAGACGATGTCAAGACGGCAGTTGTCGATGGAAGAATTGTCATGAGGGATCGAAGAGTCCTCACAGCAGACGAGAAGATCGCTCAGAGCAAGGCCCAAGAAGCCGCTGCTGGACTGTGGGAGCGCCTCAGAACTGCAAAACCGCAAGTAGATGTTGTCTGATCTTCACAAGTACGCTGCTGGGCTTCCGATCGGCAGACCTCGGATGCAGCTTTACAGAAAGCGAAATCCGACATGAAAACCTATTTTCGTGAAGTCCACCCGAAGTAGGATCTGGGTGGGCGCAGTGGTCCATGATGTCATCGTGATCGGCTCGGGTCCCGCAGGGCTAACTGCTGCCGTCTACTGTGGCCGGGCGCTGCTGAAGACGCTGGTGATAGCTGGGGCCTTGCCCGGCGGCCAGCTCATGCTGACCACCGATGTGGAGAACTTTCCAGGTTTCGAAGAGCCAATCCTCGGCCCGGATCTCATCCAACGTATGAGGAAGCAGGCGGAGCGGTTTGGCGGAGAGTTCGTACAAGAGGACGCTACAGGGGTGGATTTCAAGACGCGCCCTTTCAAGGTCAGCACCGCGAGCGGGACATACGAGTCGAATGCGGTGATCATCGCAACGGGCGCGTCGGCGAAATGGCTTGGGCTTGAGTCTGAAACGCGCCTCAGGGGCCGAGGCGTATCCAGCTGCGCCACTTGCGACGGGTTCTTCTTCCGAGGCAAGGACACGGTCACGGTCGGCGGCGGCGACGTGGCTCTTGAAGACACGATCTTTCTGACAAAGTTCGTGAACCATGCAACGATACTTCATCGGCGTGACCAGCTTCGTGCCAGCAAGATCCTACAGGACCGGGCCTTCAAGAACCCGAAGATCTCATTTGTTTGGGACTCGGTTGTCGAGGAGGTTCTCGGTGAACAGAAAGTCGAGGGAGTCCGAGTCAGAAACGTTAAGACCGGCAAGCAGGACGTGCTCAAGTGCGACGGCGTCTTCATCGCGATAGGCCACCAGCCAAACACCACCATATTCCAGAACCAGATCGGGCTGGATCAGAAAGGATACATCATCGTAGGAAAAGGAACCGCCACGAGCGTTGAAGGAGTCTTCGCGGCAGGGGACGTGCATGACTTCCACTACAGACAGGCGATAACCGCCGCGGGAGACGGATGCCGTGCAGCGATGGATGCAGAGGACTATCTGGAAGAGAAAGGCCTGCGCGTCCGGTAGATCGCGGCGCCTTCTTGAATCTGGCAGCCTCCTCAGACAGTCGCATGGGTAACGCATTTATGATCTGACGTTGAACTCCCAGGCTAGCGGTCAGAAGAATGTTCCCGAGAATTCTCGATCAGATCCAGGAGATCATGAACAAGCAGGTCGCCACAGCGAAGCGTGATGATCCTCTGGTCGCCGCGGCTAAGATGATGCTTGAGAGGAAGATCGGTTGCGTCGTCGTAGTCGAGCAAGAGAAAGTTGTCGGAATACTCACCGAAGGCGACTTGGTAAGGTGCGCGGCGTCTGGGCACGACCCGAACCGCACACTCGTGAAGGACATCATGAAGGGCCCGCCTGTGACTTGCAGTCCGGAAGCACGCGTAGAGGAAGCCTACGCGCTCATGAGGCGAAACAATATACGCCATCTGCCGATAGTCGACAAAGACGACACGCTTGTCGGTATAGTGACGATGAAGGATCTAATCTCATTCGGAAAACTGATTCTATAGCAAAGACAGCATCTCCAGACGCGAGCGCTTAACAATAGTTAGGCGCCCGAAGTGAGCCGTGTAACGAACGGTCAACATAGTAAGATCTTTGCCAAGGTTGCAAGCATTGCGACCCTGATGTACGCGTTCAGCGAAGGCATGTGAGTTCCTTGTCAGACATGCGAAGGTCGACAAGAACCAAGGTCCAACGCGGCGTATCTTTTCGGAATCACCTGCTGGGAACGGCTTGCGATAGATTCCTCGAAGTAACACGTCCGTCAAAGGTGGTATGAGAAATCTTATGAAGTGAGTGATGTAGGCTGGTTCTGGCTGGGGAGACCCCGGCCACGAGGCACAGGTGCAATGTCCAGACGACCCCAGCTACCAGAACAGACCCCGGAAACAACAATTCAGAAACGAATGATGCTGGTGTTCGTTACACTCTGCGTATCACTAATCTTCCTATTGAAAGCGCCTGATTTCTGGGCGATCCTGATTCCCGAATTGAGTAGGCCGCTACAGTACGTAGACGTGAACACGCACTGGCAGGCCGTTTTGCCTCTTCGATACGTAGGAGAACTTTTCCAGAATCTGGTGGCTCAGACGCTTGCCAAAGCAGAATCGGCGTTTCTGGGAATCGCGCCGCGTCCCCTGCCTTTTGGGATAAGGATCAGGAGCATGCTCATGTTGGCTGCCTGCGACATTTCGGTAGTAATCCCTGCTTTGAACGAGGAGAAGTACCTCTCAAGATGCCTCAACTCTCTCGTCTGTCAGTCGACAGAAGAGCGGGTGGAAATCATCATCGTGGATGGTGGAAGCACGGATCGCACCATCCAAGTGGCCAAAGAGTATGCTGACAAGGTGCTGGTGGAAACAGCTCGACCGGTTGGAGCTGCGCGAAACATTGGAGCGAAACGGGCAGAAGGCAAGGTGCTAGCTTTCATAGACGCTGACACGATCGCGTGCGAAGAGTGGCTCGAGGAGATCGGCCGAACTTTTGATTCGAAACCAAAAGCTGTCGGCGTGACTGGCCCAACACTCCCGTATGAAGGAACACACTTGGACAGAATTGCCTATCATGTGGCGACTGGTTGGGTACAACGTTTCTCGTTAAGGCTTGGACGACCCCACGTCGCCGGGTTCAAGTGCGCATACCGGAGAAAGGCATTCTGGGATGCTGGAGGATTTGATGAGGATCGGGTCCTCTTAGAGGATGTCATGCTCAGCTTAAGGATGAGGCACCAAGGCCAGATTCTCTTCAATCCCGAGATGATTGCGTACACGTCCTTGAGGAGAATCAAGAAGTACGGCTACCCGTACCTAACGACTTACAACCTAATCAACTGGATCGTAATGCTACTCTTCAACCGAACACTCGCATACCCACAGGTCCGGTAAGGCCCGGACGAGCCCTATGAGACCACGATGCTCGCCCACAACCGGAAGTCATGCTGCACGCGGAGAAGAAGGGTTTGCGAGTGACCAGGATCCAGGGGGGGGTCGATGTTCGCTGAAGAGAAAGGACAGGGTCGGATACTCGTGGAAAACGAACGCCGATCGCTTAGGGAACTGAGCGAAGATCGAGGGTTCCCGAAAACAGTTGATGACGCAGTCATTGCACTGTATGCGCTGGAGCAGACGCGGCCGATCCTCTAGTGCGTTGAAGAGCTTCGGTCGCAGGAAGCAGGGGTAGGTGTTTCCCAGCCAATCAATGTAGACGACGTCTTCTCCGCCTCTACAGTAGATGGCCGGAGGCTTTCGGCGGAGAAATCGCAGGATGTCTTCGAGGTAAACGGTCGGGTTCAGAATGCGGCGACCGCCGCGCTTCAATCGGAGGATCGTGTGAATAGTCTGATAGAGTTTGGAGTCGTCTCCCCCGGAGCCCACGCCACATAGACGGTAGGTGTTCTCGTCGGAGGTCGTTGGAAAACAGAAAGCCACAGGAACGTCGAGCCTGTCGTCCGCGTATTCAACGAAAGCCTGGATGGCTCCATCTTCGCAGAGCAGCGGGTTAAGGTAAGCGAGCGCATAGACCCGTAACCCGATCTTCTTGGCGTAGCCCAATTTTGCTTCCTGCTTGGCCTGGATTCGGCGGTGGCCTCGCAGACGCTCACAGACTTCGCTGTCCCAGTGATCAAGGGAAACACTCAGCACATCCAGCCCAGCGTCTCGCAGCTGTGCCAAGGTGGTTAGGGATGAGGTGCCGTTCGTAGTCATCGACGTGACCAGTCCAAGCCCGTTCGCATGGCGAACGAGTGAAACAAGATCGGGATGAAGCGTTGGCTCGCCGCCGGTGAAGTAGACGATCATGAACTTGTTGTCATACAGAAACTGTAGCAAGCGCACCCCGTGGTCTAGGGGAAGATAGGCGGGGTCCAGTCGATGCATGTTGCACATGATGCATTGACAGTTGCACGCAGAGGTGACGGCGAAGACGGCAGTTCGCTTGTACCCTCGAAGATAGAGGCCGATCCGGGAGAGCACAAGTAGGGTCAACCTGATTTCACTGTTAGACCCGTTCCTATGCTAAGAGCCTCCGCAGGCATTCAAGCTTCTCGGTAGTGGCTAGGCGCCCGGGGTGGGATTTGAACCCACGCGGCCCAAAGGACCAACAGCTTGCTTGGTCCGATTCTTTGCGATCTCGAGGTTCAACGCCCAGCGCACCGACGCGCGCAGGCTCTGTCGCCGTACCTGGCTCGGCAACCCGGGCTACAGGACCGGATGCTTGCCACGCATAAATGTCGTTCTCTGGAATGTTTCCCTAACCCTCCAACCCATGGCTGGGTCCGACGCTTTCAACGATCGTGTCTGCTCTCCATCCAAAGCTCCCGCAAGGATGTATTGGTTCATGTGGGATTTCTTGACCCTAAAGTAGAGATGAGTGAAGACGTCGCGATCGGACAGCGTGGCATGAGCGCTGAGCTAACACCTTGTCCGAAACTAAGCGTCCACCGGACCTCACGCGAGCGCTTGAATAGGCTTAAGACATACCTGTCATTGTAGCCGGGCAAGTCGAACTGAACAAACGAGAGGTCACCAATGGCCGAGAGAGTCTGCGTGGTCTGCGGGAAGGAAATACCCTACACGTTCGGCAGACCGCGCCGCGTCTGCTCCCACGAATGCTATCTGATGTGGAAACGCAGACGATACTATCGGGAGAAGTTCCTCAAACGAGTTGTCAGAATATCAAGAGCCGATCTCGAGTTTGAGCGAGCAGCCTGCGAGTGTGGGTCGGAAAGACTGGCATGGACGCTTGAGGGAGTCTTCTGCACAAACTGCGGGCTTGAAAGCCGCTCGCACGGACTCGAAAGTTGGATCCCCGCCGAATTCGTGCCAACCCCGGCGTGCAGGTGCTCCCACTGCAAGCGGCAAGCTCCCTACCTGCTCTGGCTGTACGCATAAGGCGGACTTTCTGCCCAACGTTACGAGTACTAGTGAACGCGTTCTGGCTACTTCTTGCGGCAGGTGCTCCGACAGCGCGTTCCATATGATGGTACCTATATCGAGCTTGCATAAGACACGCCACAGATCACCATGAGCGAGCTGATCACCAACGCACGTTACGCGTACAGCGGAATATTGCTGAAGCTGCGAGTTGCCAAGGTCAAGCTGCCAAGCGGCCGAGAGACGACTAGAGAGATCGTCGAGCATCCAGGGGCCGTCGCAATCCTTCCGCTCTTGGATACCGGAAGAATCTTGGTCACGAGGCAATACAGGGCCGCGGCGCGTAAGCATCTGGTCGAGATCCCCGCGGGAACCCTGGAACCGGGTGAGAGCCCCGTCTCCTGCGCAAAGAGGGAACTAGGCGAGGAGACCGGGTACACAGCGAGACAGCTCCGAAAGCTCTTCTCTTGTTACCTAGCGCCTGGGTACAGCACGGAGAAGATTCACTTCTTCCTTGCGAGACTACTCGTGCCAACGAAGGCAAAACACGCCCAAGACGAAAGCATCAGTCTTCGAGCCATGAGCTTACATGAAGGCCTAAGGGCGATCGACCGCGGCGAGATCCAAGATGCCAAGACGATCTGCGGGCTCTACTATCTGGCTATGCATGGAAAGCGACGACGACAGTAGAGTCATGGATGGCACGGGCGTTCTACCGAGTAACGGCCAGATCCGCTATGTCGACGTTTATCCCCGACATAGCCTTGAGGGCTGATACAACAGTTGCCAACCGATCGATCGTCTCGGGCTTTGCGTTGACCAAGCCTCGCTCAGCTGCCCTGATGGTCGTTTGGGCGTCGCCGTAGAGATTAGTCACCTCTTGAGCAAGCGCAAGGTTTCTCGTGAAAACCGCTTCTACCGCGTCCTTGTGCATACGGTTTAGAATACCGCCAGCCTTGTCGACACTTCGTATTGTCGCCTCCATCTCTTTGGCCTTCGATCGGAGCCACGTGCTCTCTGCGATGTCAGTCGCATAGTCCGCGAAGTTCTCGACGAAGCTCGCGAGGATCCTGTAGTCGAGGCAGTCTATAGGGCTCGCCCCAAG
>Ga0209725_1001044_pt1 | contig 16205 bp, 17 predicted proteins | sample I18A1metaG_FD_184145 | JGI IMG/M metagenome (GOLD analysis project Ga0209725, IMG submission 184145) | Lake sediment bacterial and archeal communities from Gulf of Boni, Indonesia to study Microbial Dark Matter (Phase II) - ​I18A1 metaG... | ecosystem: Environmental > Aquatic > Freshwater > Lake... | reverse complement strand
ACCGAGAGAGGCGATTGCATAATCGGGGTAGAGGCATCGAAGGGTGCAGCGGATCTCTCTCATGAGTTCAGGCGGATTGTGCAGAGCCCGAGTTCTCGAATAACGTTGTATCTCGAAGTTGGGGAGCGTAGTGAGATTGTTCGGGGTTTTGGAAGCCAAAAGCTTCTACTAGCCAATCCGACAGACTTGGTAGTTCGAAAAAGCGACTATACATGTGACAGAACCTTGATGGTCAAGTCTGACAAGGCGGCTATCGACCTATCAAGGGGGTTGATCTCTTTGTTGAAAGATCCTTCATGTAGAATTGAGGTAAAGCTGATCGCGGAACTTGACACTAAGCTATAACAGCGTCAGCTACCACCTGTAGCCTATAGGGAGCAACAGCCTTCACAGTCCTCATGCATGATATCTCCTTGACCGAACGCCCTGCTGAGGATACCGACTCTTCCAGTCTACACTTCAAATTTTCGAAAGGCGATTGTTCGTCAGAGAAGGTGTACAGGTGTATCACTCCACCTGTCGGCTTCAGTGCATAGCAGGCTGAATCTACATAGTCGAAGCTATGACTGGGAAAGTTCATTATCACACGGTCTGCGACGCTTCTCAGCCTCTGACATATGACGCTTCTGCAGTCTCCCAGAAGTGCGGTGACCTTACCGCGGAGCCTGTTCAACCTCACGTTTTCTTCAAGGTACTTTACAGCTTCTGGGTTTAGGTCGATCGCGTAGACTTGGATGAGGCTTCTTCTCTTGGCTATTAGTATGGAAAAAGGCCCGACTCCAGCGAACATATCAACCACTTTCTCGCCTTCGTTCACAAGCCTAGATACCCTATCGTGTTCGTATGAGAGCCTAGGACTGAAGTAGACCTTACGAAGATCAAGGAGGTATCTGCAGCCATGTTCGATGTACAGTGTTTCTGTGCGATCTTCTCCTGCAAGGATCTCAAACTGCCTGAGACGGTATTGTGTGCCGATTGGACCCGTCTTAGCAAGAACTGTTCGGACGGTTTTATTCGCAGCCAGTACAGCTTCTCCGATCAGTGCTTTGTATGGCTGTAGTTCGGCAGTTGTCTCAACGACTGCGACATGTCCGATAATGTCCAGTGACTTGGGCATGCCGGCCAGAACATGCGGAGGAACCCGGTCCTCAAGCAGGTCAAGCATTGTAACGGGCTTGGCTTCCTCCTGAAATTCTCCGGTGCCAAACTCTATGGTATTGGATTGTCTCCTCAACGCCTCGCTTTCTTCGTTGATAGGTTGTCTGAGAAGAGGAATGAGAAGATGCTCCTCCTCGCTAATGATCCTAAGGTCGGTAGCTAACAGTTTCAGTTCTATTAGGCTTCTTCTCACGTTCTCGCCTTGTTTTCTCGGAACCTTCAGATATGGAACATGTTCCGCCACTTTTGTACAGCCTTTCCAGTCAACTTGGTCTACGTAGTCTATGATCTGTCCCACTCTCTATCGGGAAGGCTGGTCGGCTCAGATTCTCTCCGAGTGCGAGTCGGATTCTGCGCTCGGATAGTTTGTGGCTGCTGTATGTCTGGCTTCTGAGAGCTTCTAAAGAGACTCGGATATCGTAGAGCTCGCTTCCCTACGCTCATGCAAGTCTTCTGATTTATGGCAACTTTGACGCCTGTTCTCCACGCAAACCCCAGTTACTCTTCGGTACATCATGGATTATGATATGCAGGTGCTCAGCCTTTACTCCGATTTCTTCGAAGGCTCTTGTTATTCCCTTTATGATTTTCTCCTTTTGATCTGAAGTTCTTCCTTCCCACATCTCTACTATGACCACCGGCATAGACCCTCGCCTCAAGATCACATGCTTCTAACAGTGTGTTTCAAGACTTTAACTCTTGGCTTGACTCCGTTGATACATGACAAGCCAAACCGACTAGATCCAATAACCTTCATTCGGCCTAAGGAAGAGAGACAAGGTGTTGCTAATGATTGTTGGTCGAAGACGACTATAATTCATCCAGTATCGTTGGCACTGTAGACAGTGCCTTGTTTCAGGTCGCTCCAAAGTGCACCAAGCGCAGGTTACACCTGAAGAAATGGTTTCGTTCATAGGATGTGCGTTTCCTCTTCCCGCGCCTTCGCGTGACTCTTCTGACAATTATGGCTTTCTCTCCCCTAGTATGATGAACATCGTATGCCAGCGATGACTATTCAGCTTCAATCTATATCCTGTACTTGAATACCAACGTCCGGACAGCGTTTGAGGTGTTCAATAGGCTTTCTGCAGTTCTAGCTATTAGAGAGATTACGTCCTTCAAGAGAGAGCCCGTCTTGGGATCTGTCTCTGTACTGAAGAGCTTCTGAAGTAACTCAAACTCTTGAGCTACGATCGTATCTCGTAGACTTCTAACCTGTCTCGTCTTGTTCATGGCCTCGTCGAAACTTTCTGGAAGGACCACGACGGCTTTCTCAAGTTCTCTGGACGCGTCCAAGAGTGTTTTGCTTAGAGCTATGGTACCCTCGACCATGATGGGTGGGATGTTTAGCGACTGTACCGTCATATAGCGGGCTAGGATCTCGACCCGATCTAGGACCCGTTCGATTACCTCAGTGAGTCTGAAGTAGTCTTCAATCGAGTACTGAAGTGATGCTCCCTTGAACAGCTCCTCTTCAAGGGTTTCTATGAGATCATCGTCCTCTCTCTCCAACTGAATGATGTTCCGAGCGTGATCGAGGAGGCTTTCATGGTCTCCTTTACACATAGCCACGACGCATTCGTGAACCTCCTCGACCGCCTTCAAGGCTTTGCTGCGATGCTCGTCAAATAGACGGTAGATTTCTTCTCTAGACAAATGCAGACGACACCAACCAAATCCAGCTAAGTAGTGCTTCGTCGCGCTTTTTATGTTCTATCTGGACGCAGGCGCACCTCGGGAAGATCGAGATTCTTAAGAGATATATGCGACTCTAAGATCGTTTACGAGCCCGGAGGAAGCGATCTTAGACCAAATCGTAGAGGCTTTCGCTGTATCCTTGGTCTCAATTGCTGCTGCCGAGCTAGGCGACAAGACCCAGCTTGGCTTGATTACACTGGCCGCCACTCTCCGAAAGCCTGTACCCATCTTCTTGGGAATGATTGCCGGGTACCTAATCGTGGCAGGTCTAGCTGTCCTAGTTGGACGGGCCCTCCTTGCCATAATCCCATTGTCTATACTCACGCTAGCATCGGGACTGATCTTCATAGTCATAGGGCTTCTAATGCTCAAGGTGAGCTTTGAGGGCGGTGTTTCCAGTCCGCGCGTGAGAAACCCTTTCCTAGCTGCGTCACTAATGATAGTCTTCACAGAACTCGGCGACAAGACTCAGATCGTAACGATAGCGCTTGCGGCGCGTTTTGCGCAGCCGATAGTCGTGCTTTCAGGTGTGTTGCTTGCATTTGTTCTGATTGACGGTTCAAGCATCATCTTGGCAGATCGACTGGGCAAACGAGTTCAGACAGGGAAAGTAAGGAAAGTGTCAGCTGTAATATTCATAGTGATAGGCGCCCTAGCCCTTCTGGGGATTTTCTAACCGACCGCAAGCCTAGAGCAGAAGTAGACATGAGCAGTACTGACGTGAGTCAGATAAGACGTTGATTATATTCGCATTTCTTGCCTTTCACGTATTAAGTATGCCTATCCTATCTTTCTAGTTCGCAAAAGTTTCTAAACCGTCAAGCCACGGGTGTGAACTCCCTGACTTCAGAATTTGTTTTATATGGTAGTTCCCAAGTATGTTGTGGCCAGTGATCGTATTTGGCTTTGAATTTGACACCTCTGTTAATTCAGATAATTGTAAGCGTGATTGTCATAGCTCCAGTACTATGGCTCGTCGGTCGAGGATTGGTCGGCAAGGACAAAGCAAAGTTCACAGATGCTATCTGGATAGTTGCCTTGGGAGTGGTCATAGGCACCGTTATAGGCGGATATGTTCATGGCCTTCTCGGAATGTTAATCAGTCTAGTAATATGGCTGGCGTTGATCAAGCACTTCTTCGACTGTGGATGGGGAAAAGCGTTTCTGATAGCGATCGTCGCAATTGTCGTGCTGATCGTCATAGCGGCGGTTCTGGCGATCCTTGGTCTTGCCGCGATTATTGGGCTAGGATTTTTCCGACCCTGATTCTTCCCTACTATTTTTTGTGTCTCCAATTCCTGCTCGGTAGCGCATCGGTGCCCAATGGTTATTCTGAAGTATACTGCAGAAGCTTGTGTGATCGTCTGCAATTTGGCTATCGCAGGTCCTAACTTTGCAAACTTGAATAGCAAAGCTTCACGTAATCATTCTGACTGCGGATAGAGGTCTTACTTTCAGCACTTCTTGGTTGACGAGGAACTGAGGAGGCTCACCCCGTAGAACCGATATCAGATTCTTCGCCGCGGCCTCAGTCATCTTAGAACGGGCTTCCGTGGTTGCGCTTGCAATATGAGGCGCCAAGACAACGTTCTCTAGTTTCATCAAAGGATCGCTCAGGTCGATGGGCTCTTTCTCAAATACATCAAGCGCAGCCCCAGCTATCCATCCCTCGCGTAGAGCTTTCGCAAGAGCTTTCTGGTCTACAAGCGGTCCTCTCGCGGTGTTCACTAAGTACGCGGTTCGCTTCATCAACTTCAGCTGTTCTTCACCGATCAGGTGTCTTGTCTCCTTTGTCAAAGGAGCGTGGATCGTCACGAAATCGGCCTCTTTCAACAACCTGTCTAGAGAAACATATTCTACGCCTAGGCCCGTCTCCGTCTCTTGTTTTGCTCTAACCACGTCATAATATAGGAGCTTCATGTTGAAGCCTCTTGCCCGTCGAGCTACGGCTTCCCCTATCCTTCCAAGGCCAACTATACCAAGCGTCTTTCCAGAGACCTCTCTTCCAAGGAACATTGTTGGACTCCACTGGATATTCCATTTTCCTGCGCGTACATAGTTGTCAGCCTCGACTACGCGCCTGTTGACGGCCATAAGCAACGTCCATGTGAAGTCGGCTGTTGCGTCTGTCAAGACGCCAGGTGTAAACGTAACGTAGATACCCTTCTTGGTTGCGGCTTCAACGTTAATATGGTCATAGCCGACGCTCATTGAGCTTATTACTTTCAGGTTCGGGGAAGCTGCACAGAGCAGATCGCTGTCAAACCTGTCAGTTATCAAGCATAGAATTCCGTCAGAATCTCGAGTTTTGCGAATCAGTATGTCTCTAGTCGGAGGAGCTTCCTCAGGGTTAACCTCCACGTCACAAACGGCCTCTATTAACTCAACGCCGGGCGGCGGCAGCGTCCTGGTAACATAGACTTTTGGCTTCAAGACTTAGACCGCGCTCCAGACCTAAACTGATCGCTAACAGTTTTCGGTTCCTCTTCATATCTTTGCCTGCAACGCCTTGCATTAGGCGCCATGAGTAGACGCACGGTGGCTACCAGCTTAGTGGTTTAGAGGTCGGAAGGTTGCACAGAGCAGAGCTTCTACCGTAGCAAGGCATCAGGCTATGTTTACATCTTTGTCATCACTGATATGAAGAGGCCTGCTGACCGCCCTGAACTCTTACAAGAAATCCCAGGCATTTTCTCTACGGTAATACGAGGAAAGAATTTGGCACCTATCTCTCTAATCCATGACGGCTCAAAGCCCAGATGTATGTCACTCATTTCCGCTTTGAACTCTTCAAAGGGATGCGTGCAGAGATCAACGATTACTGCTTTTCCATGATTGTCTAAGAGGTCTCTCATACCTTCAAAGGCGCTTTCAACGTTTAGGCAATGATGTAGAGCAAGCGTCGAGAGCATGGCATCAAATTTCTCGGGAATCTGCACGTATTTCCTCGCTTGCTTAACGCTTTGAGTCATATGTTCTGTGAGCCCCAAGAATGGTGTGATGTAATTGTCCTTCTTGGCAAGAACCATCAACATGGCTGGCGTGATATCCATAGCATAGAATGACGCTTTGGGGACGTGCGGTCGAAGTCTTCTGGCAACTCTGAGTGTGAAGAAGCCTGAACCGGCACCTATGTCCAAGATTCTGGCATCGCTTCTAAGCTCAGGCTCGGCCAACAACCGGTTTAGGATGGATTCAGTAATGAGGTTCACGCCGCGTTCGCCGAAGTAGCTCAGTACGATCTGATCTCTCTTATTCGCCTCTTTTTCAGTGAAATGCTCAACTGTTTGCAGAAGTCTCTTGGCGTCTGAAACATCCAGCTCCTCTAGGAGTCTTGGCAGGTCAACACTTACGAGGTAGTCTTTGAGAATCGACGGGTTCCGCATAGCGGCCTCCTCGTTCCCTAACCACGTTTCCACCTTCTATAAGAATCATTTGCGAACTTCGATTCGCTATCGCAAACGGCAGTCCAAGGTAGGCCTTTCGCTTGCAAGACATTGCATCGCGGATGTCAGACAGGCAGAAAGAAAGAGTCGCCAGAACGACATGCATGAATTTATGTCACACTCGTGTCCATGAAACGGAACTGATAGAGGAGACAAAAGAGTTGGATTCCAAAGATCTTGTAGCAAAAGTTGCTAGGTTGGTTGATTTGATAGAGTACCAAGATGGCGCCGTGGTAAGCAAGACAATAATTGACAAGAAGACGGGCACCGTCACGTTGTTCGCTTTCGACAAAGGGCAGAGACTAAGCGAACATACGGCGCCCTTCGACGCTCTGGTACACCTTCTCGATGGGAGAGCAGAGATAACAATCTCAGGGAAGAGTTACAATCTGGAACATGACGAGATGATAGTAATGCCGGCCAATGAACCACATGCCTTGAAAGCACCAGAGAGGTTCAAAATGATTCTGACCATGATAAAGTGATAGTGCAAGAGGAACTAAATAGCCGTGGTCTATTCTTCAAATTGCTTCGTACTGTTCTACACGTCGTTTGAACGATCCTAAATCTCTTATTATAGATCCAACACTGCCTTTTTGAGATGGAAACTCAATGAACATACTTGAAACGATTCGCGTAAGAAGGAGCATTAGAAGGTATCGCCCAGATCCTGTTGAGAGGGAGAAGCTTCAACGTATCCTTGAGGCTGGAAGGTTGGCGCCCTCAGCCGTCAACAAGCAACCTTGGCACTTCATAGTTGTTACGAACTCGTCCGTTAGGCAATCTCTGAAAGCATCTTATAGTCAAGACTGGTTTGTGAAAGCTCCTGTAATCATCGTGGCCTGTGCAGATACGGGTAGGGCTTGGGTTAGGAGAGATGGTGAAGAATATTGGAAGGTTGATCTAGCCATAGCCATGCAGAATATGATTCTTTGCGCGACCGAGGAAGGACTTGGAACGTGTTGGATTGGCGCGTTCAACGAGGAGTCAGCGCGTAGTGTTCTGAAAGTTCCTGAGAAGGTTCGAATAGTTGCAATGACGCCTTTGGGTTATCCTGACGAGAGGAAAGGAGAAGTTTCAGATAGGAAACCGCTCAGAGACATCATACATTACGAACATTGGTAGTATGATGGTCTGCGCATGACTGTTCACGAACGCGGTGTTTAGAATTAGGATACGTTATTAGCAAATCTTTTATCCATTTCGACAGCATTGACTGCATCCACTAAGATGAGAATAGGAGGTTTTGGTATGCCCACATTCAAGTCGGACAAACTGTTGCAAGTCTCTAGAGCCCTGCTAGGCGCTGCTGGAGCCTCCGAGAGAGAAGCCAACATCGTTAGCGATTTGTTGATCGAAGCCAATTTATGCGGAGTGGATTCGCATGGCGTGTCCAATTTGAAGGCCTACATAGACCTAATCGAGCAAGGCAAAATCAAACCAGGCGCCAAGAACGTCATGGTTAAAGAAACTGCGACCACCGCTCTAGTCGATGCAAACTGGGGCTTTGGACAAGTGGCGTGTAGCGAGGCAGTGGAACTGGTTGTTGGCAAGGCTGAAAGAAACATGGTCTCCGTTGTGGGCATGCTTCGTTGCAACCACATAGGTAGACTGGGCGCCTATTCCGAGATGATTGCAGAAAGAGGCATGATAGGAAGCATTTGCGCAAATAGCGATCCGTCAGTAGCTCCATACGGTGGTATGAAATCAATGATTGGAACAAACCCAATAAGTCTCGGTTTCCCCGCGGGAACGGAGAAACCGATAATAGTAGATTTTGCAACTTCGGCGAGTGCTGAGGGAAAGATTAGAGTTGCATTGCAGAAGGGGGAAAAGATTCCTGAGGGGTGGATCCTAGACAAGAATGGTAAACCAACAACAGATCCCGCAGACCTGTATGAAGCCCCATTACCTCCGGTTCAGGTCAAGGTTGTTGGCGCGCAGCTTCCGATGGCTGGGCATAAGGGATTCGGACTGGCCCTAGCGGTAGACGTACTTGGTGGGGCGCTGACAGGAACTGGTTGCAGCCATGACATTCACGTTCCAAACGAGTGGGCAAATGGAGTTCTTATTCAAGCATTGAATATAGAAGCGTTCTCTTCAATGGAAGAGTATGAGAGAAGAGTTGACAAACTCATCACAGATATCAAGTCTTCGCCAAGAACGTCTGGCGTTGACGAGATACAGATGCCGGGCGAACCGGAGTTTAGGATGCGAGAGGAACGAGCCAAGTCTGGGATACCTGTTTCAGACGTAACATGGAACGCCATACTTGGAGTTGCCAAGAAATACGGTGTTGACGTAGACAAGCTTATGGGTAAGTGATTGTCTGTCGCAGGAGATTACGCCTTGGCCCTCAAAGGCTTTTTCAGTATAATGTTTAGGTGCAGAGCGAGACATAAACAGAAACTTGGAATATCAAGAGGGCAGACACCTCATAAGAAATAACGAGTTTCCGCTGCTATATCCGCGAAGACCGGTTCTCTTTATCAAGACCTCTCGCGCCTGAACGATGAGTGTAACCCCCTGTCAGAAGACGTTGGTTTGTTAACTGAAGTTCGACGGTTCTACTAAGGGTCTTCTAGGAGCTTGGAGTTTCTCCCACAAGTCTCTTGCCTCTAATCTTCGTTGGGGTTATTACGCAGATCCTCACCGCTTCAAGTTCCTTTTCTCGATCTCTACCCGGGTTTCTCATAAAGAATTCATCAAAACTCACTGGGACCTTGTATTTGTCGATCAGTTTCTGGAGGTAAGGTATCATTTCATCCTTGCGATCTATGATTTCGACCTTGCCAATTGCTATGACGCTTTTGTACATCGATCCGTCAGAAAGACTTTCATCGACCTCGAAGCAGACGTTAGGATTCTTCCTCATGCTGTTCATCTTCAGACCGGTATTACATGTATGAAAGAATATTTTGCCATTAGAATATCCGTATCCAACCGGAACCACGTAGGGCGCGTCTTCGATCGACATTCCTAACCTTCCGACTCTAGCACATGTAAGAAACTGATCGATCTCTCCTCGACTCATCTCCACAGCCGCAGACATTCGAACCACATTCCTATATGCAAATGCACTGCTGATGCAACAAACTCATAATTCAAAGTTTCTATACGTTAGCTCTCGTTTGCGCGGCGCCAGCTAGTGCTCCAGAGCCTACTTGGACATAGAGGTTCGAAGCGATCCATCCATGAGCTGGCTCTACTCCTTTCAATCCTTCTTCGTACACCGATCCTAAACATCTCAGAAGTTTTTTATTGAAACATTTGAAGCACTTTCTATGATGGATTATGAGGTTGCAGGGAAAGGTTGTTGTGATCACAGGAGCGAGTTCCGGAATTGGTAGAGCAACGGCGACTCTCTTCGCAAGGGAAGGGGCGAAGGTGATAGTCGCAGATATCAATGAAGAGCTGGGACGAGGGGCTGTTGATGAGATCCAGCGTGCAGGAGGAGAAGCAGTTTTTGTGAAGGCTGACGTGTCGAAGGCTAGAGACGCTGAGAGAGTTGTGAAGACAGCTATCGCCCGTTACGGCAGGCTTGATGTCCTCCATAATAACGCGGGAATCGGTTTTCTCGGAACGGTTGTAGATACGTCGGAGCAAGACTGGGACAGAATTATGGCGGTTAACGTCAAAGGGGTTTTCTTAATGTCGAAGTATGCTATCCCCGAGATGGCAAAGAATGGGGGCGGCGTAATCGTTAATACTGCATCAAACTGGGGGCTTGTTGCTCAGCCGAACTGGGCAGCCTACTGCACTACAAAAGGAGCTGTCGTCAACCTTACCAGAGCCATGGCTATCGATCATGCGCATCAGAATATCAGGGTCAACGCACTATGCCCAGGATATGTGAGAACACCTCTACTCATGAAAGCCATAGCAGACTCCGCCGATCCCAAGAGCGAAAGGATAGAATGCGCACGACTTGCGACCCCTGATGAGATGGCTCATGGAGCGCTCTTTCTCGCCTCTGATGAGTCCATTCATATGACAGGGGCATGCCTCGTTATGGACAATGCAGAAACCGCAAGAGGAGGAGCAGTGAAGACTCATCTCCCCCTCCGCAAACAAGACATCGATGAGATCGAAGCGATGAAGCAAAGATGGTTTTAGCTGGTCAATCGGATGCGTGATTTGGCGAGGCCCACGGGATCTTAACCAATGATAACGTTAGGGTTAAGCTGTTCCATGTTGATTTAGCCTAGCTACGTCTTCGCTTTCTTGTCCCATGTGCATGCGATATCAAAAGTCTGCCCAGATCGTCTATGACGATCCTGACGGGAACGGTTGATTCCACTTCAAAGGGAAACGCGCTATCTTCAACATGATCCTTTGGAACGTGTAGAAAGTACTTTCATCCTTCCTTCTGAATATGCTTCCAAGGCCTTGCATTGTCAATCTTCTTCTAAGTCGTGGAGTTTGACGGTCGCGGAATCGCATGAGAACTCAACCTCAAGTCTGCATTGCACCTGGACACGTGTCCTATAGGACTACGCGATTCCACTCCTTGCGTCGATATCAGAAACGGGTTGAGTGAGAACCGCTAAAATGAACGCCTAGCCTTTCTGAATAAGCCTACCATCTCAGTTCCTCCTGGACATCCTCGCCTGCACTCCGCTGCCGGGAGATCGATATTCTAGTCGGCCTACGCGCCATCTGAGTCCAAGCCTCATGGGCTTCATCTATATCTCTTGAGTTGATAACAAGATCCAAGTAAGTTCTTTGAAGCCTGAGATACTGTTCTATTGTCTTGTCGGAAATATCGAAGCCGTGTCTCCATAGGATTGTTCTCAGAGTGTCTAGAGGCGACTTCCAATGCTCCTCTAGCAATACGATCTCAACCCTGTTCTCGGGTCCTATGAGATGCTTTATCGGTTCGAGATATCCTCCGTAGAGTATGACGTTTTCAGGGCTTTCCCCAGCCCCTTCGAGTATTCTATCCGCGGCTCTACGCCAAGAATCCCTCAAGGTTTTCATCTCTTCGAGTAAGGTTTCCTTCCATTCTCTCAGACGCAGCTTCCCTGTCGCCCGATATCTAAACTCCAACAGTAGTATTTTCTCTTGGATTCTCTTTTCTTCGACATAAGATTTCATGTCTTGGTAACAGTGGATCCTCCTATCACCTGCATATACGTCCCTTGTACAGTCCAAGACGGATTGAAATCTAAGCTTCAACGAGTTTATGAAGGGATCAGTAAGTCCTGTGAGTAGGGCGATGCTACGCCAAAACTCTTTCTCTTCAACCCTACCTTTGGCATAGTCGTGCACAAAGGGCTCTGACTCTATAGGCAAGCTTAAGAAAAGCGAACCCCAACGAGTTTTTCTTAGCCAATTCGACGCTTTTCTATACGTGTTTCTGAAGCCAAGAGCGAGAAGGATCGTCAGCTTAACTATTGGAGACCGCCCCCGATTCTTGTCACTTTCCTCCTCACAGGAGGACTATTCAATTGTCAGAATCTTCTTGCAAGAAATGTGCCCGTTAAATCTTCTGATGAATCTGGGGCACCCGCCATATTCTGTCACGTGGACAAGTTGATTATCCTTCGATGTGATTGGACCGTATTTGTAGTCGCTGGTGCTGGAGGAGTATTTCCGCCTATATTCGTTCAAGCCATGTTCCTCCCTTATACCACGGGCTTCTGATCGTTGATGCGAACGATGACTTCTCAATTGCGATGGTCAAGTTCTGACTTGTAAACATGAAGCTAGTCCTTTCGTCCAATGGAAGATCAGTCTATGTATTTGGTGAGGACGACGCTGGCAAAACAAGCCTTCTGCAAGCTATCGAGCGGTGCATCTTCGCGGGGTTAGCCTACTTGCTAGCCGAGGAATACAAATTGGAGGATGCTCTCGTAAACGCTTTCCACGCTGGGAAGGCTGCAAGTCTTAAACTTTCATTCAAGGATGAAAAGGAGAGAACTGCCAAACTTTCTCGAACAGGTAAAATGGGAAAAACCACTATCGAAGACAAGACAGAAGAGACAGCCGACCGCTATGCTGTTCAAGACGCTGCGAACCTGTTAAACCCGCTTTTCATTGACGAAGGTTTATTAGACAAACTCTGGGAGCCAGTCCTATGAAAGTTCAGACCGTCACAGGCGATATTTCTGCTAGCGATTGCGGAATAACGCTTCATCATGAGCATATTCTCTTTGATATCGCTGGTTCTTGGAGTGTGACACCATCAGAGGCTACACGCATCGCACTTATGGAGGCGCCGGTCGCAATTGAGAACTTGGGAGAACTAAGACGAGACCCTTTTCTCTCGCGGGACAATCTTCGTCAACTTGATGTAGAATTGGCAATAGATGAACTCGTCCGCTACAAGAGAGCCGGCGGAAACACAGTAGTAGATGCCACAAGCATGGGTATAGGCCGCGACGCGAATGCCTTGAAGGCAATCTCTATAGCGACCGGCCTCAATATCGTCATGGGATGTGGATACTATCTTGAGGCTTCACATCCATCGTATCTGAGGCGGCAGGACATCAACGAAATTCAATCACTTATTATGAAAGATTTGACGAGGGGAGTCGAAGATACAGGCATCCGTCCAGGAATAATAGGAGAAATCGGCACGAGCGGCCCTCTAACCGAGACTGAGGAGAAAGTTCTCCGCGCGGCGGCTCGAGCACATCTGAAGACCAATGCTCCAATCTACGTGCACCCAACTATCTTCTTCCATGACTACGAGAGAAACATCAGTCATATTCTCGATATGCTCGAGGAAGAATGTGTTCCGTTAGGGAGAGTCGTGATGTGTCATATGGATATTGTAGGATCCACGCTTGACCTACAGCGCTCCATAATGAGACGAGGAGCTTATGTGGCCTTCGACAGTTTCGGGTCTGAGTTGTACTATGATTCGATCGCGGCCTCTTTCCCTGCCGCGTACGATCCTAGTGACGGACAACGTGTCGACGCACTCCTAAAGCTAGTCGAGGAAGGATATGCGTCACAACTCCTAGTTTCACATGATATTTGCCTCAAGATACGCTTAAAGAGATATGGCGGTTACGGATATGACCACATTCTCAAACATGTATTGCCGATGATGCAACGTTCCGGGATCAAACAAGAAATCATTGACCTGATCCTGATAGAAAACCCGGCGCACATTCTTGCAATTTGAGATGGATTCAAGTCTCGTAACAGAACATGGAACGAAAACCAATGATTTCAATTATGGACTGCAAACACTGCAACGACAGGTTTGGGCGCGTCGGCAAGCAATCTATAGTATTAGGACTCCGCGGGATCTTTTCCTATGATAGCGTAAGGGTTAAGCCATTTTCCAAACACATCCAAGATAGGTTCCGGATGAATGTTTTTGGCTTGCACCTCTAACGTCTCGGCAGAACAATCTACGCTATGTCTAGAGCGGATGCTCTATAGCATCAAGGATCTGATGACAGACTTCACAATCTTGAATGTTACACATGGCTAAGAGCAACGTTGACCAGAGACTTAATCGTGAGAGCAACTAGAAAGTACTAGAGAACCAAAGTTTCACGAGACTCGATTGCTTATGGTAAGCTAGTCAGTTTCATATTAGAACAACGGATCGACGGAGTCGAATTTTGGAGGTGTCAGTTGATTGTGAGGTCGACCTTGACGGATCATCGGTGAAAGAAATATGGGCTAGAACCGGCTTAATGGGTTTGAGCCGTGGAGGTGACATCACGAGACTATATTGTCCCAAATGTAAGATGGATGTGGAATCAGTAGGGGGTTTCTGTGCCTACTGCGGGACAGGGTTGTTGACTGCCGCAGCCTATGAACAACAGACACCTCGTCCGGTCGAGCATCGAACTGAGCGACGGGGTAAAGCAGCGGTGAAGGCAGTTGTTGTGGTAGTAGCTCTCGTGATACTTTTCATCTTTGGTCTTCCATTCATTGCAAACTTCCTCCAAAGTACAAGTCAGCAACCGGTTCCCGTTGTCTCTCAGGTGACCTACACAGCTCATATCACAACGATGGCCTTCGAGTTTGTTAGGTATAATGTGGTTTCTTGGAACGTTGTCGATGGCGTTATGCCTGGAACCTCTACGGTCACCTTGTATTATGCTGGCGGAGGCTCAGAGACCTTTTACTGGGTCATTTACTACAGGTTCGAAAAAGCCTAGCCTAAATCAGAACAGTTGCGTTGGAAAGACAGCTCGAAACGCTATGATCCCACCAAGATATTTTGGCCAGTCGTTGGCTCGCCAGCCTTGTCGAGAAGACAAAGAAGTTTGAGTATCACATGATCTTTCAACTCTCTCTGGTAGTTTCGAAAACAGGGTCTAGCGTTGACCACTTCATATGATGACCGAATCTATTCCAAGTAGTTCTGCTACTCGCTGAACTTTCTTTGCTTGTCGACCGTAGGCTAGTGCCATGTGGTGGAAAGCACCGGCAAGGCACCAGCGGTTACAGTATTCTTGGATGCCGCCGCCTGAATAGCGGAAGGTCATCTGTGGCGCGGCCACAGGGCGTGGTTTCATAGGTAGTGATTCGCCTTCTGCTGCGATGAGTCGCCAATTACCGTTGCCCAATGGCGTCAGAGATACTATAGTCACGTCGCCAGGAGCATAGGCGAACTCTAGACCTGCACCAAAGCCATGCAGTCCCCGGTAGTATATGCTGGGTTTGAGGGATACATCTTTTGAATTGGAGGCCAATGCGGGGTTGCCTGTTCCATCATGTGAGAGGATTATTGTGTTATGGTCGAAGTCCATTACGTAATTCTCCAGAACGGTAGCTTGTCCAGCCAGTTCTTGCAGGAGCAGCATGGCCACAACGGTCGGTACATCGCCTTCCGGGGCGGAGGGAATTCCCATAGATATTAGCCGGCTGACTGCGTAGTTTGGAATGATGCCGACATTGGGATCGTTCAGCCAAGCATGCTCGAATGTAGCCAAGGCGTCAACACGGTAGTCGCGGACTACCTGTTCCAGTGCCAAGGCTAGACGAGCTGAGCGTTCGAATACATCCGGTGACAAAGCCTTGGTGTTGTATCGGCCTCGGTCCTCGTCAATAAGGCCCTTTACTTTCTCGGTGGGGATCTTCGCAGCCGCATCGGCAACTTTTTCGGGCTCGATAGGCCAGCAGATTGGACCAATCTTCTCCCTGAGACTAAGTTGGTCTGTCATAAGATCCGTCATTCCCTCGTATGTATGACCAACAAAACCGACGCGAGCACTTCGCAATTTGCGTACAGCACCCGCCGCATGAGCATACTCGCTAACTTGAGCTAGTCCATTAGGGTCAGCTACGTGACTTGTAATCATACCGAATCTGCGGCCTGTACGCATGAGGCTGTTAGTCAACTCTGGGATCCCGCCCATTCCGAAGTTGAGCATAATCAAGTCGAAGTCTGCGTCTTCGGGCAGGTAGCGGATTTGCTGCGTATTCCACACCAAGAGGGGAGCTTGAGTTCCCAGAACAGCTCGCATGACAATCGCTCCTTTTTGGTAAGATGTTTCGATAACTATGATGAGATCTACGCTATTTGCATTGAAAATTTGGGCAACACGCTCCGCATCAGGCTCGTATTCCACAAAGCCCGGATTGACAATTTCACCGTAAGCGGAGAGTATGTCAGCAAGTTTGGAGGTAACCTCAGCGCATTTCGGCCGAATATGACCGGTTTTGTTGTACTCATCTTCCAAGAGACCTGTGACCAGAAGGCCGATTTTGGGTTTGGTTGTCAAACAAACATCCCATTCCTTTGATTTCTCAACATGAATGAAAGACTAGATCGACCTATTTTTGCAAGATACGCCAATAAGCTTTGTGCGGGAAGTGGAAATTCGCTCACGTATGGAAGATGTGGGGCAGCGCTAAATAAGGCAAGATCTGCATGGATGTAACTGGATCAAAAAAATCCAGAAAGATTAGAATCGCGAGATGTAAACC
>Ga0209725_1001043_pt1 | contig 16211 bp, 12 predicted proteins | sample I18A1metaG_FD_184145 | JGI IMG/M metagenome (GOLD analysis project Ga0209725, IMG submission 184145) | Lake sediment bacterial and archeal communities from Gulf of Boni, Indonesia to study Microbial Dark Matter (Phase II) - ​I18A1 metaG... | ecosystem: Environmental > Aquatic > Freshwater > Lake... | reverse complement strand
CTGTACGTGTCCAAAACTCTCCTTTGGAAACCACTGAAAACAGCGTCGTACAGGTCACTAGCCCTATTGAGTCGTTCTTTTACTCTTTCCACCATTGGACACCGAAGATATACTTAGTGTTCGTATGTATAATTAGAGCTTACGTTGTGGTTAGCAATACTGCCACTCAAGCTAGAAAGGGGTTCAGATCTGAAAAACCTTGGCGCGATATCCAAGAAGGTTTCTGAAACGCACAGACCGATCCTGTTGGTGATCAAACCTCTATGCTTCATCCAAGAGAACATTTGCTTTAGAAAATTTCTCTTCAGAATTGCGGCTGATGAATTATAGTCATGACGATTACGATTTGATGGTTATTTCATCCTGCCCAGTCGAAATGAAGGTAATCTCGGTCGTCTTCATTAATCTGTCGTCGAAGAATCTCCAGTGGTTGGAACTGCAGGAGACTATGGGCGGATATTCTGTTTTGAAATCGATTGTGATATTGAATCCTGAGGAACCTCGTACTATAAGTTTCAGTTCCGCTGGCCTATTGCTAACATTGGCTTGAATCGGGTTGTGGAGAGATGGTAGGACTGCTGTTACGTTCTGAAGATTTAATGGCTCGGATGGATACGATGATTGGAAAGTTAGGTTTCCAGTAATGAACTTCGGTGAGAAGGGGATTCTACCGAGTGAAGTTCTGTCCTTGAAGAAAGTGTAGGCTAGAAGGTATTTTCCGCTGACCCAGATGGGGTCCTTGCCTTCATACCCGTCTGTCTCTGTTAGATACCACGGATCATTCGATAATCCGGCTTCCGCGTACGCTTCGAGGATGTCGTACGCCATCTGAGAATACTTTGGAGCTAGTCCTATTGCTGCGAAGACCGACCGGCTGCTCGCTGTTTTGTCTTCTTTCCTCCATTTTATCAGCCATGAGTCCTCGTTCTCACGAAGGTTATTGACTAGATATTCTTTCAGCTGGTCGACTTTCTCATTTCCATCGATGAATGAAAGTGTCGTTCCTAACTGGAGCGCTGTCCCGTAGGCTTCCTCAGGGTTGCTTCCGAATATGCTTGTCGGAAACCAGTTCCATGTCTGATTGTAGAAGTGGGTTATGAGATCGTTTGCGTAAAGTGTGTAGCGTCCGTAGCTTTCCATATCATTTACCAGGGTCCTAGCGACTTCTGCCGCTGCTATTAGGCCTGCGTATTCGAACGCGCTGTCTACGCTGGCGGTCAGGTTTTTGATTTCGAAGATTTGGATTCCACTTTCTGTTCGGTACGCGTCTATGTACGCGCATGGTTGATGATGTTCCGGAAGCCACATTTTTGTAAGGGAGTCCGCGACGTTTCTTAGTATCTGATAGTTTCTCATTCCCCATGCTTTATCGAAGCATGAGAGTGTGTAGTACTCGAGGATGAATGCTGCGACGTAAACTGGTTTGTAGTCGTTCCAGTAGTCTTCCCAAGTCCCATCGGCTCTCAAATATTGGATTAGACTTTCGAACGACATTTTCGGGCTGTTTTTAACGTTTGGGTACCAAGCGCGATTGTAATAGGTGACTAGTAGATCTTTCATCGTGTCAATAATTGAGGTGTCGCCTTGATCTATTCTCCAGAGTGTGTAGGCGAGGACGGTCCACCGGAGGAAACGGTCACCGTAGATGATTCTGCCGCTATCGTTTTTCCTCAAGGCTTCCGTGACCGCTCTTAATTCTTCGGCTTGGATTCTTTCAGCCTTCAAGGCTGCTTTCTCAACTGTGCTGAGGCCCGCCGGATAGTTGACTTCTGGCCGCTTGAAGGCTATGTACCAAGAGCTGAGAATAACGATTAGGAGTATGACCAAAGCGGTAATTGTTAGGGTTCTCTTCAACGATTCAGCCTTCAGAGTATTCTAGAACCTTCCGTGTTTTTGGATTTTTCGAATTTCGTTGGAAAGGCACGCATCTCACTGCGTTGCTTCGGCTGATGAAGCTCGCTCAAGAATATAGTTGTAGGAGAAGAACCAGAATAGGACTAGATAGAGTAAGGTTAGGATTGTTCCGGCGTAGTCGTGAAATACGACCGCTGGAAGATAGCCAACATAGAAGGCCAGTAGGACAACGAAAACGATTCTAAACAGGTTCAATAGAAAAATTCCTTCTGCGCCTAAAATTACGCACAAGGCTTTGCTTCTTCTCGTAAACGGCCCCTGCAGACCTGTAAGCAATGTGAATACGAAGAGGATCAGTGATTGCCATCCGACGCAGTTCCATGCAATGTAAACGGTTAGCGCGCGACCTGTAGACTGTATGTGCAGGTACTCACTCGAGACGAGCGTTTGGATTCCGAAGAGGTATTGGAGTATCGCCGCGACCATTTTCACTTCTATGGGAACTACAACGTCATGGATGAAAGTGTACAATTGGATTTTCATCACTATTGCGGTTAAAAGTTCGTTGAAGCTGCTGACGAAAGGCAGAACCATGAAGAGCATAGCCGCTATGACTATTATATACTGGTAGGTCCTCCGAGCGATCAACGGTTCTCTCTCTGTCACCAATAGAATCAATTCCTTGCGAGGCATCCAAATCTATACTGTAGAGACGCTCCCTCTTTTAGATTTCAGAAGCTTCCAAGCCAACCCTCATCTCTTCCTTTCTCGTCGAGAATCGATACGAAAGTGATCGATCGCGTCTTTAGCCCCTTTTCGACCGCATACAAGTTTCTAAGTCGAATAGCGAAAGTTGAATTGCATTTCCTACAGACAATCTTGTAGTCTGCAATCTCCTGATCTCTGCCTTGAACAGCTTCAATCTTCTTGTCTATTACTTGAAGTTCTTCTACATTCTGATTTGAACAACGAAAGCATTGTTTGAGCTTAATAGGTTGAAGCCCCCGAGTGCCTAATGGCGCATATATCTGATCTGGAAGCTCCTCGATCGAGTTACCTTTCATCCGTAGAGCCTTCGGTTTTCATGTGTGAGGCGCAACGGCTATGATTAATGGTTCAGCGTTGGTTTTACCAACATTTAAATGGTTACGACGAGCCGATATTTGTAGTGAGGATGATCTCATAATGTCGTATATCTGTCCTTACTGCGGCTGTGGTACCGTTTATCCGACTGAAGCTATGCCATACGTGGAGTATCCGTCAAAGGTCTGCCGATTCTGCGGCGGACTTGCTACTTGGATACCTCAATATCAGAAGTGGTACTGTTTTCACTGCAATCACTACGTCTGAAAAGCTATCTCTTACGCAACCAGCCTTCAAAGGCGGCCGACATAAGGCCCATCTCGGCCTTGATTATATAGCTAAGTGGATTTTGATTTGTTTTTACTCATATTTTGTCATCGTTTTTCCAAGACAAAATTTCGGCAGTTTTTTTTCGCGCAAGATACAGGTAGCCGACTACGAATAATGAATTAGGCAGGAATGAGTATTCCGTGAGAAGAGAAAACGTCGGAAAAAGATCCTAAAATTATGCCTCCTAAGCTCACAGACATGATAAACATGAATGCTAGGTTGGTAAATCGAGGCTGTGGTTGAGTTCATAAGATTTTCAAATAGAATACAAATTTCCCACTTTTCAAGATATCCGCAGCCCCTCTCGCCTTCTGTGCGTCAAGTAGACATAAACTCCCCGCACCATGTAAAGGAACGCTGAACTTAGAAAGAAGTAAAATGCGCCAACTGCGACGAAGGAGGCTAAAGAAGAAAAAAAGGGTTGAAGAAAGTTAGCCGTTAATGTTAATCCTAAGGTGAGCAGGGCTAAACACTTCAAAACTTGATTCGTTAGCAAGCTGCTTACGGTGACTTCCTCTCTGAAAATCATAGGCCGATGGAGCGCATGCAGAAGAAGCATATTAGAAGCAATATAGATAGCCACGAGCATGGGGAGAAACTCGTTTTCAAGAACGTTTATGGGGATGTGCGCAGTGTATTCCTGAAGAGTAAGCCGGTACTTGAAGTATAGGGCTGAAAAGGCGCAGAATAATCCAAGATTGGTCGTCGACAGTAGAGCCCTCCGGTAGTTAGCGAGAAACACGTATGCCGACAGGACCCCTAAGATTAGTAACCCTGTCCACATCAACTGTTCCACGTAAGGATCCTTTATCCTGTAACCGACCAAGACTAGCAGAGGTTTATTGTCCACTGATGTCTGCCGGTAAACCTCTGCTAGGGAACCCCGAAACAGCATAGGTGAGTGCACACACGTCAAAGCCAGAGTTAGTGCCAAGAGTACGACGGCCTTCACTGTTAGGGAAACCAGCCCTACACCTATGAGGGCTTTGACACGAGCCTTCATGAAAGCCGCGGAAGCTCCGCAAATGCGGCTGCCTTGACGATAGATTCTGCGGGCCGCCTCCAAGAAGGTTGGCGAATCCCTCAATGTTAATGGTCTAAAAAAGCATTGAAAAATATTGACGCAGGAAGCGATGACGATGGTCATAAGCAGAAATAGAATTCCGCTAGTCAAAAGAGATTCTTGAATACTGAGCCAGTACAAGACGACTAGGGCTGTAAATACACTTGCTAAGGCAATGGTCTGGGTTGATAGGAGCTTTGTGTCTCTAGCTTCGGCTAGCAGGAATAGGAGGGTCATGCCAGCAACGATGGAGACGGCAAGCCATATGATAACGTAGCCGAAGGGTGACAACGAGAAACCAAGAGTTAAGAAGAAGGCTGCAAGTGCCAGACCGTAAAAAGATAAGGGGGCAATAACGAGCCTCCTTAGAGCTTTCCTACTGAATGAGCCTCCTCTACGCTTCTTAGCTAGTGGGATTAGAAGAAGCAAAGGCACGTAGAAGGCTGGGAAGAGCAACAGAGACTCTTCGTAATAACAGAAATGTAGGGTGATGAAGTAAGTTCCAGGCCTGAGGGGGATTCCCATGACACCAAATATCTCACTGATAGTAAAGGTCTGGTTTCCATCGCTAGCCCTCCAACCCTTGTGGAAAGTTTGGCTTATTATGAGTAAAATGGGTTCCTTTGCGCTCACAGAGATCGCGATCGTATTAGCGTCTTTCCAGACATAATTTACATCGGCGTCTGCTAATGGAATGCTATCAACGTTTGAACAAAACATCGGGAAATCGGATTTTACGGCGAAGAGGTATCCTCTGAAGTTCTTGTTCTCATAAACAGAATCGTTCTCGTATTGGTAAACCTTCTCGAAGCCAGCAAGGTTGAGATATAGTTCTACGGCGTCCGTTTCTATAGAAGAAACTGTAAGCAGCCTCCACTTCTCATAGAAGGCTTCGCCTGTGTGGAGTAGAACATACTTCACTCCATATATTGCGCTTAGAACACTTGTTTCACTTTGCTGGCAGACTGCCACATCGTCTATGTACAGGACAACATCGTTTTCTTGACCATTTGCAGCCCTGTTTGTTACACAAATCTCAAGTTTATCAATGTACCAACTCTCTCCCTGAATGTCAGAATCCTCCAAAATATTTCGATGAAATCTGTCCCAAGAATTTAGCGTGTAGTTGAGCTCTTTCACGACCATTTTGTATGCCGAGTTAGCGTCGGAATGATCGCAGGCGAAACAGTATACTAGGGAAAAAGTATCATTTGAAGCCTTATTCACGAAAGTTAAAGAAACATCTAGCTGTGCTTCCTCAAAGCGTTCAAGAAATATTGAGAAGAAGATCTGTATGTTCTTCGTCACAGGTGGCTGGCTACTCATAACTTGGAAGACCTTCGCAAAGGCGCCCTTTCGATCTGATCGAATGGACAGAAGTAAACTTGACTGACCATGAAGGCTTACATTTGCGATTTGACCCGAGCATTCGGGGAGGGCAGAGAGATCGATTCCCCATTGCGTCATGTTCTGTTCAAAGCCTCCATTCTTTATGAACATCTTGGACGGAACATCGGCAAAAATGCTTTCAAGGCTCTGTATTTGCGGCTCGGCCCGCATGGCTAACCACCCTGAATCACTAGCGATGATGGGGTGCCCAATGTAAGAGGATGAATAGTAGGAGACACCCCACATAACTGGCATTTCAACTACTCGAAACGGCTGATGATCATACTGAAGGTAATGATAAGCATCGGTTGGTTGGAAAATAGGTGTTGTGCCGGGCTCGAAGCCATATGACAGATCTAGAAAAAGGACTACGAGTAAGACTAGAAGGCTTATCTTGATTTTTTTTCCAAACGCGATAGCTCTTGAGACCATTATATGAGTGCTTGCCCTAAGACGAGCAAAAGCATCCATAAGAGTGATATAGCCTACGCTGGCGCTTATAGACGAACTCAAATAGACGAGAATCGAACAGCGCGGATAGACTCGAATAGACGAAGAAAAAGGAAAAATCCGATATACGAAACTGGTTATATCTACGGGAGCGTGCCAACCCGATGCAAGAAACAGGTAGAAAATAAACATAGCTAGGTAAAATGGAAATTCACGCAGCGCCGGGCGCGAGCTGAAAGACACCTCTCGGAGATAAGATCTTAACTTCAAAAAAATTGGCGCGACCATAAGAACGAGAATAAAAACGCCAACGTAAGACAGCCCGTACGCTATGTTCTGTGCTGCAAGTTCTGTGCGCGTAGGCCTTAGAAAGAAAGAATAAGGATAGAAAAGATAGAATACCACTTCTGACCATGACCGCCTGATCTCATAAAAGGCCAGAAGCGGGGCAAATACAGGGAAAGCAAGCAAAATGAAGGTAACAGCCGAGATCGTCATACAAAATATCATGTCCTTAAAAAGATCCAAATTGAATGGCCTTGACAAAAGTCTCCATAAAAAGCGAAAAAACAAGAAGAACGTAATGAAAAACGTTAGTTGCAACTCAGTCATAAATAGCAGGGCGAGGGAAAGACCAGATAACACTGCGTTTTTTGTGCTTGGAAAAGAAAGATTTCTCTCCCACAACGCTAAGACTAATGGTATGATCGCAACGCCCAGAATAAGATTTGCATGACCGAAATAGAACTCAGTAAACAGGTAAGAACTATAGGTGTACCCTACTGAGAATATTAATGATGCGTCCCATCTCTTAGTAACAATCAGTCCGTAATAGTAAGAAGTTATTCCTGCTAACACGAGCGAAACAAACAGGAGTAGCTTAAGTGATAAAAAGAAATCATGCAAGAATATGTATGGTATAGATAAAACAAAAGAGGATAAACCTCCCAATGTCCAAGCATTCGGATACCCTCCTCCGTACAGGTCTTTTATCCAAAAAGTGGCAACTGGAATAACACCTTGCTTCAGTGCATTGCTCCAAAGTTTTGTCACCCCCTCCGTGAAGTAAAAATCATTTCTCTCCCCCCCAGGCAAAATATCTTTCGAAAAAAGAAAATTCCTAGAATAAATGATCGCCAGAAAAACCATCATTAGTATCGATGCGCAAAGGTGAGTTTGAGGTGGTGTACCTTTTGACCCACCTGAAATCTTGTTCTGCACGTTTCTTTCCTTGATACATACCCATACGATATAGTTTTATAAGAATTGAGATTGAGAATACAAAAGGTATGCCCGTGTCGACTGAGGATTTCATTAGAACTGTAGTTTCTTGCGATGTTCTCGACGCATTAAGTATGCTGACAAGTATCGTACGTGCGCACAATTGTACAGTGGTCATTTCGATGCGAATTGTGGGAAGGCTTTAAAAGTGCAGGAACCATCACTAGGAGACAGCGCAGGGGCTTTTGAAGATACAGAAAATAGCACCAAACGAAACTCTGAAGAACAGACAGAACCCTTCGGACCCGATTAGAAATGATCAATGTTACCTTAAGAATTCAGGAAATTTTCAACAGACCGGATTTTCTCGACTTTGTCAAGTACAAGCACACCATGTTCATCAAGCCGAACTTGTGTTCAGATTACCCATCACCTGCAACTACTCGACTGGAGACGATTCAAGCTGTGATTAGGAACCTGAGGTTATCTTTTCCCATGCTACGACTTGTACTTGTCGAGTCGGATCAGTCGACAAAAACTATGAAGAAGAAAATGCACAGGTTGGGCTGGGATAGACTTTCCTTTTATCCGCAAGGTGTGGATGAATGTATAAATCTTACAGTCGCAGGTAGGCTAGCGGTTAAGTGGCTAGACGAGCGTTCGGGGATAATTAACCTCCCTGTCATCAAGACAACAGACATTCCCAATGTGAAATTTACAGCCGCAACAAAGAACCTTTTTGGTCTGATTCCTGATCCTAGAAAGGCGAAGTATCATAAGAAAATAATTGAAGTTCTCAAGAGGCTGAAGGAGTATTACGGGACTTTTGTCTATACAATCATAGATGGCAAATACTGCATGGACGGGCTAGGTTCGCCTTTAAGAGGTAATAGAATAGAATTTCCACAATTCTACATTGCCGGAAGAAAATTGGATGAAGTTGACACTTTGGTCTGTCAGATATGCGGTTTCGATCCTGCCTCTATTAAGTATTTGGATCCGGTAACGCCCACAATGTCCAAGGAAGATCAAAGGTTATTTGATGAGGTTGTTAAGAGCCATTCTAAATTCGGACATTTTACCCCTTCAACTTTTACAACAATAAGGCGGGTTGTATTTGAGGTCTTTCCCTCGGACACGGACGAAATAATATTGACAAGAATAAGAAAGATACTTGGAAGATGATGAAGCAATCTTGGGTGATTTTGAAGCTTTAGACAGTGACGAGGAATATGAAGTGCCAATTTTAGGTCTAGGGGAAATATATGAGATAATTAGCGTTAATAGGGTCCTCAAGGGCCTCAATAGAAGATATGGCAAGTGTAGGGTTTATCTAACAGATAACAAGCAGCATGATAATGACTTTTCCGGAATTACAAAGAAAGCCGAGGAAGATGGTTTCATGGAGGTTTTGGAAACCGGGTTTGCCGATGCTCCATATTGGAAAAGCTCTCAGAGGAGAACTCCAAGGCGGTTGATACCATCACGTTTTCTCTGTAACCTTCTTTTCAAAATACTTGTTCAGTTTGAAGAAGGAAACGCCAAAAGTGGACATATGAAATATGGAGCGTTCAGAAAATGAAAGTTAAATTTGAGACCACCCTTAAAGAAATCCTCTCGACTTTCTTTTCTTATTCTTTCTCTAGTTTATCATTGTAATCTCTAATTTGGCAGTGATATTCTCCCTAACTGAACAAGGACCTTGAGAATGATGATGATACTTCAAATATTGAAACATAACTTGTCCTATCATTTAGGAACTGTACCCCCATCTCCCTTTAACATAACGGTTAGCATTACTCTGATGTGCAACAGTAGATGTAAGACATGCAACGTTTGGAGAGTATATGTAGAACGTCCAGAATTGAAGCAGAAGGAACTGACTACAGACCAATGGGAGCTGATTTTTAGGCAGCTCGGTCAGCATGTCTTCTTTTGGACTTATAGTGGTGGAGAGCCTACACTCCGTAATGACTTGAATCAGTTGTTATCATTCGCATTAAAATATGGGAAGCCAAGATATTTGGTGGTTCCAACTAATGGTCTTTTACCTAATAGGCTGAATGATGTACTCCCGGATTTCCTAGCGGAAGCAAACCATATCTCACCTGAAACGAGGATTCATGTGAACGTAAGTGTTGATGCTGTAGGAGAGGAAAATGATAAGATAAGAGGAGTTAGAGGCGCTTTTGAAAAGACATTGGAAACTTTATCGGTTCTTGATGATATTAAGACACAGTATTCAAACCTGAAGATAGGAGTACATACAGTACTGTCAAAGCATAACGTATCGAACGGTGGAGTCAATCTAGTATACGACTTTTTTAGAAAATCAAAATATCGTGTGGATAATTACATCTGTGAGATTGCTGAAAAACGATATGAGCTTGGAACAATGAAAACTGACATAACACCTGATGCCTCTGTATATGAGAATTGTATTAATCAGTTTAAACAGAGAATGATTGGTGATACTGCGTTTGACAATATCGTTAGAGCTTTCCGCCTCAGATACTACGATCATGTATTGAATTTCCTTAAGACGGGAAGGCAACCAATTCCTTGTTATGGAGCAAGATCAGCAGTTCATATAAGTCCTTATGGACATGTTGTGTCTTGCTGTACTAGGTGGATAGAGCACGGCTTGATGGGAGATTTGACAAAACAAACATTTCAGGAAGCTTGGTGTTCAAATCAATCAAGACAGATTAGACAATCCATAGCAGACAAGAAGTGTGCTTGCCCTCTCGCAAATTATATGTACTCTAACATGATTTGCAATCTTGATTTTTTCAAGGACTTGGGCATGTTGAAAGATGTCTTGCTCGGGTAAGCAAAATTGGATAATATTCCAGTTTTTGTGGGGATTCCATGTGTAAACGAAGCAGAGAATATTGGAGAACTATTAAAACAATTGGAAACTGTTGCTTTAGATGAAAACATAAAGGAAATTTGTGTTATATCATCTGGAAGCACGGATAGAACAGATGATATTGTCACCGATTTCCACAGGCGTAACAGCAAAATCAGATTCATACTCGAAGAAGAAAGAAGAGGAAAAACTTCAGCGTGGAATCGGTTAATAAGAAGAGCTGAAGAAATTGGCGCAACTATTATGATCTATTTAGGTGGAGACAACCTACCCGAAGACGGGGCAATTCATAATCTGTTATTACATTTCCAGAATCCAAAAGTAGGGATTGTTGGCGGTAGGCCTGTTCCGGTCAATGATCCAGATCAGGGATTTTTTGGCTGGTATGCTCATGAGTTTTGGAATATCCACGACATTGTTAGTAGGAACGTTGCTCCTAAAATTAGTGGAGAGTTGATGGCGTTTAGAGTGGGTGTCGTTAGAGAGATGCCTCCGGCGATAGTGAATGATGATTTCTACCTTGAGGAGTGTTTTCGGTTGAATGGGTACTTATGTCATTATGAACGCAACGCTGTTGTGTATTGCAAAGGACCCGAAACTATCAGAGACTTGATAGCACAAAGAAGGAGGGTTTATGCAGGACATTATCAGGCAAAATTCTTTTTCGGTAGAAAACCATCCACGGCTCAAGTTGGCAGTATGAAATACATGTTTGAAGGAATGCCTTCCAAGGGAATAAAAGGCTATGCTTATTTGACGTTTGCAATTTTGCTTCAGTTAGTGGCGTATGCGATATCCAAGTTTGATTTTGTTCGTTGCCACATACCTTACAGGTGGGATCTGGTGAAAAGTACCAAAAAATTACACAAAAAGGTGGATTGAAAAGCTTAGATTCAGCGAGTATTTTGTTTTTCTTTGGAATAGGCGATATACTGCTGCCGACAAGCCATCGCGCTCGGATAGACATTTCTCCGAAGAAGAGGAGATTACTTGAATCTTGAGTTCTGCATAACATTCGATGAAAAAAACTCAGTCGCCTATTGAAGGTTCCGATAGATGCTAAGGAAGCTTTCACGGTGGTTTCTCTCAACTTGCCGACAGGATGAATGTAGAACTTATCAATCCAAATGAGCCTACTTACTCTGGTCGATGGTATTATGGCAAAGGAAAACTTGAGATATCGGACTAGATTCTGGCAAAACGCAGCTTTTCGCGCTATTGAAGAATTGAATTCTGTTACAGGAAAACATGTTTCAGCACTGATAATATCTGTGAGAAGTTTCCTCTTTCTTCTTCTTTTGTTTACTCTTCCTCTTTTGATTCGTTTCGTCTGGGCCCTTCTTTTTTGCCCCGTTCCTTACTCGACTCCTGACGAATTCTTATATCCTTCAACCGGCAAGCTTTACATCCAAGGCCTAGCTTCTGGAAACTTCTCTGTTTTCAAGGTTAATGCTGAGCACCCACCTTTGTCTAAACTGATCACTGCGCTCTTCATATTCTTGCTTGGGCCTTTTGGTTTCTCCGACATCGGTGCACTGAGGGTGCAAGGATGCTTTTTCTCCGCACTCACCTGCGTCTTCGCATACCTGATTGGTTCAAGGGTTGATAGACGCATCGGCATACTTTCTTGGTTTCTCCTGTCTTTCGACCCTATTTCTATCCGATTCGCTCTTGCTTCGCTCGACGTAAGCTCCCTGTTCTTCGCATCCCTATCGATCTATACGTTCCTAAAAGCCGATCCAAATTCTCGAAAGCTATACGTGCTTTCTGGGCTTATCCTTGGTTTGGCTACGCTTTGCAAGTATTCAGCCTTCCCGATAGTATTAGGCGCCCTTACGCTGATCCTTCTTGCTGAAAGGACTCCTTTCAGGCCAGCTGCATTAAGGATATCGCTGGTCGCAGCTTTCTCCCTCGCGCTGTTGGTTTTGGGGAACCCCCTTTTCTGGCCCCCTCAGCTAATAGGCTTCTCAGGCTATGGCGCATTCCTTGAAGCCTCAAGCCGGTATGCCGTTGGTCCCGGCGGCGTAGGCGTAACTCCTCTAGACTGGCTTGAACCGGTCTTAAAGGCATGGGATACGCCTCGCGCATTGTTCTATCTATCCATGTTCGGCTTGAGCTCGTTGACCTATCCCCTTCCGATATTTCAATCCTCGTATCTCCCATGGCTCTCCTTGGCTTCTCTGCTTCAGTTGGCAAGGCGAAAACCGAGGCTTGAGGGGTTGAGGTTCAAAAGCCTACTATGGTTCTCATCAGGATTCCTATTCTTCTGGCTTCTAGCCAAGTCTCAAGCTGAGCCATACTACTCCGTTTGGCTTCAGCCTCCACTAGCCATATTCTCAGCCAACTCAATAATAGACATATGGAGGAAGGTGAAACGATAGTCTCAGCAATAGCTCTTCCAGCCCTACTGCTTTCCGTCCTAGCGGCGGCCAGACTGATGGGAATCTCCAAGCGCACAGCATCGATCTTCATGACATTAAACGCAACAATTGGATTGGCAATTTTCTCTGCGCTAACAACTATTCCTCAGCTAAGCATTCAAGCACTTAACACCCTTAATCCAGAAGCGGTGATTGTGATTATGCCGCTGATCTTCACGTTCGAGCTTCTTTCAGGAACATATTTCGCGTCAAGGATTCTAGAGCTCGATTACCTGCGATTCCTAAAGCTAACCCTAGCCGCCTTGTCGCTTACATTAGCGATATCGGTTCCGCTGTGCCTACTAGCCTTACTTTTCAAGCCTTGAACGCGGAGAACTCGAGAAGATTTTCATGCTTTTCTCGGCATCGTGTTTTCAGTCCATTCTTTTTTATATAATTCTTTTTCATATCATTCTCAAATCTAGAGTGAAGAGTGATGGCAACATCAGAACTGGGAGAAAAAGTCATGACTCTTAGTGAGGCCGCCAAACTGCTCCCGGATGGATCTCACATCTCGCTCGGGGGCTTCACAACCCAACGCCACCCAATGGCATTTGTTCACGAGATGATTCGACAGCGAAAGCGAAACCTTCATGTCTACGGGCACTCGCCAGGCGGCGACTGGGACATGCTGATTGGCGCAGGCTGCGTCCGCAGGGTTGAACTCGCCTACGAGGCTGATGAGGCCTTCGCCCGCATTGGCCCCCGCTTCAGGAACGCAGTTGAGAAAGGCCTGATAGAGTGGGAGGACTACAGCAACTTCGGGATGGTGCAGAGGTTTGCAGCAGGCGCCATGGGGATCCCCTTCATCCCTACGCGGACTATGCTAGGGTCAGATATGCTCAAGAAGGAGAGTTTCAGCCCTGAGCTTAGAAAGAGCGACTGGAAAATCGCTTCCAAGAAATTTGCGGTGATAGAATGCCCGTTCACTGGAGACAGAATAGTGCTCCTCCCAGCAATTCAACCTGACGTAACCATCATTCATGCCCAAATTGTCGATACCCAAGGGACCGTCAGGATTTATGGGCAGAACTTCGGCGACGAGCAGCAAGCAAAGGCCGCGAAAAAACTCATCGTCACCTGTGAGGAGATTGTGAAGCCAAAGAAGCTGCGCGAGTTCCCTGAGCACAACTACATCCCGTTTTTCCGCGTAAACGCGATCGTCAAGGTTCCCTACGGCGCGCACCCTTACGCTTGTTACCGATACTACGATTACGATCCAGAATTCCTTCGCCTGTATCACGAGCAAGCGACGGATGATGCCTCCTTCAAAGAATTTCTTGATGAGTATATTTATGGCGTAAATGACTGGGAGGAGTACCTTGAGAAGATAGGCGGTGTCAAGAAACTGAGGATGCTCAAGGCTGACAAGAAGCTAGGATATGCGCCTAAGCTCAAGCGGAGGTAAACTGATGAAGAAAAAATATGCAAAAAACTACACGTTGACTGAACTCATGGCAGTGGCTGCGGCGCGTGAAATCAACAACTGGGAAATCGTTTTTGCGGGAACTGGTCTGCCAATGCTCGGTGCCATGCTTGCCCAGTACACAAACGCTCCGAACTGCGTCATCGTCTTCGAGGCTGGGGCGGTTGACTGCAAGCTCGCCCATCTCCCTATGTCGGTAGGGGACCCTCGCACGATGCGATTTGCCTCGACGGCGACGGGCCTTTTCGATGTCTTCTCTACTGTCCTGCAGCGCGGATTCATCGATGTTGGATTCCTCGGCGGAGCCCAAGTCGACATGTATGGGAATATAAACACGACATGCATCGGCGACTACAGTCACCCCAAGGTTCGGTTTCCCGGCAGCGGGGGCTCCGGCGACATCGCCTGCCTGTCGAAGCGGACGATAATCATCGCCGTCCATGAGAAACGGCGGTTCCCCGAAAACTGCGACTACATCACGAGCCCGGGATGGATCGATGGGCCGGAAGGGAGGAAGCGGGCTGGGCTGCCTTGGGGCGGCCCCTCTGCAGTGATCACTACCTTGGGGGTGCTAAGGTTTGATGAACAGAGTAAGCGAGCTTACCTCGCGTCGTACCATCCGGGAGTGACGCCAGAGCAGGTCCAAGAGAACACGGGCTTTGAGCTTGATGTTTCGCGGGCAGGAGAAACGGAGCCGCCCTCGGGGGCTGAGATAAGGGTCCTACGAGACAAGGTCGACCCGGAGGGCATCTTCCTAAAGAAGGCCGAGGAGTAATTATCAGTAGCCGTGATGTTGCATGGTAAGAGATTTTGAGAGGCTTACTAGAGAGGAGCTTGAAAGACTTCAGAAAAGAAGGCTTAGAAGCACACTCAAGCTTGCGTATGAGAGGACTAGGCTCTACAGAGAGAAGTTCAAACAAGCTGGAGTGCAGCCGAATGATATCAAGACTTACGACGATCTGTTGAAGATTCCATTCTCGAGCAAGGAAGACTTCGTAAAAGACTACTTGGCACCGATAGCTTCGAAGGTCTCTGTGTGGCATACGACTTCAGGCACATCTGGACCGCCTACGATCATCGGATTCTCCGATAACGATCTTGAAGCGCAGACTTCGATGGAAGCGAGAAACTTGAGATTGATAGGAGTATCGTCCCAAGATGTAGTTCACAATGTCACTCCTTACGGAATGTTTTTCGCAGGGATCTGCCTTCATGAAGGAGCGAGACGCCTTGGAGCCACAGTTATTCCTGCCGGGAAGCTCCCTACTGGCAAGCAGCAGGCTGTGATTATCGATGTATTCAAGCCCACCGTCATACTCGGCGTTCCACAATTCATCCTTAAGCTTTCCTATGTCTATGAAAAAGAAATCGGCAAGGATCCCAGAAAGAGTTCACTGAGGCTGGCGTACGCGCTTGGCGAATCGGTCCCCGATGTTGTTAGACAGAAGCTTGAGGACAGGTGGGGCATCGAAGTCAGAATAGGCTATGGCTTAACTGAAGCTGGAAGTGCGGCTGAATGCGAGGAGAGAGACGGGGTCCATTGGCCTCAGGACCATACGCTCGTCGAGGTTATCGACCCGAAAACTGGGGAGAGAGTCTCCGAGGGAGAGGAAGGCGAGCTTGTATTTACAACTTTGACTAGGACAGGCACGGTCTCGATTAGATTCAGGTCGAATGATTTCTCTCGCGCAATACTTGAAAAGTGCTCTTGCGGAAGGACTTTACTGAGACTCGCTCCGCCCAAGTATAGGCTTGACGATCTTGTGAAGATTAGAGGCACTTTGACGAGCCCCTTCGCTATAGACAACGCGATCTTCGCGTTCCCTGAGATTAGGAACTACCTATTGGTCGTTGAAAAAGATCCGACTGGAATTGTGGACTTGATAAAGATCTTCGTTGAGGCTGATTATAAAGACCCTAAAACGCTAGAGGGATTAGCAGGGAAGCTTGGCGGAGGCATCTGCGTGACACCCAACATGATTAAGTATGTGCCCTTGGGCTCGATCCCGACGATTGGCAGAAAAGAGGTTAGATTCGTCGACTTGCGTAAGGATACGCCTTACAAGGATGCTGTGAAGGAGTTTATGAAGCAGTTCGAAACCA
>Ga0209725_1001042_pt1 | contig 16218 bp, 12 predicted proteins | sample I18A1metaG_FD_184145 | JGI IMG/M metagenome (GOLD analysis project Ga0209725, IMG submission 184145) | Lake sediment bacterial and archeal communities from Gulf of Boni, Indonesia to study Microbial Dark Matter (Phase II) - ​I18A1 metaG... | ecosystem: Environmental > Aquatic > Freshwater > Lake... | reverse complement strand
GGCCGGGAAGAGTCGCTCGAATTCCGCTGGCCTGTCCGGCCAACCTGCGTGCACAGCGCACGTAATGGAGGAGTCCATCCATGTGTCCATGACATCTGCGTCGCCAGTGAACTCCCGTGATCCACATTTCACGCACGTGGCTGCCCTCGGCTGTTCTGATCGTGGATCTACGGGTAGCCATTCCTCGTTCGCCGGAAGCATTTCACCGCATTTCAGACAGTACCAAACTGGGATCGGGGTTCCGAACGATCTCTGTCTCGAGATAACCCAGTCCCAGTCGAGCGACTTCGCCCAATCTATCATCCTGTTCTTGGAGAAGTCTGGCACCCAAGTCACACGGTTTGTCCATTCGACTATCTGATCCGTCATCTCCCTGGTCTTCATGAACCACTGTGGCGCTGAAAGAATCTCGACGGGAGTGTGGCATCTCCAGCAGGTGCCGATCTCTCGGCTGAGAGGCTTCGATCCTCCCACCTTTGAAATCTTCCTCAAGTCACTGATGATTGCGGCCCGCGCTTCAGTAACTGAAAGCCCGGCGTATTTTCTTGCTTCCCCTGTCAATCGCCCTTGAACGTCTAAGGCCTTCACGACCGGGAGGCCGTACTTGTGCTGCCACTTCACGTCGGTCTTGTCGCCGAAAGTGCAAATCATGACCACGCCGCTACCGAATTCGGCGTCGACCAGCTCATCCTCTAAGATGGGGACTTTCCGATCAACCACGGGTACTGCAGCCTCACACCCTACGAATTCCTTGTAGCGAGCATCAGTGGGATTGACTGCCAATGCCACGCAGGCTGGAATGAGTTCGGCTCGCGTGGTCGCCACGGCAAGATCTCCTCTGTCTGTGCGGAAACGAATATCGACCAGTGTGCCTTCGCTGGCGACGTAGTCAACCTCGGCCTCCGCTATGGCCGTTTCACATCTCGGGCACCAGTTGACGGGGTGTTCTCCCCTGTAGAGGAACCCGCTTCTCAGGAGCTGGAGAAAGGAGAGCTGCGTCAGCTTGTAGTACTCTGGGTCCATGGTACGGTACTCTAGGTTCCAGTCGACAGAGTACCCCATCGCCTGCATCGCTGCCTTCATCTTCTCGATGTACTCGGTGGTGAGCTTCACGCAGATCTCGCGAAACTTCTCAACGGAAACGTCTCGCTTCTTGATATTGAACTCGCGTTCTGCCCTGACCTCAGTGGGAAGGCCGTGGCAGTCCCATCCCTGAGGAAAGTGAACATTGAAGCCACGCATCCGCTTGTAACGTGCGACGAAATCGAAGTAGCACCAATTGAGTGCGTTACCCATGTGAAACTCCCCGCTGGGATATGGGGGAGGCGTATCAATGGAGTACGTCGGCTTGAAGCGGTCGTTCGGATCATAGCGATAGATCGCTCCATCTTCCCATCTCTTCTGCCACGAGGCTTCGAGCTCAGACTGATCATATCTGGTAGGCAGGCGCATGGCTGCCTGCGAGTACCTTGTCTGGTTTACGGGAGTCAACGCTTTGAGGTCGGTGTTCATGTCAAAAGGGCTCCGCATGGTTCGTGCTCAGTAGTGGCGGTCGTGTCGGGGGCGAATCTTAGAGGTGCGCATGGACTTGGCGGTGATACACACTCCGACACCTGGTCTAGCATGAATTGAGAAAGCAATCCCTTATGAAACATTCGGAAATTCGCCGGCAGTCACTCTAACTCTACTTGATCGGTCCCTTCGAGCCCAGAACTCTCGTGAAGAACGATATGACCAATACTACGGCAATGAGAATCCCCACACCTAGGTTCAGGAACTCGACTCCGAACGCTACCAAGTCGAATCGTGCCAGTTGCACTTGCGAAGCGAGATCAAATGCTCCGAAGTAGTAGTTGAAGAACCAATGCAGCAGGATAGGGGCGTACACGCCATATCGAAGATACACCAGACCCATCGCTAGTCCAGAGATCATGGCCGTCGAGATTTTCCCAATGTCCCAACCGCCCCCCGCCACGTAGTGAACCGCTCCAAAGGCTCCCGAAGTAGCAACCAAGATTACCCACTCAAAACGTGAAATCCCGGCTCTCATCCCGTGGCTCTGGATCGTCTTAAGTCCCAACGCTTGCTTCGCTCTTTCAGGTTTCCAGATCGTTATTGCTAGAAGACGAATCGCACTCGTGCGTTCATCATTTGTCCGGACTCGACGCATCTTCCACGACAAATGCAATCCATCAAGAAGTCCCAAGGTCGTTATTCTGTAGCTGAATTCCTCTACGAAAGGGGCGTATGAGACCGCAAGGAAACCGAGCATCGGACTCTCGAAGGAGATCCCGCCCGTCTGAACGCCAACAGACTCCTGCAACGCCTGTAGGAAGACGACCGCGACAAACATGACGGAAGCAAACAAGGGCAGTATCACGAGATAGTTCGAGCACGTTACGGTCAGACGATTCAGGGAGAGGTCCCTCAGGGAAGCAAGAAAGCCCGGTCTGTCGACCCACGCCAACGCGAACGCGCAAACAAAGAGAAGCCACAACGCAAAGAAGAAGACGCCAACATCAGCTCCGAACGGAATTTCAAAGTTGATGACCATGAACACACTCACGGGAAGAGCGGCTACTTGCCTCGCCGCTGCCTCAAGCCCTTGCGGCATTGAGTAGAAGAGAAACGGGCCGAGGCCCATCGAGAAGAAGTATGAGGACAGAAGTACACCAACTAGCAGTGTCAGGGCCTTTGCAAGTGCGACTGCTAAGTTTTGCCTGAGACTCGCGAGCACCTCAGCGTCACTTTCCTCCCGGATTCTGACCGAGTCCTCTGATTGGCCACCGAGGAGTGCCTGACCTAGGCTCTTACATGACTCTGTCAGGTTCCCACTTAGCACACGCTGAACTTTCCGCGGGCAAGATCGCTACTGAACTTGTCGATGTTCGACAGTTCTGCTGAGACCAAGTCCTCAACTTTGCCAGAGACATCTTTCAGCGTTGTGCCGGGCTCAAGAATCATTTGAACGGAGGCGATTTTGGGTTCGTTGACTGGTTGACCAATTTCACTCAGCAGCCACACATACACTTCACGCACGCCGGCTGCCTCAGTCTGGATGCGGTTGGCCATCTGATAGGTCAGAAGATTGTAGATCTTGCCGACGTGGCTAACCGGATTCTTGCCCGCAGCTGCCTCGGAACATGTCGGTCTGTTCAGCGGGATGATTCCGTTCACTCGGTTCCCCCGTCCGACTTGTCCGCAATCAGCTCCGTCAGCCGAAGTTCCAAGCACAGTGAGATACATCCCTGGCACACCCCTTCCGGGAGCATCTGCAGTGTTTACTCTGACATCAATCGAGTCCAGATTCGTCCTTGAACGCACAAAGTCAAGTATCTCCCGCTTGATCTCCTCTTTTCGTCTAAAGTAGTCCGTTTCGCTCTCCACGTAGCTGTCGACAAACGCGATCGCTACTGTGAGGTTCAGATGTTTGTTCTTTCTCATTCCCATTATCTTGATGTCTTCTCCTGTTTCCGGATGGCGCTTCTTGAAATCTGCAGAGTTCAGGAATCGTTCCGTTTGAAGAACGACGAGCTCGGTCGTCGTCATCGGGGCGAAACCTACTGCGGCGGAGGTGTCATTAGCACCTAGGTACCTGCCCTTTCTTTCGAAAATGTCGGTTAGCGATTGCGAGCCTCGTTTCAGTTCAATCTGGTACCGCACGTGCTCGTCAGGGTCGACGATACGTAGATTCTGCTTGAACCATTTCTTCGCGGTGTCTCGTACTATCTCTTCTACGGGAACTGAGTCTCCCCCGACGCCGAAGGTCGCGCGGTCACCGAAAACTACCAGCATTGGCTTCAGGACTCTGCCTCCTCGCAATCTACATTCGACTTCGCCGGCCACCAACAGCCCCTTGTCGATGTTGTGATGCAGGATTGTGCCAAATCGTCTCAGGTACTCCTCGCTCAGAGCTATAGAGATCTTGTCCATCATGGAATCGCAGATTGAATCAGGATGACCCACGCCCTTACGCTCGCATATCTCGATAGGCTGTTGCTCGACTGGGGTTTGATTTAGAGCGTTGACTGATATGTTCGCCATAACGAACCCTCGCGGCCCATTACGGCCAGCATGATCTATTAATACAGTTGTGCTGAACCTATTCCGATTGGAATAGGGCAGTGGGAGTGATCTCATGCTTCCGAAGCTTGAGGAAATCTCTAGAAGAAGGCGGGTTCTGGGGCTGAGCCAGAAACATCTTGCACGACTCGCCGGCGTCAGTCAATCACTGATAGCGAAGATAGAGTCCGGGAAGACTGAACCATCGTACTTGAGGACAAAAGCCATCTTCGACACGCTTGAGAAGCTGCAGAGAGAGAAGGAACCCCGAGCGAGGGACCTTCTCCAACCGAGAGTTGTAGGAGTGGAGGAAGATGACACTGTTTCGAAGGCGGCCGCAATCATGAACGAGACGGGTTTTTCTCAGCTTCCAGTATTCAACGGGAAGCACATCGTTGGAAGTATAGCCGAGAAGGTGATAATGGACCGGATTGTGTCCGGTATTAGCCCCCGTGATCTTTCAAGGATGCCGGTAGGGAAAGTCATGGCTGACGCATTTCCTCAAATTGATGAGAAAACTCCTTTGTCTTTGATCTCAGCGCTTCTGCAGTATCACTCTGCCGTTCTTGTGATGAAGAGAGGGCAGGTGACTGGCATAATCACGAAGGCCGATCTTCTGAAGGTGTTCTCGGACTAGGCTCGGCGCTTTGCCCTTTTCTCCGCGGCTGCTACCACTTTGATTACGTCTCGGTCCCTGACAATGTAATCTGCTGGCAGTCGCACGCCCGTTCTCGCATCGATTCCGTATATCATGGTTTGAGCAAGTTCCGTGTGGATGTGCCCCGCGACATCTGACAGAGTAGCGTTGTATGGGACCAGCAGGACATCAGGGAGCACGTTTCCCTTCTTGTCGCTGAGCTTTATCTGGTCTTCAACCGGGTAGACGCAGTTCATGTTCAGGAGTTTGAAAACGCATGAATTCAACGCAAACTGGACACCTGTTCGTATCCATCGCGTGAACACTCTCTGTTGAACGTACGTCAAAGCTTTCGATTGCTCGGCCGTGAGCTTGCTAGGCGCCAGCACTTGAAACGTTTCCTCTCCGGGTATGTACCGAATGTAGCCTTTTTCCTCTGCTCTGCGTAGAGCTAACTCGGCGTCCGCAGAACTGGGTATGACCAAGGCTCTACCAAATTCCTGCGCCAGCCTCTTGTAGTTCTGTTCAGAGTAGGCTAGATCCATCTTGTTGGCTATGATCATCGTGGGCTTGGAGATTTCCCTGACTTTCCTAGCGAACCGCTCGATATCCTCCGTTTTCCAGTCCTTAACTTCAGTATCAGTCAGATCAGTCTCATTGAGCGCTCGTTGGATCTGATCGAGACGAACCTTCAGTCCGGCAAGTGCCTCGAAGACCGCCTTGTCAACATCTTTCTTGCCCGGTTGGCGAGCTATCTTTGAGATGCCCTTGTTCACTATCTTGACGAACCATCGAGCCAGCTCTTCTTCGATATCATAGACATCCACAACAGGATTGCCCTGCCCGGGCCGCGTGATCTTTCCGTCCGCGTCGACACTGCCTGATGCATCAACCACATGCAGCAGTGCGTCAGCTTGAGAGGCCACGCTGAGGAACTGAGTTCCAAGACCTTTGCCCTTCCAGGAGCCTTTGACCAGTCCAGGAAGGTCCACCAGCTGTATTGGAATGAATCGCCACCCGTCGATGCATCTTGAGTTACGAGGTGCATCCTGCAGCCGGAGCTCTCTGCAAACACAAACTGTCTGCACATAGGCTGTACCGGTGTTGGGTCTCTTTGTTGTGAAAGGATAGGTGGAGACCTCAGCGCGCAGAAGTGTGGCGGCGTTGAACAACGTGGTCTTGCCGGTATTCGTCTTCCCGATTATGCCTAAACGAATCATTCGCGTCTGGTCAAGTTCTGACTGTTTTTCGCTTATTAGACTTCGGCTAATGAACGTTGGGAATGACTGGCGACGTAGCCACCTGGCGTTCAACTATGCCTGAACAACATGAAGCAGAAGCGTGCGAGTATTTCTGAATCGCTTGGAGAAGACCGGTGCCCGGCTTGTGAAACATTAAATACGATGCGTACGTGCGAGTTTAGCCGGGTGGGGCCGCAAAGTCGTCAGCCAGTGGGGCCGTAGAGGACCGCTAAGGCCCGGCGGCATCTAGCCAGGGATGACGACAGGACAACCCCGTGAAGGGCTCCAGAAGCCTTTGGCATGGTACGGGTTTGCTGACCATGTGGGATGACGATCTTCCGGAGCGCGGGAGAAACCCGTAGACAGCGAAAATGGCGGAAGTCGAGGGTTCAAAGTGGCGGGGACGCCATGACAGTCCCTTCGGCCCCACCACTCTTGCGACGAGAAGGAGGACGTAGACTTGAGACTTTGGCGATCGGCCAAGACTTGCGTGGTTGATGCAGCTGACAACGTTTAATTATCGCTCGACGAACAACTTCCCCGGAGTTGGCGGCCATAGCTGGGAGCTAGGACCCGTTCCCATTTCGAACACGGAAGTGAATCTCCCAGGCGATTCAGGCGGTAGTGTGTTCCGCAAGGCCACGCGAAACTTGGACAGCTGCCAACTCCATCACGATTCTGCTTGCTAGAATGATCAATGAATGTTTATAACGGCGCCCGGGCGATCTACTGCGCGTTTCGCTGAGGGTATCGATTTGATATTTGATGCAGCGCTCCAGATCCCGACGGCGGGAGGAGGCAGCAATGTCCTAGCAAATCTTGTCAATCTCCTCATATTCGGCATGATCTTTGCCTCATTCTTCTTCGGTCAGCAGATCCAGAGCAGGATCGCGATCCTTCAACTCGACGGCGCGGTCAGGAAGCTCGAGTTCATCAGGAACGACGCGAGGGCGCTTGCTCTTCGAACGATCAAAGACATAGGAAAACCAAAGGAAGATCCCACATCGGCGCTCTCAGGTCTTCTTGAGCAGTTCTTCATCACGCCGGTCGATCTGGATCCGGCCGGAATAGTAGGTAAGCTCGATCACCTCCTAGATGTTCGAGACCTGAAGTTCAAAGAAGATGTTAGGAAGCTCGCTCCAGAGGCGACAGACGCTCAGGTCAACAACCTAGAGAACCTCGTCGAAGCGTCGTGGGCACTGAATCTTCTATTCAAGGTAGTGAGGCACTTCTATCTCCTCGGCAAGAAGACTTCGAGTTTCTACGTGATACTGCAGCTCCAGATGCTTCTTCCTCTGATAATGCAGGAGGCTGAAGCGTATTCCGGCGCCGCGAAAGCGTTCGCGCAAGGACAGCCAGTCGGCGACGGCGCGGGAGCGCTGGTTGCGTCGAAACTGATGAGAGATCACGAGAAGCGCGAGGTCGAGAAGGACATCATGGTTGCCGAGACGACAATGGAGGGGCGTCGCATCATAGCCCTTAAGGCAAAAGGGCCGGGCGGCAACGTCGGAAAACCCGGGGACGCGATTCGAACCCTAATAGAGGAAAACGGCGGAAAGGTCGCGATGATCGTGATGGTTGACGCCGCTCTGAAGTTTGAAGGCGAGAAGACGGGCGAGATAGGCGAGGGCATCGGAGCGGCCATCGGAGGAGTCGGAACCGAGCGTTTCAAGATAGAGGAGGAAGCGACGAAGCACAAGATTCCCGTCTACGCGATCATCATCAAGGAGAGCATCCAAGACGCGATCACACCGATGAAGAAGGACATCGCCGAAGCCGCGGATGGGGTGATCCAGAGAATCAAGAACCTGATCCAAGAGAGAACCAAGCAAGGCGAACTTGTAATCGTCGCCGGAATCGGCAACACAGTCGGCATAGCGCAGTAGGCGATCAACTTGGAAGCCAAACCCAGCAGTATGTACAGCTACCTGATGGTGATCTTCAGCATCATCATCCTTGCCTGGGCTGTCTGGGCAATGTACTCCGCATTCAACTTCCAGCAACAGGGAAACATGGAGAGCTTCTACTTCTACGCCATCGCGAGCTCCGTAGCGATTGTGTTAGCGGTCTCTTCCATCATGCAGATGCGACGAAGAATCGTCTTGCTGCAAACCGCAGTTACGAAAGTACTCTCAGTTGTCCTCTGCTCAAACTGCGGCTTCAAGGTGGTACGCGCTTTCGGCGAGGGTGACTTTGTGTACAAGGAAGTAGGCAAGTGCCAACAGTGTAGCGGGCCGATGCGGGTGGAGTCCGTATACGCAGAAGAACCCGCGAAGAAGAGTCGAGTCTAGATCGTCAAGACCTCGCAGCCGTTCTCCTTCACGATCAAGGTGTGCTCGGCCTGCGTCACGATTTTCCCGGTTGCCTCAACAAGCACGGGATAACCGGTGATACACTTGGCCTTGATAGCCTCGGGGAACCCGCTGTCAACGACGGTCTTCCCCAACGATGAGTAAAGCCACCTCGATGCAAAAGGGAGAGTTCTGTAAGTTCTCCGCACGTGCTCCAGGATCTTCTTCGCATGTTCAGATCTGACCCCTTTCTCTCTGACCGCGCGGTAGATGAACGCGCGGTCGGTATCCTCGACCCTCCCGGCGGCCTCCTTCACGGTGACAAACGGCTCGATTGCGTATACCTCCCCGGCCTCGAACCGACCAAGCGCGGGCCCAGCCACATTCGGAACAGATTTCCCAGCATGTATTGTGAACCGCTCCACCTTGTGTCCCGTAAGGTTTCGGATGGGTCGGCAGCCGTACTGCGCGATTACCTTCTGGATCTGTTCTCCTACGTCAGAGAACTTGACTCCATGAGCTATCCTTTCGATCCCTGCACGGAGAGCCTCCTCAGCGATTTCAATCATCGAGCGGTAGAGAGGACTGAGAGAAACCGTAACGGCCGTGTCATTGATGTACCCGTCGATGTGCACACCAAAATCAACTTTGACCACCGAATCCCGCGAAAGGATCGTCGTATCATCCGAAGGAGAGGTATAGTGGGCCGCGACTTCGTTGATGCCAACGTTACAGGGGAACGCGGGCCATCCTCCCAAAGCAACGATCTCTGCTTCCACCCGCTCACACAGTTCCCGAACAAGCCCACCCTCATGCACGTACGTAGGCACAATCTTTCGGAGCTCTGAGATGATCTGTCCTCCCCTTCTGTAGGCTTCCAGTTCGTCCTTGGAGATCAATCAGCGGGGTCTCCTTAGGTGATTCGCAGACAGTTATCGCTTGCATTATATTTAGGATTGAGAGATCTAGCAGGACTTTCGAGAGAATACGCGAGTCAAAGCGAATTTCGGAGAGGCTATCACTGCCGAGCAACAACGAGGAAATGGTAGTAACCCCCTGGGAAGTCTCAGGAAAGATAGATTACGACAAGCTGACTCGAGAGTTCGGCACCGAGAACCTGACCATCGATCTTCTGGAACGCATTCAGAAATATGCGGGGACACTGCACACTCAGCTTCGCAGGAGAATCTTCTTCTCGCACAGGGATCTGAACTGGATCCTAGACGAATACGACAAGGGGACGAAGTTTGCGCTATACACTGGCAGGGGGCCATCAGGACCTGTTCACATCGGGCACATCGTCCCGTGGATTTTCACGAAACATCTCCAAGACGTATTCAAGTCGAACCTCTTCTTCCAAATGACCGACGACGAGAGTATGCTCATCAAGAAGCTTGAGGACCCATACCACTGGACGTATGAGAACACACTTGACATAATAGCGATCGGATTCGATCCTAAGAGAACGGTGATCATCTCAGACATCAAGAACATACAGTCTCTCTACGAACTGGCCATCCAAGTCGCAAAGCACATGACCTTCTCGACAGTGAAGGCGGTCTTTGGATTTCAGGACAGCTCCAATGTTGGAATGATCTTCTTCCCTGCGATCCAGGCTGTACCTGCGTTGATCCCGTCGGCCGTCAGTGGGAGAAGCGTTCCCTGTCTCATACCCGCGGCGATCGATCAAGATCCATACTGGAGAATAACCCGCGACGTGGCGCCTAAGCTCGGATATCCGAAGCCCGCGCAGATTCACTCCAAGTTCCTGCCAGGCCTTGGAAAGGGAGGGAAGATGTCAGCCTCGATGCCCGAGACCGCCATCTTCACAACCGACCCGCCGGAGGTAGCTGAACTCAAGATAATGGACGCTTTCACAGGTGGGCGAGCCACTGTGGAAGAGCAGAGAAGGCTTGGCGCGAACCCGGACATCTGCAGCGTCTACTACTATGAGTATTTCCTCTTCATGGACAGTGATAGAGACATCGAAGAACTCCGAAGAAATTGCCTGTCAGGTGCGATCCTGTGCGGAGAATGCAAACAAATACTCGCAGAACGCGTGAAGCCTTTCCTCATCGAGCATCAAGCAAGACGGCAGAAAGCCAAAGATCAGGTGAAAGAGTTCTTGGCAGAATCCAAAGGCCTCAGCTTGCCCGAGTGAGTTTGCGCATAGCTAATATATCATCGGACTGGTACGTACTGCCGGAAAGTGCCCGGAGATTCGTGATGACATGCGGGAGCAGCGATTGTGGTGACTGCGTTTTCACGCTCCCCACTTGTGTCTGAATTCGCGTGGTCTCTGACTCCGCATCCAAGATTGCTCGGCTGTCTGGATGCGCTGTCACTCGGAAGACCTGGCCCGATGGAACTGGAACGGAGGATTCGTTGCCATGGCTGAACTTCGGGAACATGAGGGAAGAACACTTCAAGCGCTTGCTTCGCGTCTTGGTGGAACCGCAAAGCCGACCCAGATCGCGGCCGAAACTGGGCTTGACGAAGCGGCGGTCATGCGAGCTGCTCTGACCCTCAGTCAGAAAGGCTACGTGTCGATAGAGAGCCGGCCTGTCCAGCTAGCCTCTCTTACCCCTGAAGGGCGAACCTATGCCGAAGAAGGACTGCCCGAACGCAGGATCACAAGAGTAGTGGTTGACAACGGGGGAAGGATGGAAGCGTCTGAGGCCGCCAGGACGGCAAATGTCTCAATGGAAATGCTTCCGATCGTCTGCGGGTGGCTGAAGACGAAAGGCTGGGCAACTCTCGTAACAACCGACGATAGGACCGTGATACTGGCGGACAAACTCGCGAAGAGGTCACGCGATGAAGATTTGCTCGAGACTCTTTCTCGAGCCTTGGATGTCGATACCTCCAGCTTCAATCCTACTGATTTGGCCGAACTCCAGGTGCTGGTGCAGAGAAAGCTCGTCACTGTCCGCCAGCGGAGGGAGAAGGTGATCCTCATCACCCCAGAAGGGCTAGAGGTTGCTCAGCGGGGAATCACGATTCTACCTGAAGTCAGCAAGCTGACCCCTGAAATGCTGGCTACAGGAAGTTGGCGACAGATCAGGCTTAGGAAGTACGATGTTCGAGCAGAGGTCGGAGCGTACTGGCCCGGAAAGAAACAACCCTACCGGCACTTCTTGGACCAACTTAAATGGAAGCTGACTGCGCTCGGATTCAAGGAGATGACAGGACCCATCGTTGAGACGATGTTCTTCAACTGTGACGCGCTCTACATGCCTCAAGATCATCCCGCCCGTGAAGTGCACGACATATATCTGATCAAGTCGCCCGAGTACGGCGATTCCGCCCCCTTTGCCCGCTATCTCAGAAACGTCAAGGCGACACACGAGAACGGCTGGAAGACCGGGTCGACTGGCTGGCGTTGCCACTACTCCGAAAAGGAAGCGGCCCGACTCATTCTGAGAAGCCACGGAACCGCTCAGAGCGCCAGAACCCTAGTCAGCGAAGAGCTACAGATCCCTGGAAAGTACTTTTCAATCGCAAGGTGTTTTCGCCCTGACAAAGTAGACAAGACGCACCTGACAGAGTTCAATCAGGTCGAGGGAATAGTCGTCGGCGAGGATCTCACGCTCAGAGATCTCCTGGGAGTACTGGAGAGATTTGCGATCGACATCGCCGGCGCAGACAAGGTCAGATTCGATCCCGACTACTTTCCGTTCACTGAGCCCAGCGTTGAACTTCAGGCCTACAAGGAGGGGGTAGGTTGGTTCGAGTTCGGCGGATCCGGCATCTTCCGTCCAGAGCTGACTCTCCCACTCGGGATCACGGTTCCGGTCATAGCGTGGGGATTAGGCGTCGAGAGGCTCTTCATGATGAAAGCCGCTATCGACGACATGCGGTCACTGTTCTCTGAAGACCTCGATTGGATGAGACGGCAGGTGCCTTTGTGAATGGTCACAGTAACTGTGGAACAACAAGATCTTGAGGAGCTAATTCGAAGGAAGCTCCCCGGCGATCTCACAGACCTCAACGAAATCCTAGGCCAGATCAAGTGCGAGGCAACTCGTACCTTCTCAGAGGAGACCGGGGTTGAGGAACTCAGCCTCGAGAATAAGGATACGAACAGACCCGACCTGTGGTCACCCGAAGGTATTGCTCGAGCTCTGCGCGGATTCCTCGGGGTCGAGAGGGGCATTACGAACTACCAAGTGACAGCCTCCTCGGGCGTGCTGGTCAGTGTTAATCCTCGCTTGAAGAAAATTAGGCCATTCATCGCTTGCTCCATTATCAAGAACGTGAAGTTGTCGGATACTGCCATTCGCGGTTTGATGCATCTCCAGGACAAGCTCGATGAGAGCTACGGTCGGCGAAGAAGGAGGTCTTCGATAGGACTCTATCAGTTCGATCTGATCGTTCCCCCATTGAAATATGGTGTGGCAAGACCGGACGAGATCAGCTTCATTCCTCTTGGAACAAGTGAGCGAATGAGTCTAAGGGAGATACTGGCAAGACATCCGAAGGGAATCGAATATGGCCACATCGTCGAACCGAACCCAGTGTGGCCGATCCTGCTCGACTCGAGAAATAACGTACTTTCCTTTCCTCCGATCATAAACTCGAACGACCTAGGCCGGATCACACCAGAGACTCACAACGTGCTCGTGGAGGTCACAGGCACATCGGTCGAGACGGTTTTGAACGCGCTGATGATGATGACTGTGAGCTTGGCAGATCGTGGTGGTCGGATCTACACAAGTGCCATTCGGTATCCTTACGGCAAGCCGAAGAGAGCTGTGACCCCCGTGTTGAGGACGCGGCACGTTGGACTGGGGCTCGACCACGTCCGAAGCGTGCTCGGGATCGAACTTTCCGCCAATGATGCGGCAAGGCTACTGCACAAGGCTGGATTTGGAGCTTCGAGATCATCATCGAAATCGCTGGATGTCGTGGTGCCCTGCTACCGGTTGGATATCATGCACCCGGTCGACATCATAGAAGACATCGGCATCGCCTACGGTCTGAACCGAGTCAGGCCGAGATGGCCACCGCACGCAACCGTAGGCGGTATCACAAGCGAACACGAGTTCAATGACCTACTGCGGGAAATAATGGTCGGACTGGGTTTTCAGGAGGTGCTTACCTTCACGCTGTCCAACCCGGACAAGCTGTCTAGACGAATGAATACTGCGCCGCAACCAGTAGTGGAACTCCAGAACCCCCGCGTCCAAACACTGACCTGTCTCAGGAACTGGCTCATTCCAAGCCTGATGGAGATACTTTCCGCCAATGTGCATGTTACGTATCCTCAGCGGGTCTTCGAAGTTGGAGACTGCGTCATCCGAAACGGCCCAGAAATACAGGAGATTGTGAAACTCGCCGCCACAGCCTGTCATGCAGAGGCATCATTCACCGAGGGCAAGGCCTCCGTGGACGCTCTTCTCATGAACTTGGGTCTGCAATTCCGGATCGTTGAACTCGACCACGCTAGCTTCCTAGAAGGACGGGCCGCGTCGATCCTCATCGGAGATGATCCAGCTGGAATCGTGGGCGAGCTTCACCCTCAGGTGCTGGAAAACTGGGGGGTCCAGAACCCAGCCGTCGCCTTCGAACTGAACGCGCCGACACTACTTTCGGCCACAGCGAACCGTTAATGTAGTTCCGCGAAGACAACCAGCATGGGCACCAGAGACAGCCCACCTCTGAGAGAGCCGACTCAGTGGGGCGACGCCCCTCGATGAAGTTCGCGTGTTAGTGTCGTGGGCGACAGGGCAGGAGTCCATGCACGGCTTGAGCTCTTGCCCGCGGTGAAACCTTAACTATCATTTAAGAGGTGTACACCTCAATTTCTGACGAGAGCGACTGAAAATTGGATTTGGAGGAGCGCCGCCAGCTGATCATACAAGGGACCGAGGAGGTCATCACACCGGAGGAACTGACGCAGCTTCTACAGACGACGGCTTCACCCAAAGCCTACTGGGGCTTTGAGCCGAGCGGCGGGATGCATATCGGGACGGGGCTAGTCTGCGGGGGAAAGATCAAAGACATGGTGGATGCCGGCTGCCAGTTCACTATCTTCCTCGCGGACTGGCACGCCTGGATCAACAACAAACTCGGCGGCAGTCTGGAGAACATCCGCATATGCGCAGAGTACTTCAAGCAATGCTTCACCGGCTTGGGAATCCTGCCGGACGAGGTCATGTACCGTTTGGGTTCTGAACTCGAAAGCAGCATGGACTACTGGGAGAAGGTCGTCCGTATAGCGAAGGCAAACTCCGCAAAGAGAATCCGCAGAGCGCTCCCGATAATGGGGCGAGAGATGGACACAGAAGACATCGAAACGGCCGCGTTGTTCTATCCTTGCATGCAAGCAGCGGACATATTCCAACTCGACCTTGACATTGCGTGTGCAGGAATCGATCAGAGGAAGGCGCATATCATTGCTCGTGAATCAGCTCAGAAGTTGCAGAGGAAGAAGCCTGTCTCAATACATACGCCCTTGCTAATGAGCCTCTTCGGAGGATCTCAATACTACTCAAGGGCCGGGGCTCCAGGCGAGCTTGATGAGAATCCAAGATTCGACTTCGAGATCGGAAGCAAGATGGCAAAGAGTATTCCTGGAAGCGCGATCTTGGTTCATGACCCGCCGGAACAGATCAGAGACAAGATAAGATCCGCCTTCTGTGCACCTCGAGAGACTGAAAACAACCCTGTCCTAGATATCGTTCGGTTGATCCTGATGCCGCAGATGGGCAGCTTCGAGGTCCTGAGACCAGCCAAGTATGGCGGAAACCTCAAATTTGAAAAGTACGAGGAGGTCAAGACGGCGTACGCGTCAGGTCACCTTCACCCACAGGATCTCAAAGACAGCGTGGCCGAATCGCTTTCTGACAGGCTTGAAGGGGTCCGAAGAGAACTCGCGAGGCACCCCGATCTTCTCGACCGTATCACTGCTATGGAGATCACGCGGTAGGACTTGCGTGAATTGAGCGCTGAAGAGAGACGGCTTGAGGCTGTCACAGACCTCATCGAGACTGTTGCCGCCTACTCGAAACGAGGAGTGCCGGTGATCGTCGAGGGGCAAAACGATGTTAAGGCGCTACGCAGCCTAGGTATTCCGGGGCCTGTTTTCTGCGCAAAGTCCCGACGCCTCGGCCTCGTCGACTTCTTGGAGTCGATAGCCGCTCACTCTGAGGCGATAATCTTGACAGACTTTGACAAGGAAGGTCGAGCGCTCGCTTGGCGTCTGCGGAGGGATCTGTCAAGCATGCGCGTCAAGGCGAACGTTGAGATTTGGAAACAACTGAAGGCGCTCATTCGATCGGAGATCGTGGGAATCGAGAGTCTAGTCAGATACCTGGATAGGCGAGCAGCCGGCCCGTCGGCGAAGCGGAAGAGGCGCGGCTAAAGTCTTTTCGCAATGATTTCGATCATGTCGACGAGGCGGTTTGTGTAGCCCCACTCGTTATCATACCAAGCGAGGACCTTTGCCATCTTGCCGTCGATGACCATTGTGGACAAACCGTCAACGACGCACGAATGCGGATTTCCGATTATGTCCACAGATACCAAAGGTTCCTCCGAGTATTCGAGCACCCGCCCCAGGGGTCCTTCAGCGGCAACCTTGAAAGCCTGATTGATCGTCTCAGATGTCGCGTCTCTCTGCAAGTCAGCCACGAAATCGACAAGGGAGCCATCGGGTACAGGAACTCGATACGCGATTCCATTGATCCTTCCCTTGAGTTCCGGAAAGATCTCGGTCGTGGCCTTGGTTGCGCCTGTCGTTGTGGGTATTATGGATACAGCGGCTGCGCGTGCGCGTCTAAGATCCTTGTGGGGAAGATCCAGGATCCTCTGGTCATTGGTGTACGCATGGGCCGTGCTCATGAATCCGCGTGAGACGCCGAAGCTTTCATGGAGCACCTTGACCACGGGCGTAACGCAGTTGGTCGTACAAGAAGCCAGGGAGATAATGTGATGGTTCTTCGGATCGTACTTCGAGTCATTCACTCCGGGGACAATGGTGATG
>Ga0209725_1001041_pt1 | contig 16227 bp, 20 predicted proteins | sample I18A1metaG_FD_184145 | JGI IMG/M metagenome (GOLD analysis project Ga0209725, IMG submission 184145) | Lake sediment bacterial and archeal communities from Gulf of Boni, Indonesia to study Microbial Dark Matter (Phase II) - ​I18A1 metaG... | ecosystem: Environmental > Aquatic > Freshwater > Lake... | reverse complement strand
AGGATCGCGAATGCGAGAGCGATCTCGCTCAGCAGATGGTTCGGGAAGAACGGGATCTCGTCCGACGACGACTGTGAAGAGTCAGAGCGGGCCTGAGATTCCATGCCTTCTCACCATCCAGAAGTGGATCGCCATCAGGATGACCATCACGCCGGGAATGAGCAGCATGTGGGCAGCAGAATAACGCAACAGGGTCTCAGCGTGGCCCCTACCCCAGAGTACGGTCCCTATCAAGGACCCGAGGTAAGGGATCGACAGCGCGATCCCCTGACCGATCCCTGAGGCGCCAACGGCTTCCTGATCCCATCTGAGCACGTAGCCGGTATACCCGGCGAACAGAGTCAGCAACCCCAACAGAACACCGACCACCCAGTTTAGCTCGCGCGGAGCCTTGTACGACCCCGTATAGTAGACTCTCAGCATGTGGAGGACTGCGAGAATCAGCATGCCATTGGCGCTATAGAAGTGGACGCTCCTAACAAGCCAACCGTAAGGGACCGTCTTCGTAATCGCCTCCATGCTCTCGAACGCTCCTTCTGGAGTCGGAGTATAGTACATCGCCAGAAGAACTCCCGTAACCGCGAGAACCACGAAGAGCAGAAATGTGGTTCCGCCGAGACAGTAGATTGGCCTAAGAGCGTGGCGCGGTACTCTGCTCGTGATAAGTGGTTCGATTCTTGTTCGGGTTACCAGCCAGTCCCAGAACCGCTCTGACCAGGAACGCTTTGACAAGTGTCTGCCTCCTCATTGCTCGCCGTACAGCGGAAGGCCGCTCTCGTAGCCGTTCGCGTAGATGTCACCATTCGTATCGAGCTCGAGTCTGATCTTGGGCATCGCCCTCGGCGGTGGACCCGCCAAGACTGCGCCGTTCGTGGGGTCGAAGACGGCGCCGTGACAAGCGCAGAAGAGATTGTCCTTCCTATCCTCCCAACCCTTGATCGGTTCCTCGTCAAAGTGGATTTGACACCCCAGGTGTGTGCATATCGCGTCATATGCCGCGAAATCTCCTGTCGTCAGGTGTATGAGCACAGCCGGCCTGTCCTTATGAGGGTACGTGAAAAGAACGCTGTCGCCGGCTGGGAGTTCGCTCGTATTTGCAATCTTCGTTCGAGGATACGAAGTCGTGCTTGACTTCTTCTCTAGGAGAAATGCGCTCAACCGGCCAAGAGGAAAGAGTACGAAGGCGCCTGACAAGACTATGAGAGCCTTCAAGAATCTCCTTCTTGTGGTGTCGCTCGATGTCTCTCGGCTCCGCGATGACGATGTCTTCACCAGCTGAGAGCTCTTGCGCGAAGATGCCGCGCTGTTCTATTATCTATCAGCCAACTGAAAGACATACTAGTACATAAAAGCATGAAAACAAAAGGCCGAGATCGTAAGAGCATCCGCGACCACGTGGATGTCTCGAAACCCGTACGCTCTAGCACAGGTACGCCTCCGGCTTCCTGTCGAGGACGACGTGGTTCGTCGGGGTCAATCTCTTGTTTGCTGCTTCTCGAACGTTGATCTCACGAACAACAACCTCTTCCCGATTCGAGGAGGCACAGTAGAGAATGCGTCCTCTGGGGTCAACGATCTCGGATCGACCGATGAATCTGAGTTCTCGCTCCCGACCAATCCTGTCGGCCGTCACCGCGAAGACATGGTTCTCGATGCATCGGGTTTTCATGGCGTGTGGGCAAAAGGGAAGCACAAGGTTTGATGGGTGCGCGATTATCTTTGCACCCTTCAGCATCAGTGTGCGAGCTGACTCCGGAAAGAACCAGTCGAAACAGATCATAACGCCCAGATCATCGAAGACTCTGAACTCGTTGCCTGGTTTGAAGAACTTCTTCTCTTTTGAGAACAAATGAACCTTGCGATAAGTGAACGCCCGTCCGCGACGAGCCACAATCGCGGAGTTGTAGAAGTTTGCCCCTTTGCGTTCCGCGATCCCGGCGACGATCGTCATCTTCTGATCACGCGAGACCTCCAAGAGTTTGCGGCTTGTGTAGCCGTCTGGGATTGGCTCGGCGGCTTTCTCGACATCCCGCCGGGAGGAGAAGTTGTACCCTGTATTGAAGAGCTCCGGGAGGACCATCAAGTCAGCTTTAGTCCTGCTGAGAAGTCGGAGAGCTCTATCCACGTTCTCGTCAACTTCGAGAAGCCTCGGGTTCATCTGTACGAAGCCAACACGCACTGCTACCACCTGAAATGCCAGCTCTTTTCCAAAAGTGCTAGATTTGCCTTGCGTGCACCCTTAGGATTGACACGCGGGGCGCGAAAGATTTCGCACCAATCAAAATCATAGGACGCTGTGGTCTAATTTATGCGAGTCTATTTTGAGGAAGATTTGGAAGAGATGTCGGTGCCGAGGGAGTCAGCCGTCCACGTTCGAATTCGTGGACTTGCAACTCGGAGATATGCCGCGCAGCGTTCCATTCCCCTCATCTTGCAAGACGAGCCCACTGACTGAGGCTCCAGCCGCAGGAATCTGGCTTAGATTGACACGGGTCTTCGGGAGAGCCACGTTCAGTCCAGCCGCCCTGCGACAGATATTCAGACTGGCAACCCTGTCAGAATTCCCCTCGAAGTCGCATGCGGTACAGCTAAAATTGGCCCAGTTTGCTCGATTCCTGCGAGTCACGTTCCCACACCGTGGGCAAGTTTGACTTGTGAACGCCGGGTTGACCTCAAGCAGAAGGCGGCCATTCATCGTCGCATGATGTCGCAACGCATGTCTGAGCATTGCATAGGGGATTCGATTCGTCTTCTTTCTCTGATTCTTGCGCCACTCGTGCTTCCGTTTGCGCAAACTTCGGAGCTTCTCGATTGCGATGTCTGCGTCATACGACGTGGCAAGATCAACCATTTGTTTCGAGATTTGCCAGACGCGAGTGCGAGTGTAGTTCCTGTGCTTCTTGACCAGATGCTTCAGTTTCAGTCCAGCTTTGCTAGATGGCATTGTGTCGCGGAGCTGTTGAAGTCTTGCTCTTCGTTCCTCGAATCGGATCTGCCGTCGCTGTAATTCCGGTCCAAAATAGAGCTGACGGAGAGCCCTCCCGGTTCTGTTGGCTATTGATATGGCGATCCTTGCAGCGTTTACGTCCACACCTAACACATTCGATCCTCGCAGCAAACCGGGCGGCTCATGTACTAACAGCGCAAGCAGGCGCAGATCACTTTTCATTACGATACTGCTCACACGCCAACCTTTCTGCAGATGCTCAAGCAGACGTGAATATGCTCCGTCCATCGCGAGTGGCAGGAAAATCCGCTCACAGTTCAGCCGTAGGGCTAGAATTGGCCTGCCTTTCCTAGTCTGTCTAGAGGAATGCAGGCGAAGATCAAAACGAACCACTACGTTGGCGATTCTTTGTCCGAAGTTTCTGCGACTCCAAGCATAGCTGGTGGCTTCGATGACAAGCTGGGAGGCTACAGGAAACTTGGCTCTGAGTTTCTTGTAGGTCAGGAGGTGCAGTTGTCTCCGACTCTGCGAATGATGTTGTTGTATGGCCTCTGAAGCTTCAATTGCTATGGCGCGAAAGGTTTGGTAGGTCTGCCGAAGAGAGCGCGTCTTCCTCGCGGTTAGTACAAGGGTATTGAGCGGGATGCATTTGCGGAGCGTACTGTTCCCCTGACCACATGCGGTGACTCGGGGCAAAAACTAGAGACCTAGATGAAAGTGCTTAGATCCGCGGCGTGCGGGAGATCCATCTTCTGTGGGGAACTGGTGCCGAGGAGGTGACTTTCCCCGTCAGTTGACCCGACGGTTTTGAACACCTGATTTGGCCGGCCGGTTGGGCCGTCAGCCCGGTCTTCAGCTTCACCTACGCTGAGATATCGGGTGCTCTCCCAGGCTGAGCTTTCGAGGAACCTTGAGGTTCTACCTCGGCACACCTGGGATGTGACTCTAGGCTTCTCGGGCTTCAATTAAGATTTTCTCAGCGACACCGGCGTTGGCTCGATCCTCTCTTTGAAAAGCTGTCTCGCACTTGACTGAGACTGACGTATGCCCGGACATGATTTCCAAAATCCATGAAGTTCCTTGAACTGCTGGATGATGCTCCGCGCTGCCAGTGCGGCAACGGCTGTGAGATACGCAGGTTCCTGATCCGTCAACTCAGGTCCAAGGACGCGCGAGCGAATCAGCTGTTTGCCTATTCGATGAGGTCTTGTCACTCTTCCTGTTGCCGACGCCATCCCGGACTTCGAACCAAATCTCGATGAGGATGTTCCATAGCTTTCAACTAGACTCTACCCCAAAGCAAGTCGTAGATGAGTCTGGCAGGCTTCATTGTCAGCTTCTCATCATGCTTGCCGTCCAAGATCTGCTGCTTCAGGTCTTCAATGAGCTCGAGAAACAATTCATGCCTTGTGTGCCATATGGGCGACTGCCGTTTCATCTTGGCGGCGATGAACGGGGCGCTTTCCGCTTTCATGATAGTCGCATTGTATCCTACGTTTCCTTTGTCATCGAGGAAAAAGGAGGTCCACACCTCCTTCCCTCGATGCATGTAGGGAAAGTCTCGAATCTCCTCGTCTTTCTTGCGAGCCTCCTCGTCAAGATACTGTGCGATCTTGGATACCTCCTCGACCATTCTAGAGCGCAGAGCCTGGATGAGTATCTCGCCGGCAGTCTTATCGGTGGAAGCCGCCAATAATTCTGCCGCAAGAGCCTCAGCCGAAGCCCTGATGACCTCGGACTTGGACCTTAGATCGGCGGGCTTCAACGCAGCTCCTCGACCAAGCGTCCGAAGAGACGATCCACGTCCGCCTTGAGGTCAAGTTTGTGCTTCCATCTGGAGAAATCGCTGGTCTCTAGGTAACTCTTGAGGCCTTGAGTAACGGCGAGCGTCGCCTCGAGAACGCCTTCGTGGCTCTTCGGGGCCGCAGGATTCTCGATTAGCGAAACAGCCGACGCTAGGATCCTTGATTTCTCAACAGCAGCCCTGATCGTCTGGAGGGCCTTTTCGGCCTCAGAAATGTTCGCCTTGGCGGATTCCAACTCTTTTACGTCAGTCCGTAAGGAGTCTGCCGTACTTTGTAGCTCTTGGAGCTCAGATACAATTCTCTGTCGAAATTCTACAATTCCATCCTCAAGCTTCTTCTGCTCTGCGTCGCGTTCGGTTTTCAGCCGTGATGCCAACGCCCTGTAATCCTTCTCTAGCTGCTCTCTCCTCTCTTGTGAGTCCTGCTCGAGTCTGCGTAGCCGTTCTTCGCTGCGCGCGATTTCGTCACGGAGCGACTGGGCCTTGCTCTCCAACGCCTTAACTTCGGACGCCAATCTCCTTGCCTCGGCCTCAGCCTTCTGCCTTGCATCGTCGAGATCCGAATATTCTCGGAGCAGGCTCCCGATCTGGGCGGCTGCGCTGCCCGGATCCAACCCCCTACGAGACAGTTCGCGTACAATTACCTCAGCTCTTTGAAGCGTGAAACCCAGATCCTGGAATCTCTTCCCGTCATTGATGAAAGTCTCCAGAATGGGTGGGGTAATTTCAGTCCTGTCTATCATCTCCTGAAGCGCCTTGAGTTTCTCCAAGTGACGAATTGAGGTTCTCAGCCTCAGCTCTGCAGATTCTAGGGTCTCTGCCCTCTTCGAGATTTCAGCCTCAGCCTTCACCTTCTCCTCGAATTCCAGGAGGAATTTGTCGTACGGCTTGCCCGCTTTCTTCTCGAGCTCCGTGAGCCTGCCAGCCGCAGAAGCGAGCCCGCGTGCTCGCTCCCCTGCTTCGGTGATGAAGTCCAAGCACACTGGAAGGCATGCACTGTCAAATCCCGACTCGTCCAGACTCCCAAGGAATCGGGCTGCTCTGAGCGAGTCGTCCACGCTGGCTTTGGCCTGTTTAAGAGCGATGCTGAGCTTTCTCAGCTCTTCAATGTCCGCGGTCTTCTGCCTGCACTCGTCGATGATCTTCGATATGACACCTAGGCTTAGCCCGGTCTTCGCTGAGATAGCTCGGTATGTTAGCCCGCTGAGCCAGAGCCGTAGCACTTCTTCCTTTGTCGACTCGGGAACTTGTCTCACCTCAATATCCCCACCTGAGGCATGTTCATGTGTTCACAACCCGCGTTCACATGTTCACGTAAGGGGGCTACTACCCCCTCAGACATTCTCAGCCAGGGGACGCATTCCCTTGCTGGCGGGCACACCCAATGTGCAAGACCTCAAGGTGAGGAAAAGCCCATTCTCCTTCTCTTGGTCGTGGAGAATATCTGAACAAGCTCGAATCAGCCGTGAACTACCTGAACACGGCGGTGAGTTTCCCCGTCGTTTCACAGTCGGTTTTGAACAGTCGATTGAGCCGGCCGGTTGGGCCCTCAGCCCGGTCTTCGGCTTCACCTATGCTGAGATATGGGGTGCTCTCCCAGGCTGAGCTGTCGAGGAACCTTGAGGCTCTACCTCGGCACACCTAGGATGGCACTCTAGGCCCTTCGCGCTTCAATTAGGATTTTCTCAGAGCACGCCAAAGGCGAGCTGGCGCGCTGAAAGCCTCCCACGTCAAATTCCAAAATCCATTTAACGAGGCCAACCCAACAGGGCCAACCAACGTCATTGGGCACTCGGATGACAACGGCGTCATCTCTCAATGGGATCCCAACCTCCGGAGAGCCTGATGACACCTGTGGGCCGGTAGATCAGTCTGGTATGCCTGGGGGGCCGAAGATCGTCCGCTTGGCAAACTCCAGGTCCAACGTGCGGAAGGTCGCGGGTTCAAATCCCGCCCGGTCCACTATCCCCAATTTACGCTCGATCAGGTTCAAATCACTCTCTCGCAAGTTGGTGATCTCAACCTGTAGTTTGGTGGACTTTCGGATGACTTTCAGTGTTATTGCAGAACTGTAGAAAATGATGAGGTTGAAGCTTGAGTGCGACGAGTTTCCCGTCTAAAAACCTTGAGCGACTAAGCCTAGAGGGCAGTCTGCTTGACACTTGCCCAAGGCGAGCGGGGATCATCTGAAGGCTAGGCTTTTCTGCTTGATTTCGTGCGTTTCCTCATGCGTTGCTTTTTCTTCTGTCGCTTTCGCATCACGTAGTCTGCCCTGCTCAATTTATGTGGCATGCTACCTTTCTCCACGTTGCGCCTTTGCATGCCGACGCATGTACTTCAGGATAGCTGCTGGACATGATTTCAGTATCTTGAGATGCCAGGCTGGTGGTCCATGAGCATCTTCTCGGAGCCGCTACAGTGAGTCTCTCGGGGATTGTCGGCAGAAGACACGGTACGTTGACTCCTGTCTTCGCGCTTATCTCCAGTATTTCTTCTGCTACGAATATTTTACGCGTTTCCGCGAGCACATTGTCTGAATGTTCACGGGTCGCGAGGTCCACTTTGTTGATGCAAATGAGAACGGGAACGTCGTGGATCTCTTTATTCATGATCTCATGAGGGGTCGTGATCTTTCGAATCACTGTTTCTAGGTCATCGCCAGCATCTACGAACAGGTGAACAAGGTCAGAATTTGCCAGCTCGTTCAACGTGGTGTGGAAAGCGCTTAGCAGCAGAGGGCCAAGGTCCGTCTGACGGTAAATGAGGGCTAACCTCCAACCTCGCTGTATTTGACAGGCAAGACTTTTCCGTCTCACAGCGTCAACTGAAGAGTTTGGAGTCGTTGAAGCCTGTGGATCACTTCACGCCAGACTTTGGGCAGCTCACACGGTACTTTGCCGATGAGCACGGGCAGGAGTGGCTCGGCATCCACGTTCCCAAGCAATTCACAGCAAAGAAGACGGGGTCGCTCGGGATGCCCTGCCAAACCCTCTGTGGAATGAATCTGCACCGCTTTCATCTGAGCTGCTCGTCTTGTCGGCTACGGCGTGTCTGGCTTGGCGAGATGCCTAACCTGATCCGCGTTCACGTTCACTCCATAGCAATCTGGAATGACCGACCGCAAGCTCGGCTGAAGGATGTGCTGCTGAAGAGATTGATTTCGGTCTGCGAGTGGCTCGCGAATTAACACAGCATCTGACGGGGACATAGGTAAGACTGGGCTCTGAAAACCAACCTAACGGCGACAGTAGACCACCCCGCACAACAGAGAGAGCCCACGTTCTCTTCTAGGAATGCAGAAGTATGGGGGGCGACACATTTTGAACAGCAATGCAGGAGAAAACAGGTTGACCCAACCGCATCAGGCAAGTGGGAAAAGAAATGACGACGTACATCTGCGGCTGCGAAGCCAAGCATGACAGACTCACCCCTTGCCCTATACATGACCGATCCAACGACTCAACGAAGGATGCAAAAGGACGCCCCCTCTACCAAACCGTGCTGATTTGCGGGTGCGGAGCCTGTTTTCACAGCCGATATGCCTTCGATAAACATAGACGCCCACGTTACTGGTACAGTAGCTATCAAAAGGTTAGAGCGCGATGAAAGCGACAAGATGTCCAATCTGCGAAAACGTTTTTGCAGTAGACGAAACCCTGAACTCCATTGTGCCTGAAGGAGAGATCGTGCGTCGCAGAGACGAGTTGGGAATCAAAGCTGAGGGGATGGCGAAGTAGGCAATGTGCGAGCTCTTCACTATGTGCAGCTCGTCGCCGCTGAATCCAGGCAGTGAACTTGCTGCGTTCAGAGAATTCGCGGATCGCAACCCTGATGGATGGGGCATCGGCTCATACAATGAGAATGGGAATACCTCGATCTACAAGAAGGCCGGCTCAGCATTGACGAGTACCGAGTATGCTAGTGCAGCTGGCGTAGTGACCAGTCGAATCGTCGTTGCGCACCTGAGGGACGCGTCAAAGAAGAACACCGTCTTGGACATCAATGCTCATCCGTTTTTACTGAGTTTCCTTGGACGTTCTTGGATGTTCGCGCATAATGGGTCGATCTCCGTCGATTATGAGACAACTGGAGTTAGGTTGGATGCAACTGTCGATTCTGCTAGGCTCTTTGAGTTCATGAGAGATGAGGTTTCAACTTGGTTGTCGAGGAAGACTTCTAGAAGCCTCTTCCAAGGGGTCAAGAGATCAACGATGAGGAGCTATCGAGAGTTCAGAGGAACTGCAAACTTTGTCCTAACAGACGGCGAACTCGTTTTCGTCAACAAAGACGGCCAGCATCGCAACCAGATCTACCTGAAGGTCATCCGACACAGAAGCGACACCATCCAATTCTGCACAAGAAGGCTCGATCCTGAAGGGTGGGTTGGAGTATGGAAACCATCCGGCCATAGATCGCGGCTCATGTTGGCCTCCCGAGGTAGGCTCCTGTTCAACAGTAGAATCGCAGCCTAGATCCGCGGTCTGGTGTGCTCAGAGCCCTCTCCCAGCTCTACACTTTTGGTTCAGAGCCTTTGGAATTGACTTCAAACATGCCCTATACAAATCAGTATAGTGTGATCAAATTCTTGCATGTGATCGGGTACGAGTTCCACGTCGCCTTCCACATCCATTATGCAATATCCCTCAGTGAAGCAATTTCGAAATAGTTTACAGTATACGAATTTCCTTATTCAGAAAGGAATTCCTTGCCTGATGCTGTCTCAGATTTACACGTGATAATCCTCAAGGCCAAGCGGATTTACACGTCCACTTGACACGTCCTTTCCGACCTGTATCACGTCCCCGACCAAAACCCACTCTTCGCTATATCCCTGGTCTCTTAGTGCGGGCAACTCAATTTGAACCCTCATTTTTCGTCGTCGGGTCTCTTGGTGCGCTTCCACTCAGTGCCTAGCTCATCATGGAGACCAAGCGCGACCCCTGTTGCAACCAATATGGCTGCTATCGCCAGCAGCACGTACGTAGTCTCAGGCTAGGAAGGCTTTTCACCATGAACCGACCCCTCATCTACAGGATATGATTTGACCAAACCAAAGAGCGTCAGAAGGAGAAAGTGCCTACAGTGTGGCATGGCATTCAAGGCTATGACTGACCCTCAGTGGAACAATGTGCTCCGCCTGCATCGGCGCGGGCGGAAACACAAGCAACGGATAGCGGCAAGATCTCGTCACAAACGTTGACAGAACCTTCACGGTTCCTAGTACGTTCGCTTTCCCCGCTCCCACAGCTGAACCCCGCGTAGGTCGCTCACTGCAACAACTCGGCCACACACCATGCATTTGTAGCCGATCTCGTTGTGGTCCATGAACTTCAGGATCGATGTCAGTCTGGGATGCCTGCAATTCTGAGGTTCAGCTAACGCCATAGGCTCTAAGCAGTATGGATAACTTACGGCCACGCTTGAGTTGTTGGCTGGCGCGGCCCGCCGTATATTCTCTACCAACATGACCCAACAAGAGAAAGTGGTCAAGCTCAAGAAAAGTCTTACTTGGTCGTTTCTGTTAACGGGGCGCTCAGTCGCGTTCCGGCCTCTAACGCTCCATTTCACTGGCTGGCCGTATTCCCTTCACTTCGGCAACAGGCTTTGATAGGCGCTTGGCACCCTTTCCGAGTCGTTGTCGTTTTTCCGCGCTCCGCTCTTTCTTCGAACCCAATCTGGGATTGACACGCGCGTACTATACAACTAAGCAAAAATGCTTCCAAGCTCTATTCTATCATTGTCTGAGAATTGTGACCTAGGCTGAACCCTGCGAACCACGATTAAATAGTGGTTCTCAGCGGCCGCACCACTTCCTAGTAGTAACACGATTCTCTCTTGCACCAGACGCTGAGAGCGACGGCTACTGAGTTTGGACAAAGGATTCCCACTTGCTTGACTGCTTGTTCCACAGGTCTCTCGGCACCGATCTTGTGGGCGCGAACAAGATCGTGTCTAGAAAGTATTCCCAGAATCCTCGTCCGATTGCTTCTGTCAACCTTCTCCAGACTCAAGAAGAGTACCGTACAGATTCAGAACTCTCTGAATGTTCGACTCCATCGTGAAGTCAAATCTTTTCCGCAAGACGTTGCTCCTAATTTGCTGTACCGTGGCCTGTTCCTTGATCTTGTCATCAAGCTCGTTCAAGTCTTCGAACACAAGGCCCAATCCCTCTGTCTCAAGGAATTCTTTCTGCGCCTTGTGCGGAAACGAGAGGACTGGTAGTCTCGAGGCCAGATATTCGAACAGCTTGTTCGGCAACGCCACGTCAAGGTGGTCTCTGTTCTCTGTGATGTTGAAGCCAGCCCACCCGTAGTCGTATTGGGTTATCTCGTATGGAAGTTCCCTTGGGTCCTTATGCCCGTGATAACTGATTGAATCATGCGTCTTGGCTAACCTAGCGTAGTCTTGATTGGCATGTGAATCGTAGATGTGAACATGATATCCGTGGCCGGCGAGGTCCTTGAAGATCTCTTTTAGATCATAATGGTCGCCCGGAAAGCTTGACAGTGTTCCTTCGTATACTATGTGGATTCTTCCGTCAATGTCCGAGAGCTTTCTCTTGGAGGAAGGCGGCACTAGGGACCTAGAAACGTAGTTGTGAAATACAATCTCTTTTTTCGAACCGTACTTCCTTCGTATGTAGTCGAGGAGACCTTGGCTGACGTGGATTCTGGCATCGCATATCTGGTTAGCGATTCTCTCATCGACGAGCTGTTCGCCAAGATTGCCTTCTGGAGTGTAAGGTGTTCGGCGGAGGGAGATCGTATCTTGGTTCTCATGGATGATTGGAATCCGATCCGCGACTTCTGTCGCGACTCTTGTTAGGGTGTCTGGAGCGTTTTGACTATGAATCAGGTCTATCGAGAGATCTTCGAGCAACCGCTCGAGCTCTTTTCCGAGCCTTGTTGAATCCAGTCGCACAAACTTCCTGAAGCATTCGTCTCCATAGCCGTAGAGTTGCGTAAGCGTCCTGGCCGTGTATGCGTGATACGGTTCGATGCCTGCGTTTACGTTATTGAAAGCTAGGACGTACTTGAGACTCCTAATCGCGGGTTGAGGGCGGAGAAAAAGCACGCGCAATGGAAGCTTCCTCTCCAGCAGAAGAATTATACGCTGGATTCTATTCTATCCTTCGTATGGCGCAAACGCTGCGCTGCGAGAGAGCGTAACTAATTCCTCACGGCCCGAGGTCTCAAATCGCGCCGAAAGAAGCGAGTCTCTCTCATTTTCGGCTTTGGAGGTGCAGGTGATGATACGTCGAGTGACTGAGAAGCGTGAGCTTAGCCTACTTTTTCTGCAGCCTCAGCCTTCCATACGCACACTGAATTACGCGAAGGCTCTGAAACATGTCTTGGGCAGCAAGATCTGTGTCTCGCTGGCTCATACTGGTCGGCAATTAACGACACTCTACGGATACGGCGAAGAGTACTTCGACAATGTGTCAAGAAGGAAAGGAGAAAGTCACGTTTCCTTTGTGTCAAAGGCAATTGAAGAAGCAAGCCCGGATATTATCCACAGCCACAACGCACCCGACTATTTGACGATCGTAGCGAAGAAGGTGAGCCGAGATATTCCTGTGGTACATGACACGCACGAGGTGCTCTCACTTCACCATTCCGGCTTTTTCAGCTCGGACAATGAGGAATCTCTGTCACGCTACGCCCTAGACGAGAAGGCGGCGAACGAGGGAAGTGACGCTCGCGTTTATGCTAGCCATGGGATACGGAGGTATATTCAAGCTCGGTATGAAGTGAATACGGACAACGATTTGGTCTTCCAGAACTACGTCTCGCGAAGTCACCTGCCCAGATCCTCGAAAAAGAAACTATCTGAAGGCGATGGAGGGATCCACATAGCGTATGTCGGTTGCATTACGTCGCTCGTGAGGGAGAGTCACTACTATCTTCTAGACATCTTCAAGGAGCTGGCAAGACACAAGCTGCACATTCACATCCATCCCACTTCGAACTTCATCACAGGCAACAACAGGGCTTACAAGGAGGTCGCCGCGAAGAGCGAATTCATACACTACCACAACCATATGGATAGGAGGAAGCTTCTCACACAGTTGACACGGTATGACTACGGTTGGGCTGGGCTCAACGCAACCAGAAACAGACAGCATCTTGAAATCGCGCTTCCGAACAAGGTGGTCGAATATGTTGCATGCGGCCTCCCGGTTCTAGCGTTTCCACATGAAGCGATAGAGCACTTCATAGAGAGGAATGGCGTCGGCATTGTGGGAAAGAACATCGATGACGTAGCGAGGTTGCTGGCCGAGCTCGACTCGTCTGAACTCGGGTCGAACCTTGAGAAATGCAGGCGAGGTGTGATCATCGAGGAAAAGATTGGGCAGCTAATTGACTTCTATCGACAGCTCGTAGAGAAGTTTACTCCCAAATTCTCAACATCTAGAGGATTCCAAGCGAATGTAGTGCACCGGTAGAGTAGCGTGCACAACAATTCTCGCTTGATGCGTCAATCATTATATGTTGTCGAGCGTTTCCATCCATGGAAAAGGTGGGTTAAGGAAGATTGGCCAAGGCAAGAAAGGAGTCTCCCCAGGTCAAGAGGCTGAAGACTAGGGTTCGAAATCTCAAGAGCAAGCTCGCCGAGTCTGTACCCAAAACCGAGCTGGAATCTCTCAAAACAGCTCTCGAAACCGAGATCGGTAACTTCGAAGCCAAGGTAGCTCGATCTGTGCCGAAGGAAGAGGCCGATGCTCTGCGGGCCAGATTGAAAGAGATCGAGTCCAAACTCGCTGAATCCATCCCTAGGCGCGAGGCCGAAGCTCAGCTTGAGAGCACGAGATCAAAGCTACGAGGAGAGATCGAAGAACTCGAAAAGAAACTGTCTGCCTCGAAGTCGGAGGCAGATTCCCTACGCGCAGACGTTGCACAACTACAGGATAGGCTAGCGCGGTCGATACCGAAAGCCGAGTCAGAAGCCAAAGTAGATGAACTCGAGACCAAGCTCTCGGCTGCCAGACGAGACCTAGAGATCGCCCGGACCACGATAGAAGACCTTGAGCAGAAGTTCTCCCAGTCGACAGCGAAGATCGATGAGGTTCAAGGCAAGCTATCCAAATCGGTAGCGAGAACGGAACTTGAAACCATCAGGGGCGAACTGCAGTCAAAGATCGCGGGCCTCGAAGGGAAGCTGGCTGCCTCCGTCCCGAAAAGTGAAGCAGACGCGCTCGCAGAGAAGGCAGATCGGCTAGAAGCCGTGTTGACTCGAACGCGTGAGAAGCTGAACTCGGCAGAAGCAAAAGGCAGAGATCTAGAACTCAAGCTGACCGAATCCGTACCAAAGGCAGATGCTGAAGCCAAGAGCAGAGAACTCACCGATAGGATTCGAGAGCTTGAATCCAAACTCTCAGACTCCGTTCCGAGGACAGAACTTGATGCTGCCAAAGCACAGGCTGAATCCACGATACGGGAACTCCAATGGGAGTTGTCGGAATCTAGGAGCGAGACGGACGCCCTGAAGGGAAAGGTTGAAGGATTGGAGTCTCGAGTGGCTGAAGCTGAGAGGGAGCTTGAGGTCGCGAGGAGCCGTATCAAGGAGTTAGAGGCGGCTGCCGCTAGGCCACCAGCAGAAGAGAAGCGTACGGAACGTGGGGTTGAGTGAGACTCCTGCCTCTTCACGTTATCTGAATTCACGGCCCCAATGTGGGAGACCTTACCATAGTTTGGTGCAAGAAAGCTCCCGAATTTGTTGGGGGGAGATGAATTGCATTTGAGGATCAGTTCCATCAACCTCTCAGATTCAAATGACACTAGCGCGTTCTCCATTCGTGAGCGAGTCGCTCGATGATACCATGCCCACAGATGGGCTGGTGAACTTGTTCGAGTTCGCTAAACGGGCTCCCAGGAGGAACGATGAGTGGGAGACAGGGGCTCCATTGACAGCGCCCAGAACTCTAGCCATGTGTGAGCCATGAAGACGCCTCGAAAGACCGGAGGATCTCCCGATTTCAATCGCGGACAGTGTCAATCACGGTCCCATCAGGCTCTAGGAAGTTCGCACGGAATCGAGCTTATGCCGCGTCCAATAACGCGCGCGGTTCGTCAACCGCGTTTTCGGACGATGAACATTCTTCTCTCCGAGGACGAGAATCCGCCATGCTTCCTAACTATCTCGCTGACCGCCCTGAAGTCTTGCGCTCCGAGGTAGCGCTTGGGCTTCAAAGTCACCGAATCCACTGCGGTTCCAATCTGCAGTAGCTCTGCCCGTTGAGTCAAGTCTCCAGTTACAGTTGTAACGAGAGGCTCCGGCTCAGCGACCACACCTTCCTTGATTGAAAGTTTACCGATATCATCTCTGAGCTTCGCAATCGAGAACTCAAGCTCCGTAATCTTCTTCGAGATTTCCATCTCCGATAGCAGTTTCTTGAGCTTCTCCTCGACGAGCTTTTCAACCTCGTCTCTCGTGAGAATTTCAATTGGCGTGGGTCTCAATCTTCCCTTGAAAGTAACCGTGATTCAGTGCTCTAAGTGCGATCCCGCGTTTAGGTTTCGGTGATTCGTGGGCAGATCGAACACATGCCTGCTCGTCGTACTCAGCACGAAGCAGGGTGAGCTCGCGACGATGGACAATATCCACGAAGGCAAAGGCGACTATCACTCAGGCGCCTCCGTGTCGGCGTAGGATGGAACTAAAACTGCCTAAACAGGGGTTTCCAACAACCCATCGTTGGCAGTGATCATATACTGAACTCTCAAATGGCCGCTAACCCCTGTATGCTGTCCGAGGCAAGTCTCTGTGAGCAAGCGGAATGCGTTGACTGAGCCAAGCATCATTGTTGATGATGTGCTTTTCATGCTGACTGGACACCCGAGGGGCACGCTTGTAAGTTTCACCGAGATCACAAAGAGCGTCCACGACTACATCAAGACGAACGGCCTGCGGCAGAGATTCTGTCCCCATTGTAATGCGCCATTGACCCCTTCAGAGGCAATGCAGGCCACGATAGCCGGTTAGGAATGTGAAGTATTGGTGGGGGGCCTTGCTCAAACTCGGGCGAATGATAATCATTGCAGGACTTTCCTCGAAGCTTACCTCGCCGTGGGCAACGAGGGCGCATACAACGCGGGGTTGCTTGCTCGCGGATAGCGGGACGCGTCTCAGCTCGTCCTTTGTGGGGACGCGTTCATCTGTGACGGTTGGTGTCTCGTAGGCGCCTGTGATCTTGACCTTACGTTTCAGCTCGATGCCGTTGTGGGCGAGCCAAGGCTTCATGGCATTGATCGTGTTGTGGATGTAGCTGCCTGCATGCTTCCCCTGGGCGGCGGAGACGTAGTCCATGAGGAGGGTCTCTAACGCCGTAGGTCGCTTCGATGCGAGCTTGCGGGGTGCAAGTCTCAAGTACTTGCTTGGCCATATTACTTTGTGGTGGCGTCCGCTGATGAAGCGTGAAGTGGACCCGCCCAAGAAGTCTGGTGAGTACCTCCGGACCCGCCACAAACATTATCCG
>Ga0209725_1001040_pt1 | contig 16229 bp, 10 predicted proteins | sample I18A1metaG_FD_184145 | JGI IMG/M metagenome (GOLD analysis project Ga0209725, IMG submission 184145) | Lake sediment bacterial and archeal communities from Gulf of Boni, Indonesia to study Microbial Dark Matter (Phase II) - ​I18A1 metaG... | ecosystem: Environmental > Aquatic > Freshwater > Lake... | reverse complement strand
GATGGCGATGTCGTCCCCAGTTGAGCTGATAAAAGAGTCTATGATCAAGTTCTTCCCGTTCTCGCTGACAAAATTTTTAACTTCGTTAAAAAGAGCAGCGCTCGGTTTGATATGACCTCCGATGCTTCCCACATCGGCCTTGAGGACACTGAGAGTGATTTTCATTCCGCCTCCTATCTTATGTGACTGGCTCAGTCATTGTAGTCATTCTCCTTTTCCTCTGTCAACTCTAAGTTGGGGAAAGAAAGCATTTCTGTTTGCGTGATCAACAGAATGGTTTGTGAGGATGTCGGGGGGGTAAGCCGCGGCAGGACCCCATTCCCGACTAAAATGATCACGGAAATGGGAATACTTCTCTTAAGACGGGTGCGAGCAGAGGAGGCATTTTCTTAGAACAGCCCGGTCTTGACCAGGATGAGCGGGTCTTTCAAGAGAATCAGGTATTTTTCGATTTCCGTCTTATAGTTTTCAAGGAACTCTTCCTTGAGGGGATCGACGGGGTTGAATTTTGCGCTCAGCGGGTTGAGGTAGCTGCCGTTGAGCTTGATCCGGTAATCCAGGTGAGGGCCGGTTGCTTCTCCGGAAGAACCAACATAGCCAATGATACCGCCGGTCTTAACCTTTGCGCCGATCCGGATACCCGGACCGAAGCTCCGCAAATGAAGGTACATCGTCTCGTAGGCATTTTTGTGCCGGACACGGACCATTTGTCCGCTCCCGCCGTTCCAACCGGCAAAAATCACCATGCCGTCTGCGGTTGCCTGGACCGGAGTTCCAACGGGGGCGGCATAATCCACACCGTAGTGGGCCCGGTAAACTTGGTGGACAGGATGGAGCCGTCTGCGGCTGAAACGGGATGTAATTCGGGCGAATTTAATCGGCGATTTGATGAATTCTTTCTTCAACGATCTTCCGTCGGCATCATAGTACCCAGGCCTTTGCGTGTCGGGCGGGGTATAGCGAAAGGCTCGGAGCGTGCGGCCTTGATTGACGAGCTCGGCCGCAAGGATATTGCCGTAGCCGATGAATTCTCCCTGGAGGTTTCGTTTTTCGAATATGACCTTGAACGTATCACCGGCGCGAAGGTCAATATAGAAATCCACGTCCCAGGCGAAGAGGTCGGCAAATGACAAGGCCAAAATATCCTCTTCTCCAAGCTGGTTGAACGCGAGGATGGGACTCTCTTCGATAGAGCCGCCGACCATATCAATTACCGCGTCCACAGGATGTGCTTTTAGAACGGCCTCAAACCGGCTGCCGTTTTCCTCGATCGAAAGGTAATTGATTGCGTCGATATCATATTCCAGTTTCATGATCTTTTTATCGGGGCCGGAATAAAGCCGGAGCGGCTGGCCAGCTCTGACCTGGCGGAGGTCAAAGATTGGCTTGATTTGGTCATAAAGCCGTTGAATATCCGACGGCGAAAATCCGTAATTGGAAAGCACCTCACCCATGGTGGCCCCAGGACGGAGCCGTTCCGTGTATTCCAAAAGCTGAGGAGGGTTGATCTTTGGTGCGGCCAGAGTTGCAGGAGTTGGTGTCGTCTTTTCCGGCTGGACGTTTTCGTCGTGGATCAGCGCGATAAGAAAAAAGACCGGGGCGGCGACCACGATCAGGACAAAAGGGATAAAGTGATACCGCTTTCTTTTTTCTTTTTCGATCCTGATCTGGACGTGCCCGACCTTCATCTCTTTGGCTCTTTTATTGTCCTGAGGGCGGTTTGTTAGCGAGTGCCAGAATGCTCAAGAAGGCCAGCCGGGACACGTCGGCCAGCATATCCGGGTTGATGCGGTAAATCGTATCCCCGGTCTGATGGTAGTGGAGATGCGGCCCGTTGGAGTGGAAGGAAACGCAGGGGACGCCTTTCTCAAAAAACGGCGCGAAATCTGAGCTCCGCACTCCGACCGCCCGGATCGGATAAGCTCCGCCGAGCGTCTTCACCTGCCGGTCCGCTTCCTCGACGACGGCCTTGAGCTCGGGGAAATCGGCACTGTAGCCGAACCCCGATTTATCTCCTTCTCCAACCATATCGAAGTTGAACATGGCTTCCACTTTGTCAAATACAGGAGGGAGGTGCCCTGCAAAAAAGGTCGAGCCCTGGAGCCCCTTTTCTTCTCCTCCAAACAGGACGAAGACAACCGACCTGCGGGGCATTTTCGCCAGGTTTAAAAACGCCTCCGCGATTTCCATCACCGCGGCGCTGCCGCTGGCGTTGTCGTCGGCGCCCGGAAAAAGAAGCCCCATGTGAAACCCGTTGTGGTCGAAGTGTGCGCCGACGACCAGGAAATTCTTCTTCAGCTTGGAGTCAGACCCTTCGATGTATCCGACGATGTTGTAGCCGATTCCGTCAGGAAAATTTCTCGCTTGCACCTTGAGGGAAGCCTTCGATCGGAGGGGGAAGGAGAGAGGCTTTTTGAACGTTGAGAGGTGTTTTTTCAAATCGGCGCAGGTGACCCCCTTTTCTTTAAAGATCATATCTGCGATTTTCTCTGTCACCTCGGCTGGAGTGAACCCTTCAATCCAATCGCCGTTGGGGTTCGAGGAGATTTCGTCATAGATATAGATGACGCCCAGGGCGCCTTGATCTTTTGCCGTTCTCATCCTGAAGCGGTGATGGTCATAGGGAATGTAGCGCCTGTCCGCGCGGTCGGGCGTCCCCCGAAAACAAAGGACGAATTTTCCCTTGACATCCAAGCCCGCATAATCATCGTAGCCCAAGTCTAGCGCGCGGATTCCCCACCCGGCAAAAACGAGTTCTCCGGTGCGGTCACCGCTATCACTGAAGAGGAGAGGGAGGAATTCTTTTTCCGGCTGGAGCTTGATTTCCTTGGCTATGGGCTCTTTGGAATTTTCCGGTTTTTCCTCGAGGAAAAGGCTCATCTCCGCTTTATCCACGATCACATACGGAGAAGGATAGGCCTGGAGATATCCTTGTTCGTGGCTGAATGGTTTGAGTCCCCATTGCTTGAACTTGCTCGCAGCCCATTTGGCCGCAGCCGTATAGCCGGCATCTCCTGTTAACCGGCCGGCGAACTTTTCCGACGAGAGAATTTTTGTGATCGTATAGGCATCAAAGGGCTGGATGGAATTCAGCGCTTTTTCGAGATCCGCAGCCCGCTTCTCGGCCGAAACATAAATGGAAGCCAGCGCTAATATCAGGACCGGAAAAAAGGGCAGCAGTTTTTTAATTCTCACTCATATCTCCTCCCGGAGTCTCGCGGGCCCCCCTGGTTAGCTTATTTTCTGGACAGAGATGATGGTTACGGTCTGGCGAGGAAGGGCCTCCATTTCCGCGGTTGTCGTGACCGGCGAGTTGGCGATCTCATCCACGACATCCATGCCGACGATGACCCTGCCGAATACGCAGTAGCCAAATCCTTCCTTGGCATTGTCTTTATGGTCCAGAAAAAAGTTGTCTTTATGGTTGATAAAAAACTGGCAGGTAGCGCTGTCGATTTCCGGGGTTCTGGCCATGGCGATCGTCCCCCGTTCGTTCCTAAGGCCGGTTGCGGCTTCGTTCTTAATCTGGGGTCCGGCCGGCTTCTCTTGGAGATCTGCGGTCAGCCCGCCTCCCTGGATCATGAAGTTTTTGATGACGCGGTGGAAGATTGTCCCGTCATAGAACTTCGTCTCGACGTAGGCAAGAAAGTTCTGGACGGTGACCGGTGCTTTATCGTGGTAGAGCTCGATTGTGATATCGCCCTTGCTCGTCTTCATCAAGACTTTTGGGTTAGCCGCAGACGCGGCTGCTCCGGAAAAAGCCATAAAGGCGCCGGTCAGCAAGACAACAAGCAGCGCTCTGGTCATTTCGAACCTCCTTGATGGGATTATTATGAAGGTGTACAATACCAAAAACCGAGCTTGAATTCAATATCACGCCAGTTGTCAGGAACCGGGAGTTTATCGATTTGTTGAAGGTGTGCACCTAATTTCTGCGGATCGCTTCCTGGCGGGTTTCGTTTAGGCCTTTCTAATTCTGTAAGGCTTCTTCAGGCAAATGGCCGCAGGAATAGGGCTGGCCGCACGGCTTGATTACCGTGCTTTCCTGTGATAAAAACTCTTCACCCATGATTATCGGATTTGGCACTCTTATCTTCATAAAAGCGTGACCTTGAGACAGTGATGAGAAAAAAGACAATTTTTCTTTTGGTCGCCCTTGTCTATTTCGCTGCTATCTCGAACCTCATAGCTCAGCCAACCCGATTGGGCCTTGGGCAGAGTCAGGACGAGCAGAAAGTCTTGACCGTCTTTCATTCGATCTCGAGTCACACGCTCCTTGAGTATGTCAAAGAACTGACCTCGGAGAAATACGGCGGACGCCTGACGGGCACGCCGGAATACAACGCCTCTGTCGACTGGGTTGTGTCGCTCCTTAAAAAATGGGGCATCGCGCCAGCCGGAGAGAACGGCGGGTATCTCCAGTCCTTCCCCAACCCTTACACGCTGGTTTTCAAAGGCAGCGAAGTCGTCCTCAACCTCCCGGTCAACGAGGACGTGGTGAAAAAATACTACTGCTATGAAGACGAATTCATTCCCGGGTCAACATCGGGATCAGGAGAGGTTACGGCGGAGGTCATCTATGTTGGGTATGGAACGACGGCTCCCGAGCTTGGCTATGATGATTATGCCAGGGTTGACGTCAAGGGCAAGATCGTCTTGATGGAGAGAGAAGCCCCTGTTTCTCCAAACGAAAATCCGGAGCTTTTCATGAAATGGAGGCCCTATTCCTTTCACCAGTACAAGCTGGAAAATGCCGTCGCCCATGGAGCGCGCGGGATGCTTTACAACTACGGTCCCATTGCCAATCCAAACAATGCCTACAATGCGGAGTTTATATATTCCCATGTCGGCGATGCTGTGGTCGCGGACGTTTTTGCGGGCACAGGACGGAGCCATAAAGAGACCGTCGAAAAGATCAACAAGACTTTAGAGCCTCAGTCTTTTGCCACAGGGAAAATCTTTACCCTGAAAAATACCACCGAACATCATCCAGAGGGGATCGGTCACAACGTCATCGGAGTCCTGGAGGGCACGGACCCAGCGCTCAACTCTGAGGTGATCATCCTGGGCGCCCACCTCGACCACCTCGGCCGGTGTCACGAACTCATGCCGGGCGCAGACGATAATGCTTCAGGTGTGGCTGTGATGCTTGGCCTGGCTGAAGCTCTAGCCAAGTGCCCCGTCAAGCCGCAGCGTTCGGTTGTCTTCCTTTTCTTTGGAGCCGAGGAGCAGGGTGTTGCCGGGTCTGAATATTATGTGGAACACCCGGTTTTTCCGTTGGAAAAGACAATCGCGCTCATCAATTTCGAAAGCGTGGGGTGCGGCGATAAAATTGATGTCCTGGCGGGAAAAAACTTCCCCGGGCTTTGGAATTTCATCGACAAGGCCAACACGTCATATGTTCACCGCGTTATCGATCCGGCGTTCTGGGCCAATATCGCCCGTCCGAGGAACGACGCCGCCCGTTTCCTCTGGAAGAATGTTCCCGGCGTTTCCATCGGGACTTCAGGAGCGCCCTCTTACTACCATATCACCAAGGACAATATCGACACGATCACTCCTGAGATCCTGGAGGATATCGCCCAGCTTTTTTTCATGGCTCTTCTGGACATGGGGGATGAAGATTTCTTGAACTTTCGTAAATAAAAAACGAGGATACGTCAGATGCGCTATCATCTTCCAACGGTTATAATTTTCGGCGCTGGCAAGATCTCCGAGCTGGGCCAGGTCGTCAAGGAAAGGCTCCGGGCCATGCGTCCTTTTCTTGTCACGGACGCAGGCATTCAAAAAGCCGGAATTGTGGCGGGAATTCGGCCGCAGTTGCCCGGGATTCCCATTTTTGACGAGGTCGAGCAGAATCCCAAACATTCCACAATTAATTGGGGAGGGGGGCTGGCCCGCCAGTTTAACCCGGACCTCATCATCGGGCTCGGCGGCGGAAGCGCCCTCGACGCGGCTAAAGCTATCGCGCTCTTGGCCACGAACCGCGGGAAAATTGAAGATTATGAAGGCCGGGAGCGATATGTATCTCCGCCGCTTCCGGTGCTGGCCATTCCGACTACATGCGGCACGGGAAGCGAAGTTACCTGGGTCAGCGTCATCACACATACTGAGCGGAAATTCAAGATGAGCATTAAAGGGCCGCTGCTGTTTCCGGCTGTCGCACTCGTCGACCCCGACCTGTTGATGACCCTTCCGCCGAACCTCGTCGCCTCAACCGGACTCGACGCCCTCACTCATGCTATCGAAGCCTTCACGGTCAATCCGGCCAGTTTCATCACGGATATATTTGCCCGGGAATCCTTGCGCCTTATTTTCGGGCACCTCGAAACCGCCTATCAGGACATCCGGGGGAATAAGGAAGCACGGGAAGGCCTGATGAAAGGAAGCCTGCTTGCCGGCATGGCCTTCGGCAACAGCGATGTTGGCGCCGTCCATTGCCTGGCCGAGTCGGTCGGCTCGCTCTATGATACGCCTCACGGTGTAGCCAACGCGGTGTTTCTGCCCTATGTGATGGAATTCAATTTCGACGTTTCGCTGGAGAAATACGCGGAGATTGCGCTGATCTCTGGCATTAGGTCCGACGAAAAAGAAGGAGCCGCGCGGCTGCTCATCCAGAAAGTCAAAAACCTGTCACGCGCTCTGTCCATTCCGTCCTTCCGGGATCTCGGAATCCCGGAAGCTGATTTTCCTGCCATAGCCCAAAAATCGTTTGAAAACAATTCCAACCCTTCCAACCCCAAGCCCGTTGCCGTTGGGGACTATCTCCAGATTCTAAAGCAAGCTTCCTTCTTTTGAAAAATTCCAGCAAAGACGAATCCAGAATGGCTGAAGGGCGTTGAGGGAACGGCGTTAAAAACCTGATTGGGAGCGAGGCCATCCTGGATGAGTCAGATGTGAAGCTCGACGACGTCCTCGTCTTCCAGGACGAAATCGCGATTGACCATCTGGCCCTGGAGAGAAAGAGAGCCTTTTCTCCAGATGCGGGCGTACCTGAACTTTTCAAAGAAGTCCTTGTGGACGGCTCTGGCCAGGTCGATGACCGTCGTCCCCCTTTTCAAAGAGAAGGGGTCGTTGAAATCGGGCTTTTTTCCGGGCACTTTGCTGTAAGCCCGGATAACGTCAAGAAGTAAAAATATTCTTTTTCTCAGCTCTTCAAGGCCGTCCAGGCGGGCTGCGGATACGGGGAAAAAGGCATAGTGGTCACCGAAATACTCCCGGAGGAATTCCAGATTTTCCGCTGCCCGGGGATCGTCACACTTGTTCCCGATAAAGAGCGTCTTTTTGGCGAAGCGACCGGGTTCGGGAGGCGGCGCTGAATTTTCCGGGACCAGGTCCACCCGCTTTTCTTTGAACCTGGAGATGAGCGTCTCAAAAACAGAGGCCGCATCCTGGTCGGCGAGGTCCAGGACAAGCAGGACGCCATCGGCTGTTTTAACCATCTCGGCGAGCTCTGTCTGAACCTCCTCTGGCGCGGCGGGGGGCGTGTCGACGAGCTGGATGCGCACATTTTCGAATTTCATCATATAAGGTGCAGGACACCGCGTCGTATAAGGGTAATCTCCGACTTCCGGCTGAGCGCCGGTGAGCGAGGCGATGAGCCGGGATTTCCCGGAATTCGGAGGACCGATGACCGCGACCTGACCGGCTCCTGTTTTTTCGACATGAAAGCTGGGGCCGTGCCGGGCAACCACAGGCCGCGCCTGGGCGGCAGACCTGAGCTTGGCCATTTTTGATTTGATCATGGCCTGGAGCTTCTCCGTCCCCTTGTGTTTGGGAATGGTGGCCATCATCTCCTCGAGGGCTTTCATCTTCTCCTCGTAGGTCTTCGCCTCCTTGAATTTTCTTTCGGCTTCGATGTATTGAGGCGTCAAGTTGGCCGGCATGAGTCACTCCTCTTATGGGAATTATAATCGAACGGCGGCGTCTAGTAAAAGTGCCGGAACTAAATGGACAATATCTTCTTTCCCGTAACGAGGCGGGTCCTGTCGCGGCTCTCCCCCGACGAGGCTCGGGAGATGTGGCTCGAAGTCACGCTGCGATTTCCCACATCGACTTCTTGGAGGGAGAACGCTCCGCGTTCCCCCTTCCAACGTTCGCTCCGCTCCCTGCCTCCCCTTCTCGAGCTTTGCTCTGCGACCAAAGGGGCCATCCCCCTCGGAATCCCCCTGATTTGCTTGCGCAAATCAAAATCTTGCTCGATTCGCTCCTCGCTCATACGAACTTCTCGCCACATCATCCCTCGCCTCATGCTCCGGGCGACAGGGGCTCCTAAGTCGAGGCGGAAAGGAGGTCCATTCTTGGGCTCAAAATTGGAGGTTTAGAGGCGAAACGGAAAAATCGCAAAAAACGCAAAATCATGTGTTTTTTTCTTTACAGCACCACAATATTTCCGGTATAATAATTATTGAAATTTATGCCTTTTTTGGTCTATTTTGCGCCTCTTCATAGACCCCATTTTCTTCTCAAAATCTGACGAAGATGAAAGAAAAAAAATACACGGCTGAAAGCATAAAAGTCCTCAAGGGATTGGAGGCTGTCCGGAAGCGTCCGGCCATGTACATCGGCAGCACTTCTGTGGAAGGGCTGCATCACCTTGTTTACGAGGTCGTCGACAATTCCATCGATGAGGCCCTGGCCGGTTTCTGCAAGAACATCGATGTTCTGATTCACGTCGACAACAGCGTCACGGTCATCGATGACGGCCGCGGCATCCCCGTGGGGATGCATAAGAAAGAGAAAAAGTCTGCGGCCGAGGTCGTCATGACCATGCTCCACGCCGGCGGCAAGTTTGACGACAAGAGCTACAAGGTCTCGGGCGGGCTGCACGGTGTTGGAGTGTCTGTCGTCAATGCCCTCTCCAAGCGTCTCGACCTGGAGGTCAAGCGCGACGGCGGAATATACACCCAGAGCTACGAACGCGGCATTCCTTTGACCCGTCTGAGACAGGTCGGCAAAACGAAGAAAACTGGAACCAAGGTCACATTTTGGCCGGACGAAGAAGTCTTCGAGTCGATCGAGTTTAACTTCGAGATCCTGACACAGCGAATGAGGGAGCTCTCTTTTCTGAACCGCGGCATCCGCGTCACTATCACCGACGAGCGGGCGAACAAGGGCCATGAGTTTCAGTACAAAGGCGGCATCGTTGAGTTCGTCCAGTTCCTCAACCAGAATAAGACCGTGCTCAACCCGCGGCCCGTCTATTTCGAAAGCAAGAAAGACGATGTCATGGTCGAGCTGGCCTTCCAGTACAACGCGGGCTATACAGAGACAATCTTCACTTTCGTTAACAACATCAACACAACCGAGGGCGGCACCCATCTCATCGGGTTCAAATCGGCGTTGACCCGCTGCCTGAATAACTATGCTGTCGCCAACAATCTGTTCAAGGACCTGAGCGCGGGCTCTCTTTCCGGAGACGACAGCAGGGAAGGCCTGTGCGCTGTGCTCAGCGTCAAGATGCGTGACCCCCAGTTCGAAGGCCAGACCAAGACCAAGCTCGGCAACTCCGAGGTAAAAGGCATCGTCGAGTCCCTGGTCAATGAACAGCTCACGGCCTACCTCGAGGAAAACCCGACCAACGCCAAGCGGATCGTCCTCAAAGCGTTGGACGCTGCCCGGGCTCGCGAGGCGGCCCGGAAGGCCCGGGACCTTGCCCGACGCAAGAGCGTGCTCGAATCGACTTCACTCCCCGGAAAGCTGGCCGACTGCCAGGAGCGCGACCCGGCCCTGTCCGAGATATTCATCGTCGAGGGCGATTCAGCCGGCGGTTCGGCCAAGCAGGGACGCGACCGCCGCTTCCAGGCCATTTTGCCCCTCAAGGGAAAGATCCTCAATGTCTGGAAGGCCCAGCAAGACAAGATTTTTAACAATGAAGAAATCGGGATGATGATCGCCGCTCTCGGCACGAGCATCGGCGAAACGGAATCGAGCGTGGATAAGCTCCGGTATCATAAGATTATCATCATGACCGATGCCGATGTCGATGGCTCACACATCCGGACTCTGCTCATGACCTTCTTCTACCGGCACATGAAACCCGTCATCCAGCAGGGATACCTGTTCATCGCTCAACCTCCGCTTTACAAGATTACGCGCGGCAAAGAGGTCATATACCTTAAAGAAGAGCGGGCTTACGAAAAGTGGATCGTCAAGAAGATCTCCGAGGAGTTTAAAGTCCGAGCCAAAGGCCGCAAAGAGGTCTTCGAGGGCGAAAAATTCCGCAAGCTTTTTCTGCGGATCATGCAGAAGAAAAACTACATCCAGCTCCTGGAACGTAAGGGTTTTCCCCTCTTCCTCATCGAGATGCTGATCCGCGAGGGCGTCGACCGGCTGGAGTTCCTCCAGGACAGGAAGGCGATGAAACGGATCCAGTCTTTGATTGAAGCCAAAGGGCTTACGACCGAGCTCACAAAGGACGAGGAATACGAAGCCTACGAGCTCGGAATCAAGTTCCATGTCAACGGCATGGTCATCACTTGCAGCGTCAACCTGGCCCTGGTGGAATCTCCGGAATACAAGAACCTCTTCAAGATTTATAAGGAGCTCGAAGAATTCCGGCCGCCCTATGAAGTTATCAGCGACAGCGAGTCGATCATGATTGAAAACGAGACCAAGCTCCTCGAATACCTTCATGAAAAGGGCAAAAAAGGAGTCAGCATTCAGCGCTATAAGGGTCTCGGTGAAATGGCGCCTGAGCAGCTCTGGGAGACAACCATGAACCCCGAGAACCGGGCCCTGCTCAGGGTTTCGATCCAGGACGCGGTCGAAGCCGACGAAGTCTTCACCATTTTGATGGGTGATGAGGTAGACAGGCGCCGGTCGTTTATCGAGTCGAACGCCGTCCTGGCGACGAACCTGGACATCTAAGGTGTCATCGCGAGCGAAGCGTGGCGATCTCCCCATGGCTTGCCGTGATACGATGAGCATGAATCATGGATAAAGACAAGGAAAAGGATAAAGGCCAGGGCGAGCAGCCCGCGCTTCCGCCTCCGGCCGCCGACCTGTCTGTAGTCAGCCTCGAGGAGGAGATGAAAAAATCCTACCTCGACTACGCCATGAGCGTCATCATCGGCCGGGCCATCCCCGACATCAAAGACGGCATGAAGCCGGTCCACCGGCGCGTCCTCTACGCTATGTATGAGACGGGGACATCGTATAACAAGCCCTACAAAAAGTCGGCGCGCATAGTCGGTGATGTCATCGGAAAATACCATCCCCACGGCGACCAGGCGGTTTACGATACGCTGGTCCGCATGGCCCAGGACTTCAGCATGCGCTATCTGCTCGTTGACGGCCAGGGCAATTTCGGGTCGATCGACGGCGACCCGCCGGCAGCGATGCGATACACCGAGGTCCGCATGTCCAAGCTGGCTGGGGAAATGCTGGCGGATATTGAAAAAGACACGGTCAACTTCGTCCCAAACTACGACGAGAGCCTGAGCATGCCCGAGGTCCTGCCGGCAAAGTTCCCGAACCTCCTGGTCAACGGCGGTTCGGGTATCGCTGTGGGCATGGCGACGAACATCCCCCCGCACAACCTGGCCGAGGTTTGCGACGGCTTGATCTACCTGATCCAACATCCGAACGCTTCTCTCGAGAAGATCATGGATTTCGTTCCGGGGCCTGATTTCCCGACAGGAGGATATATCTTTAATCGGCAGGGGATCAGAGACGCCTACCGCGACGGCAAGGGCGTCATTCAAATCCGCGCCAAGTCATTAATCGAGCACGGTGACAAAGGCGAGCGCGAGCGCATCGTCATCACCGAGATTCCGTTTGCGGTCAACAAAGCGCGCCTGCTTGAGAATATCGCCGAGCTGGTCAACGAAAAGAAGCTCGAAGGGATAGCCGACATCCGCGACGAATCCGACCGCGACGGAATCCGCATCGTCCTCGAAACAAAGAAGGGCGACCTGCCCGAGGTCATCCTCAACAACCTCTACAAGCACACGGCGCTCCAAACGTCGTTCGGGATCATCATGCTGGCCATCGTCGAGAAGCAGCCCAAGATGCTGGGCCTCATCGACATTATGAAGTATTTCATCTCCCATCGTCAGGACATCGTCCGGCGGCGGACTCGCTTCGACCTGAAGAAGGCGGAACACCGGGCCCATATCCTGGAAGGGCTGACCGTCGCGCTCGACCATCTCGACGCCATCATTAAGCTCATCCGTGCCTCGAAGAATGTCGACCTGGCGCGCCAGGGGTTAATGGAACGTTTCAAGCTAACCCAAATCCAGGCCCAGGCCATCCTGGAGATGCAGCTCCAGCGCCTGACCCATCTGGAACGCGAGAAGATCGTCCAGGAGTATAAGGAAGTCAAGGCGCTCATCCTCAAGCTCCGCAGGATCCTGGGCTCGGACAAACTAATCCAGGACATCATCATTGCCGAACTCAAGGAAATCAAAGAGGAGTACGGCGACGAGCGGCGGACCGAGATCCGTGATGAAGTGATCTCCGACCTGCGGCTTGAAGATCTTATCAAAGAAGAAGATGTCGTCGTCACCACCACTCAGTCCGGCTATATCAAGAGGACGTCCCTTTCCTCCTATCATTTCCAGCTGCGCGGGGGCAAAGGCCGCAAGGGCATCTCCATGAAGGCCGAGGACGTGGTGGAGAACGCCTTCGTCTGTTCAACCCATTCCTACCTGCTTTTCTTCACGAACAAGGGCCGCGTCTATTGGCTCAAGGCCCTGGAGATCCCGGATGTCGGCGTTTCAGGCCGGGGCAAGGCGATCGCTAATCTGATCGAGTTCCAGCCGGGCGAGATGATGACATCGGTGCTATCCGTTAAGGATTTTAGCGAAGACAAGTACGTTGTCATGCTGGCCACGAACGGCCTGATCAAGAAGACGCGGCTGGATGAATTTCGAAACATCCGGCGCGGCGGGATTATCGCCATGAGCCTTCGGCCTAAGAGCCAGCTCATGTGGACCCGCCTCACAGAAGGCAAGCGGGACATCGTTATCGCTACAAAGCACGGCAAGGCCATCAGGTTCAGCGAAAAGGATATCCGGGCCATGGGCCGGGCTGCGGCCGGGGTCCGGGCCATGACTCTGGCCAAGAAGGACGAAGTCATCGGAATTGTCGCCATCAGTGAAGGGGACAAGTTTATTTTTACTGCCAGTGAAAAGGGCTATGGGAAGAAGACCGAGACGAGCCTTTACAGGAAGCAGCATCGAGGAGGCAAAGGCCTCATCAACCTCAAGATAACACCCAAGATCGGGCCCGCTGTGGCCGTGCTGGGCGTTGCTGAAGAGGATCTCCTCATCGTCACGATGACCGGCAAGGTCATCCGCATTACCACCAAGCAGGTGAGATCGTCGGGCCGGGCCACCCAGGGTGTGCGGCTCATCAACCTGGACCAGGGGGACAAGGTCTGCTCCCTGGCCAAAACCGAAGAAACCTGATTTTTTCCCTGATTTTTTTCCTTGACATCATCTTTCCCCTGATTCTACAATGAGCGCAAATCAGACGCGGAGGGAAAAGATGGCTGAAACGCTCGCCCAGGTTCTTCTCGAGACTGTCAAAAATTACCCCAGGCCGGATCTCATGCTGGTTAAGAAAGACGGCCGCTACATCCCTATTTCCACGGATGAATTCGGCCGGCGCGTTAAAAATTTCTGCCTAGGGCTAAGGGAGCTGGGGCTTGGAAAAGGGGACAAAATCATTATCCTGTCAGAAAACAGGCCGGAATGGGTAATGGCGGATCTGGCTCACATGTGCCTGGGGGCCATCACCGTCCCGATTTACACCTCCCTAGTTCCGGAGCAAATCCGGTACATTATTGACGATTCTGACGCCAAAGCAGTCATCGTTTCCAACCAAGAACAGTGGCAGAAGGTCGAAGCGGTCAAAAGCGACCTCGCCAAAGTCAGGCAATTTATCACTTTTATGGATAAGACACCGGCGGGGACATTGACCTTCGCCGAAGTCGAGCACCTCGGCGAGAAGCTGGCGGCAAGAGCCCCAGGGCTTTTTGAGAAACTCGCCCTCGAGATCAAGCCGGATGACGAGGCTTCCCTGATTTACACCTCCGGTACAACAGGAGTGCCAAAAGGAGTCGTCCTGACTCATAGCAACTTCCTGAGCAACATCAAAACCGCCTGCCAGATCATCGATTTTTCCTATAAAGATACTGTCCTTTCCTTCCTTCCCCTTTCTCATGTCCTTGAACGGATGGTCACGTTTACTTATCTCTACGTGGGAGCTTCGATTGGCTATGCCGAGAGTGTTGAGACTGTTGCTGAGAACTTGCTGGAAATTCGGCCGAATATCATGGTCAGCGTCCCGCGCGTCTTTGAAAAAATCTATGCCCGTGTTATGGACACGGTCCTCTCCGGATCGGCCCTCAAAAAGAAGATCTTTTTCTGGGCCCTCAAAGTCGGCCGAGAGTATGGCCGGAGAAAGCTCCTCAGCGAGCCGATTCCTGCGGGACTCCAGAAGAAGAGAAACCTCGCCCACAAGCTCGTCTTCTCCAAGATCATCGAAAAAACGGGCGGACGGGTCCGCTTTTTTGTTTCCGGCGGAGCGCCCCTGGCCAAGGACATTGCCGAGTTTTTCTACGCCCTGGGTATTGTGATTCTCGAAGGCTACGGTTTGACCGAAACCTCTCCCGTCATCTCCGTCAATACTTTTGATAACCTCAGGTTCGGTACAGTCGGCAAGCCCATCCCGGGAATCGAAGTGAAAATCGCGCCGGACGGGGAGATACTAACCCGCGGCCCGCACATCATGAAGGGTTACTATAAAAAAGAAGCGGAGACCCGGGAAGCGTTCGAGGGCGGCTGGTTTCACACCGGCGACATCGGCTGCTTTGATGAGGACGGCTTCCTCGTGATCACCGACCGGAAAAAGGATATCATCGTTACGGCCGGCGGAAAGAACATCGCGCCCCAGCCGATCGAAAACACGCTCAAAACAAACCCGTACATTTCCAACGCCGTTGTCTTGGGAGACAGACGGAGATTCGTTTGCGCTCTCGTTGTCCCGAACTTCGACAAACTCGAGGAGTACGCCCGGTACAATCGCATCCCTTTTAAAGACCGGGCCGAGCTTGTCAGGAACGAACAGGTGGTCAATTTCATTAGGGCCGAAGTCGACCGGGCCACTCCTGGCCTGGCCTCGTATGAGAAACTTAAGCGGATCGCTCTTCTTGACCGGGATTTTGAGATCGAGAAGGGAGAGATCACGCCTACGCTCAAGGTGAAGAGGAATATTATCGAACAAAAATACAAAGACCTGATCGACGCCCTTTACGAAGAAGAGCGGAACAATTCGAAGATCTAATCGGAATCGGCCTTTTTCGGCTGCCAATAAAGGATCCGTCCGCAGTTCTCGCAGAGGATGAGTTTCCGCGTGTCGCGGAGTTCGTTCAGGACTTGCGGGCGGATGCGCATGTGGCACATCGAGCAGAAATCCCCCCTGACCGGCGAGAGGACGACTCCGGCCTTTTTGCGGAATATTTTTAGATAAAGACTGACCTGTTCGGCAGGGATTTGCGGCAGGAGCACTTCTTTTTCCCGGTTGAGCTTCGCGGCCTTCTCTTCCATCTCTTTCCTTTTCTGGAAGATGGCCTCTTTTTCTTGGGATAGTTTTTCTTTCGCCGCGACGAATTTCTGGCTAGCTTCTTTGATTTCTTTCTGAATGTCATCGGCCAGGAGCATTTCGGCGATGACGTCTTCCTCCAACCGGTCGACCCTCTTCTGGGATTCCTCGATCTCCTTGAGGAGGGCCGTGTATTCTTTGTTGGTCTTGACCTCGTTCAGCTGCCTTTTGTATTTGGAAATGTGGTCCTTGATATCCTTGATCTCCGCCTCCAGGTCTCTTCTCTTTTTTTGGCTTCCGGCCATTTTTCCTTGGGTGGAAGCGGCCAGCTTGGAGCTTTGTTCGATCTTTTTGTCGATCTCCTCGATCAGAGGCGGGGTGCTTTCCAGGAAAAGAGTAATTTGCTTGATTTCCGAATCAAGTCGTTGAAGCTCGGCTAACTTCTCGAACTCGATGTCCACATTTTTTCCTCGAAATCAGTATGGGCCTACCAGGATTCGAACCTGGGACCTGCCGGTTATGAGCCGGTAGCTCTACCGCTGAGCTATAGGCCCTGGCCTCCTTATAGCAAATATCATAGACCAAGTCAAACAACGCCAGTAATCCTCAATTTGCCGCTGGAAGTACTCGACGGGTCCTGTCGCGGTTCACCCCCGGCGCCCCTTCGCGGTCTATAAAGT
>Ga0209725_1001039_pt1 | contig 16233 bp, 14 predicted proteins | sample I18A1metaG_FD_184145 | JGI IMG/M metagenome (GOLD analysis project Ga0209725, IMG submission 184145) | Lake sediment bacterial and archeal communities from Gulf of Boni, Indonesia to study Microbial Dark Matter (Phase II) - ​I18A1 metaG... | ecosystem: Environmental > Aquatic > Freshwater > Lake... | reverse complement strand
GTGCGTATCCATACTCGTCTCTTCATTTTTCCCCTTATTCGGCAGAGGCGTTCTTTTCCGTCTTGGCATTTTACTAGGACTCGGTCGAAGCCTAACAGCCGCGTGGCTACGCCGAGTACGTCGTTTGCGACGGGAAGAACTAAATCTTTGATTTCTTCTTCGCTGAGGACTTTCTTTTTGCCCACAGTATTACCTCGGAGAGGGGTTGTTCTCGTAAGAGAGAAAGGGAATGTTGCTTAAAAAATATGCTGAGAAAAGAAAGTTTAACCATTTGTCCTAAACTTTCACTATTTGGGCGTGTGGTATGCCCGAAATTTTTAAAACCGCTTCTGGATGGATCAGTCCTTCCTCTATTGCCTTCTTAACGATGCGTTTTCCAATCATGTTCACTATGGTAGACTGCCTAACTAGGTCAATAGCCTCTTCCACGCGCACCTTCAGTCCTTTATAGAATTCCTCACGCACCTCAAACGTGATCTGCCCGTCTTTCAGAACCTTCCCTAAAAGTTCGGCGTCGCATGTGGCTAGGAGAACGCATCCGCCCCATCTTCGCACGTTCACGTAAACTTCCAAGCCTCAAACACTTCTAAACGGGTCTGACGGACGATCTGGCTCCGCACGCTTCACATATTAAGAAATAGAGACGCCTCTCTTTTACAATTTTCGTATCTGGACGCTTACAGATTGGGCAAATAACAAACTCGTCCGCGTAACGTTTAATCAAACCCTCCAAAGTCTCGTAAGGAAACTTCCCCTTAAAAAACACTCGACCCCCTTCCGCTGTTGCTGATGTCGCCATCTCTTTAGACAAAAACCTCAGAACATGATGCGGATCCCGATTCATATAGTCACAGATTTCCTTAAAGTTAAAAATAATAGTTCGCATGCCGATGACCGTGCTACGAACCTTGGGCAACTCAAACCGTTTATGCTCAAAAACCTCTGGTGGAAGCTGAGAACGGGCACGCTTCAACATCTCCTTATAGTCCATCTTTATCGCTCAACCCTCACCGAACAAAACTCGCTCAATTGTAGAGAAATTGTTCCTTAAATATTTAAATGCGCCCTATCCACCGTTCAACAAAGCTTAAACAAAACAACCGAGGATTATTTATTTCCTCAATGACGGTGCAAAACCTTGACCAAATCAGTTGCTCACCCGTATATTCCAAACTCCGTCACAGAAATAAAGAAAGAAATGATGAAACAAGTCGGCATCCGAAACATCGACCAACTCTACGCCGACATCCCCCAAAAATTTAGACTGAAGAGAAAACTGAACCTTCCAGAAGCCCTGTCAGAACACGAAGTAAAACGAATCATGGAAAACCTCCTATCCAAAAACCAAACAACTAAAGACATGTCAACCTTCTTGGGCGCCGGATGTTGGCCCCACTACGTACCCGCAGCCGTAGAAGAAATCATCCAAAGAACAGAACTCCTCACATCCTACACGCCGTACCAACCAGAAATCTCGCAAGGGCTACTGCAAGCACTTTTCGAATATCAGGGCATGATCTGCGAAATCACAGGGATGGAGGTTGCAAACTGTTCAATGTATGATTGGACATCCGCCTTAGGTGAAGCCGCACGCATGGCTGCCCGACTGACCAACCGAACCGAAGTTCTCATTCCAAAAATTATTCACCCCGAAAGAAAGGCGACGCTGCAGACCTACGTCGAGCCTGCTGGACTACGCACAAAGCCCGTAAGTTATGATTCATGGACGGGCCAACTCAACCTCGAAGACCTAAAAACAAAGATTTCAGAGAAGACAGCCGCCATATACATTGAAAACCCAACCTATCTAGGATTCATTGAGACGCAAGTGGAAGAAATCGCTGAAGAAGCCCACGACAACGAAGCACTGTTCATTGTAGGCGTTGACCCAACCTCGCTTGGAGTCATAAAACAGCCAAGCGAATACGGCGCAGACATAGTAGTCGGCGAAGGACAGCCCCTCGGAAACCACATGAACTATGGTGGACCACTACTCGGCATATTCGCCTGCCGAGACGACGCTCAACTAATTCGGCAAATGCCTGGCCGCATAATTGGCATGACTACAACCGTGGACGAAAGCAAAACTGGGTTCTGCATGGCGCTGCAAACCAGAGAGCAACACATCAGACGAGAAAAAGCAACGTCTAACATCTGCTCTAACGAGGCACTCTGCGCCGTCGCCTCAGCAGTATATTTGGCTTTGCTAGGCCCTCACGGCTTAAAGGCGTTAGGAGAAACAATCATGAGTAAAGCACGCTACGCCATGCAACTCCTATCGAAAATAAACGGAGTAAAGGCTCCATTATTCAAGTCTCCACACTTCAAAGAATTCACAGTAAACTTTAACGAGACAAGAAAAACCGTGCAAGAAGCGCACGAAGGACTTCTACAACACAAAGTTCACGGAGGAAAAGACCTCACACACGAGTTTCCAGAGTTAGGCGAAACCGCCCTATACTGCGTAACCGAAACACACTCGAAAGCAGACATTGACCGACTCGCCATCGCATTAGAAAAAACCTTGACGGAGGCTGAATCCTAAATGTTTAGACAAGCCCGCTGGAACGAACCAGTAATCTTCAAGTTAGGATATCCCGGACGAAGAGGCTACATCACGCCCAAGACTGAAAAAGAAATCCAACAAGTGGCTGGAGACCCGAAAGAATTCTTGCCAGAAAAACTGCGAAGAAAGACACCTCCAAAACTGCCAGAGCTTTCCGAAGTAGAAGTGGTGAGGCACTACACTCGCCTTTCTCAGATGAATTACGGCGTGGATTTAGGCTTCTACCCGTTGGGAAGCTGTACAATGAAGTACAACCCAAAAATTGACGAACTTTTGGCTAGGTCACCCGCAATAACTTCACTCCACCCGTATCAGGATGAACGAACCGTTCAGGGCATACTTGAAATCATGTATAAACTCTCTCAGTGGCTCGCAGAAATCACTGGGACACACGAGGTGTGCTTGCAACCAGCCGCTGGAGCCCACGGAGAATTTTTAGGCGCTCTCATCATGCGAGCACACCAAAAACTAAACAACAAACTCGATGAGAAGACAGAAATCATCGTGCCAGATTCGGCGCATGGAACAAACCCTGCAAGCGGAACCATGGCAGGGTTCAAAATAGTCGTTGTGCCCTCTGACGAGAACGGTTGCGTTGACCTCGAAGCTTTGAAAGCAGCGGTTTCGGAGCGTACCGCTGGACTGATGTTGACAAACCCGAACACGTTGGGAATTTTCGAAAAAGACATTGAACAAATCGCAGACATCGTTCATGAGGCTGGTGGGCTGCTATACTATGACGGCGCAAACCTAAACGCGATTCTTGGAAAGGTTAGACCTGGAGACATGGGGTTCGACATCGTCCACATCAACATACACAAGACGTTTGGCACCCCACACGGCGGAGGAGGACCAGGCGCAGGACCAATCGGGGTTTCTAAGGAACTCGAAAAATTCTTGCCAGTTCCGAGAATTGCGTTCGATGGCAAACAATACCTACTAGATTACGATAAACCGCACAGCATCGGAAAAATCAGGGGCTTCTATGGGAATGTTGCGGTTTTATTAAGGGCTTTCGCCTACATCATGAGTTTGGGAGCAGACGGACTCGAAGAAATCGCCGAGGTATCCGTCCTAAACGCCAACTACCTCTTAAAAAAGCTTGAAAAGATACGTGGCTACGAGCTTCCCTTCGCCCCGCAACGACCGAGGAAACACGAGTGCGTCTTCAGCGCAAAAACCCTATACAAGGACAAGGGAGTCCGTGCGCTTAACGTTGCCAAAAGAATTTTGGACCATGGCATACATGCGCCCACCACGTATTTTCCCCTCATAGTGGAAGAGGCGTTAATGATTGAACCCACCGAATCCTACGAGAAAGAGGAACTAGACAAATTCATCGAAGTATTGAAGAAAATATCTGAGGAAGCGTATGCCAGTTCTGAAAAGGTCTTGGAAGCTCCGCAAAACACCGCAATGACACGGCTCGATGAGGTGAAGGCGTCGCATCCGAGGACTATGGCGTTGAGCTGGAAGATGCACCTCAAAAAAGCCAAACATTAAACATTCTCACCTTTTGGAAGTGTGCTCAGCCTACAATCTTATTAAGACGAGTACCGTTTAGAGGTATTAAACAAACTTTCAGATGGAGGAGAGAACTTGACAGACATAGAGAAAAAGGTTCGAGAGGAAGTGGAGAAAGTGATAGACCCAGAAACTGGACTGACGTTTGGTCAAATGAACATGATAACCGAGGTAAAGGAACAAGAGCCCGGCGTAGTGAAGATTGACTTTATTCCAACGAGTCCGTTCTGCCCAATAGCTTTCAAGCTTGCTATGGATATTAAGAACGTAGCCAAGAAAGTGAGGGGAATCAATAAGGCACTCGTATACTGTCACGGTCATACCATGGAACAAGAAATTAACCGAACTGTAAACCGCGAAGAACCTAAGCAAAAATAGAATTTAATTAGTTTTACAGAATTGAGAAATATCTAATTGCTCTACTGTGTGCACGCCGTCTTTTTTCGGAAGGATACTGAAGGCACGTAGAAAATAGTATAAATTATACTTTGCGATAAAATGGCAGAGGAGAAACGCTGAAATGAAGGTGACAGTGAAGTTCTTCACGACTCTGAGAGAAATCACGAACAAGAAAGACGAAGAGATAGAATCCTCAAGTGCCCTCAGCGTGAATGAATTATTGAACCGTCTCTCAGAAAAATATGGCCACACATTCACAGAATACGTATATGACAAGAGGGGGAAGCCGCGAAACTACCTCCAGTTTCTAATAAACGGTAAGAGCATAACAACGTTGCGGGGCTTTGAAACAAAACTGAAAGAAGGCGACGAAGTGGCGATTATTCCACCAGTGGGCGGAGGCTAAACACAGCCCCTAAACAATTTCTGCTTCAAGATATGTCGGAAAAGCCTTCACCACACAGACATTCACAGACTTTCCAAGCAAAAACTCGTCACTCTTTACCACAACTGGCTTGTACGCGAAGTTTCTCCCCATCCAAGAAGCTTTCTTTCCCTTTTCGTCAAAGAGTACTTTTCCAGTCCAGCCTATCCACGCCTGGTTTTTCTTGAACGAAATTTCTTTACAAAGTTGAGCTAATTTTCCGCTCCTTTCCCTCACTTCTTCTGGAGGAAGCCGCTCCATTTTTTCTGCAGGCGTGTGTGGTCTTGGGAAAAATTTAGAGATGTTGACGATGTCTGTCTCAGTTTTTTTGATGAGTTCTACCGTTCGCTTGAAGGCTTCTGGAGTTTCATCTGGAAAACCGCATATAACGTCGGTGGCGAGGGTTATGCTTGGAATTTTCGCCCTAAAGGCTTGAACGATTTCTCTAAAATCTTCTTCCGAGTAGAAACGATTCATGCGCTTCAGGACTTCGTCGTCTCCGCTTTGAACAGGCAGATGCAAAAACTTGAAAACCTTTTCATGTTGGTACGCTTGGATTAGGTCGTCCAGTATTTCTTGCGCATAGTTTGGAGTCATCATTCCGACGCGAACGAAAAATTCTCCTTCAATCTTGCAGATTTCGTCCAGCAACTGGGCAAGGTTGGTGGCGATGTCTTTTCCGTAGCAGGCTGTGTCTTGGGACGTTAGCCAAATTTCCTTAACACCCAAAGCTAAATCTTGTTTTGCTCTTTCCACTACCTCTCTGATCTGGTAGCTTCTTAGGCGCCCTCTGGCAAAGAGAACACAGCAATAAGAACACGCCCCCAGACAACCATAATTGATTGGAATAATTCCTATGACCCTGTTTTTGGAGATTCTTGGAAGACCGAGACTGGGCTTGGTGTCTTTTTCTAGTTTGACTACTTTTTGTCCACTTTCTACCTTACGCACAACCTCTACGATGCCTAAGCCTTGGGCTGGTCCTAACGCTCCATCAAACCGAGTCTCAGCTTTTAATCTTTCAAAATTTATTAGAGGCAGACAACCCGTCACGATAATCCCCTTGTTCTTAGGAGTCCCTCTTAAAATGTGAAACATGCGGTTTTCTGTGGGCGTCTTCACCGCACAAGTGTTGTAGATCAGAATATCTGCGTCTTGAACCCTCTCAACAATTTCATAGCCAGCTTCTGAAAGGCACCCGGTCATGACCTCTCCATCAGCAAGATTTGTGGGGCAACCGAAACTTTTGACATAAACACGCCTAAACTTTCTGCTCACTGAATTACAGCCACCACAAGACCACTAATAGATTCGCATGAAACCACATATCGATTTTTAATCATAGAAGGAAAAACATAAACATTCCGAATGAAAACTCTTTTACATGAAAACGAGAGAGCATGGCGAGGGCAAAATAGTTATATTTATAAGGATATGGCTCTTCATGTTTAAATCATATTTACTTCTTAATATATAGAGATATAACCTCGTCATGGACGCTGTTCATTTACCGAGAAACTGTTTTGGAGGAGAGACGGAATGAAACTTATCACGTTGTATCTCCCCGAGCCATACCTTCGGGCATTAGACTGGTTAGTAAACGAGAAATACTACCCGAATAGGGCTGAGGCCATTCGAGTGGCAGTTCGAGACCTTCTTAGCATGGAGGTGTGGGGGAGAAAAAGCAATGGATAAACCAGCTGAAAGGCGCTGTCGTACAATAGTTGTCGGAGTTGGACGCGCAGGAAGCAACGTTGTAAGCCAACTAATGAATATAGGCATCACAGGCGCTGACTGCATCGCGGTTGACACAGACACACAAAGCCTCAACATGGTACGCGCCACTCACAAAGTGATAATTGGCGGAGAGATCACTCAAGGCTTGGGAACAGGTGGAAATCCCGCTGTTGGCAGAACTGCAATCCAAGAATCCAAAAAGCGTCTGGGAAATCTTCTCAAAGACAGAGACATAGCGTTTATTGTGGCCGGACTAGGCGGCGGAACTGGAACTGGCGCAGCTCCTATAGTGGCTGAAATTGCTCGCCGTAAGGGATCAATCGTTATAGGAGTTGTCACAACGCCGCTTAAAACTGAGAAGAGACGAATTCAATGCGCCGCTCACGGATTGACCGAGATGCGGAAGAAATGCGATACTGTTATTGTAATCGACAACAATAAGCTTGTAGAATCGGCACCTCGGGTTCGATTAAGCGAGGCGCTCAGAGTTGTCAACCAAGTCTCAGCAAACACAATCAAAGAAATTATAGAGAGCACCATGATGCCGAGTCTGATTAACCTAAACCTCGCCGACTTTAAGACTCTCGTAGCAAGAGGCGGAGTTGCAGCAGTTGGGTTCGGAGAGTCAGACGCTCCAAACCGAGCGGAAGAGGCTGTTCGGAACGCCATAAGAAGCCAACTACATGACGTTGACTTTGCGGGAGCCAAGGGAGCCTTAATTCAAGTTTCTGGCGACGACCATTTAACCATTGAAGAAGTTGATAAAGTTGGCGAAATCGTCAAGGGGATGATGCAGAATAACGCGACTGTAGTTTGGGGAGCAAGAGTGAATCCAAACTTGGCTGGCATGCTAAGAGTAACGCTCCTACTGGCAGGCATAAACTCACCACGTAGATTAGGTGAAATTGGAACCGTGACAAGAGAACTCTTTGACATAGACCCGTGTACAGAACGTGGAGAAATTTCAAAGATCGATTTGAACCTAGATCAAATCGAAGACTTCGAGTAGGCGCTCTTATTCGTATTTTCTTTTTAGTTTGAACGCCCTTCCTCGGGGTCTAACTTTCCACGGTATTGGCTTTCCAAAAGGAGCGGTTGCTCCCTTCTTAATGGCGTGAATGACATCATCAACTTGTGGGTCAGCCTCAATAAGGGTGTAGGCACCTCCGATTTCGGGAGCATAATGAGAGTCACTTCCCGCAACTTGTGGCAATCCAAGTTGGGTGGCTAATTTTCGCCCCATATAGACGGAAAAGTGAAAGGGAAAGGCAACAGAGTTGATTACCTCTATGGCGTCAAAACGCGAATTTAAGAGTGTTCGCGGTTCCATTCCTTTCAGAAGCGCTATCGGGTGAGCGGCTATTGCTATTCCTCCACTTTCTTGGATTTGTTGGGTTGTTTCTGACGGGTTTGAGTTCGGGAAGACTGGCGTAGTTATGCCGAGAGCGAGAACATGCCCTCTTTTGGTGGTTACCTCAACACCTGGAATAATTAAGAGCTCATGTCTTTTGGCAAGTATTGCTGCCCCCTTTAGGATGTCGTGGTCAGTTATTGCAACTCCGTCCAGGCCTCGCTTCTTACTGTAGGCAACTACTTCTTTAAGAGTGGTTACGCAATCAGCGGAGTAGCATGTGTGAACGTGAAGGTCGACTTTGAGGGGCAAATTCTTTCACTTAATCTTGCTTCCAACCTTGACAGAGCGCTCGGGCTGAAGAAGCGAAACAGTTTTTTCATCTTGTGCGGCTAGAATCATGACTTCAGAGTCCAAGCCAAAGATGCGCCTCGGTTGGAGGTTAGTAATTACAGCCACGAGTTTTCCCTCTAACTGTTCTGGCGCATAATACTGAGCGATTCCAGCCACTGCTTGCTTCACTTGACCGCCGCCAACATCGATACTGAGCTTAATGAGGTTTTTAGACTGAGGAACCAGTTCTGCCTTCACGATTTTGCCGATTCGCAAGTCCAGTTTAGAGAAGTCTTGAAAAGAAACGGTTTCTGGATCTGATCTAGCTTTTTCTAACATGTTCTGCAACTCCTCCTTGGTGGCTTCTATTTTCTGGAATAAAGGCTTTGCCTTGTTTATTTTATGCCCAGGCGGAAGCGGGTTTAATGCCTCGCTCCACGTTTGTTCATGGACACTGCCTGGCATGTTGAGCGTTTCCCAGAGTTTTTCGGCTGTGAAGGGGATGAAGGGCTCGATGGTTATGGCGAGACTCTTGACGATTTGAACCGCCACGTATAAGGCGTTAGCCGAAGCTTGGCTGTTGGTTTTTATCGTGTTCCATGGCTCTCTTTTGTTTAGGTACTTGTTCCCAAGGTGGCTGAGACTCATAGCGGCTTGCAACGCAGCCTGAAGCTTGAAGTCTTCGAGGGCTTGGGCAATTTTCTCCACACTTTTTCTAGCCGACCGAAGAGTACGTTTGTCATATTCATCTAGTTTGCTTGGTTTTGGCACGGCGCTGTCGAAGTGGCTGTTGATAAAGGTTAGAGTTCGATGGACAAAGTTGCCCAAAGTGTCGTTGAGGTCGGAGTTCACCTTCTCAATGAAGACGTCCCATGCAAAGCTTGTGTCCTTTGTCTCAGGACGAATGGACAGGAGGGTGTATCTCCAGTAGTCGGCTGGGAAGAGTTCTAGCGCCTCGTCAATCCATACGCCGATTCTTCGACTCTTGGAGAATTTTTGCCCTTCAAACTGTAAGAATTCTGTGGTGTCCACGTTCCAGGGCAGGTTGTAGCCTTCCTCAGTGGCGAGGAGTAGGGCTGGAAGGATTATTGTGTGGAAAGGGATGTTGTCTTTTCCTATGGAGTATAAGGTTTTTGCGTCTCTGTTGAACCAGTATTCCTTCCATTTTTCTTCTTCTCCACTTTTTTTGAAGTATTCAATGGTGGCGGATATGTAGCCTAAAACCGCTTCCACCCAAACGTATATGGTTTTTTCCCCTGCACCTGGGAAAGGCGCAGGTATTCCCCATTTGTTGTCTCTTGTTATGGCTCTTGGCTTCAGTCCTTCTTTTAGGAGGTTTAGGCTGAAGTTTCGGGCGTTGTCAGGTAACTCCTTATTGTTCTTGATGTATTCGTAGAGCTGTTGTGAAAATTTTGACATGTCAAAGTACCAGTGAGTAGTCTTTCGGATGATTGGTGTAGACTGGCAGATGACGCAGTACGGTCGAATGAGCTTCTTGGGTTCTAGTAGGCGTCCGCATGCCTCACACTGGTCCCCACGAGCTCCAGCATAGTCGCAGTATGGGCATTTTCCTTCCACAAACCTGTCAGGCAGGAAGCGGTTGCATTTTGGACAGTACGGAAGTTCAGTTTCCTCTGTGAATATGTATCCATTTTTGTAGATTTTAAGGAAAAAATTTTGCACAAACTCTTTGTGAACGGGATTCTCTGTTCGGGTGTAGTTGTCGTAGGATATGCCCCAACGCTCGAATAAGCCCACAACTTTTTCGTGTAACTCGTCAGTGAGTTGTTTGGGCGAAATTCCTTGTCGGACGGCCTCAACTTCGATGGGTGTTCCATGCTCGTCGGACCCGCTTACGAACAGAACTTCGTCTCCTTTCAGCCGATGGTATCGAGCGATAACGTCTGCTGAGAGGATTGAGCCCACTATGTTGCCTAAATGAGGAACGTAGTTGATGTATGGCCACGCTGAGGTGACCAAAACTTTGGCGAGCGCGATAACCTCCGGGCTTTCGTTTTAACTAGTAATGTTGTCTATGGCTCAGATACTTAAGCACAACGGAGTTTAACAATTTTTCCATAGGTGAGAACCTTTGATGTCTCGCTTTCCAAATTGCCCAATATAGTATCTCATGAAACAGTTTGTTCTAAAAATTGGACTTATAAACTAGTAATTCAAGAAAGATTTTGGAGAAGCGTGTCAGTCCATTGCGGGCAGAAGAGAATCTGGATTATGAGCTTCGTGGCAAGGCATGGAAAGTTTATTGGGTTCTTTTGAAAAACGGTCGTCCAATGAGTGCCAGGGAGATTCAGAGAGCGTTACACTTTAGCAGTCCAAGCGTAGCACAGCATCATCTTGAACGTTTGTGTGATCTAGGTTTAGTTCAGAAGCAAAGGGCTGGCGGTCACTATTTTCTGGTTAGTGAAATCAAGATTGGGGTGCTCCAACATTTCGTCAGGTTGGGAAGACTTCTATTTCCACGATACTTCTTTTATGCAGTTTTTTCCACAACCTTCTACATTTTCTATCTTACAGTGCTGATGCACGGGTTTACCCGAGAAAACCTATTTATCACATTTTTCGGGGCACTCGTCTGCATGATATTTTGGTATGAAGCTATTCGAGTTTGGTCACGGAGACCATTCTAGTTTCTGGACAGAATGTACTAAGAATTAGGATTAAATAAGGATATGTTTTCTACTATGAAACGGTGTTATAGATGCAAAGAGAAATCAAAAAGAAAACGCAGCTTTATGCATTAGTAGCAGTTCTTTCAGCCATAGTATTAGGTGTGATCTGCTATAACTTTGGAATAGAAGTAGTCAAATTCCAACCTTCCATCAAGGAAACACCGTTCAAAACGTTCGCATCAGATGAGGAGCTGAAGAGTTTTCTGTTAGCAAATTTGCCGATTCCGTATCAAACTGGTTCTTGGGAGAACTTTGCTATGCCAGAACCTTGGGTAGAGAATTTTACTAGGGTAGAGAACTTTGCTCGAACAAGCCCAAGCACATTCTCACCATCGCCCTCAACTCAAGTTGGAGCTGTCGTATACGAACCTGTCAACAAGTATTCAACCACAAACATTCAAGTTGAAGGTGTGGACGAAGCGGATATTGTAAAAACCGAGGGAGAATATATGTACGTTGTCTCAGGCAATCGCGTCATCATTTTGAAGGCATATCCCCCAGAAGAGGCTGAAATCCTTTCTCAAATAAACTTCAACGGAACTCTAAAAGAAATATTCATAAACGGGAACAAACTAGTCGCCCTAGGTGGGCCTGTCTCCGATTTTTACATAATGCCCGCGAGTATAGATATAACCATTGTCCCCGTCTACCCCTCTACTCTCGAATTTACTCCCAACGGTACTATCACGGTAGTCTCTCCTATACCTGTCTCCATCGATGTGCATCCTCTCAAGGTCTACTTGGATGGTGAAACTTTTGTGAACGTTTACGATGTTTCTAACAAAACGAATCCCATCCTAACGAGAAACTTCACGATTACTGGTAGCTATTTCGATTCAAGGAGGATAGATGAATACGTTTACGTTGTGATAAATCAACCAGCACAGTTGGATAACGATACGGTGATTCTTCCAAAAATCTACTCTGAGGATGGAATTCAAGAGGTCAGTGCATCTCAAATTTACTATTCTAATGTTTCCGATTACGCCTATACGTTCACAACGATAGTCGCTATTAACATGCAGAATGATGAGCAACCGGAGACACGCAAGACCTTGTTGTTAGGAGAAGCAAGCTGTATGTACGTTTCTTTGAACAACATCTACATAACATTCCCTAAAAATGAAAAGACGCTAGTAAGTAGGGGTCATATAGGGAATGGCGAAATAGAATTTCCAGCATACGGCGAAGTCTTAGGCAGTGTGCTAAACCAGTTCTCCATGGATGAGTATGGAAACTATTTCAGAATAGCCACTACAACTTGGATAAACGCGACATCTCAGAATAATATATATGCTTTAGACATGAACCTAAGCACAGTTGGAAAGCTGGAAAACCTTGCCTCAGGAGAAACTATCTATTCAACTAGATTCATGGGCGACAGATGCTATCTTGTAACCTTCAGACAAGTCGATCCCTTCTTCGTAATAGATTTAAAAGACCCTAGCAACCCTGCGGTTCTGGGCTGGTTGAAAATACCTGGCTTCTCACGCTACCTGCATCCGTACGACCAAGACCATGTCATAGGCATAGGCCAAGAAACAGGAAAAGTGAAGATCTCACTCTTCGATGTTAGTAACGCAAGTGACCCCCAAGAAATAGATAAAGAAATAGTAGGAGTGGATGGCGAATGGTCGGACTCCTTTGTTTTAGAGGATCATAAGGCACTCTTGTTTGATAAGTCAAAGAACCTTCTTGTGATACCCATTTCGATATCAGGAACGGGTTCCGTCTGGCAGGGTGCTTACGTATTTAACATATCATTGCCTGAAGGACTCGTGCTTAAGGGTAACGTTACCCATCTGGAGAACGGCATAGAGCCGTGGGAAACTGGCTACTGGGTTAAAAGGTCCCTTTACATAGACGATGTACTATACACGATTTCGGGTAAGAAAATAAAAATGACCAACCTAGAAAACTTAGAACTTATGAAAGAGATTGCACTTTCATAGAGTGCCTCCGAAAACTCCCCTTTTCTTTTTGAATCTTGTTTATGTTGTTAGAGCTGGACGCGAACTTTCATTGCGTGTTGTTTGCCTAACTTATCTGAAATCCCTTACATATGAAATCCCTTACATATATTGTATGCCTAAATATGCAAAGGTTTATATCCGCCGTAGCGCATAGTAGATATGTCTATAATTGGACATATTGTATACGTGTACAACACTTAAACCCAAAATGAGGAATGAAGCCATGAAAAAGTTTCTCCTCACCATTTTGATGTCAATACTGGTTTTCCAGCTTCTTCTTCAAACTTTCACCATCATCTCCAACAGTCCATCAATAAGCAAAGCCAGTGACACCCAACAAGAAACGACGTTGTCAGGCGATGAAAGACTATCATATTTTAGTTCTGATGATGACATAACTGAGTTTGTGATAGGCCTCAACGATGAGGCAGACGAATACTCGAGGCTCGAAACGCTAATTTCTAAAAGCAAAGTCAACATCATCAATCAGGTGGCTATTGGAGGCAAAACTCAAGCCATTGTCGTAAACGTGCCTCTCGAAGACAAGCCCTCGTTTATCCGAGAGTTGAAAACCACATGTTCAGCACGATACATAGAGCCACGCAGAAAGTTTCACGTAGACTTTACTCCCAACGACCCATATTGGCCACAGCAGTGGGGCCCGGTCAAGATAGAGGCAGACCACGCCTGGGACGTGACAATGGGAAACTCGTCCATCCTCGTCGCTGTAATTGACACAGGCGTAGACTGGAACCACCCCGACCTCGCCGCAAACTATGTTGCGTTAGGCTATGACTGGGTTAACGGCGATTCAGACCCCATGGACGATAATGGCCACGGAACCCACTGCGCAGGCATCATAGCGGCAGTAACAAATAACGGCGTTGGAACAGCGGGACTAGCCCAAGTTCGCGTCATGGCTGAGAAGGGTTTAGACTCGTCTGGAAGCGGATACGATGATGATTTGGCAAACGCTATAGTTCACGCTGTTGACCAAGGAGCAAAGATTCTCAGCAACAGTTGGGGCGGCTATGACGACAGTGCAGTAATCCATGACGCTGTTACATACGCTTCCAACCATGGTGTGTTAGTGGTTGCCGCTGCTGGAAACGGAGCCACAAGCATGCCTCATTATCCTGCCGCCTATGAAGAAGTTGTCGGCGTTACCGCAACCGATTCCTCAGACGCTCCAGCATCGTTCACTAATTTTGGGAACTGGGTTGACGTTGCGGCGCCAGGCGTTAACATCTACTCGACCATGTGGGACGACACGTATCAATCTTTAAGTGGCACATCTATGGCGTGTCCACATGTCGCAGGTGTCGCCGCTCTAGTCTGGAGCAGATTTCCAACGATGACAGCGAATCAGGTTCGCAACCAGATATCTTATACTGCAGATGACTTAGGCACCTCAGGGTTTGACATCTACTACGGACATGGGAGAGTCAACGCCAAGAAGGCTGTTGAGGGAGTTGATCACGACCTTCTCATCTCAAGTTGGGAAACTCCCTCATTTGTCGAGCCTGGAAGTCAGGCGGCAATCAACATTACAGTTCACAACTTTGGAACACAGAACGAGAGCAGTGTTACAGTGCGTCTGCTTGCAAACGGCACAATTGTCTACTCAGCATCCATAAGTTTTCTGGAAAGCCAAACATCCACAACAGTTTATTGTCATTGGACGCCTACGGTTGAGGGACAATACAATGTCACAGCTTACGTGGTGCCCGTGCCAGGAGAAACCGCGACAGGGAATAACGTACTCTCGAAAACCATTCCCGTCTGTTCTCCAACAATGGTTCTATGGGATGACACGCATGATGGTGACGGCGACTCATTGACTGAGAACTATCTTTCGTTGTATCAGTTTCTCAGCCTGAAAGGATTTGCCTTTGATGAATTAACAACTGGAACCATCAGTTCTCAAGTGCTCTCTTCATATCGCATCCTTGTGGTGATAGACCCAGAATACGACTTCTCAAACTCAGAGATTACGGATATCCACAACTGGGTGGCGTATGGCGGCAAACTGTTAGTCATCGTTGACTCAGGATACCCTGATAGTATAGACACGTTAATGGCACCGTATGGCGTCCAAATGACGGGATGGTACTCTGGAACGGGAACCACCACCAACATTGTTGACCATACTATCACAGAAAACGTGGACTCTATATACTATAACCGAGCATGGGAGCTCGATGTCACTTCGCCTTCTCAAGCCTTAGCTTGGACGGCGGAGTATTTGACGCTCCTCTCAGCAACAACAAACGTGGTGGTCATCGGCGACAGCAACCTCATGGACAACAGCTACCTCGAAAACACAGACAACAAGCAACTCATGCTTAACATATTCAACTTTATGAAAAACAGCGCCTCAAGTGTTTCAATAACTGGAAACAAGATCCTTAACGGATCAACCAACACAGTCTACTTCATTTACGCTGACCCTGCATATATGACCCGTCCAGAAGCAACCTATGATGTCGCAGCAGGCGAAATAGTAAGAACTCTCTGCGCAAATACTCAACGACAAGGATTTAACACGACTCGAAACTGGCTGCTCCCGTCAGGCGCAGTTAACTCTTCAACTATTAGCGGGGCAACAGTTGCAATGTTTGGAGGACCATGTCCTCATATTAGTGTTAGGTATTACGAAAATGCGGGGTTAACACCTGTTGTATTCGAATCGAACAGCACCCACTTCATGTTTACTAACCAAGCAGGCGTAGTCATTGCAACTTTATCTAGGGAGGCTGTCAACTCAGGTCATGAAGACCTAATTCTAGTTGAATCGTTTGTGGATGGTAGCAACACCATATTCATAGCGTACGGATTCGACTGGAAAGGAACATGGGCAGGCGGAATACATTTTAGGGATGTCCTATCTAAGGCGCTGGGCAATTATCCAAACGCCTACTACATATTCCACTGGGTCGACGATGTGGGACAAGACGGAATCCCACAAAGCACAGAAATACACACAGAATCGACAGGATAAGCTTACAGCGAGAAAGCCATCATCGAAGTTTTCCTTGTAGAAGAAGTTATTTAAGGCTCGGCTTTTAAACGAATACCGAAAACTGGACAGGAGGCAGGTCTAAACTGTTTTCCAGTAACAAGGATGTGAAACTGGATGTTCCGCTTGTCCATTCTCAAGCTCAGTTTTGCCACATAGATAGTCTTGCCATGATTTTGAAGAGGCTCGGTGACTCCTACGAGGCTTGGTACATGGG
>Ga0209725_1001038_pt1 | contig 16240 bp, 11 predicted proteins | sample I18A1metaG_FD_184145 | JGI IMG/M metagenome (GOLD analysis project Ga0209725, IMG submission 184145) | Lake sediment bacterial and archeal communities from Gulf of Boni, Indonesia to study Microbial Dark Matter (Phase II) - ​I18A1 metaG... | ecosystem: Environmental > Aquatic > Freshwater > Lake... | reverse complement strand
CCTCATGGGGGGGATGGAGTACCACCCCAATCTCGACGCCGCACGGTTTTTCCTCGCCGATATCCTGCCCCGCATCAGGGAGGTGCTGCCGGCAGTGCCGGTTCAGGTGGTGGGGCGCAACCTCTCCCCGCTGCAGGAGTGGTTCGGCACCGGCCAGGTCTTTTTTCACGAAAGCGTGCCCGATGTCCGCCCCTGGCTGGAGCGTTGCGACCTCCTGGCCGTGCCGCTCAGGCTGGGCGCCGGAACCCGCATCAAGATCCTGGAGGCGATGGCCGCGGGAATCCCCGTGGTGACAACTGCCAAGGGGTGCGAGGGGATCGACGTGGTTGCCGACGAGCACCTGGTGGTCGCCGATCAGCCGGAGCGGTTCGCCGGGGCTGTCTGCCGCCTGCTTGCGGACAGGGATGCCGCGTTGCGCCTGACGGGAAACGCCCGGCGCCTGGTGGAGTCGCGGTATTGCTGGCGTGAACTGGTGGAACGGATGGTCGGGGATATTACATGTCAGGTCGGGGGGTGAGGATCCGTATGGCAGAGCAGTTTGACGCCCTTGTTGAAGAGATAGGCCGGTTGCCGGAGGAGTGGCATACCGCGGGATCGCTGGGCCGGAAGGTGCTGCAGCGGATCGTCCACCATGCGGGCACCGGCATGCTTTCCCGTACCGCCGAGACGGGCTCCGGCAAGTCGACGCTCCTTTTCTCCCGGATGAGCAGGCATCATACGGTGTTTGCCCTCGATTACGGCGGGAGCATTTCGGCGGTCCGGAACTCCCCCCTGTTTGATTCCTCTGCGGTCGAGTTTGTCGAGGGGGCGACCCAGAAGACCCTCCCCGGCTACCGCTTTGACGGGAAGCTCGACCTGGTGCTGATCGACGGGCCCCACGGCTACCCTTTCCCCGAACTGGAATACTGGCACTTCTATCCCCACATCGCCGCAGGGGGGCTGCTTGTCATCGATGATATCCATATCCCGACGATACACAACCTTTTCGCCTTTGTCAGGGACGATGCGATGTTCGAACTCCTGGAGGTCGCGGGGACAACGGCGATTTTCCGGCGGACGGCCGCCCCCCTCTTCGACCCGTATGGTGACGGGTGGTGGGAGCAGGGGTACAACAAGAAGCGGTTCCCCGCCACCCTGCGGCAAAAGCTGGTGAACCTGATACCCATGGCCATGCAGCGCCGCCTGGCGCGACTGCTGGGCCGGGCCTGAACGGGAACTATCGGTGAGAGTGCTACTGGTCAGTCTTTTCCTGCCCCACCCCCAGGCGCCCCATGCCGGCGGCCGCTACGTCTACGAGGTGCTGCGCCACCTTGCCGCCAGCCACGAGGTGGACCTGGCGACCCGCCACGAGGTGGGGGAGGCCCATCTGCTGCAGGATATCTCCCCCCTCTGCCGGAAGATCCACCCCTTCCCCTATGCCACGACCGCACGGCGGGGAGTCCTGGACCAGTTGTCTCTGGTGGGGAGCTACCTGAGATTCAGCCGGGCTGCCGACCGGCTGATCGCATTCGGCGGCTACGACCTGGTGCAGGTGGAGTGGGTGGAGACCGCCATTCTCATCGGCCGGCACCGGACCCCCATGGTGCTGGATGCCCACGATGTCCTGACCAAGCCGTTCCGCCGCCGTGCCGAGGGGAAGCCGGGACTGGCCGGGGTGACCGCCCGGCTCGCAGCCTCCCTCGTGAAGGGGGTTGAGCTGGCGATCATGTCCCGCTTCGATCGCATCGTCACCCTCTCCGAGTTCGACCTGGCGTTTCTCCGCAGCATCTGGCCGGCTGCGCCGGTGGAGACCGTGCCGATACCCGCAGGCATGGACCTGACCCCGGCCGCGTATGAGCGGAAACCCGGGACGATGCTCTTCCTCGCCTCCTACAAGTACCGGCCGGTGAATGTCCAGGCGGCCCTCTGGTTCTACCACCGGGTGTTCCCCCTGGTGCGTAGCCGGGTTCCGGAGGCCCGCTTCATCATCGCCGGTTACGGCCCGCCACCGGAGCTGACCGCGCTGGCGGCGGATCCCGGGGTGGAGGTGACGGGGTTCGTGGATGACCTGGACCGCTGCCACAAGGAGGCTGCCGTGTTCGTCGCCCCGATCCTGACCGGCGGCGGGATCATCGTCAAGCTGCTGGATGCCCTTGCCGCGGGAACGCCGACCGTGGCCACGACCTTTGGGAACGAGGGGGTCGGTGCGTTACCCGGTCGCGATCTCCTGGTGGCCGACACTCCGCAGGAGTTCGCCGCCGCTGTCGTGAAACTGCTGCTCGACAGGGAGTATGCGGAACGGCTGGGGAAAAACGGTCGGGAGTTTGTGTATGGCAGGTATGGCCGGGAGGCCATCATGGCAAGGTTCGACGCCCTTCATGCCGAGTTGGCAGGTGAGGGGAAATGTGTTGCAAGGTAGCTGCAGCTTTGTGGTGCGACATCCGATTTCCTGTTTCACATTGACGGGTTGCAATTCGAGATGATATTTTCACCCCCCTAAAGGCTAATTCAGCTTTAGATGTAACTGAGGTTGAGAAATGCAAATCACGTCTCCGGTATTTCTGTTTCTTTTTCTCCCCCTGACACTGCTGCTCTTTCATTGTGCTCCTGTAAAGCTTCGTTCATGGGCTCTACTGGCATTCAGTGCAGGTTTTTATATTTGGGGTGAATTGGGCTATGGCGCAGTGATCTGCGCCTCAATTTTCTTGAATTACCTTGCAGCATTATTTCTGGAACGATTCAGCGGACGCACGCGGCAGATGATTTTCTGGGGGGCAGTTGCAATCAATCTCCTTCTACTGTCCTGGTTTAAGTACAGTTCATTCATGCTGACCACATTGACATCCACGATGGGCCTGGAAATACCGTTTTTTAACGGCGGCATGCTCCCCGGACACCTTCCCCTGGGTATCTCATTTTTTACCTTTCTGGCAATTTCGTATCTTACTGACGTACACAACGAAATCTGTCCGGCATCACGCAATCTCAAGGAAACAGCTCTCTACTTTCTCTTTTTCCCCAGGGTGACTTCCGGTCCGCTCATCCGCTTTCAAAGCTTTTGTGATTCCCTGGTTCCAGCCGCATTTTTTTCCGAAGAGTTTGCCGCAGGGGTCAGACGCTTTATCATCGGCCTGGCGCGCAAGGTGCTGCTTGCCACCCCTTTGATGAAGGCGGCAAACTGCATTTTCGATGCTCCTGCCGGGACAGTGGATATGCCGACTGCCTGGCTGGGAGCCATACTGTATTCCCTGATGATTTACCATGATTTTGCCGGTTATAGTGATATGGCCATCGGTCTTAGCCGTATGTTAGGTTATCAGCTTCCGGAAAATTTCGAGTATCCGTACACTGCTCTTTCCTTTACCGATTTCTGGCGCCGCTGGCACATTACCCTCTCCGGGTGGCTGCGGGATTATCTCTTTATTCCTCTCAGCCGTGCTCTGGTAACTGAACGTTTCCGTGAACGCCTGGCCTGCGGTGAAGCCACTATGCTCAGCAGAAACTGCCTTTCCATCTGTTGCGTTTTCACCATCTGCGGACTATGGCACGGCGCGGGGTGGAATTTCATCGTCTGGGGGCTTGCCCACGGCTTATTCCTCTCCTTTGAACAGACTGCAGCGGGGAAACGTCTGGCCATGGCACCTGTTGTGGTGAGGCGTTTCTACCTGCTTGCCTCTATTACTCTGACCTGGACACTGTTCCGTCTAGAGTCGCTCCGAACTGCCGGCAGTTACATTAAAACCATGGTGCTGCCAACGTTTTCTCCGGCAGCTCCCAATGTTTGGACCGGGGAATTGGTGGTCGTTGTTGCGTCGGCCTTGCTGTTTTCCTTTCCGTTTAGCCGCGATCTCGCCAATCTTATGCCTGTCAAAGCTCGCGATATACTCCATGCCCCGATCTATCTGCTGTTACTCGTCATAACGATTTCAGCTGTTGCCAGCGGTTCATTCAATCCGTTCATTTATGCGAGGTTCTGATTCCATGGGTTTCCGCTCCCGCACCGGCAGCATACTGCTGCCCACACTATTTGTCATGCTGCTCCTGAGCGTGTCGCTGGCAACGCTGGTCAATCTCAAAGCTGGTCGATCGGCCACAGAAAAGCGTTCTCTGAGCCTTTTCCCCCAACTGACTTTGGATCGCGAGGGTCTTGTCACATTCCCCGGCAGGTTTGAGCAGTTTTTCAATGACCGTTTCGGTTTTCGGGAGCAGCTGGTATACCTGAACAGTCGGCTTCGGGTCACTCTGCTCAGAACCTCTCCCATCGACAAGGTTGTGGTGGGGCAGAACGGCTGGCTATTTTATGCCGATGAACGGGCGCTGTCGCCCGATCCGCTGATACCGGGGCTGCTGGAGCTTTGGCGAGTCGCTCTTGAGGCAAAACAAGCCTGGTTGGCGGCGCAGGGTATAGAGTACGTATATATGGTTGTGCCGGACAAGCATACCCTATACCCGGAGTTTCTCCCCCTCGGTCGCAGGCCGAACGGAAATCCGACTAATCTTGATCTCTTGCTCGATTATCTCAAACGCACGTCAACAGTTCGGGTGCTGGATGTCCGGACCCAGCTTTTTGCAGCTAAAGCATCTGCACCTGTTTACTATCAGACCGACACTCACTGGAATCGATTCGGGGCGGCTGTTGCCAATCATGTCCTGCTCAGCAGGCTTTCCGGGAAACTACCCGCTATCGGATTCGATAAATTCATCCCTCGCCCTGTGAAGATATCCCCCATAAAGGGGAGGGACATGGCAGCGATGCTGTTACTGCAAAATCTGATGACCGATAAAGAGGTCGATCCAGGGATAGCTGCCGACACTGCAAGGTTCATCGTTAACGAGGAGCAAACCCCGGACGGACTGCTGCTCTCTGTCAGCACAAATCAAAATGGGAAGCTGCCGACGGCCGTTGTTTTTCATGATTCATATTTCGATAATATGAAGCCGTATTTTGCGGAATGCTTTGCCCGTTCGGTTATGGTCGGGGGGAACAGAATCCACAAGTTTGAACCGGATATTATAGGCCGAGAACATCCGCAGGTAGTGGTGGAGGAGATAGTTGAGCGTTACCTTACTGGTTCGCCCTATGTGCCGAAGCAGATACTTGATTGGCATACCCGAAACTCTGGGAAATGACGAATAAGAGCAGTGACGTTCCACGGTCGTATCAGTAAGAGAAAGGATACAGAAAGCGCAATAGGATGGTTTCCCCCCGCGTCTCCATAATCGTTGTCAACTGGAACGGCATCAGACACCTGCCTGCCTGTCTGGACTCGTTGCAAAAACAGACGTTCACCGATTTCGAAACCATTCTGGTCGATAACGGTTCCGTGGACGGTTCCAGGGAGTTGCTCCACAACAGTTACCCCTCGGTCAGGCTGATTGAGCTGCCCGAAAACACCGGGTTTTCTCACGGCAACAACGAAGGTTTGCAGGTCGCTGCCGGGGAGTACGTCGTCGTTCTCAACAACGATACCGAGGCCGAGCCAGACTGGCTGGCGGAGCTGGTAGCGGTCGCCGATGCTCATCCGGAGGCCGGGCAGGTCGGATGCCGGATCTGCTCCATGGGTGATCATGATGTGATCGATTCGTTGGGGCATGGTGTCTGCGCCGACGGGATGACGCGGGGGCGCTTCAGACTCAAAAAATGGTCCGCGCTTGCGGAGCGGTTTGCTCCTGTGAGCGAGATGCTCTTCGGTACCGCCTGCGTCTCGCTTTACCGGCGGAGCGCCATCGACCAGGTCGGTTTTTTCGATGACGACATGTTCGCCTTTGCCGAGGATTCCGATCTGGGACTGCGGCTTCGCTGGGGGGGGTGGAAAGCGCTTCTGGCGACGAAAGCGGTAGTTTACCACGCCTATTCCGGCACAGGCGGCGTCTTCTCCCCCTTCAAGCTCTATCTGGTGGAGCGCAACCACTACTGGGTCGCTGTAAAGAACTTCCCCCTGACAATGCTCTGCATGTTGCCGTATTACACGGTTGTCCGCTACCTGGTGCAGATCCGGGTCGTACTTGCCGGCGAGGGGAGCGGCGGGGACTTCGCGGCAAGCGGATCGAAATGGCAGATCGTCAGGGCTCTGTTGAAGGGGACTTTCGACGCCTTATGGGGACTCCCCGGGATGCTGACGAAACGAAGGAAAATAATGAAAAGCGCCCGCATCTCCTCTGCGGAAATGCGGGCGCTGCTGAAACAATACAGGATGACGTTTTACGAACTTCTCGATATCGAAGTCGATTGAAGGGCCTCGCTACTTACGGGTTTTTTTAGTTTTTCCCAGCGCTTCCTGCATGGCAACTCCCATTTTGGTTGGGCTCATGGCGACTGTCACGCCGCAGTCGGTCAATGTCCTGATCTTGTCCTCGGCCCGCCCCTTGCCGCCGGTGATGATGGCGCCGGCATGTCCCATCCTTCTGCCGGTGGGGGCGGTCACCCCGGCGATGAACGCGGCGACCGGTTTCTCCATGTTATCCCTGATCCAGAAGGCCGCATCCTCTTCGGCACCGCCGCCGATCTCGCCGATCATGAAGACCGCCTCGGTGTCGGGATCCCTGTTGAACAGTTCCAGGCAGTCGATGAACTTCATGCCGATGATCGGGTCCCCCCCGATGCCGACGCAGGTCGACTGCCCGAGACCGATGTCGGAGAGTTGCTTGACCGCTTCGTAGGTGAGGGTGCCGCTGCGGGAGACCACGCCGATCTTCCCGGGCTTGTGGATGTAGCCGGGCATGATGCCGACCTTGCACTCGCCGGGAGTGATGACGCCGGGGCAGTTGGGCCCGACCAGCTTCATCGGTTTCCCTTCCAGGATCCTCCGGGCCAGGACCATGTCGCGGACCGGTATCCCCTCGGTGATGCAGACCGCCAGGGCGATGCCGGCATCGGCGGCCTCGAGGATGGCATCGGCAGCTGACGGCGGCGGCACGAAGATCATGGAGACGTCGGCCCCGGTGAACTGGACCGCCTCCTCGACGGTGTTGAAGACCGGAATCCCCTCGATGTGAATCCCCCCCTTCCCGGGAGTCACGCCGGCGACGATCCGGCTGCCGTACTCCCGGCACTGCTGGGTATGGAAGAGGCCGCTCCGGCCGGTGATCCCCTGGACGACGATTCTTGAGCTGCCGTTGATCAGGATTGACATGGGCGCCTCTCCGTGACGGGGCCACCGCTCACACTTTTCAGCATCGCCACGATCCTGGCCGCGCCGTCCCCCAGGTTTTCCCCGATCTGGACGTTCAGCCCCGAATCCCGCAGCAGCTTTTTCCCTTCCTCCACCTTGCTCCCGTCCATGCGGACGACGATCGGCAGCGTGCAGTGGACCTCCGCGGCTGCCTCGATGATCCCCTGGGCGATGACGTCGCAGTGCATGATGCCGCCGAAGATGTTGACGAACACCCCCTTCACGTCGCTGTCCTGGAGAATGATCTTGAACGCCTCGGCAACCTTTTCCCTGGTGGCTCCCCCCCCCACATCGAGGAAGTTGGCCGGCTGCGCGCCGAACTCGTGCAGGACGTCCAGGGTTGCCATGGCCAGGCCGGCACCATTCACCATGCACCCCACGTTCCCCGCCAGCTTGATGTAGGAGAGATCGTATTTGCCGGCGGTGATCTCCAACTGGTCGAGCTGGGAGTAGTCGAGCATGTCCGGATACTCCCGGTGACGGAACAGGGCATTGTCGTCGAAGGTGATCTTGGCATCCATGGCCATCAGCCAGCCGGCCCTGGTGACAACCAGGGGGTTGATCTCCACGAGAAAGCAGTCCTTTTCCAGGGCGCAACGGTACAGGTTGAGGATGAAGTCGACGCAGTCCTCGCAGATGCTCCCCGTGAGACCCAGGGCAAGGGCGATCCTGCGCGCCTGATACGGCCGGAGACCGGTAAACGGGTCGATCGTGAGCATGTGGATCTTCCGGGGCGAGGTTCTTGCAACTTCCTCGATGTCGATCCCCCCTTCGGCCGAGGCGATCAGGCAATAGCGCGATGTTTCCCGGTCCAGGGTTATGGAGAGATAGAATTCACGGGAGATCTCCACCGCCTCTTCGATCAGGATGCGGCGAACACGCAAGCCATCAGGCCCGGTCTGGGGGGTGACGAGTTTCCTGGCGAAAAGCTCTTTTCCCAGTTCGTGTGCCTGTTCGGGGTTATGCACCAGTCGGACCCCCCCGGCTTTGCCTCTGCCGCCGGCATAGATCTGGGCCTTGACGACACAGCGCCCCCCCATCTCCTTGGCGGCGCGCTCTACCTGGTCAGATGTCAGGGCGACTCTCCCCCGTGGAACCGGGATGCCGTAACTGGAGAGGATTTCCTTGGCCTGGTATTCATGGATGTTCATGTCAGTTCCTCGTGGATACGTGTTGGATTTTACTTTTACCGCGAATTGCTCTGTTGACAAGTGGTTGGGCAAGATTATGCTTTGATTGATAATGTGTGAGCAAAAAAACGGTGAGGACTGTTTGGGCACAGAGTGTGCACATACTACTTGCGAAGCATAGGGCCGACACGAAGGCTCTGACGGGTAAAGTCAGGTAAGTTAAGGCAACTGGTCTGCCTGAACAGGGTTTGAAACAAATGCGAGTCTGGCGGTAGTGGTCATATAGCGGCCCGTGTACGGTCATTTAGCTGTCAGAACGCATGCTGATTAGTGATACTTAATTGAGAATAAAAGGTATAGGTCTAACACGTACGGAGGGAACAGGTATGAAGAGCAAATATGCACGGTGGAGCTTTTCGCATCTTCTGGCGATCATCATGATCGTCGCCGCCGGCTCTGCATTCGCAGCCGGTGAGACGTTGATGCACAACAGCGACAATCTCGGTACCACTTATGGTACATGGGGTGTCGCAGGCGGTACGTACGGGCAGTTCACCTGTTCGACCTGTCACACCAAGACGACGACCAACGTCATGCGGGTTGTCGAGTCGATCCCCAATACGATCGGCCCCAACGCAAACAAGTCCGTCATGTTTAACAATATGACCGCCTTCGGCGATGACTCTGTCGTCCGTACCACCTCCTTCCGTATCTGCGAAGTCTGCCACACCCAGACCAAGTACCACCGGTATGACAATACGGCCCAGCCTGGCGGGCAGGGTCACCCGAACGGCGACTGTACCCAGTGCCACCCCCACGCGGATGGCTTCAAGGCAACCGGCTGTACCTCCTGCCACGGTCACAATGCGACCAGTGACAGCCCGATCGCAACGGGTAACCATACCGCCCACATCAACAATGCCGGCACGATCGGCGTGAATTACAGCTGCGCCGACTGTCACGCTCCGACAGTGAGCAGCGACACGACTTTCAGTAATGCGGCCAACCACAACAACGGCACCAAAAACTACGGCGGCACCCGCGCCGGCACCTTCAATGCCGGTACCTGTACCGCTACCTGCCACACCGACGGCAAGGGTGGTCCTGCGGCAACCGCGGTCAACTGGACTACGGGCCCGGCCCTCACCTGTAAAGGGTGCCACGGTGGCGCCAGCAGTACCGTTGGTGAGCCGGTTTATGCCAGCGGCGCAGCCGGCAGCGCAACCGCCAACAACCACCCGAAACACGTCGCCGCCACCGGCGGTGCCGCCTCCTGCCAGAACTGCCACGGCGCCACCATGAACGGTTCCGCCCTGAATGCCTCTGGCAAGCATACCGATATGACCATCGATGTGCTCCAGGGTAACAACAAGACCTTCGGTTACACCGATGCTTCCAAGACCTGCTCCAACATCAGCTGCCACGGCAACGGCTTCTTCACCCCGGCAGACGCCCAGTGGGGTGCAGCCCTAGACTGCGCCGGCTGCCACACGAGCTCCGCTGTCTCTGCTCTCGGCAAGCACGCCAAGCACCTGAGCCCGACGATCGCCAGTGCTTTCAACTGCGGTAACTGCCATGCCGATACCGCTACCAACAGCACGACCCTCAAGGCCGGCACGATCACCCACATGAATGCCGCCAAGGAAGTGAAGTTCGACACCAACAACGGCAGTGGCAGCTTTGACGGGACCAACTGCTCCAACATCTACTGCCACAGCTACGGTACGACCCTTAGCGGTCCGTTCAAGGTCAAGACCGTTGCGTCCTGGAGCGGTGCTGCTGTCAACTGCTATAGCTGCCACGGCAGCGACAGCACCACCGGCCTGTACAACAACATGTCCACCGGCCGTCACAAGAAGCACATGGTCGGCCAGTACACCTACGGCTGCGCCACCTGCCACGCCGCTACCGTATCTAACAACACCACCATTTCCGATGTCAGCAAGCACGTGAACGTGCAGATTGATGTCAGCTTCAGCGGCGTGGCCACGACCGGCGGTGCTGCCGCAACGTACGCCCTGAACGGCCACGCCCCGGGTGCAACCGGGACAGTCGATCAGTCCTGCAACAACATCTACTGTCACAGTAATGCCCAGACCGGCGGACAGGTCGGAACCACCCACCGCTTCCGCAACCTGACCGGCGCCAAGCGGTTCAACCAGACCACCACCGTTTCCCTCGGCTGCAACGGCTGCCACTCCACCGGCTCCACAATCAGCGGTTCCTGGACACTGTCTGGTGCTCACCTTGCCCACCTGAGCCTGTCCGTCAATCCGCAGATCGGCAAGGTGCTTGCCTGTAACGACTGCCATGCCAACGGCGGCACCAACCTGAACCGGGCAAACCACGCCAACGGCATCATCAACTACTCCTCCGCCCTCGGCGGCAGCAGTGCCCGGGGTAACCTGAAGCTCTCCACCGGCCGGTGCAACACCGTCTACTGCCACTCCAACGGCCAGGGTGTCTACAACAACATGAGTACGGTTGCCTGGTTCTCCGGGGCGAAACTCGGCTGTAATGGCTGCCATGCGAATGCGGCCAATGCCTCGTCCCTCTCCGGTGCTCATAACGCCCACATCAATGGCGGTACCACCGGTGGTTCGTTCAACTGTAAAGACTGCCACGCCAGCACCCTGAATGTCACCTTCGGCAGCAGCACGACCATCAATGCTTCCGGCAACCATGTCAATACCCTGAAGAACTTCTCCGGTGCCAAGGCATACAAGACCGGTTACGTTGCCGGTGGTGCCTGCTCCACCTACTGCCACACCGACGGTCGCGGTACTGCCGTTGCCCCGCCGCTCTGGGTCTCCGGGACGAACCTTGATTGCGGTGGCTGCCACGGCAAGGATGCCGCCTCCATGACCTCCAACCGTCACGCAGAGCACCTTACCAAAGGGGCAACCTGCGCCAACTGCCACAACTCCACGACGACCAACGGTACGCAGATCACCGGATCTGTCCACATCGACGGTTCGGTAGAGCTGCAGCAGGGTGGTAGCTTCAGCTCCAAAGCAGTTGAGTTTGCCTACGCCGGTGGCGGTACCTGTAACAACATCTCCTGCCACTCCCCGTATGCGAGCCCATACAGCAATACTGCATCCTGGAATGCTGCGACCCCGGCAACCTGCGACACCTGCCACCCGAAAGCCGGTCTGTCCGGTGCGCACAGAACCCATATGGGCGCCCTCGATCTGACCAGCGCCAGCATCTACTACAACATGACCGCCAACCGTTCGCCGGCTCAGGACGAGTCGGTCGGCAGGACCTACGGTTTCGGTTGCGGTACCTGTCACCCGATGACGACCGCCAACCACCTCAACGGTACCATCGACGTCGATCTCAACAGGGTGAATGTCGCCGGAGTCGGTACGCTCCGCTTCCTCAATCACTCGACCGCCGGTTACACCATGGGGTCGACCAAGAAGTGCTCCAACATCTACTGCCACAGCAACGCATCGAGGATCGAGGCCGAGTCTAACGCTGCCTCCAACACCTCCCTCGCCTGGAACGATACGTACGCTGCCCATCCGGAACTCGACCGCTGCGCCCAGTGCCACGGCAACCAGCCGACAACCGGTGCCCATGCCGCCCACTCTGTCGGTCTGCATACGTTCAACGACGGCGTGATGCTCGATGGTAACATCTACAACGGCGTATCGGGCAAACTCCCCATCACCAACAAGCCGAACACTGCCCACGGCAATCCGAACAACTCCACGACCATCGGGTGCTACATCTGTCACAATGCAACGGTTACCAGCAAGGCAAACGACAGGAACACCAAGTGCTCTGGCTGTCACTATGCCGGTAATCCGAGAGGTGCCCAGCTGAAGGGTGTTGCCACCGTTGCCAACCTCGCGAACCATGTCAACGGCATGCGCGACGTCCAGTTCGCTCCGATCCAGATGCGCAGCAAGGCGCAGGTCAGGCCGAAGGGTGCGAACACGGCATCGAACAGCGGCTTCGACTTCTACAGCGGCGTATGGCAGCGTACCTCCTACAAGGCCTACTCCACGCTCTCCTACGACATAGCCAAAGCTGCCTTCGATACGGCCACCATGTGGCATCCGGGCACAGCGATGAACAGCAACTGTAGCAACATCGCCTGCCACAACGGCAGGACCGTGTCCTGGAACCTTGCTAACTTCAATGACCCGAACAAGTGCATGGACTGTCACAATGCACTCTAATCCGGCCTGATCTCCGGATAGATGTCTGGTTGTTACCCTCGACCCCCTGGCGAAAGCCAGGGGGTTTTTTTGTCCCCACGGGCTGCAGCACGAGCGGTAACAGGTCCAGCGAAATCGGCCGAAAGAGACGGCGAGGGAATACTCAGGACGAAGGTGGAAACTTCAAGGGGTACTGGTGGAATGCGTAGACGGTAGGGGACTATGTACGGTTATCGGAGCGATGTACTGGTGACACTGCGGGAGTTCGACCGCAAGCTGGTACCACGTTGGAAGGTGACCAGCTCGGGTACACGAGAGCTTGGAAGCAAAAAAGCCTGCCGGTACTAAGCCGGCAGGCTTTCGTTGTAACAGCTTTGCATTAGAAGAAGAGGAAAAACCCGTTGGCAAAGTAGATGATACCGACCGAGCCTACGGCGATGCCGAGCAACCAGAGTGGTTTTTTCTTGATAAGCGCGGCAATGGATGAAAGCAGTATGGCAATCTGCAGATAGATGACCGCGATGCCGAAAATCTGTGAATGCTTCTGGGCATCGTTACGGATAGTTTCATAATTCTTGGCGGTGCGCAGGATGTCACTCTTCTCGGCTTCGTACTTCCGGATCTTCTGCGCGTAGTCATCGATCTTTGCGACATACGATTCTGTGGCTGCTGCCGTGAGGCGTCCCGCGCCAGCTTTCAGTTCGAGTTCCAGCTTGTCCCGCTGCATCTCGTACAAGTACCCCTTGATACTTTTCGCCTGATAGTAGGACCACTGGTCCGATGCCTGGGTCTGGCTCATGACCGATCTGGTGGAATATCCGCCCCCCTTGAACGTGGAAAGAGTTGCACAGACGGCCAGGATGACCGTCGTGAGTGCAAGGTAGTTCAACCATGGCTCCTTCTTCTCTTCACCCATCCGCACCCTCCTTTCATTAAATAAATGCATTATACCTAAAGAAATAACTGAAGGTAAAGGACTCCTTATCCCCCACCCTTGACTTAGGTCAAATATTCTAATCAGCTAATTACAGATACTTTTGCACAAACAGTGCGTCATCGGTTGCTACCGGGTGGATATATGATAATTTTTTAAGCAGTCAGAGGGGGTCCGAATGCCCATATCAGGAGTGGTGATAACATGCCGACCCGAGGCGAGCAGGGAACTCTGCCGCCAACTCGATCAGCCGGGTGTGGTCGAGGTCACCCATACATTGGAAGACGGTTCCCTTGTCGCCGTCATAGAGTCGTCGTCCGTTGACGACGAGGTCTCGGTGGTCAAGTCGATCATGGCAACTGCTGGTGTTCTGGACGTCAGGATTGCGTATCACAATTTCGAAGATATTGCAGACAGAGCGTGAATGGTGTTTCCAAAGGAGGATCCCATGGCGTTAAGCAGACGAGACTTTCTCAAGGCCAGTGCGGCAGCGGCGGCTCTGGCGGCGGCGACCGGAGGCAGACTAGGTGTGGATGATGCTGAAGCTGCTGAGGGCGGCTTAAAGTGGGGCAAGGCCCCCTGCCGTTTCTGCGGCACCGGTTGCGGCGTGCTGGTCGGGGTCAAAGACGGGAAGATCGTCGCGACCAAGGGTGACCCTGCTGCTCCGGTCAACAAGGGGCTGAACTGCATAAAGGGGTACTTCCTGTCGAAAGTCCTCTCGGGAAAGGACCGGCTCACAAAGCCGCTTATCCGCAAGGGTAACAGGATGGTCGAAGCATCCTGGGACGAGGCAATGAGCCTGATTGCAAGCAAGTTCAAGGAGTCGATCGCCAAGCACGGACCTGATTCGGTCGCCATCTTCGGCTCGGGTCAGTGGACGGTATTCGAGGGGTATGCCGCGGCCAAGCTGTTCAAGGGGGGAATCGGCACCAATAACATCGAGCCGAATGCCCGCTTCTGCATGGCGTCCGCGGTGACCGGGTTCATGTCGACGTTCAACAGCGACGAACCGATGGGGTGCTACGACGACCTTGACCTGGGGGATACCTACTTCCTCTGGGGAGCTAACATGGCAGAGTGTCACCCCGTTCTCTTTTCCCGCCTGATCGACAACCGCCTCAAAAATCAGAAGGTGAAGATCATCGACTTCGGGACTCGTCATACCCGCACCTCCCAGATGGCGGACATGTACATCCGGTTCAATCCCCAGACCGACCTTGCACTCCTCAATGGCATAGCCCATATCATCGTGCGGGACAAGTTGTATGACGAGAGTTTCATCAGGAAGCATGTCGTGTTCAAAAAGGGGAAAACAAACATCGGTTACGGGCTAGAGGACAAGTTCAAGTTTGCCGACGATCCCAAGCCCATGTCCTTTGACGAGTACAGGGAGTTTCTCGCGCCGTATACACCCGAATACGTGTCAAGACTCTCCGGTGTTCCCGTGAACACCATCGAAGAAGTTGCCAGGCTCTACGCTGATAAAAAACGGAAGGTGAACTCACTCTGGACCATGGGGTTCAACCAGCACGTGCGCGGGACCTGGGTCAACAACCTCGTCTACAACGTCCATCTGCTCACCGGCAAGATCTGCAAGCCGGGGGAGAACCCCATGTCCCTCACCGGCCAGCCCTCCGCCTGTGGAACGGCACGGGAAGTAGGCACCTTTACCCATCGACTTCCAGCCGACATGGTCGTGACGAACGAGGAGCACCGCAAGAAGGCCGCGGAGATCTGGGGTGTGCCGGTAGAGAAGATTCCGGCAAAACCGACCTACCATGCGACGGAGATGTTTCGCGCCCTTGACCGTGGCGACATCAAGGTCCTCTGGGTCCAGGTCACGAATCCGTTCCAGTCGGCCCCGAACCTGTCGCGGTACCGTAAAGGGGCGCGCAAGGGGGGCGGGCGTTTCATCATCGTGTCGGACATTTACCCCACCCGCTCCACCGAGCTGGCAGACGTGATCCTCCCGTCCGCGTCATGGGTCGAAAAGGAGGGCTTTTTCGGCAATGCCGAGCGCCGCGGCCAGCAGTGGTTCAAGATGGTCGACCCTCCGGGGGAGGCGAGAAATGATCTCTGGCAGACCATCGAGCTGGCAAAGCGGCTGGGGTACGGTAACCTGTTCCCTTACAGGTACGTGGAAAAAGAGATCTTCGAGGAGTACCGGAAGTTCACGGTCGGGGGGAAGGACCTCGCGCCCTACGAGGCCTATACCAGGGCACGGGGTCTGCGCTGGCCCTATGTGAACGGCAAGGAGACCCTCTGGCGCTACGCCGAGGGGTACGACCCCTACGTGAAGGCCGGCGAGGGGGTCAAGTTCTACAAGAACAAGCCGACCGACGGCAGGGCGGTGATCTGGGCCCGACCCTACGAGCCGGCTGCCGAGGTGCCCGACAAGCAGTATCCGTTCTGGCTCTGCACCGGGAGGGTGCTGGAGCAGTGGCATACGGGGACCATGACCGGCCGGGTTCCCGAGCTGAAACGGGCCTACGGTACGGCGGTCTGCGAGATGCATCCGGATGACGCGAAGAGACTCGGCATAAAGCAGGGGGGAAAGGTGAAACTCACCTCCCGCCGCGGGTCGATCGTCCTGACCGCCGATCTGCGCGGCAGGGGGAAGGCGGAAAGGGGCAATGTCTTTGTTGCCTTCTTTGACGAGAACAAGCTGATCAACGAGCTCTGTATCGATGCCTACTGCCCCATATCGGGGGAGCCGGACTACAAGAAGTGCGCCGTTAAAGTCGAGAAAGCATAGAAGGCGGAAGCGGCTCATGGGGAAGGATGGACAGAACGGGGGTCCGGGTTGCACCCGGCGGCAGTTTCTCAAGGGGGGGGCATCGCTCCCCCTGGGGC
>Ga0209725_1001037_pt1 | contig 16243 bp, 16 predicted proteins | sample I18A1metaG_FD_184145 | JGI IMG/M metagenome (GOLD analysis project Ga0209725, IMG submission 184145) | Lake sediment bacterial and archeal communities from Gulf of Boni, Indonesia to study Microbial Dark Matter (Phase II) - ​I18A1 metaG... | ecosystem: Environmental > Aquatic > Freshwater > Lake... | reverse complement strand
CCCCCTCCACACCGTGACAGCCCGACATTTTGTGCAATACTTAGGTAACGAAGGCCGGGGAGGCACGACGACGTGCTGCCGAGGGGGATGCCATGACAGGAGGAACCATCTGGAAAGGGTCCATTCATTTCGGGGACGAGCATCTCCCCGTGAAACTGCACGGCGCGGTGAAAGAAGAGCGTATCCAGTTTCACCTCCTGCACCGGCGCGACGGGGTAAAACTGCACCAGCAGATGATCTGCAACTACGAAAAAATGCCGGTGCCGGCCGATGCGCAGATCAGGGGGGTCGAGATCGAAGAGGGGAAATACGTCATCGTCGAGCACGGGGAACTGGAGCAGATGACGCCGGAAGCGAGCCGGCTGATAGAGATCCACGAATTCGTCACGACCAGCCAGATCGACCCCCTGCTCCTCGACCACGTCTACTACCTGGAGCCGGATTCGGACCTGGTGTCGGGAAGCTATACCGCGCTGGCCGAGGCGCTGCAGGAGATGAGCCTGTCCGGCATCTGCACCTGGACCATGAGAAAGCGCTCCTACCACGGGGCACTGCAGGCATGGGGAAAGGTCCTGCGACTCAGTACGCTCCGCTACGCCGACGAGGTGATCGGCGCCTCCTCCCTCGGCCTGGAGGAAATTCCCCTGTCAGAACGGGAACTGCAGATCGGCAGCGATCTGATCAGACAGATGGCCGCACCGTTTCAGCCGGAGAAATTCATCAACGAACACCAGCAGAAACTGCAGCAACTGATCGAGAGAAAGGCGCGGGGCGAAAAAATCGCCCTGCTCCGGCCCAGAATCCTGACGCCGACGTCAGCGGACAAACTGCTCGAGGCCCTGGAAGCAAGCCTTAAGAAGGCCGCCTGAGAGGAGAACCAGCCATGCAGGGCATATGGAGCGGGACGATCAGTTTCAGCCTGGTGGCGATCCCGGTACGCCTGGTAAAGGCCGTGGCCCCCGGCCGGATCTCCTTCCGCCTGCTCCACGGCACGGACTACGCCCCCCTTGCCCGGAAGATGGTATGTCCGGAAGAGCAAGACATTGTCCCCCCCGAGGAGATCATCAGGGGGTACGAACTGGGGCCGGACCACTACCTGCCGATAACGGCCGAGGAACTGGCCTCGGTTTCCCCTGAACGGAGCCGCACGATCGAGATCGTCGAGTTCATCGACATGGCGGAGGTTGATCCTGTCTACCTCGACCACCCCTACTACCTCGTTCCCCTGAAGGGGGGGGAAAAAGCCTACAGCCTCCTGGCCGAGATCATGCGCCGGACAAACAGGGCCGGCCTGGCCAAGTTCGTCCTGGCCGAACGGGAGTACCTGGTGGCGGTCAAAAGCGAGCAGGGGGCTCTCGCCCTCGTGACCCTCCATTACAGGGAGGAGATCCTCCCTGCTGATGACATCGCGCCGAAAAACGGCACGGTCGACGAAGAGGAAAAGGGCAGGATGCAGCGAACGATGGAGGCGATGCGGGCGGAGTTCAGACCGGAGAGATATGCTGACGAGCGGCGGGAGAAGCTCCTGGAACTGCTCAGGACGAAGCGGGAGAACGCGACGGTAACGGCTCCCGTCCCCGGGGATGAAGAAGGGGAGGGTCCGGCCGACCTCGTCGCCGCGCTGGAGGAGATCATGGCCGAAGTGAAGCGGAAGCAGTGAGCCGCAGAGTCGTCGATCTCGAGGGGAAAAGCCTCTCCCTGACGAACCTGGAGAAGGTGCTCTACCCGGACTGCGGGTTCACCAAGGCCCACGTCCTGGAATACTACCGCCGGATGGGCCCCTTCATCCTCCCCCACCTGCAGGGGAGGTCCCTGACCCTGAAACGTTATCCCCAGGGGGTGACGGGGGAGTTCTTCTTCGAAAAACGCTGCCCCGTCCATCGTCCCCCCTGGGTGCAGACGGCCGAAATCCACCGGTCAGGGGGGGAAACAATGACGGCCTGCCTGGTCAATGACCTGCCAACCCTTCTCTGGGTCGCGAACCTGGCCTCCCTCGAACTTCATGTGCCGCTGGCAAGGGCCGGCTCACCGGGAACCGCCGATGCCATGGTCTTCGACCTGGACCCGGGCGAAGAGGCAACCATCCTGGACTGCGCCCGGGTGGCGCTGATCCTTCGGGAACTCCTCTCCCGGCTGGGCCTGGCAAGCGTGCTCAAAACCTCGGGCCAGAAAGGGCTGCACGTTTTCGTCCCCCTGAATCGCGGGGAGACCACCTTCGGGGACACCAAGCGGTTTTCCCGGGCCGTGGCCATGATCCTGGAGAAAAACTATCCGGAGCTGGTGACCGCAAAAATGGCGAAATCCTCCCGTACCGGCAGGGTCTTCATCAACTGGTCCCAGAACGACGGGTCACTCACCATGGTCTGCGCCTACTCCCTGCGGGCCCGGAACAAGCCGTACGTTTCCTGCCCCCTTGAGTGGCGGGAGCTGGAGCTCCTCGCCGGCCGGGGCGACCCGGAGGGGTTCCTGGTCCTGCCCGAGGAGGCGATTGCCAGGGTCGAGGCAAAGGGAGACCTGTTTCGCGAGGTGCTGGAAAGGACACAGCACCTGCCCCATCTGTAACAGTTCCAGGGAGACTTCGCACCATGGGTCTGAAGGAGTACGCCGCCAGGCGCAGATTCGAAGAAACCCCCGAACCCGGGCCGGCTCTTTCCCACGGGGGTCACCCGCTTCTGTTTGTCGTGCAGAAGCATGCGGCCCGGGCTCTCCATTATGACCTGCGCCTGGAGCTTGGCGGGGTCCTGAAGAGCTGGGCCGTCCCGAAGGGACCGTCGCTGGATCCCGGGGTCAGGCGGCTGGCCGTGATGGTGGAGGACCACCCCCTCGCCTACCGCGATTTCGAGGGGGTCATCCCGGAGGGGAACTACGGAGCCGGAAGCGTCATCATCTGGGACCGGGGGGTCTATCGTCACCCCCTGGCGGGGCACGGGGAGGAGAGCGAGCGGCTGCTCCTGGCCGGCCTGCAAAAAGGGGATCTGAAATTCATCCTCGAAGGGGAGAAACTGCGGGGAGAGTTTGCCCTGGTCAAGATCCGCTCGGACGAAAAGTCGTGGCTCCTCCTGAAGAAAAAGGACCGTGACGCGTCCCGGGAGGATGTCCTGAGGGATAACCGTTCCGTCGTCTCCGACAGAACCCTGGAGGAGGTGCTCGAAACCGGCGCGTCGAACCGGTTCCACCGGAAAAAAGCGCAGCAGATCCGGCGCCACGAAGCAGAGGAGAGTGAAGAAGAGCTTCCCCGTTCGCCGATGCCCCATAACGTCAGGCCGATGCTCGCCACCCAGGCCCGGGAACCGTTCGATCATCCGGACTGGCTCTTCGAGGTGAAATGGGACGGCTACCGCGCCCTGGCCGAGATCCGGCAGGGGGTGGTGTCCCTTTACTCCCGCAACCTGCTCCCGCTCAACGAAAAGTTCCCCCCCCTTGTCGAGTCGCTGCGAAGATTCAGTTTCGATGCCCTTCTGGACGGGGAAATTGTCGTGGTCGACCCCCAGGGAAGGCCCGATTTCGAGCTGCTCCAGAATTACCGGCAGGGAGGCAGCGGCCACCTGCTCTACTATGTCTTCGATCTCCTCCACTTCCAGGGACACGACCTGACGGGCCTCCCCCTCATCCGGCGGAAAGAGTTCCTGAAGGAGGTCCTGCCCCAGACCCCCAGAATACGGTTCAGCGACCACGTCCTGCAGGATGGGGTCCTGTTTTTCCGGGTCGCCCGGGATAAAGGGCTGGAAGGGATCATGGCCAAGCACCTTCAGAGCGGTTACCGGTTCGGCGAGAGAAGCAGCCAGTGGCTGAAACTGACAACACGGAGTACCCAGGAGGGGGTGATCGCCGGGTTCACCCCCCCCCGGGGAGGGAGGAGGCATTTCGGCACCCTGGTCCTGGGGGCGTACGACGGGGACGACTTCGTCTGCATCGGCCATGCCGGGGGTGGCTTCGAAGCGAAGGAACTGGAAGAGATCCGCGACCGGCTGGAATCGTTGATTCAGGAGCAGTGCCCCTTCACGCGGCAGCCGGCACCCCGTTCCCCGGTTACCTGGGTGCGGCCGGAACTGGTCTGCGAGGTGGGGTTCCATGGCTGGACGGCTGACGGGATCATGCGCCAGCCGTCTTTCCTCCGGTTGCGCGAAGACAAGGCCCCCCGCGAAGTGGTGCGGGAAGAGGACGGCAAAGGAGGCACGCCATGAAAATCCACGTGGGGACCAGCGGTTACGGCTACAAGGAGTGGAAAGGGATCTTCTACCCGGAGAAGATCTCGCCCCACGACATGCTCCGTTTCTACGGAGAACGGTTCAACGCGGTGGAGATCAACTACACCTTTTACCACATGCCGACAGTGGCGGGGCTCACCTCCTGGGGGGAACAGGTCCCGGACGGCTTTTCCTTCTCCCTCAAGGCCCCCCAGGTCATAACCCACATGAAACTGCTCAGGAATGCCCGGGAAGAGGCCCGCTACTTCTTCAAGACCCTGACCGTTCTGGGCGACAAGGCGGGGCCGACCCTGTTCCAGCTCCCCGGGAGTTTCCGCGCCAACCAGGCAGTGCTGGAAGAGTTCCTCGGCCTGATCCCCGCCGGCCTGGCCTGCGCGTTCGAGTTTCGCAGCAAGAGCTGGTTCAGGAAGGATATTTTCGAGCTGCTCCGGTCCAGGGGGTGCAGCCTCTGCGTTGCGGATACGGACGAGAAGCCGGCAGAGGAGATCGTCAGCACGGCCCCCTGGGGATACCTGCGCCTCCGCCGCTCCGGGTATACCGACGCCGACCTGTCCCGCTGGCTGGAGAGAATTCTGGCGCAGGGGTGGGAACAGGTCTATGTCTTTTTCAAGCACGAGGAAGAGGCCAAAGGACCGGAACTGGCAAAACGGTTCCGTGAGCTTGCCGGGGAACGGCTCGGCACCCTCTGACCCGCAGGGGGGAGTGCACCATCCGTGCGCTCATCCATCGGCAACACCATGATGGCAGGCTCGTCTCCCGGGGGGCATACCCTGCAAGTCGGTGTTACTCCTTGCGCCGGAGCGCCCGTTCGAATGCCTGTTCGAAGTCCTTCGTGGCCTTTTCCACCTCGGCGGTGAACTTCTGCCACGACTCCTTCGAGGCCCGCCCCAGCTCTTCGAGCTTGCGCGCCGCCACCTGGCGTTTCGTCTCGGCATCTGCCAGGTTCTCCTTCATGCGCGCTTCCACCTGTTCCGCCCTGGCATCAGCCTTCTTCTTCAGCTCGTCCAGCTGCGCGCCGAGTTTCCCCAGGCGCTCCTTCATCCCCTTCTCGTAGGTCTCCTTTTCGCCGGCCGTTTGTTCCGGGCCTGCCCCAGGTGCCTGATCGCCGGCAGGCAGCGACAGCGGCACGACCAGGACGAACAGGAGCATCGCGAGGGAGAGCGTCATCCGTTTCATGGTTATCCTCCGGAACCGTGGATTGGTTGTCGTTGACAGCTGCCGGGCTCTGCCTCTCCCGGCAGGAGTCATGCTCCTCAATTGTGCGGCACTCTGCCCCGTTGTCAAATCCCTTCGCCACGCTACCCTGCGAAACCCTAGTATCCCGGGTCGAGGCTTTCGATCCGTGTCACCCGGCCGTTACGGAAGGTCACTTCGTACATGAACTCCTGGGGTCCGAAGTTGTAGATCCAGGTGTCGACGGTAACGGTTTCAAATGACCGGCCGTGGCGCTGGACAAAAGAGCTCGTCTCCTCCCGCCGGTCCTGGTACACGGGGGACCCGCATTTCCTGAGCACATCCGGGACCGTGTCGTCGAGGGAGACGATGCCGCTTCTGCATCGCATGGTGCCGCTCTGCAGGGCATCCGCCATGCCCGGCATCTGGAGGGAGACCAGGGCGGCGACCAGCAGCTTCGCAACCGCTCTCATGCCCCTCCCGGAGAGTCCGGGGCGCACGTCCCATTCCCTGCGCTTTGCTGTGACATTCATGGGTCACCTCCTGAGGTACAGTATACCCCCCGGGGTGACGGATGGGGCGGAAAGAGTCATGACGACCCGATTCTCCCGAAGGAAACAGCCCCTATGCAAAAAAAAGGGGGGACACCTCACGGCATCCCCCCCTTTCTCCGGCTCTCACGACAGTCCCTCCCTGCCGCTTACTCTTTCTTCATCTCGATACCCAGATCGGTGATCTTCTTGCGCAGGGTATTGCGGTTGATGCCCAGAATGCTGGCGGCCCGTACCTGGTTCCAGCGGGTCTTTTCCAGGAGGAAGGCGATCAGCGGCCGCTCCACCTGCTCGATGACCATGGTGTACACGTCGCCGCTCTCCAGCTTGTCCACGTTGGCAAAGGAGATGCGCAGTTTCCGGTCCACCAGGGCCTCGAGGGAGAGCTCGTCACCCGACTCCGCGCCGCCGGCGCCGCCGGAAACCAGTACCGGAAAATCCTCCAGGGTGAGGAGGGGATCGGACGAGAGGATCACCGCCCGCTTGATGATGTTCTCCAGCTCCCGCACGTTGCCGGGCCAGGAGTAGGTTTCGAGCCTCTCCAGGGTGGAGTCCTCCACCTTCTTCAGGGGGATGTCCAGCTCGGCGCAGGTCTTCTGCATGAAGTGGTCGACCAGCAGCGGAATATCCTCCCGCCGCTCCCGCAGGGGGAGGAGGTTGACCGGCACCACGTTCAGCCGGTAGTAGAGGTCCTCGCGGAAGAGCCGCTGCTGCACCAGCTGGAGGAGGTCCTGGTTGGTGGCGGCGACGATGCGCACGTCGACCGGGATGTTCTGGCTGCCGCCGGTGCGGGTGATCTCCCGCTCCTGGAGCACCCGCAGGATCTTCGCCTGCAGGTCCAGGGGCATGTCACCGATCTCGTCGAGGAAGACGGTGCCGCCGTTGGCCTGCTCGAATTTCCCCGGCTTGCGCTCGGTCGCCCCGGTGAAGGCACCCTTTTCGTGGCCGAACAGCTCGCTCTCCAGCAGCTCCTTGGGGATGGCTGCGCAGTTCATGGCGATGAACGGCTTCACCAGCCGGCGGGAGTTGTAGTGGATCGCCCGGGCGATCAGCTCCTTGCCGGTCCCCGATTCACCCTGGATCAGCACGGTCATGTCGCTGGGGGCTACCTTGCCGATGGTCTTGTAGATCTCCCGCATGGGAGCGGAATTGCCGATGATCCCCCGCTCCAGGAGGTAGTGCTCCTTCAGCTCGTCCTTCAGGGTCGATACCTGCAGGGTCATCTCCCGGGCGCGGTTGGCCTTCTCGATGATGGCATCCATGACCTCGAGGTCGAAGGGCTTGGTCAGGTAGTCGTATGCCCCCCGCTTCATCGCCTCGATGGCGTTTTTCATCCCCGCCTCGGCGGTCATGATCACCACCAGCAGCTCCGCCTTGATGTCGCGCACCTTGTCCAGCAGATCCAGGCCGGTAACCCCGGGCATCTTGATGTCGAGGATCGCCAGGTCGTAGCTCTCGGTGCGGATCAGCCGCAGCGCCTCGTCGCCGTCCCGGGCCAGGTCCACGGTAAAACCCTTCTTGCGCAGGGCCTTGGAAAGGACCCAGCGCATGCTCTCTTCATCATCGGCAACCAGAATTCTGTGTATTGACATACCATACCTCAGGCAGGTGAGACGTCAGGCCTCTCACGCTATTGACTCGCTGGACAGGCGACGTGCAAGGCTTCCGCCCCACGTCTCACGCCATGCATCTCACGGTTTCACTGGACTATGGGGAGCAGGATGGTGAAGGTTGTCCCCCGCCCCTCTTCCGAATCGACCCTGATCATCCCCCGGTGCTCGGCGACGATCTTCTGGCAGATGGCCAGGCCGAGGCCGGTCCCCTTCTCCTTGGTGGTGTAGAAGGGGGTGAACAGGTTCTCCATCTCCTCCCGGGTCATGCCGCAGCCGTCATCGCCGATCTCCACCGCCACCATGCGGGAACGGCGCTCGCCCCTCTGGGTCATGCTGTACTCGGCAACGACGCGGCTGGCGATGACGATGACCCCGTTCTCCCCCACCGCCTCGACGGCGTTTTTTATGAGGTTGAGGAAGAGCTGGGTGAGACGCCCCTCGTCGGCCAGGATCGGCGGGATACTCGGGTCCAGCTGTCGCTGGAAGGTGATCGATTTCCCCTCCGTCGCCTGCTGCTGCAGGAAGACGATGTGGGCGAGGATCTTGTGGAGGTTGACCCCGACCAGGTTGAGACTGCGGGGGGAGGCGAGGTCGAGGAGCTCCTCGACGATCCGGTTGACCCGCTGCACCTCCTTGAGGATGACCCGGGTACACTCGCGCAGCTCGTCTTCTTCGGACAGCTCCATGTCCAGGAGCTGGGCCGCCCCCCTGATGCCGCCGAGGGGGTTCTTGATCTCGTGGGCCAGGCCGGCCGCCAGGGTGCCGATGGTGGAGAGCCGGTCCGCCTTCCGGACCGCCGCCTCCAGGTCCCTGATATTGGTCAGGTCCTTGAGGAGAACGATGGTACCCGCCCGGGAACCGTCACCAAGGAGGAGGGGGGAGACGGTGACGCTCAGGGGGGTGATCCGCCCCCCCCGCTTCAGGACGATATTCTCGTGATCCGAGATGGACATGCCGCTGGCAGCGCTCTTGTCGGCCATCTCCAGGAGGAGGGTGTCCTCCTTGAACAGCACGGAGAAGGGCTGTCCCAGGCTGAGCCGCCGCGAGATCCCGGCCAGTTCCTCGGCGACCGGGTTCAACAGGATCACCCTGCCGTCGCCGTCGAGGACGATGACGCCGTCACCGACACTGTCGATCACGTTGGCGTAGAATTCGGGAAGATGTTCAGGGTTCATGGCAACCTTTGCTAGCGGAAGAACTCGGCCATGGCGCTTTCCAGCTCCGTCCTCCCTTCGATCTGATTCACGCGCCCCCGGAACTGGGCCGCACCCGGTACCCCCCGGGCATACCAGCAGAGATGCTTGCGCATCTCGCGCACCGCAACCCGCTCGCCGGCCTCGGCGACGAAGAGAGCCAGGTGGCGCCCGGCTAGTGCCAGCCGCTCGGCCGGTGTGGGTGACACCGCTTCTCCGCCGGCCTGAAGAGCCAGGGCTTCGCGGAATATCCACGGATTGCCGAGGGCACCCCGGGCGATCATCACCCCGTCGCACCCCGTCTGCTCCAGCATGGCCAGCACATCAGGAGCGGTAAACAGGTCGCCGCTCCCCAGCACCGGGATGGCAACGGATCGTTTCAACTCCCCTATCTGGCTCCAGTCGGAGCGCCCCTCGAACATCTGGGCACGGGTACGGGGGTGGAGGGTGATGGCATCCGCCCCCTCGGCGGCGACGATCCGGCCGATCTCCAGGTAATTGGCCGATTCGGCGGTCCAGCCGGTGCGGATCTTCACCGTGACGGGGAGCTTCGTGGCACGGCGCACCGCACGGACGATGGCCCGGACCTTCTCCGGGCTCTGGAGCAGTGCGCTCCCGGCCCCGCTCCCCACGACCTTGCGGACCGGGCACCCCATGTTGATGTCGATCAGGTCGCCCCACTCCCCTGCCATACGCGCCCCTTCAGCCAGGAGTTCCGGATCGTCGCCGAAAAGCTGGATTCCCAGGGGACGGTCCTGGGGGGTACTCTTCATCAGGGAGAAGGTCTTGGCCCCCTCCCGGACCAGGCCGTTGACGCTGACCATCTCGGTGAAGCAGAGGGACGCCCCCTGCTCCCGTGCCAGGATGCGCATGGGAAGGTTGGTTATCCCGGCCATTGGTGCAAGTAGCAAGTTTTCTGCCAGTTCGAGCGAACCGATCGTAAGTCGTGTTTTCATGGGTCATCACTACCGAAGGGTTGATTTTACTCGGCCCGGCAGGATGCTCCCCCTGCCGGACCGAAAGACTGAACATACGCGCCACGCCCGTTGATGCTGCTTTTTTATGCAATTATACCAGTATTGCACAAAAAAACAGCATTGCGTGGAGATGATGGGGGAGGGAAGCGGGACTAGCGACGGCGGAAATGGGCCAGGAACTCCTCCCTGGTAAGCTCCTTCTTCCTGACAAGATGCTCCACGCTCCGGCTCATGGCCAGACGCTCGCCATCCTTGGTGCTGTCCTTGAGCAGGACGAAAAACGGGATGTTGTGCGTCTGCGGATACAGGCGCAGTCGCTCCTGGAACTCGAATGCCGAGGCATCCTGGAGCATGAAGGAGGTGAACATCAGATAGGGGTGGGAGGTGGTGGCGAGGGCGAGCCCCTCCTTGACCGAGTAGGCGTTCAGGAGGGTAAACCCCAGGTCGGCGATGGTGTGGGCAAGATCTTCGTCACCCTTGCGGGTCACCAGCATGGCCTGGAGGTCATAATCCTCCGTATCCTCCGTAAGCCCCATAACGGCAAGCTTCTCCGCCAGGTACTCACCGTTCACCGGCTGGAGAAAGAACCCCGCAACCGGGAAGACGCCGCCGACCCGCCCCTTCTCGCTGAGAAAGATCGGCATGACCGGGATGTCGCGGGTCTCCCGCCTGCTCTTTATGGTTGTCAGAATCCCCCACCCGTCGGTCGCGTGGGGAGAGATGTCGAGAATGATGCCGAGGGGACGCTCCTGCTCCAGTTCATCGATGCTGGCGGTCCGGGCCCGATACCCCCCCTCCGCCAGGTAACTGCAGACCAGCGCCCCCCTTTCGATACGGTCGCCAAGGCCCAAAATCCAGAGTTCGCGTTCCTGCTGTCTGACTGACATGACCTCTCCAGTTCACGTGATGTGCATGACAAGTGAACTCATAACACATTTTGGGGCCGGGGCAATACCACTTTAATAAATTTCACCCCATATCCGGTTGAAAATTACCCGACGGTATGCTACGAGTCTGTCGAACCGGTTGAAATCTTCCGACCAATTGCGCCGTGGTTACCCGCAGTAGCCACCAAGGAGGGCCACATGCACAGTACCGTCTACTTTGCCGACATGAGGGCAGGACACAAGGAGAACCTTTTTACCAAGATCGGCAGGCTCATGGAGAGTTGCGCGCTGGAAAACATCGTCAAGGAGGGGGACCTGGTGGCGGTCAAGCTCCATTTCGGCGAGCGGGGCAACCATACCTTCATCCGGCCGATCTTCATCCGCAGGGTCGTGGAGGAGATCAGGAAACATGCCGGCAAGCCGTTCCTCACCGACTCATCCACCCTCTACCCGGGGGAACGGAAGGAAGCGGTTTCTGCACTCACCTGTGCCATTGAAAACGGCTTTGCCTATGCGGTCGTCGGCGCCCCGCTGATCATGTGCGACGGCATCAAGGGGCAGAATGCCGTCGAGGTGCCGGTGAACGGCGAGATCCTCAACAGAGTCAGCATCGGTGCCGAAATTGCCGAGGCCGACGCCCTGGTGGCGGTCTCCCATTTCAAGTGCCACGAACTGACCGGCTTCGGCGGGACGCTCAAGAATCTCGGCATGGGGTGCTCCAGCCGCGCCGGGAAGATGCAGCAGCACTCCACCGTTGCCCCGAAGGTTGCTGAAAAATTCTGCAACGGCTGCGGGGTCTGCCTCAAATCGTGCGCCCATGACGCCATTGCCTTTTTTGAAGGCAAGGCCGTCATCGACCCCAACGGCTGCGTCGGCTGCAGCCGCTGCATCACCGCCTGCCCCCAGAAGGCCATCAACATCCAGTGGAACGAGAGCGCCTCCCTGGTGATGAAGAAGATGGCCGAATACGCCGCCGGTGCCCTCAGCGGCAAACAGGGGAAGACCCTCTTCCTCAACTTCATCACCCAGGTCTCCCCGGCCTGCGACTGTTACGGCCATGCCGATGCGCCCATCGTCAACGACATCGGCATCTGCGCCTCGACCGACCCGGTGGCCCTGGACCAGGCCTGCGCCGACCTGGTCAACAACGCCCCGGGCAACCCGAACACCGCCCTTGCCAGCGGCCATGAGCCTGGAGGGGACAAGTTCCGCGGGGTTCACCCCGAGATCGACTGGGAGGTCCAGCTGGAGCACGGCGAGAAGATGGGGCTCGGGGGGCGGGCCTACACGCTGGTGAAGCTGTGAGCAGCTGCGAGGCCGAGATCGTGCGGGTCATGGCAGAGGCCGACCTCCTCTTCACGCCGGACGAGGTCACGGAGGCCCTGGAGAGGATGGGTGCCGCCATCACCGCCCGGCTGGCAACCGCCACCCCCCTGGTGCTCTGCGTCATGCACGGGGGGCTGATCACCGCCGGCCGGCTCCTCCCCCTCCTCCCCTTCCCCCTGGAGAGCGGCTATCTCCATGCCACCCGCTACGGCCATGAAACCTGCGGCGGCCACCTGGACTGGAAAGTCAGGCCGACGGAAAAGCTGGCCGGACGCACGGTCCTGCTGGTGGACGACATCCTCGACGAGGGGCGGACACTGGCGGCGATCATCGACTACTGCAACGGGGAAGGGGCGAAAGAGGTGCTGACAGCGGTGCTGGTGGACAAGCGGCACGAGCGGAAGGCCCATCCGGGAATGGAGGCCGACTTCGTCGGCCTGGTCTCCCCCGACCGGTTCCTCTTCGGCTGCGGCATGGACTACAAGGGATACTGGCGCAACACGGCGGGGATCTACGCGGTGAAGGGGCTGTAACCAACCCCCGTTATTCTCCTCCGTCCAGCAGCTCGACGGTGAAGATGCTCCCCCCGCCGGGGGCATCCTCCACCCACGCGCTCCCGCCATAGTGACGGGCAATCCTCTGCACCGTCGCCAGGCCGATGCCGGTGCCGCGCACCGCTCTGCCGGTGGAGCCGCGGTAGAACAGCTCGAAAATCCGCTCCTTCTCCTCATCCGGGACACCGGGGCCGTGATCCCTCACCGAGAGGCGCACGGTCTCACCGGTGCGTTCCCCCCGCACCTCGACCCCCTCCCGACCGGCATAATGGAGTGCATTCCCCACCAGGTTCGAGAATATCTGGGCGCAGAGCGTTTTCGGGATCAGGACGTCGGGGAGGTCGGCCATCGCCACGGTGATCTTCGTCGCGCCCGTCTCCGCGGCAAGGTCGGCCAGCACCTCTTCCAGCACCTCCCCGCAGTTCACCGGCACCGGCGGGCGCTCCAGCCCGCCGATCGTGGCAAGCCTGAGCAGGTCCTCCAGCATGGCCAGCATCCGTTCCCCCTGGCGCCGTACCTCCCCCAGCATCTCCAGGGCCGCGCCGTCGAGAGTCGAAGAGTGCTGCTCCTGGAGGAACTGCACATACCCCAGGATCGGGGTAAGGGGGGCGCGCAGGTCGTGGGAAACGGTATGGACGAAGGCATCCAGCTCCCGGTTTGCCCGGAGGAGCTTCTCCTCCATCTCCTTGCGGCCGGTGATGTCCTGCACCAGGGCAACGCAGTAGGCCGGGACCATCTCCCCGGACATGACGCTGGAGACGGAGACATGCCCCCAGAAATAACTGCCGTCCTTGCAGAGATACCGCCGCTCGCAATCCAGGGAGGTGACCCGCTGGGAGAAGAGATCGTCATACCATGACGCGATTCTCTCCCTCTCTTCAGGATGGGTCAGGTCGTCGATGTGGCGATCCAGCAGCTCCTGGGCGGAATAACCGATAAAGCCGCAGAACGCCTGGTTGACCTCGATGATGCGCCGGTGGGGAGAGATCACGATGATCCCCGCGGCGGCATTGGAAAATATGGAGCGGAACCGCTCCTCGCTCTCGCGCAGGGCCTCTTCGGCCGACTTGCGCCGGAGGATATGGCTCCACTCCCGCAGACACCGGTCGACGACACGGGGGAGGTCTGCCAGCACCTCCGGGGTCTTGACGAGATAGTCAAGGGCACCGTTCTTGATCGCCTCCACGGCCTCCACTTCGTTGCCGGCACCGGTGAGAACGATCACCGGGAACGACGAGTGGTCCCGGTCCGGGGAGATCAGTGCCGTCCCCTTGCCGTCGGGGAGCATCAGGTCGACGATGGCCAGATCCGGCGTGTTGTCCCCCAGCCACTGGCGTGCGTCGGCAAGGCTCTTGAAAACCTCGAGCCGGAGCAGACTGCCGGCCGACTCAAGGGAATGCCTGATCATGGCTATGGCCGTATCCGAGTCCTCCACGAGGAGGATCTGAACTCTCTTTTCCGGACCGAACAGATTGCGAAAAACCATGGCTCACCCTGCGCGTCCCGAGCGCTTTAGTATCGACGGCGTACCGTTGTCTGGTATACTTGCACCACTGGTGCCGACCGACACGCGCAATACATTTAACATGAAAACAGCAGATGCTGCCGGGGTAGTATAATGACTTTCAGCCCGTTTGTCCCGTTGTAGCTGCTGGCGTGAGAAAAAAACGCCATGACCCTTACCAAACACCTCGTGGCAACCGGGATTGCCGCCGCCCTCCTGGCACCCCGCAGCACGGTCACCGAACTCCTCCTCTTCGGCTGCGGCAGCGTTCTCATCGATGTTGACCATCTCCTCTTCTACTACATCAGGAGACGACGCTGGGACGTCAGGGGGATGTTCCGCTTCTTCCGGGAGGATGTCGACCAGCATCTCGACGACATCCCCTACCTGGGGGTCTGCGTTTTCCATACCGCCGAGTTTTTCCTGGCAGTGGCCGCCCTCGGCGCCGCCCTCCCCCACTTCAGGTTCCTCCTCTACGGTCTCGCCTATCACATGGTCCTGGACATCTACGACCTTGTCCGCCTGAAAATCCCCTTCATCCGGGCCTACTCCCTGGTGGAGCACCTCATCCGCCGGCGACAGCCCGGCTACCCATTCTGCTGACCGGATTACGCCTTTCGGCCGGCGATGATGCCGGCGCCGTTGGGGAGGTCGATCTCCAGGCGCCTGATCTCCGTCAGTCCCGCCGCGGCCATCATCCCCTGCAGCTCCGCCCCCGAGTAGGAGCGCCCCTCGGTTGTGCCGACGAGCATGTTGAGGGCAAACAGGGCGGGGAACGGGGGTCCGTCCTTGGTATCATCGAGGATGAACTCCTGCACCAGCAGCAGGCCACCCTCCTCAAGGGAAGCGACCGCCCTGGCCAGGAGCGAGGCGCACTTCTGCGGGCCGTCGGAATGGAGGATGTGGGAGAGCCAGGCAACGTCGCAACCGTTCGGCAGGGGGTCGACATGGAAATCGCCGGGAGCGAACTCGATCCTGCCGGCCAGATCGAAACGGCCGATCACCCCCTCGGCAAACTCACGGGACGTCGGGAGATCGAATACCACCGCGAAGAGGTCGGGGTTGCGTCGGCAGAAGTGCACCGCATAGGTCCCCGGCCCGCCGCCGAGATCCAGGAGGCGCCGGCGGCCGGACAGGTCGATTGCCCCGGCGATGCGCGGCGCCAGGAGCGACGCAAGATTGAACATCCCCATGAGGAAGCTCTCCCGCTCCCCTGCCGAGAAGCTGCTCCGGAGGGGTGCCCCGCTGGCCACGGCCTCGTGCAGTCGCGACCACCCGGACATCAGGTGATGGTGGTGCATGATGATATGCCCTAGGTAGGAGGGGGAGTCCTTCGCCAGTGTTTTCGCCGCAAAGGGGGTATCCAGGTACCGGTTCCCCCTCTTTTCCAGCAGCCCGAGGGAGACAAGCGCATCGAGCAGCATCTCGGTGCCCCGGGGATCGGTCCGGCAGAGCCGGGCGGTTTCGGCCGCGGTCTCCGGCCGTGACTCCAGGTGGGTGAACAGCTCCAGCCTCACTCCCGCGTGGAGGGCGCAGGTGCTCCAGTACCCCCCCGACAGCTGCAGCAATTCGGGGATCGTCCAATCGGTTTTTCCCATTCCGACCTCCTTCTTCATGACCAGCACGTCAGACATTGCCTAGAGCCACTTCTTTTTCCTGAAGAAAATAAGCATGCCGATGGTGATGGCCACCATCAGCAGCAGCACCGCCGGGTATCCCCAGGCCCACTCCAGCTCGGGCATATGCTTGAAGTTCATGCCGTACAGGCCGGCGATGAAGGTGAGGGGCATGAAGATAGTGGCGATGATGGTCAGCACCTTCATGATGCCGTTCATCCTGTTGCTGACCGACGAGAGGTAGATGTCCAGCATGCCGGAGAGCATGTCCCGCAGGGTCTCCACCGTCTCGACGACCTGGATGGTGTGATCGTACAGGTCGCGGAGGTAGATCATGGTGGACTCCTTCACCAGGGGAGATTCCCGGCGGATCATGCTGCTGATGACCTCCCGGAGCGGCCAGACCGCCTTGTGGATGAAGAGGAGCTCCCGCTTCAGCCGGTAGATCTCCGCCAGGGTCCGCTGGGTGGGGGCCCGCATCAGCTCCTCTTCCATGACCTCGATGCTGTCGGCCACCCCCTCCATGACGATGAAGTAGTTGTCCACGATGACATCCATGAGGGTGTAGGCAAGGTAGTCCGCCCCCAGCCCCCGCAGGCGCCCCTGGCTGTTCTGCAGCCGCTGCCGCACAGGTCCGAAGG
>Ga0209725_1001036_pt1 | contig 16250 bp, 18 predicted proteins | sample I18A1metaG_FD_184145 | JGI IMG/M metagenome (GOLD analysis project Ga0209725, IMG submission 184145) | Lake sediment bacterial and archeal communities from Gulf of Boni, Indonesia to study Microbial Dark Matter (Phase II) - ​I18A1 metaG... | ecosystem: Environmental > Aquatic > Freshwater > Lake... | reverse complement strand
TCTCGTAGGCGGTCACCGGAATCAGTTCCCGCAGGTTGTACTTCTTCAGAATCGAGATTGCGTCAGCGAATGTCGTGGGATCAGGCGAGATTGGGCCTGAGGCGATGGAGTCCAACCTGTCTCCAACCACGTCGGAAACGATCAGTCCGAATATTCTTCCCGCTCCGGAACGCTTGGCCAACCATCCCCCCTTTATCGCAGACAGGTGCTTCCGTACCGTGTTGAGTTCCACTATCGTGGCGCCCGCATTCATGAGCAGTTTCGACACTTCGCCCTTCTCCTTGATTGTTAGTGGATCGGCGGGGAGGGACAGAAGCGCCGAGCCTCCTCCGGAGATGAGACAGAACAGGAGATGGCGATCATTCAGGTTCTCGACTAGGTTGGTTAGCTCTCGCGCCGCTTCTACGCTATTCTGGTCGGGGATGGGATGGGAGGCTGACACAAGCTTGATTCGGTCTAGGATCGGTGGCTCCTGGCCCTTTGGGATGACGACCAATCCGCCTGCAACGCGGTCCCCCAGAATGTCTTCAAGCGACTCAGCCATCGCTCCGGAGGCCTTCCCTGCGCCCACCACGTAGACGGAAGCATACTCGCCAAGGTTGACATTCTGACCGTCCACGAAAAGCCCCTTCCGGCGAGTCCTTACATGCTGCCGGATCATTCCGTGTGGATCGGCAGAGGCAAGCGCCGAATCGAGGGCCTCGACCGCAAGCCTTCGGGCTCTTCGGCCGAGGCGATCACGTCCGTTTTCGACGAGTTCCGATTTGTTCAGGATCAAGCCGACTCTAGAACCACAATCCATAGTGCCCTTATGACTCTTGACCACACGCCGCTTGGGAAGTGTCAAGATAAGGGGAGCTGTATGCCGACGCTTCGCTGGAACAGCGGCTCCAAGAAAACGAGGGATTGAGGTCCCGTCTTAGCTCTAGAACCCTTGCGAAGGAGCTGGCGCGCCACCAGATGAGCTCTCGGGTGCCGGAGCGGGAGCTGCCTCAGGGGCAGGTGCCGGGGCGGCCGCTGGCTTCACGGCTCTTCGAGCTTTCTTGACGGCCTTTCGTGCTTTCTTCTTCATCGCTTTCTTGGCTTTCTTCTTCTTTGCCAAAACGAGTTTCACCGTGATAATGTTCCGGCTCTGCAAACCTAATAAGGCTTGCCTAGTCGAAACGCAATCCGGCTAGACTTGTCCTGCAATCGCTTTCTCAAGAGCGCAATCCAACGAAACCAGCTCGCATCGCGATTTCCCAAGAGAATTGGTGGTCCCACAGAACGAGATGGCTCGGACCTCATGGTGAAGACTCGCGTAAATCAGGACCCTTCCTCCAACCCCTGAGATCCTGTTGCGACCAGAGAACCCTAGGGTCGGACAATGGTCTGCAGGAGGCAGCCGTGCGATTGGGTCTGGTGAGGCTCATAAGTCAGGAACATGTCCTTGGCATTGCGGGCGAAAGAAGGTGTCTGAAGAGGTCTCATTCGAGGAGTTCAAGCGCCTCGATATCAGAGTTGGAACCATCGCGAGCGTCGAACGGGTCAGGAGAACGGAGAAGCTGTACAAGATTCTGGTGGACCTAGGGGAGCTTGGCACCCGCCAAACCGTCTCTAGCCTAGTCGGATACTACGAGCCTGACGAGCTGGTTGGAAAGCGAGTTGTGTTCCTCGTCAACCTGAAACAGGCGAAGTTTGCCGGTGAGGTTTCGCAGGGGATGCTACTCGCCGCCGAGGCGGATGGAAAGCTTGCGCTCCTAAGTACGGATCGTGAGATTCAGGTGGGTGCGCGAATAACCTAGGAATGGTTGGCCAGTGTTCTCAAACGTTTTAACTACGACTAGCTAGTGTTGGTGTTTTCTCAGAAAGAGAAGGTGAATCGGACGCCAAGGAAGGGCCCCACGGAACAGGACGTGTTACGCATAGTCATGGATAGGGGGAACGAGGGGATCCTTCAATCCGCCCTGTGGCGGGAGATGAAGGCGGACAGCAGAGAAGGGTCAAGAGCCATCCTACGGCTCGAACGCAAGGGCCTCATAGAAAGGAAACGAGAACTGAACTCTGGCCGGTGGACCTATCGCGTGTTTGCCAAACGCAAGTACTCGAGCATAGACTCCATCGTTGACGTTCCTTGCTCTTTCTGCGACCTTGAGGCCAGATGTAGCCAAGAGGCAGTTGCGAACCCAGCCAAGTGCGAAAGAATGAACCAATGGTTGCTCGTCTCCATTGGTGGACCCACTCCTGGAAGATAGTCTTGTCAAGTCGATGGATTCAGAAACGTCACAAAGATCAGTTCTACAGGCTCGCCAAAGCGAAGGGCTACCGAAGCCGGGCGAGTTACAAGCTCCTTCAAGCCAATAGGAGTTACAGATTCATCAGACCCGGTTGGAACGTCTTGGACTTGGGTGCTGCTCCTGGTGGCTGGCTTCAGATAGCGCGGGAAGCGGTTGGCGAGTCGGGATTCGTTCTCGGAGTGGACAAGCAAGAGATCGAGCCGCTACCTTGGAGCAACGTCGTCACCATCGTGGCGGATATCGAAGACCCGTCTATCACTGGCAAGATTCGGAGAGAGATGCCTAGGCATGTAGATGCCGTACTTTCCGATACTTCACCCGACCTCACCGGCGTATGGGAGTTGGACCAAGCGAGACAGATACACTTGGCAAACCAGTCGCTTGATATCGCAACTCGCGTCTTGCGAAGAGGCGGAAACCTGTTCGTCAAGGCATTCCATGGACGAGATTTTTCGAATTTTAGATCAAGACTGACTCGATGCTTCCGAACGGTCAGAACCGTCAAGCCTCCAGCAAGTAGAAGTGACAGTTCGGAGGTCTACTTGTTGGGACTCAGCTACATCGGGCGGAAGTGCATCGAGTTCTCCGGGGACGAAGTCCGCGAGGATGCTAACGTAGTTCCTTCCTGAATCTCTGAACCAGTAGAGCGGGAAGGGAATCCCTGTTCTCGTAGGTGACTTCGATCACTTCAATTCCAGACCCAGATCTTATCGTTTTGACTATCGGATCTTGCGCCTTTCGATGCACTGTTCCGAGCACCGGCTTTCCACAGTTCAGGGCGGCGTGAACTGCCTCCTTGAACCGCTCGGAAGTAAGCTCCATTGGACCAACTTCATCGATCACGACGAAATCGGCCTCCTTGATTGCAGAGAGTATTGCTTCGGCACCTATCCTGTCTAGATCCTCGCTGTTCACACGATATTTGCCAATTCTCGCGCCAGTGGGTTGGTTGATGTGAGCCAGTACTCCTGCCTTGTTCGAGAGAAGATCACGTATCTCGAAGCCCACTCGTGTTGGTCCAGCCCTCATGTCCGCTGAGGTCATCCCACCTATCTTGACTCCCTGTAGCCTTAGGGTTTCGGCCACTTGTCGCACTACCGTGCTCTTGCCCACTCCAGGAATGCCCGTCAGGAAGACGAGAAGAGCCAAAGGCTTTCAATCCATGTAGCGACAGTTCTACTGGGCACAGTATAACTGGCTTGAGGCGACACGCCTAATCGTCAATGACGCTGTGACGGACATGGGCAGAAGCATAGCCGGGGTCGACGACGCAGGACGGGGGCCGATAATCGGCCCGCTCGTGATCGCCGGAGTGCTGATGGATGAAGATAGCGTCCCAGCGCTCGTGTCCTTGGGTGTGAGAGATTCGAAGCTCCTCACGCCCGAATCGCGGTCTGCCTTGGCGGAGAAGATAAAGCGCCTCGCAATGAAGATCTCGTACGAAGAACTGACACCTTCCGAGATAGACGAGGTCGTCATGAAGGGCAAGAAGCTTCAGAAACTGAACCTGCTGGAGGCGAAGTCGATGGCAAAGGTGATCGCGGACCTTGAGCCGGCTGCGGTCTGGGTTGACGCTTCAGATGTTAAGCCGGAGCGATATGCGCGCCAGATCTTGGACGAGCTTCCTGCGAGTTTGAAGAGAACTGTCCTGATCTCAGAACATAAGGCCGACAGGACGTATCCGATCGTCTCGGCAGCGAGCATAATGGCGAAGGTTAGGCGCGATGGAGCCATATCGAAGCTCCATGGGGAATACGGGGATTTTGGATCTGGGTACGTCACTGATCCCTTGACGATCAAGTTCCTGAAGGAATGGCGGAAGATCCATGCCAGCTACCCTCCGATTGTAAGGAAGTCTTGGAAGACCCTCAAGGAGATAGAGTTGGATCTCGTTCAGTCAAGATTGAGCGAAGAATGATCCTCGTTTCTCGGATGTTCCGAAACCGACAACGAGGAGCGAATGGAATTCCCGAACTAGTTCAGCTATGTGTGGTCGATAGAGATAGATCATTCCTTGACCGTGGAGCCCTCGACTAGGGTCGGTGTCAGTCCATCCAAGCATCTTATTGACAACGAATCGGTCTACATTGTCTCCGAGAACAGTGAAGACAGACTTGCCCAGATCCAATCGTCGCATTATGACGATTGGCAGGCGAATGGTGCTATGCATAGAAGATGGCGTCAGTATTGCCAGCTTTTCAAGGGATTTCTTGTCCAAGACAATCTCGGAGCTGTCTGTTGCCTTGACTGTCGGTGTCTCCTCCTGAAGTAGATGTTCCAGGGTCTTGCGTTCTCTTGGCAGGTGAAGATTCAGACGACGCGTTTCCTCTCTCAGTAAGGCGTCAAGGATCCTGTCTGATGTCAGGGTGTCCACTCGATACAGATATCTATCCCTTGAAACCTTTCAATTATATGGAAACTCACCAGATAGTCGAAACCATCCTCTCGGCCGACAAGAACATCCGATACGTTGGAGTGGTCGGTCCCGGACCAGAGTACAATGTCCTTGAGTCACGCATGAGAGAAGGGGTCAAGTCGCTCACGCCCGACGAGAAAGATAGGGAATTCATTCAGATAATCCCTGAGATCGTGCTTGGATTAGCACAGAAGTTGGAAGATGATTTGGGCAAGATCAGATACTCCTTGTTGTGCTTCGAGAAACTGACTCTGATGCTTTTGAGGATCCCCGAATACGTTGTCGTATTGAGCTTGGAACCAGGAACTTTCGCGAAACCCATCTACGACCGGCTCAAGCCTCTCCTTGGCGTCAAGTGACGGCCAACCTATTATCTGAGGAGAATCTGAAGAACCGACCTATTGAGATTCACTCGCCCTTGTGGCCAAGATCATGGCGTGATCCTTCTCGTAGGGTTCCAGTCGAACTGTATCGATAATCCTGAAGCGTCTCTGTACTAGTATCGATTTCTCCTGTGAGAACACGGAGGCCGGACTCATTGTCACGTCCACGCTCCTCGACTTGAGCGCAATCATTACGCTGCCACGCTCTTTCAGGAACAGGTCGGCGTTGTCTGCGAGAATTCTTGCCTGCTCAGGTTGTGCCACGTCACAGTAGATCACATCGACGGGCGACACCAGAGAGCGATAGGTGCTTGGGTGTCTGGCGTCTGCCAATATTGGAGACATGTTCGGCCTGAAGGAACATACGTTCTCGATGAGTTCGCGCATTGTACGCTGTGCGAATTCCACGCAGAATACGGAGCCATCTTCTCCCACAATGTCGCTTACGTGACTTGCTGTCGTTCCACTGGCGGCGCCCAGGTAGAGTACGTCTCTACCCTCAGCTATGGCGACTTCACTTATCCCTCTCAGTACTGCCGCGGCCAGCTTGCTCCTGTACGCGTCCCAGAGTCTATACTCTCTTCGGTGGAACTTCACGAGTGCCTCTCCATAGACTGTGCGCCCCGGGCTAAGGTTCTTGGTGGCTAGTCGTCGGGATTTGTCTGAGAAGGTTACCCAGTGGATCCCTTCGAATCGTTCGTGGGGGCTAACGTCTTCGGCCCTGATCACGTTTTCTCACGGGAGGCTCCTTGTACTTCTCTTGAATCTCGGAGATCTTCTTCTCCAAGTCTTTGGAGAGCTTGTCGCCGATGAAGTCGCCGCCAAATGCGTCGACCCTCACCGCTATCGCGAGTTTTCCGGAGAGAGCGCGGGCGATCTTGCCTCTCTGCCAGCGCGGCGATTGATGGATTGATTCGTACTGAAAGATCACTCCATGTTTGGGTGGTCTGGCTCCAGTCTTGAGCGACCGGAACAGGGCCTTCTCCGCTCCGAGCACTTGCATCGTGCTCGCGGGCATCTTCGCGAGGTTCTCGAGCCCCCCGGCGATCGACATCAGTCGCGCAATCAAGAGCGGTCCCAATAGTGAAGTCGCATTCGGAGCGGCCTGCTTCATCACGGCGTCGACATACGTTTCCGCTTTCTCGCGATATCTGAAGAGATCCAGTGTGTCCTTGCAGAGTGATCGTAGCCACTCTAGGTCCTCTTCTGGAAAGCTCGCGCCCATTGATTTGCGTGCAGATGATGCGATCTGTTGGATCTTGTCCTTGGGGATGCCTTCCTTTTCGAGGTTCTCCTCGGTGAAATTGGCCCGCGATCCAAGATCTGCGACGAGGCGTGCATACGTATCGTGCTTGTCAACGAGACGGTCAAGTTCGGGGAAGTGCAGTCCGTACCATTCGCGTATCCTCCCTGAGAATAGGTTGACTGTCTTGTCGATGTCATCTATTGCGCGTACAGCCTGAACCCCGTAAAGGTCACGCTTCGCGGCGGCAGCAGTGACTGCGACCCGTGCAAGTTCCAGACTCACTTGACGAACGAATCTCTGATACTCGTCGAGTTCACGAATTGGCCTGACATCGAGCTTCTGCTGTTTCAGCCACTTTGATCTACCCTTCCAGTCAGTGGCAAGCCTCTCGCGGAACTGCGTAATCGCAGCAGCTCCTGCTTCCACTCTCGCGGTTGTTCCTTCCACTGCCCTCAGCGCCTTGGCGAGGGCGTCCGTCTCCGTGACCAGAGTTTCGAAGCCGGCCTTGCGAGCCGTGAGAACAACCTCCTTCAATTCCGGTATGGCGTTCCCGGATTGAAGTTGTCGCAGCTTCTCGGCGGCTTCGCTGGCTTTCCTGCTGAAGAAGACTCGCTCAACGGTTGAGCCGTCCTTGTCCACGGCGAAGAGCCCGCCCGGGCTCTCAACGATGTAGATCTCCATGAATCCTCACGCTCCGATTACCTGCCCAGTCGATTGATTACTTGCCATACGATCTAGGTTGTGTTGAGATAAAGCCTTACTGAGACAAAGCGGCTACAGGGATAATACTCTAGGGCCAACGTGCCTTCATCTCAATCAGTGGATTGGTGTGTGTCATTGCAGGAACTCGTGACAGAGGTTGCCGGATTGAAGCTTCGGAATCCCACCATGCTCGCCTCAGGCATCCTTGGTGTGTCCGGTGAGACTCTGAGACGCGTAGTCGAAGCCGGGGCGGGCGCAGTTATCACAAAATCGTCGAGCCTGAAGCCGCGTGAAGGAAATCCGGGACCAACAATTGTCGAGGTTCCAGTCGGACTGCTCAACGCAATAGGGCTGGCAAGCCCAAGCATCTCCATGATGAAGGGGGAGATCAGTGAGGCAAAGAAGTCAGGAGTACCGGTCATAGCGAGCCTCTTTGGTTTCTCTATCTCAGACTACTCGAAGTCTGCACACATAGCGGCGGATCTCGGTTCTGACGCAATCGAGCTGAACGTCTCATGTCCTCACGTGTCCGGCGTAGCCGAGATAGGACAAGATCCAGTACTCGTCGGCAAGATAACACGCAGCGTCAAGAAGGCAATCGACATTCCAGTATTCGTGAAACTCACTCCTAACCTCGCAAGCATTGTGGCGATAGGCAGGAGTGCCGAGAAAGCAGGGGCGGACGCAATCACCGCCATCAACACTGTAAGGGCAATGGCAATCGACATACACGTCCGAATGCCAGTACTTGCAGCTAAGATCGGCGGTCTATCCGGTCCAGCCATCAAACCCATCGCAGTTCGATGCGTTTACGAACTGTACGAGAGGCTGAAGCTTCCAATCGTGGGCGTCGGTGGAATCACTGGGTGGGAGGATGCCGTCGAGTTTCTCCTCGCTGGGGCATGCGCTGTTCAGATAGGCACCGCAATTCTCCACAAGGACTTGATGGTCTTCTCGGAGGTCGTTGGAGGCATCTCGAAGTACATCAGTGACAACGGATTTACACGTGTCGACGAGATCGTTGGTCTCGCCCACTCGAAATCGGCTTAGGCAGAAAATCCTTCGACTTGTGGACAATTTTGCCCCCGACAATCGTTGCCAGTACTCTGATCTTGGGGATCTCATCTGACGGCACCTTCATAGGATCGCGGTCGAGAATGACGAGGTCTGCTATCTTTCCTTTCTGTATGGTCCCTTTGACGTTCTCCTCGCTTGTCGCGTACGCGGCGTTTTTCGTGAACATCTGCACAGCGGTACGGGGGTCAACAGATTGGCCGTATCCCCTCGAAGTGGATAGAACAGCGGCGTAGATCCCTTCGAGTGGATCGATTGGTTCCACCGGGCAATCGGAGCCACCCACGACAGTTGCGCCGGACTGTATCAACGACTTGAGCGGGTACACGAGCCTAGCGCGCTCCTGTCCGACACGAGCCGGAACCCACGAGTCCGATACTATGAAGTGAGGTTGAACAGAGACGACAGGTCTCTCGTGGCTAATCCTCTCTATCAGCTCGTGATTCAGCACTGACACGTGCTCGATTCTGTGCCTGAGTCTGCGTGATTTCGGAACCGTCATATTCGCGTTTTCGATAGCCGTAAGGGCCATCGAGATCGCTCGGTCTCCGATTGCGTGGATCGCGACTTGCAGTCCATCACGTGCTGCTGATTCCACCATCGCATTCAGCTCATCTTGAGGGTGGATGAGAACACCGGACGTGTCTGGTGCGTCAGAATATGGCTTGTCAAGCGCTGCTGTTCTCGCTCCCAGCGAACCATCTGTGAAGATTTTGACAGCTTGCAGTCTCAGCATCTCATCCCCAAATCCGGATGAGATTCCCATCTCGTGAGCCGACGACAACCATTGGTTCGGGACCAAGATGTACATTCGAATCATGAGCTCTCCTGCTTGGTTCATTGCATGCAGGACTCGGACGTGTTGGGGATCGTCGACAACGCAATGAATCGATGTCAGGCCCGCTGCGACTGCCTCACGCATTGCCAAGGATAAGGCGCCGCGAACTTCCTCGTCACTTCGATTAGGTATCACGGAAAACACAAGGTTCATGGCGTTCTCTCGTAGGACGCCCGTAGGTTCGCCTGTTTCATCGCCCCGGTCGATGACCCCCCCTCTAGGGGGGGTGGTCCCGGCGTCAATGTTTGCGAGTCTTAGTGCGAGGCTGTTCACGACACAAATGTGTCCGCATACTCGAGTGATACAGACCGGCCTATCCGGCGCCGCTACGTCTAGGTCGAATCGGTTCGGGTATCTTCTCTCCTTCAGTCTCTCTTGATCCCATCCGTGCCCCAACACCCATCCTTGACGCGTCACCTTCTGAGCATGCTCTCTGAGGATTTCTTGGATCTGCGTGATCGAGCCGGCCTCCCTGAGGTTTGCATCGGAGAGCTCGAGGCCATAGCCCACGAGATGCGTGTGGCAGTCGACAAAACCAGGAAGAACCACTGCCCCATCAAGATTCCATACTGGCGTTCCTCTTCGCAACGTGGGAATGATCTCTCGATTCGTACCGATTGCGGCTATGCGGCCACTCTCAATCAGCAACGCCTCAGTTCGAGGGTGGCGTCTGTCCAGAGTTATCACTCGAGCGTTCAGAAATGCAGCTTCCACACGGTCGGACGTTTCCGCGTTAGTCTTCTTCGCCCTCGTCGCTCTCTTCGTCGTGGCTCTTCGCAGAGAAGATCTCCACGTACTTCTCCGGCCACTCAATCTTCCCACCGCACATGTCGCAGTAGATGGCATTCAGAAAAAGCTCACGTTCACAATTCTCGCAGAAGAAACGTTTCTGTTGCTGCTCAGGCTCCGCCAAGGTTGTCATATGCTCCACTTATCCTGCTACCCTAGTGGAGGTCGCATAAGATACCTTATGGATTCTACACACCGATCAACCAAAAAAGCAACCCGACGCTACCCAGGTCTAGCAGGGTTTCGTCAAAACATGCTGGGGGCGGAAGCCTTTCATTCTCGTCGCCAGCGTGGGTCGAGTGCATGGTGACGAGGAGGGCAGGAGGTGCCGGTCCGATCAAACGAGAATGGCCGGTCCAAGGATGCACCAGCCGGGTTGTCCATGATCGGCCGGATTCTGCTCTCTCTGGATTCAGTTTCAGGCTCAAAAAGCATGCGGGTCGCAGCTTATACGTTCGGCATCCTGTTCTTTCTGACGATCGTGTTCGTTCCTCCCGTCTTTGGAATTCTACTCGGTTGGCCTAAGATCCTCGAGATGTTGGCATACCCTGACCTAATGGCGAGAGCGTGGTCGGCAATTGCTGCCTCATTCGCCATTGCAGTCACAGTCTCTCTCATAGACTTGGCAGCTGCGTTGCCATTGGCTTGGTTTATCGTAAGAAGTAGATCCGCTTGGGTTAGCACAATCGACACGCTTGCCAACATCCCTTTCATAGTCCCCACCGTCGCGCTCGGCTACTCTGTCCTCACATTCTGGGGTGGTCCCAAGGGGATCGGTTCTCTTTTCGGTCCTCAATTCGTCTTCTCTCCCGGGTGGCAGATGATTGTGCTGTTGCACTTTGCATTCTCGTATCCGGTGATCGTCCGAGTGATGGTTGGCGCGCTCCAGAGCTACAAGGAGGTCTACGAGACAGCTGCGCGAACCCTGGGAGCACCCGCCTTTACCGCAGCAAGAACCGTGTCGCTCCCATTGCTGAAGCCCTCCGTCGTTGCAGCATTCCTCTTGGCATTCGCTCGTTCTCTGTCAGAAACGGGCGCCACAGTCATGGTTGCCGGTGTCTTCGAGAATGGTCCAGTCTTCATTCGGAATGCTCGTGTAGCGGGACAAGAAAGCCCTCTCATGTTCGTCAGCTTCGTACTCATCATAGCTTCGAGTCTCGTCTTCATCGGGATCCGTATGTTCGCACCAAGGACGCGTTTCCCCATTTCGACTGTCTGGCCGACGATCGAAAGGCGGCTCAGTTCAAGCCGTGCCATCTGGTCTAGAAATCTCGTCGTGTTCTTGGTCTTCGTCTTCTTTGTAATTGTCCCGTCCCTTTTCGTTGTATTGCCGGGGATCGACGCCGTCACTGATGGAACCTTGCAGTTGGCAGTCTCGGGAAGCGATATCTGGTCGAACTACTGGCAGGCGGTTGGGCTATCATACCTGATCGCTCTCCTTGCCACCTGCCTCAATGTTCTAACCGGACTACCAGTCTCAATTCTGATTGCACGGGCGCGTGCAGGCAGACTTGTCGCTGGAATACTGGACACACTTGTCAATATCCCCATCGTGGTTCCGTCAATTGCGCTCGGTGTCTCGATTGGGATCTTCTGGGGAGGAGTCACATACATCTCGGAGTTCTGGCTGCTGGTCTTCGCCCACGCGAGTATCACATACACGTACTTCGTCAGATCGATGATCGCAGCCGTAGAGAGCATACCAACTGAGCTCGAAGATGTCGCGCGGACCTTGGGCGCAAGACCCCTCACCGTATTCAGAAGGTTAACGATCCCACTGTCAAAGTACTCGTTGTTAGCCGGGGCGATAATGGCTTTCACCCGGAGCGTCGATGAGACCGGGGCGACTTTGGCTGTGGCGAAGAAACTCACGACGGCGCCTGTCCTGATGGTCGACTGGGTGCGGGGCACAATTCCCGCTTCCTCAAGCGCGATCGGACTCGGCCTGGGTATTCTTGTGCTGACCTCCTTCGTCTCTCTCCTAGTCCTGACAATCGCTACGAGGAAGATGTGACACCAATGCCAGCGGTCAGGCTTGCGGATGTCTCGAAGTCGTTTGCGAGAGTCAAAGCGGTAGATCACGTGAGCTTGCAGATCAACAACGGAGAGTACGTTTGCATTCTAGGACCGACAGGAAGCGGGAAGACAACGCTTCTTCGCCTCATCGCCGGTTTGACGTCTCCAACAGACGGGAACGTTGAATTCGACAACAGGGTCGTCACCGGAATACGCGCTGAAGACCGAAATGCCGTGTATGTGCCACAACAGTACGCATTGTTCCCTCACATGACCGTCAGGGAGAATGTGGCCTTCGGTCCGCTGGCACGTGGCTTCAGTCGAGAAGAGTCTCTGCGATTGGCTGACGAGATGTTGAGCCTCGTTAGGCTCGCTCACAGGGCAGGCTCACTTCCTCACGAGCTTAGTGGCGGCATGCAGCAGAGAGTAGCGCTCGCTCGAGGACTTGCTGGCCGGTCTCCGCTGCTTCTGCTAGACGAGCCGCTGGGCGCCCTCGACGCTCGACTGCGAGTGATGCTTCGCTATGAGCTAAGGAAACTAGCGAAGGAACTCGCGGTCACAGTTGTTCACGTGACTCACGATCAGCAAGAAGCAATGTCGATCGCGGACAGGATTGCGGTACTCAGAGACGGCAGGATAGAACAGTTCGGTCGCTCTTCCGAGATCTACACGGCACCTGATTCTCCGTTCCTAGCGAACTTCGTTGGCGGAGCGAATTTCCTCGAGGGAACGGTCGTGCAGAAGGGTCCGGAGAGGATGTTAGTGGAGGTGGCTGAGGGGTTCTCGTTGGCTGCCCGCACATCTGACTATCAAGTTGGTGAGGCTGTCGTTGCATCTTTCCGACAGGAAAGGACATCCGTCCTTACGAGTGCGAATCTGGAGGAGAACGTGGTTCCCGGAAGACTTGTTTCGACAAGTCTGCTTGGCGTTTTCTTGAGATGCTCGATAGATTTGGGGAGACCTGCTACGGTCGTCGCGAAAGTACCTTTGCGCGAAGCTTTGGATCAGAGACTCCCGGACCTTATTGGAGAACTTGTCTACGTACACGCCGGGCCGGATTCGGTCTGCGTATTCAAGAGACCACGAAGAGCTCTGGCCGTGGAGCTGGAGGCCATCTAGTTGCCGGACATGAGAGTCATCGGTCTCTCGAAGGGGTTCCGAGACGTACTCGCGCTGCAGGATGTCTCCCTTGACATGAACGATGGGGAGTATGTTTCGATCATAGGGCCAAGTGGATGCGGCAAGTCGACTCTGCTGAAGTGTATTGCTGGCATCATCAAACAGGACTCCGGGGAGATATTCATTGGCGACAGAGAGGTCACCAGCTTACCTCCTGAAGATCGACAACTAGGGTACATGTTCCAAGAGATCGCTCTGTTTCCACACATGTCGGTTCTCCAGAACGTTGGGTACGGGCCACGTGTTCGGGGAAAGGACCGCAGATCCTCCCGTGAATTTGTCGGCCAGATCATGGAGATGGCGAGACTGGCAGTCGGCTCTGAGACCTATCCAGACGAACTGAGTGGAGGGGCAAGCCAAAAGGCAGCGCTCGCAAGAGCTATCGCGGCAGAGCCCGAACTTATGCTCCTTGACGAACCGCTAGGTGCACTGGACGCACATGTGCGAGCAGCGCTGAGGTACGAGTTGAGGAGGCTCGTGAAGGAGCTGCAGCTGACGGCCATCCATGTTACACACGACCAAGAGGAGGCGATGTCAATCTCAGATCGGCTTGTAATAATGAAGGCGGGCCGCATCGTGGAAGTGGGAACGCCATTAGAGCTATATCTCACTCCGAAACGGTTGTTCACAGCCAACTTTCTAGGTGAAGCCAACTTCTTCCAAGCAACTGTGAAGGATTGCACCGCGTATCAGGTCACGGCATCCGTGAATGGTTGGACACTCAACTTCGCAGGATCGGGTTATGCGAGTGGAGAGCGAGTCGTCCTCGCAGCGCGGCCGGAGTCTGTGATTCTGACTCCGGCAGACAGACAGGCCAGTCAGGAATGGATCGGAACTGTTAGGGACCGTATGCTACTGGGCGATTGCATACGCATGGAAATAGGCATGAACAATAACCTCACGGTAATCGCCCAAACACCAAACCGAGGATTATTAGGGATGGTTGATCGAGGAGAGACGGTTAGGATCGACTTTTCTGTAGGAAGCATCCTATCCTATCGGTGGCCTGCTGAAGGCCTTGACGCTGAATTGGCATTAGAATGACTGTTGTGAGGATGAGAGTGTGAAAGCTACTTTCGAGAGTTGGTTTGCGGCTAGAACAAGGGCGCGAGCAATCGAGATGATTCTGCAAGCCACGAAGATGCTTGTGCCTTCCGTGGAGGAGCTGATCGCTTGCATAAAGAACGCAAGTGCTGGGAAGAAGGATGAGCTAGAGAGCGCGTTCACGAGGCTGCATCAGGTTGAGAGGGAAGGAGACAGCCTACGCAGACTAATCATCGTGGAAGTCGCACGCGGCAACCTCCCAATCGATGAGAGGCGGAGCTTCATGAGGCTTGCGAGGCAAGTCGACTGGGTCGCAGATTGGTGCCTCGAAGCAGGACGCCTCGTTCGTCTTACGCCGATGGAGAAGGTGCCAGAAGACCTTCGTGTCAACACATTTGAGACGTGCAAGGTTCTGAAAGACTGCGTCTTGGAGGTTCAGCGATCCATCGAGCTGCTGACGGACAGAAAGGTGGAGGAAGCCTTGGACGCGGCAGACAAGGTCGAACGGTTGGAGGAAGAAGCAGACGATCTCTATCGGAAGAGCCGAGCACTCATCAGTGAAATCTCAGGAACCGAGCTGACCGTTGGACAAGTCGTGCTGCTGGCTGAGTTCTTGGACGCGATCGAGAACATTGCCGACAGATGCGAGGACGTCTGTGACCAAGCGAGAGTGATAGCTGTCAGCGTCAGCACCTAGTGAACTTCACGAGGCAATTCGTCAGCACCCATTGAAGTAGAATGGTGCACAAGACAGCAGTCGAGTCGATCCTTCAAGTCGTTTCATTATTTACTCTCTAGACCACTGTCTGCGTTCTCCGAGATTTCTTTGAGAAGCAAGAGCTTATTACCGCATGAGGTTCTACGCGTTAAGCTTTCAATGGTGCACGGTCATGGTCAAAGTAGAAGTTGACTACAACAAATGCAATGGCGATTCGATATGTGTTGATGTGTGTCCTGTCGCGGTGTTCGAACTTCAAGAAGTGAAGGGCTACGACGGAAAGAAGTCCGTAGTCGTCAACAACGACGCCTGCATTGTCTGCAGAGCTTGCGAGGTTCAATGCCCAACACAGGCGATCGTCGTAACTGAGTGAATTTCCCCCACGCAATCCACCATTCGTGAATAGGATCAGACCCCTCTCCGGACACCAATAGAATGTTGTGTCCGTGGTTATCGCAAATCTCCTATCTTGCATTCAACGATATGGCCTCAAGTATCGACCCTCAATGGGACACCAGAGCCAACCTCGGACAAGCCACAGAGGAACCCGATGTTTGCTGCAGTAGTAGTAGCCTCTGTATGCAAAGACGTTGGGATATCGACTTGTCGTTGTAGCGACGGCGAGGCCTCCAGCAGCAGCCGCTGTTCCAGCCCCGAGCGCGACGACTGCAAGACCCCACCCGGTCGCTGCGGTGTAGGTTGACGCAACATGTTGCTGTGAGGTACTTTGCGTCCAAGTCGTGTTTGTTTCTGGCCAGCCCTCAGGGCTGGTTACGCTACTGGGCGTGTTTATGGAGTCAAAGAACAAGATCGCGGAAAACGAATCGCTCTCGTTCTGCCATTGACGGACTAGCCCGATCGAAAGGGACTCCCCGGCGGCGACAAGAATCTCAGGTGCCTCTATCGCGACCCGATACTCTGTTGCCGCATTCGAGTCGACGACCGGCGTAAACGAGTGGCTGATACGTGTCCAGTCACCCGATTCCTGATAGATGCGCAACTGTGCATTGAACTGCGTTGACCCCTCACTCATGGCTATCCAAAGGCTTAGGATCCACGTGCCGGCAGAAAACGTCCAGTCGCTCGTGAAGGCTTCAGTCTTCCACACCTGTTCCGGTTCGATCAGTTCGAGAAAGCTCGGAATCGCCTTCGACGGCATCCTCTCGTCTAGCCTGGAACCATCATGGAGATAGAACGCATTGCTGGACTGAGTCCACGCCAAGGGCATCAGTGCTAGAAGGACTAAGATGAGGATTGAGGTTTCTAGTGACGTGGACCTCAATGGATCTTCAACAAATGCCCACAATTCGCGAGATTAACGGTTCTCGACTCCTCTGCGGCAACTTCAGCCAAGAATCAAGGGAGGAAAGCAAATTGCGGCGGCCAATGAACACACCCTTCTCCAAGCTGCCATCTGCAAGTCACTCGAGCTCAGCTCTGCAAGGGCAGCCGGTTCGAAAGCGTTAAGGTCTCGCACAGATACTCATAGTTCGAGGCAAAAATGAGAGCGCGAATGCTCGCTGCCTCGATCCTTCTGGCGGCGCTCCTAGTCTGTGCAAACCCAGCGGC
>Ga0209725_1001035_pt1 | contig 16275 bp, 17 predicted proteins | sample I18A1metaG_FD_184145 | JGI IMG/M metagenome (GOLD analysis project Ga0209725, IMG submission 184145) | Lake sediment bacterial and archeal communities from Gulf of Boni, Indonesia to study Microbial Dark Matter (Phase II) - ​I18A1 metaG... | ecosystem: Environmental > Aquatic > Freshwater > Lake... | reverse complement strand
GAATAGTGACTTGTCCTTTTCTAGTTACAGTAACGACTTCTTCAGTCAATCTCCCCTCATCTCGCCTTACCTGATAGAATAGGTAGTACTTAAATGTTTAAGTAGTACAACCGTTTTTCAGGAGTCTTAGAATAATCGGTGCGGTTTCAGAGGGATTAACTTTTAATATTGTGAATCTGATAGGTGTTTTCTCCATGCTTAAAATTTGAGCTTAAAGGGATGACTCAAGTTTGGTTTTCAACCTGATTGGGCTAGCGGTTAACATTATCGTTGGGGTAATTGTTGTCTCTCCAGTATTGTGGCTTGTGGGGCGTTCGATGGTCGGAAAGGAGAAGGCTAGGTTTACGGACGCTGTTTGGATAGTGGCCCTCGGTATCATAATCGGAAGCATACTCGGTGTCTTCGTACACGGCCTTCTAGGCTTTGTGGCCAGCCTAATTCTCTGGCTGGCTTTGATTCGGCACTTCTTTGATACAGGCTGGCTGAAAGCCCTAGTGATCGCGGTCTTAGCATCGGTCGTCTTTGCGACCATAACTGCGGTTTTAGCCTTCATAGGGGTGCTAGTTTTATCACGCTTCATATAGACCGGAGTAGCTCATTCTTTCTTAACCACATGTTCGTAGTTTTTGTTGATGAAAGTATCTAAAAGAAAGCTCTTGAGTTACATGACATTGGCGCATAAAACATAAGACTAGCTGGAACATACTACTGAAACTAGGTGTTGATAACAGTGGGACGCAAACACCGGTCAAAGAAAAGCCGAAAGAAGCGGATGCGTCGGGAAGCCCGGGCCCGAAGACGAAGACAGGCACGTTACAAGTAGCAGAAGCGTTTTTGTACTTATTTCAAACATCATTAGGCGCACGCTCTTTGTACCTTAATCTTAGGAGGAGTTTCAGCGGCTGGCTGAAGCTCTCCCGCGTTTCAGAAAAGCCAACTTCCCTCTCTTCTGCAACCATGCTACACCTAAGATGATTATGGCGATTATTGCCAAAAACGGTAGAATCGTTATGTATAGTGGCACTGGCAAGATCGTTATCGTCACGCTAAGGTTTTGAGTAAGCACTTGGTCGGTTCCTTGTTGAGTCCAACTTATTGTCAGCTGGGTTGGATACTGCCCTGGGCTGGCTGATTTGTCGACATCGATTGTAAATGTGGCTTGCCTCGTTTCACTTGGGTTTATGATTCCAAGGCTGTCGATTATTGAACCTGAGAAGGCACTTCCAACTAGGAGTTCAACCTGAACTGACTCCGTGGCCACTTGGCCGGTGTTCTTTACGGTCACTCTGACAATTACACCGGTATCCCCAACATGAATCTCTTTAGGCTCGGTTTCTATGCTTATCACCTCAAAAAGGGCTTTCTCGCCAACAGCTATCGGGACACTGAGCCATTCACCGGAGTTGTCGTACTTCACTTGAAGAGGGAGCTTAAAGTAGCCAGGCGTGACCTGTTCATCAATATCAATGTAAAAGTAGAGTGTTACGGATTCATCTGCATCAACGTCTCCAACACTAGCGCGATCGCTTCCTGCATAGGTTGGATCAAAACCAGTTGGAAGACTGAGTCTAACAAAAACATCTTGGACATCAGAGCCAGAATTAAGAATAATAACCGTAAGCTTAATGTCCGTATCGCCTGGGAAGACTTTCTCCGGGGTATATGAACTTTCTTTGAGGATAAAATGGTCAGGATTCGCTTGCGCTGATGGAACCATAATAACGGTGGCAGCGACTATTAGAAGTGAGACCAGTGATAAAATCATTTTTTTATTCATACTTCATTTCTCTTTAAGTTGTGTCTTATTATCCCAACAACCGACGGAATTACCTAAATTTAGCTAACTTTTTCCTTATGGTCTCAAGATGAGCTTCAAGTATTTTTTCATGGCTTTTTAATAGGCTTATCTGCTTATCTCTAGTCAAAGCAAACCAATCCTTACTTTCCAAAAGCTCTGGAAATTGCTCTATAGCTCTTTTAAATAACTCAAATCTAGCTTCCGCGAAAGTTTTTCCAGGAAAGAATAAGTCAAACCCAAGACGTAGCATTTTAAACTGTTTCTCTTTGAATGTTTGCCGAATACTTTGAATCCTTTCTTCAAGATACATTCTTCCTTTGTTGGTTGCCTCGTATACATGTGGACCTTTATCTCCTTCTTTTTGTAGACGAATTAAATCTCGTTTGAGTAGCCATTTCAACGCTGGATATACTGAACCCGGTTTGGGTCTCCAAGCGCCATCAGTCTTTCTTTCGATTTCATCCATTAGCTCGTAACCGTGCATTGGGCTCTTGCAAAGCATCCGCAAAAAGAAAAGTTTTAAGAATCCTCTTGGGATGGCTTGAGGGACATACTTTCTCTCGCTCATTTGCATCGTAACCTTTAAAGTATCGTATGATGTATCTTATTAGATATATTTAAATATTCATACTACAAGGGATATTACGCCATGGAATACGAGATTGAAACGTTTGATTTGACTAAACGCTTCAACAATTTTCTTGCAGTTGATCATGTTAATTTATCGATAGGTAAGGGTGAACTTTTTGGGTTACTGGGGCCAAATGGAGCCGGGAAGACAACCTTATTTCGAATGTTATGTACTCTTCTTCGTCCAAGTGAGGGTACAGCTAAAGTTGCGGGTTTTGACATCCTTAAAGAAAGTGACAAAATCCGTGATGTTATCGGTATTGTCACAGAGAAAGTAATTATCTACGAACGGTTGACACCCGTTGAAAATCTCATGTTTTTCGGAAGACTATATGGCTTAAATGGAGAAGAGCTCAAAACAAGAGTGAATGAGCTCCTTGAAAAGGTACAACTTACGGAATACAGCAACAAACTGGTCGGAACTTTTTCAAGCGGTATGAGACAGAGGCTGAGCATAATTAGGGGTATACTTCATTCTCCTCGAGTTATTTTTTTAGACGAACCAACCGTTGGCTTGGATCCACAAAGTGCCCGTTTCATACGAGACTTAATTATTGAGCTAAATCGTCAGGGAAAGACCGTTATATTAACTACGCATATTATGGAGGAAGCCGATCAACTTTCTCACCGTGTCGGAATAATTGATCACGGGCGCATTATAGCGGTTGACAAACCACAGAACCTTAAACAGAATCTTAATGCACAAACACTGGAAGACGTTTTTCTGAAACTTACTGGCAAGGGTTTAAGGGACTCAGTTGAATCACGCGTTCCCTTGCGCGACTTTGAAGGGAGAAGGTTTCATGGGTAAAAGTATTATGAACCAGTTGTACATAGCTCTTGTAATCGCGTATAAGGACCTACTAGATTTTTCGAGGCGCAGAATAGGCCTTTTCGCTTTCATTTTGATGCCTTTACTCTTAATGTCTATGTTTGGATACATGTTTCCATCCGAGGGCACATACAAACATATTCCTTTAGCATTGGTTAAAGAAGATCGAGGTTCGTATGCTGATCTGGTCACTCGTGAGTTCTGGCAACAAGCAACGTCGTCGGGAGTGTTTAACGTTAAGATGTACGCCACAGTAAACTCTGCGACAAGTCAAGTTATTATGGGCAACGTGAAGGGAATAGTGATTATCCCTCGTGGCTTCAATAAAAATATCGTCTCAGGTGTACAAGGGCATATCATATTAATAGTTGATCAAACGAGCCCTACGATGGCAATGATGGTTTCTCGAGGCGTCAATGAGATATTTGAGAGGATTTCTAATGCATTAGCCATAAAAATCATTATGAACATCACCCAGGAGGAAAATCCAGTCTACATTATAAAACCTATTACCGTTGAGCAGAAGAATTTGATTGCTGGCCTTTCTGCAACGAGTACATTTGAGTACATGGCACCTGGTTTCATGGCAATGACTGTTATGATGAGTGGATTGGCTGGACTAGCTGGTGCTATAGCTAGGGAGAGAGAAACTGGAACTTTAGATGGCTTAATGGTGGGACCAATATCTAGGTGGTCCATAATTTTAGGCAAAACCACCGCTCAAACGGTTAGGGGTCTACTTCAAGGTTTTCTTATACTGGTTTTGGCCATGATTCTGTTCAACGTTAAAATCTACGGGAGCATCTTTCTGATGATTTTCATATTGATCCTTGGAGTGGCAGGGTTTGTTGGAATTGGAATCATAGCCACTTCCATCGCTGGCGAACAAGAATCTGCGATGATGATATTGATGCTCATGCAATTGCCGATGATGTTCCTCAGCGGAATTTTGTATCCAATAGAGCAATTGCCAGTTTGGTTGCAGTTGGTCGCCAAGGCTATGCCATTGACCTATACGGCAGACGCATTACGACGAATCATGATCTTAAACGTGGGACTAGTCCAGATTATGCCAAACGTCATAATACTGGCTGTCTTTGCAATAATTACAATCGCCATTGCAATTCCGTTATTCGAGAGGGCAGTAACTAAGTAGTATGTTTAAGGGAGTAATCGGCAGAATAATCAAATTGAAAATCCATTAGGCTCTTCAACTGTTATGCTTTCCCCAAGTTTAGGGATGGACGAAATACGCAAATTCACCTTTCAGCAGTTGATTAGGTGAGTTTAAAAATTTCTTCTGCATTATGAGCAATAGATGGAAAAAGAAAATCCGAGTGGAAACGTAGAATACAAGCTTCGATTGGCAAGGGTATCAGCGGAGCGTTTGGATGAAATAATTTCACAGCTTAAGTTTCGCGTTGAGGAGGGGCTTGGTGAGGCTCTTTATGAAATTGGTGTAACTGATGATGGAGAAATTGTTGGTTTAAGTAAGGGAGATGTAGAAGAAACACTTCTGACGTTGGAAAAAGCCGCGGAGAAAATTGGTGCTAAATGTACCTTAGTTCGTGAAGTTGATGGTAAAGTTGGAAGAGCCTTTGAGATTCTTATTAGGCGAACAAAGGAGGCAAGCGACTTTCCGATATGGCTTTACATTCCGATTCTTGGCAATGTAGACTCGGGAAAAAGTACACTCGTAGGAGTTTTGACCAGTGGGACTCGAGATAATGGTAATGGGGAGGCGATGGCGAAAGTCGCGAGATACCTCCATGAAATTCAAATGCGAAGGACATCATCTATTTCTTGCCATCCACTCGGATTCGACGAATCTGGTAGGATTGTGAATTATTCCTTAACTTCTCCCTTGGATGAGGCTGAAATCTTTCTTAATTCAGCAAAAATCATTGACCTAGTTGATTTAGGTGGGCATGAACGCTACTTCAAAACTACTTTACGTGGAATTACGGGACACCAGCCTGATTATTGCATAATTACTGTGGCAGCAAATGCTGGAATTATGCCCATGACGGTTGAGCATCTAAAGGTTGTTCTAGGACTAAAATTACCGATGATTTTTGTAGTGACAAAAATTGACTTGACACCACATTTAGTGGCTAAAACCATTCAAGATATCCAACACCTAGTAAAGTTACCAAAAATCAATGCGGTACCCTTCGTCATTAAAAATTTAGGAGATGCAATAGTCGCCTCAAAGGTTGTTCCATGTGGACGAGTCGCCCCAATTTTCACGATTTCAAATGTAACTGGTGAGGGACTTGAGCTACTTCAGATGTTTCTCAACCTTCTTCCTCAAAGAACGCGCTGGAACGAGCAAATGAATAAGAATTTTATGATGTATGTAGACGAGACTTTCAATGTGAAAGGCATCGGACCAGTAGTATCGGGGGTTATTAGGCAAGGTAGCGTTGCGGAGAACGACATAATTTTAATCGGTCCATTTAAAGACGGCACATTCCGCAACGTGCGTATAAAATCAATTCATATAAACAGAACGTTTGTGAAGAGGGCAATATCTGGAAATGATGCATGCTTCGCACTGGCAGGAATTGAGTTTGACGAAATACGTAAAGGGATGGTTTTGCTAAGCACCGACACTAAAACAAAGTCTGTAAACGAATTTGAGGCAGAGGTTTTCATATTGCATCATCCAACAACAATCCGCGCAGGATATCAGGCTGTGGTACATGCGCAGACAATTCGGCAAGCCGCGGAGTTTACTACGATTTATGGAAGCAAAGTATTACGCACAGGAGACTATGGAAGGGTTAAACTAACATTCATGTACTATCCAGAATTTTTAGTTGAAGGCCAACAATTCGTATTCAGGGAAGCAAATGCCAAAGGGATAGGTGTCGTAACAAAGATTTTGTAAGTTACGCTATTGCGGGCTATCTTAATGTATGATTTTAACCCCAAACCCAAAACGGGAAAAGAATAGGTCGTACACCCGATAGACATTTTTCTAACAGTCCTTTGCAAAATGTTAAACTTAAATATCTATTGCTCGTTTCAAAGCTTAATTGAAGGTTTCAAAATGCCCAAGTTCTATATAAAATGGCAACTTGACCCAACCAAAATACCTGCTGATCCTGAGGAGAGAGTGAAGGGTTGGTTATCAATGCTTGGAATGGTCAAAGCGGATATAAAAGCGGGTGTAACAAAGGATTGGGGATGCGCCGCTGGCGGAAATGGTGGATATGCTGTAATTGAAGCGCCAAGCGGAAAAGAACTGTTCACCCACCTGCTGAAATGGATGCCCCATGTTCAATTTGAAGTCACACCAGTTCTTACTGTGGACCAAACCATAGAAGCGATCAAGAAGGCAGTAGCCGCAGCGAAAACCAAATAAACTCCCCTATTTTTTACATCGTTCCGAAATTTGGCATGCCTTGCTAATTGATTTCATTTCGTTACCTTCTGAAGAGAACCTAAATTTTGATTACAAGGATAGGCGGTTCTTTTAGTATTACGAATCAACAAAAACGTAATAAGAATTTTCCATGTGGGAAGATTTGTATAAAACTCCACTCTTAAGCCCTTATAAGTTTAAGCCTGAGCTATTTCTGTTTTTGTTTAGAGGAAGGTTTAAGGAAACCTTAGGTTTCCTTTCATAATGTGTTCGTCAAGGGGTTTGGGTTTGGGGTATGATTTTAACCTCATCGTGTCATGCCCATGGGGCGTTTACGGAAAGGCGAGAAATGAAATTGTGAATTTCTTAAAAAGCATCGGTGACGAGAAACCTTTCGTAGAGAGAACTATTGCCAAGGGAATTATTGGTATAAAAACTTCCGTAGATTCTAGGCAAGTTATTCGAACTGTACGCGAATTTTTTGAAAAGGATCCTTTGTCCTTTCAGTATACATTGAAGTGGGTGCCGATTGATTTTTGGACGTTTTCCGATATCGACTCGATTAAGAAAGAGGTTGTTAAACTTAGGAATAGAATACTTAAAGGTGAGAAATGGCGGATGACAGTGGAAAAACGACGCTATACAAGCCATCACACAATTGAAATTATAGAAAAAGTTGCTGAAATGATCGACGAGAAAGTTGATCTGAAGAATCCAGACAAAATCTTGCATATTGAAATAATCGGCAAATATGCGGCAGTCTCTCTGCTCACGCCAAGGGACACCTTCTCAATAGCAAAGTTCGGAAAATAGATTAGACGGTTCTGGTAACTCTTCGGAGATGCCCGGTTGAGTTGCCTTCTCCGCTTTTGCTCCCCGCCTTGTTTAAGGAACGGTTCATAGCTACATTTGCGAAGCGATCTTGGGCGAACCACACCCATTCATCTTGAGTTTTAAGCAGGTTTAAAGACGCGTTCAGGTGACGGTTTATCCCGCATTTTGGACAGTTCGCTCTCTTGGTTCTATTATGCAACCGCATATCGAGCAGAATTTAGATGTGTTCCTTGGGCTGGCTTTAACAACTTTAACGCCTTTCCAGAGGGCTTTATACTCGATGAAGCTTTGGAGTTTTCTGAACGACCAAGAATTAAGCCTACGCTTAAGCCCCTTAGAGTGTTTGGATATCAACTGAACTTTTCCATTGAATCTGTTAACACCTATAACCTTCTTGTTGACGGCTTTACGGATATTTTTAAGGTCTTCGAGGATAATGCCTTTTTCCTTCTCTTTCGCTTGCTTAACTATTTTAGAGCTAACCTGATGTAGTACAGAGTTGACCTTATTGTTCTGTTTAGCGAACCAGTTTTCCTGAATTTTCGCGGCTACCCGTCTGTCTTTTGCATATTTGACTTGAACCCCTTGAACACGCTCAAAATATCCGTGCCTAACTTCACAAATTTTTGACAAGTCGTAGCGTTGGACATATAGCCTTCCGTCCTCGATGAAAGCTCCATCCACATTTCTTTCGTTTGTGTCGTATGCCACGTATCCCTTAGGCTCAGCGACCTCAGCGGTTTTCGAGAAAACCACCGATACCGTGCGAGCGGTTAAAGTCACCGAGCCTAACTTGAGCGAGGCATCCGACAGAAACTCTAAAACCCTCTTATGCAATTTAACATAGAAGTATTCTCTGGGCTTTGTTGGTATCCTAAGCGTATCCCCAATTATTCTGTAGGCTTGATTTCCAAGTTTAGCCATGAGCTTTCTAGCTCTAGGACTCCTAACGTTTTGTTTTTTCCTTTTAGCCTTCCTATAGTTCTTCAAGATAGATGTTGCAACCTCGATGGCTGAGAGGCTATACCATGAATGAAGCCCATGCCTGCATAGTTCTTGATAAACCTCGTTTGAGAGCTTAAACCTTGACGTTATATTCTTCTCCAAGCCAATGCAAATACAATAATTGACCATACCCCTGAACGTCCCTAGTAAGCTAAGAATTTCCTCTGACGGCGTATAATTCAACTGAACCGCTTTAACCGCTCGCATAATGAAAAGCAATGGAAAAAACTATTTAGCCTTATCTCCCGAAGAGTTACTAGAACTGATTAGACAAAGCTTTATTTTGAATAAAAATATTTGGCCCTGAAATTTTGATCAAGGGCGATTGAAGATTCGTGTTCACGTTGGCTCAATGGAAGCTACAGCCCGCGTTACGTCCGATTTCGTTATTATTCCTACAAGTTTTCCTTCATCGTTAACGACAGGTAGACCGCTAAAACGGTGTTTAGTCATTAGTCTTGCCGCCTCGGCTAAGTCTACATTTTCGTGTACTGAGATCGGATCAGCAGTCATTACATCCCTAGCTGTAAGAAGACTGATGTAATTTGAAGGCATGATAAGGCCTTTCACGAAAACAGGCTTTCGCTCCATCATCAATTTTACTGGCTTAAGTATTGGGCTTATCATCGTCAAATCAGATAATGCTAATATCCCCACGGGCTTGCCATCGTCAACAACAATTACCCTGGTAATGTTATGTTCGGACATCAAAGAGGCTGCTAAAAATATCGACTGGGAGGGCTTAATTGTGATTGACTTCTTCGTCATGAACTCGCGTACCTGGTACTTGCCAACATACTTGGTGGCATAATAGGAGCATACATCAACTTTTGTCACTATACCGGCAAGCACGCCGCCTTTGTCTACAACTATCAATGAGCTTATTTTTTTCTTAAGCATAGTTTGTGCGATTTTTGATACCGACACAGAAGGTTGGACAGTAACAAGTGCTTTACTCATAACTTCTTTTACAAGTATTTCATCAATACCACGTTTGGATGCATCGGAAAGCAAGAACCTCACGATATCTTTCTGAGTTACAATTCCTATAGGTTTCCTACCTTTGCCAACGACAACAAGCCTGCTTATAACGTGTTTTAACATAACTTTCTGTACTTGTAGCAGCGTCTCCTCTGGTTTAACTGTGACAACAGTTTTAACCATAATATCGCCTACGGAATTCATACGCCACACCTTGTTTCGTTACTGTTTGATCTGGGCTATTTAAAATTGAGTACCTCTTCTTGGGTTAACAGTTTACAACATCTGTAAAACAACTTTGACACTCCCACGGCTGAAGCCTGTGGGATTCTCTCCTCATCATCGAACTCAGGCTGTCCATAGGGAGAGTTCTGGGCTGTGTCAAAGGCAACCCCTACACTCAATAGAGGCTCTGCGTAGAGCTTACCGAGTGCTCGGTTCAAGATGTTCCTTGCTCCATTCCAATCGGCGTTTATGTTTAAACCACAATAGGGACATTTAAACAGACCTGCGACTCGCAAGCCAATACATCTACATCGGCTACACATTTGGCTTGTGTAGGCTTCATTTATTTGTAGAACTGAGATGCCTTGCCAAGATGCCTTATATTCTATGAATGATAGAAGTTTACGGTATGGAAAACTGTTGAGTTTTCTGTTGAATTTTCTACCCTCCCCGTTTCGCCTTATTCCCTTGAGTTTTCCGACAACGATTATGGAGTTGTTCTCAATGGCCTCTTGAACGATTGCCTTGCTTATTTTGTGCAGTTCATGGTTGACTATACGTTTCTCATGGCTCCCAACTTTCTTCAATGCTTTGCGGTTTGGAAGCATTCTCCTTAAGTGGAAATAATGTCCCCTAACCGCCCTCAAAACTTTTCCATAGAATTTTGGCTTTTCATCCGCAGAATTAACGGTTGTAGCAATGTTGTGAATCCCTAAATCGATAACCAACATCGAGGTTGGATTCTTCTTTGGGATTTCAGCCTCAACTGTTATGTAGACAAGCCATTCTCCTTTTCTCCTCAGGATTTTAGCCTCTCTAGTCTGCATGTTAGGTGTTATAGGCGTGTGCGGTTTTATTGGAACGTTGATTCCGCCTCTGATGCCATATATTGGGATTTTAAGCCAATACTTGGTTAGCTTAGTTTCAGCACGGTAGACATCTCTTCTCAGAATCAAAGGATACTCTTTTCCTTCTTTGGGCTTGCCAATGCGTCTCAGAAGCCTATCCGCTTGTTGTCTTGTTGCCGAATACAATGGAGCAGACTTGTTCCCTTGAAGGTAGCATTGCCAATTCTCGTATTCTCTGCTTAAAAGTTCTCGTTTACCTTTCCGAAGTTCAAGAATCTTAGCCTTAACGGTCTTCTTAGCCAGCATAAGCGACTCGCTCACTAAAAACCTCCCTACACCACATTTAAACCTTAACGCCATTCATCCCACATCTAAAGAAAGTGGGTTTTCTGGCTATTACTTGTAAACCAAAAAGTTAGAATAACTATTTTCATATAAAGAGTGAAACTAAGACAACCTAGTCTTCCAATTAAGAAAGAGAAGAGGTGACGAGCAAGTTGAGTGAAAAAAAGAGGATTTTATACGTTCAGACAAGTGGCGTAGATACTCCTGAAAAGACTTATGCCCCGTTTATCTTGGCAACGACAGCCGTTGCAATGGGAATTGAAGCAACAATCTACTTCTTGATTAAGGGAGTTACCGTGGTTAAAAAGGGAGAAGCTGAAAAAATAAAATTGGGCAGTTTTCCCACATTGAAGGAAGTTATGGATCAAGCAGTTAAAGCGGGAGTTAAACTACTTGTTTGTGAGCAAAGTTGCATGTTACTTGGGATACCAAGAGGAGATTTCGTGAATCCAGCTGAAATTGTAGGCGCAGCAACCCTAAATGACCTAGTACTTGACGCAGATGCAGTCTTATGCTTCTAGAAAGAAAAGAAGCGTATGCTTTAGTAGCCAGCACTCATATGAGGCATTAGCTTACGATTACGAGGTTCAAGGAAGAGTTGGGACAGGCATCGGAGGTACCATTCCAACACCCAAAAGAATAGAGGCTAACAACTGAGACAACGCAGCAACAATGAGGATAATTACCAATATCCGAGTGGCGATAGGTTTTTTAATTATTAAGTCTTCAACCGTAATTTTTTCATATTCTTTTTTGCTTTCCAAAACAGATCCCTTTAGGAAAACGGGAGTGTTCTTCTTATAAATGTTATTGCATTTGTTTAACAATCGTGAACATCTGATCTACCTAATTGGATAGGCACCGCATGTGCGGCAATACGTTGCATCATTAGGTACATTTGAGTTGCATTGGGGACATGTTCTGGCTTGAGGGTTATAAGGATGAGGCACGCCGATTACTTGTCGGAAGATCTCATAGTAGAATAATTGTTCTTTGTCTCGGATAGTCACTTTATCTTTTCCAAGATATTTCCTTTGTTTTCTTTCAAATTCTTGGTTAGGTATCTTCTCATTGAACAAATTTGGAAGTATTGTTGTTCCTGAACCGTATTCAATAGGAGTTTTGGCTCGCCACACTATTTCTTTTGGTAAAATGTTTTCGAAGGATTTGCGAAGAATCCATTTGCCCCATATCTGTCCTTTTTCACTTCTAACTTTGTATCGAGGGTCTATTTCCGTTGCAAAAGATTTGAACTCTGGATCAAGATATGGAAGTTTTACTTTCATCTTGAAAGCTTCCGCCAATGGGATCGACGAGAACGACATTGTCTCCCATAATTTTTGCAGTTCCCGGCCTAGTCTATTCTTTCTTAAATTGAAGAGGAAGCTGTATCCTGCGAAGAGTTCGTCACATCCATCACCAGACATTATTGTATTTACGCCATGATTTTTTGCAAATTTTAATGCGAGAAAAATAGCTACGCTATTTCGTATTTCCATGGGATCATAGGATTTTGTGATCTTTATAACGTTTGGAAGAGCTTCTGACAGCGTATTTTCATCAAAATTGTAAATTAAATGTTTTAGTCCCAGATGCTCTGCGATAAACTTCGCATATCCAATGTCTGGCGCTGGGGCTCCCCTGAGAGCAACAGTAAACGCTTTGAGGGAAGTAAATTTTGAAGTAATTACTGCCAAAATGCTTGTGTCAAGACCCCCTGAAAGAAGAATCCCTTCCGCCAGATTTTTCTTAACAGCCTTCTCTAACAGCACTCTGAGCTTGGAGCCTATCTCTTTAATCGAGTATGCTGGAGTCATTGTGGTTCCCGCTAGATTTTTGATGACTTCTGCTCAGTAATTTAAGATCGAATGTACCTAAGTTGCGATTTTATTCTTTCGCTATCATAACTTCAGTGGCTTTCACTACCGCTTCGACAGCATCACCGGGCTTTATGTTAAGTTCTTCAGCCGCTTCCTTGGTTATGACTGCCGTTATGGTAATGGGAGATTTGACCTCTATTTTCACGCTGGCCGTAACTGGCCCCTTGTCAACATGGTTCACGATACCTTTGAAGCGGTTTCTTGCACTAAGTTTCAAACCTACCGCCTCCCATAGTTCTGAATCTGCAAGCATGCTCTCAACATATCGTTTTGTTCGATTGTATTCATGTAACATTTTTTTGGCGGCATCCGTTAAAATTGATCCGCCGCCGGTCTTCCCGCCTATTGTAGTCGTCAAAATTTTGTCGCCGATCGCCTTCTCCATCTCAGCTATCTGGTCCCATGCGTATTTGTAGGAGATCTTCAACTTTTTCGCAGCCTTCGTTATCGAACCTACCTCGTCTATGGTCTGGAGAAGGGTAGCGCTTCCTTCGCCAATCACGTACTTTCCTTGCGACTCTAACCATATCTTGTAGGCGTGGGTGCGGGTTTGCTTCGCCTTGATCACAGGCTTGTCACTGATAATCATTTTTGAGATGGTTATATTTATTAGTATATATCGCCGATATATATAAAGAAATATGACGGTGGCGCGGGTGAAACCAGAAACAAGGTTAACAGTAAGCATCACAATATTGGTGGTCTTAGTTGCTGGAGGAGTACTTGCTGTTTCATACGAGTATTATCATTGGCGACCTATGCAGTATATGATTCTAGCAACAACTACTAGTACCTACGACTCTGGTTTGCTCGATTATTTGATCCCAGTATTCGAAAGCAAGTACAATATCCAAGTAAGGATTCTGTCGAAGGGTACAGGCGAATCGATTGAGATAGCTAAACGAGGAGACGTAGACGTAGTTCTTGTACACGCTAAGACGTTGGAAGAAGCGTTCGTCAACGAGGGCTATGGAGTGCATCGCGTTGGCGTCATGTACAACGATTTCATTGTTATAGGTCCGAAAAATGATCCAGCCGGAATAAAGGGCATAACAAATGCAACTACAGCATTCCATAAAATTGTGGAAACCGGGAATCAAGGTAGAGCAATTTTTATTTCCCGAGCGGATAGGTCTGGGACGAACGCGAAGGAGCTTGAAATTTGGACGAAGATCAACGTGAAACCCTCAAACAAGACTTATTCGTGGTATCTTGAGGCAGGTGCTGGCATGGGGACAGTCCTTAGAATGACAAATGAGAAGCAAGCTTACACGCTGACGGATCGAGGTACATGGGTAGCCTTCAGAGATCAACTGAAAAATCTGGAAGTTCTGGTCGAGAAAGATATCATATTGTTAAATCCATACGGCGTCATCCCGGTTAACCCGCAGAAATACCCGCAAAGAAATTATAAGGCTGCAGTTGCTTTCGCCAAGTTTCTGATTTCGGAAGAGAGACAAAGGCTTATAGCGGACTTCAAGAAGGAGGGTGAAACCCTATTCTTTCCAATGGCAAGAGACTTCGGTAAAGCCACTCAGCTAGGCTTCCCAAATCAGGCACAAGAAGTAGCATGGTATGACACACAAGACCCGCTAGCTTTACAAAGCACACCTTTCGTAACAATCGCTGAATTGAGTGCCTTCCACAATTTAGAAGTAAACTTTTCTCCCAGCCTTATTTGTAGTTGGGATGGCATGTGAACCCAATTCTCGAAGGTTTAGTCAAAGCATTGTGGCTCTTGGTTTCGCTGGATCCTGAGGTTTACAGCATAATGTTTCTTTCCCTGAGAGTATCAGGTATCGCAGTCATAATAGGCGCGGCACTCAGCATTCCATGTGGCGCTACTATAGCTTTGAGGGATTTCAGGGGAAAGCGCTTCCTGATGAGCATTATAAACACGTTAATGGGGTTACCCCCAGTCGTAGTTGGCTTACTGGTATACCTACTTTTGTCGACCTCAGGTCCTCTTGGACCCTTTCAACTACTTTACACGCCTACAGCTATGATTATCGCTCAGTTGATTATGGTCGTTCCCATTATTATTGGGGTGACTGTTTCCGCCGTTAGTGCAGTAGATAAGGGGATCAGGGAGAAGGTGCTGTCAATGGGAGCCACTGGATGGCAACTGACCGTAACTATACTTAGGGAGGCGAAAATCGGGCTTCTAACAGCGCTCATAGTCTCATTTGGCGCCGCAATCTCCGAAGTAGGAGCAGTCATGATAGTTGGAGGGAATATTAGATGGATAACCCGAGTGTTGACCACGGCTATAGTCTTTGAAACCGAGTTGGGGGAGTTCGGCATTGCCTTAGCCCTAGGAATCATCCTCCTACTGCTGGCTTTCATAATCAATTGGGTTCTTACGCAACTACAGTGGAGTGGGCTGAGAAGATAATGTTAGTAGAGGCGCGAGGGCTGACAAAGGCGTACGAAGGTAGAGAAGTTCTAAAGGATATTAATCTAACAGTCCAAGAGGCGGAGTTTTTCACTGTCGTTGGTCCAAGCGGAAGTGGGAAAACCACTCTTCTCCGCCTGATTGATTTACTCGAGCAGCCTTCACGAGGCAGAGTAATCTTCAATGACGTTGAGGTTGGCGACTCAGAAAGAGAAAGACATGCCCTCCGAAGACGAATCAGCATGGTTTTTCAGCAAACTGTTTTGTTAAACTCAAGCGTTTACGACAACGTTGCGTATCCTTTGAAGATACGAAATCAAACTGGAAATACAATTTATCGCAAGGTACAAGAGACCTTGGAACTAGTCGGTTTAAAGGAATTTGAGAAGAGGAAAGCTACCACGCTCTCGGGAGGTGAAATGCAGCGAGTGGCCTTGGCTCAAGCGATAATATATGAGCCAGAGTTACTCTTACTCGACGAGCCTACAGTAAATCTTGACCCGAGGAATGTGACCATCATTGAGAACGTCATTTCTCACGTTAACAAGAACCTAAAAATGACTGTGATTATGGCTACGCATAACATGCTCCAAGCAGAACAACTAGCTGATAGGGTAGCCATACTCAAAGAGGGTGAACTCGCTGGAATAGGGCATGCGGAGGAGATCTTTGGTAAACCTTCAGATTTCCTCGCTAGTTTCGCGCGACTGAACAACGTGTTCTCAGGAGTTTCCCATGTTGATGAGGAGGGACTTGCAAAAATCGATATCGATGGATTGAAGTTGGAAGCCACAATCACAAGAACAGGTAAAGTTACTCTTTTCATTAGACCAGAAGATATAATCCTATCAACCTCACCCATCGCCTCAAGCGCACGAAACACGTTTAGAGGCAAGATAATCGAGGCTACGGATCTCAATCGCAACGTGCAGGTCAAGGTAGATGTAGGAAAAGTGTTTGTAGCAACCATAACAAGGAGATCGTTTCAAGAAATGCAGCTAAATTTAGGCTCTGAGGTCTATTTGACTTTCAAAGCCTCCGCAGTCCATGCAGTTTAAAAATAACATTTAAATATCATTGGGAAACTTGACTGCAAATAAACTTTTGATTTAAATCTTCCCTTCAGTAAACC
>Ga0209725_1001034_pt1 | contig 16275 bp, 17 predicted proteins | sample I18A1metaG_FD_184145 | JGI IMG/M metagenome (GOLD analysis project Ga0209725, IMG submission 184145) | Lake sediment bacterial and archeal communities from Gulf of Boni, Indonesia to study Microbial Dark Matter (Phase II) - ​I18A1 metaG... | ecosystem: Environmental > Aquatic > Freshwater > Lake... | reverse complement strand
ACTCTATAGACACGCATACGATGTCTACAACAGCTTAGGGCATGTGTTCAAGCTAGTGGCGTTCATTGCCTTCCTAGCAGGATTGTTGAAAGCTAGATAATAAACCAATAGAAATGTGTCTAGGGTCACTCAGAGGAGGATCTCGTCTCCTCGAACGCCAGTCTCCGTCTTCAGGCCTTGGGCATTTCTTGAAGTCATATGGGGAACACGGCCGCCGACTAGTAAAGCGATGTACCCGCTCGCGACATTGTTCACTGCCGCTTGAATGAAGGTTGTCCCGCCTACGAATAGGGCGAGGGCCACTGCCACAAACTTCGCTGAGTTCAACGGCGCAATGACATATAGGATGACGGGCATCGCAACGAGAAGCGTTCCTCCTTGTATCCCTGGCGACCCGAAGCCAATGAGAGCAACCGGTATCGCTAACAGAAGCATCTGTTGCCACGAGACCTCAATACCCGTGTAGCGTGCAGCCACAAACGTCACAGCGAGGACCCCCATGACGCTGCCGCAACGGTTCAAGGAAGCTCCCAAAGATAGAACAAGGTCTGCAATACTTTCGCTGATGTCGAAGTGTTCTTTGAAGATCTTGAGTGCAAGTGGCAGGGCGACGTATGAGGATCCGGTGGATAGCCCGACCGCAAACATCCTCGTCGAATATCTTGACATTTCTCCTAGTCTTGTGTGCGTGGCCCTTCGCACGATGATGAACAGGGTGGCTAGCGCAGCTAGGCCAAGAGTCATTGTCAAGCCCATGGCCACTAAGTAGACTTCCAAGGACACCCGTCCGAGGTTGTAGTAGAGTGTTCCACCCAACGACATCGCAATCACTGGGAAAACCTTGAGCAGAAGTCTGAAGGCTCGCTCTTGGGCCCCGTAGATTCGCCTTGAGAAATCTGCAACTTTCCTGAAAAACGATGTATGCGACAACGCGAAGGCAAGAGTCACGCCAAGCATAAGAGCCATTGTAACTGGCCGAAGCAGACTGGCTGACATAATCTGCATGATGTATTCGAAAGTATGGAACGACAGCCCTGCGGAAGAGAAGGATGAAGGCAGCGTAGATGAAAGAACGGTTGACGCGAACAGCGAGCATCCAAGGACAAGAGATACAAAGTGCATCACGGAAGCCTTGATCACCGCGCCAGCAACGTCCTTCTCGAAGATCAGCGAGCACGTAGAATTGAAGATGATCACGAAGACTATGATCGGTGCAAGAGACGTGAAAACGGTGATGAAAGCATCAACAATCATAGAGAATATGTCGATTCTGGCCGGAGCGGCGTAGGCGACGAGGACTCCTAACAAGAAGGAGAGGAGTAGCCAATACTCGAAACGGATTCTCACCGCGGTGTCCCTGGCCTGGTCGCCAATACTCTTGTTTCTCCTACATGAACCATTGGACAACCTGAGAACTAGACAGCTTCCATGATGATTGCCATCTTGAGTTATCGAAATCCATTGCTAGGCTAGAATTGCCTAGGTCTGCCCTACAAGGAGAAAAAGCCCCGTCATCTCCCAGATGGCGCCGGCAAGCAGAAGCACCACAACTACGACGTATACTGTTGCCACATCGCGCCAAGTTCTTTTGAACGCCCCCCATCTACTCTCATTGCCATATCGCTTAGGGAAGATCGTGGCTAGGCTCAGGGCTATCCCTGCAGCTCCCGAGAAGACGTATCCTCCAAGCTCAAGGATCAGGGTTCCGGCGCCCAGTACAAACGCTGCCGGCGACTGGTTGAGAACCGCATAATACACGACCCCAAGTGTGAGGCCGCGATAGATGGTTATCAGTGATATTCCTCCTCCGCCGAGAAGTGGAACGACGCCTAGGAAAGTTGTGGAGAAGAAGGCTCCGGAGCTCAGGTTGACAAGAAACGTAAATGCTATCGCCATGAGCAGATTCCTCGCTCTGAGGATGCTGGTCACCGTTGTGAAAGGGGCCTCCTCGGTGATCATTTCCAAGACACTTCTTCTGAGGCTCACGGCGAAGGGATGAGATACTGCAATTGCGACGTATCCTCCGGCAAACGAGATTACATATAGTGCAAGAACGAATAGGAGATGCCATCTTAGACGATGACACACGATCGAGATTCTTGACGAGAGTTGCATGCTCTCAACCATCCCGGAGACACCAGTGTTGAAAAGACATGGCATGAGATTTAATCTTCTTGTTTGCAGTGCTACCGGAAATGGCGGGCGAATGTCTCTGCAGTTTGTTGATCCATGGACAAGCGGATTGCTGCGATGCTCAACGACCAGACCGAACCGCACAATGTTCTTTGATTGCTAGCCCAGAGCTAAGCTTATCTCAATCTTGCTAGCTGTCAGGCTTCGATGTGTGTTGATGGCGTCTACAGAGAGCACCGGACGCAGGGTCGTGAAGATAGTACTTGTCTTGAGCCTCGTGATGAATGTCGCTCTGTTCTATTGGGCAGTGATGCTTGGAAGACAGGTTGACAGTCTATTCCGAGAGAACGGAAGGTTAGCTGAGGATCTTGGAGCAGTAAAGCAGCAGAACGAGATCATGCAAAACCAACTTGCTTACTACAAGGCTCAAGCAGACTACTACTCTAAGCTCTTCCGTCCGGGATCGGCTCAGGCTGGACTCATCGGCAGGTCATCTGTGAGCATAGTTGCGGTGCAGCAGGTGGAGCAGGGGCCACTCACGGTGTCATACACAGGAGTTGTCATGAGCGTTCTGGTTGAATTGAGGAACGGCGAAGGAAGACTTCTGATCAACACGCAGCCCAAAGTTGGAATTGACCTTCAGACAAGTGGTAGAACGGCGGTTCTCATTGCTCAGAACGTTACAGGAGTCTCGATGACGACCACCGACGTTGTATTGACAGTGATGGCGGAGGAGAATATTGAGGTAGTTGACGGTCCTAGCGCTGGCGCGGCAATAACGGTGGCCATGATCGCAGCGATTCGCAACCAGACTCTACGAGGGGACGTATTCATCTCAGGGACGGTAAACCCGGATCACACCGTAGGGCCTGTTGGAGGGCTGCATTACAAGGCTCTTGCCGCGGCCGAGAAGGGCGCGTCGGTATTCCTCGTTCCCAAAGGCCAAAGCGTTGTGACCATGTACAAGCCTGTTGAGAGGCAGCTGATTCCGGGAGTGACAATAATCGTCTATGAAACGGTGCGGATCAGCTTGGAAGCCTTTCTGAAGGAACGGGGATATCGCGTCACCATCACGGAAGTCTCAACTATTCATGAAGTTTACTTGATCTTCACGAAATGACCTAGTGAATGATTAGTTATGATTGCTGACATGTTGGTTCCGTTGGTTGCTGTAGGCCTCGCTGAGCTAGGCGACAAGACCCAGCTGTCGATCCTTCTCTTGTCCTCAAAGACAACGAGGCATCTTCATCTATTGCTCGGAGTTCTTCTTGCCTTCCTTGTGGTAGACGGAGCTGCGGTCTTAGCGGGTTCGTGGATCACGACGATCGTTCCGGTGAACATTGTGAAGATGGTTTCTGGAATCGTTTTCGTAGTCTTCGGAGTCCTAGCCTTGAGAGCCTGTGAGACGAAGGCGGAAAGCAAGCTACGCTTCCAGAATTCGTTTCTTTCAGGCTTTGCGTTCGTCTTCATGATGGAGTGGGGTGACAAGACTCAGATTGCTTCGGCGTTGTTTGCGGCAAGATATGATCCGTTGATGGTTCTTGTCGGGACCATGACCGCTCTAACGTTACTATCCATCGTCGCGATCTGCTTGGGCAAGCTCATTCTGAGTAGAGTTGATAGAAGAATAATGACGAAGATCGCGGGGATGGCCTTTGTGTTGATCGGTATATCGTTCTTCCTGCTCTAGGAGATGCTGATTTCAGACAACACCAAGTAGTTAGACGATCAGTTCTTTGGCTTTGTTCCGACGAAGAGAGCGTATCCGATACCGTCCTTGCGCAGAAAGTCAGTAATCTCGTCAAAGGCCTTGTCATTCTCACGCAATTCAAGAGCAGCAGAGAGAATGCCGGCGCTCAGTCGTTTCCTGATCTGGTCCGAATGGTCAACTGCCTTGATATCTACAAGTCCAGCCTTCTCCATCATGTACATGTAATCTTTCATGCTCACCGCTCCACCTATGCAACCGCAGTAAAGCCTCGGATCCTTCCGAATGGCTTCAGGCATCGGCGCCCAACTTATCACGTCATGCATGATGACCCTGCCGCCGGGCTTGAGCACCCGGACCTTTTCAGCCAGCACTTTCTGCTTATCCGCAGTGAGACACACAACGCATTCACTGATGACGGCATCAAAAGCCTCATCCTCAAAGGGAAGCTTCTCAGCGTCGGCAAGTCGGAACTCTGCGATTCCGTCAACCCCTGAATCCTGTGCTTTCTTCCGAGCCTTCGCGATGCCTTCCTCGGTGAAGTCGATGCCCACCGCCTTACCTTTTGGCCCGACCTCTCTTGCTACGGCAAGGACTGTATCTCCTGTGCCGCTTCCGACATCAAGAACCTTCATGCCTTCCGCGGGCGACAGCTCACTCATCAGAGCGTCGTGTACTGTTGACAGGGTATCCTCGGGCTCGTCGCAACATCTTTCTTCCCCTGCCCAACGTTTGCCGTATGATTCCTTCACCATCTGCTTTATGTCGGCGGAGCCGGAGCAACATTTCTTTCCCATTTCAGTTTCACTCTACTATCACGAGGTAGTAGTTGGCGATATAAACGTTCCCCTACCCCTTCTACTAGAGACTGTAAGTCTAGGATCCCAGACGAAGGCCTTTCTCCGAGTCACAGATGCGCCTTCATCACTAGGGCGGTGACCGGGCAGGCCTTTGTGAACTCGACTGAACTCTGTACCCTCGGCGGCACATCTGAACGGGAGGTCGGTTTGAAGCCAAAGCGGGAGAAGAACTTGCTGGCAGTTTGAGTCAACAGATAGAGGTCTGCGACATTGCGCTGCTTGGCCAAGTCCATCGCAGACATGGTGAGACGGCGTCCCAATCCTTGTCCGCGCATAGACTCTTCCACTGCGACAGATCTCAGCAACGCGTCGCGGTCATAGAGTTCAAGTGCTGCACATCCCACAACCTTTTCCGAGTCTCGTGCCACAAGTGTGGTCGCCAAGTGATCGCTCAATCCGTCTCGTGGGAGATCGCAAGCCTCAAGAAGGGCCATTATGGCTGGAGCTTCCTCCTTTTTGGCTGTCCCGATTGAGATCAGAGCCCATTTCTCCCGTGTGCTACTTACGCCCGGTAGTAGTAATGAATATAAGCCTTGCTTAATTTCCTCTGCTAGGAAGGAGTAGGTACATTGAGTAAGGCTGGAAGCTCATCAGACCAGGTCTTGAAAGAGAACATCCGTTCGGCACTTAGATCTCTGGGCCTCACATCGAGCGCATCATCAGCATTTCTGACATTGATCTCTCGACCCAGCGCCTCAGCAACAACAATATGCAACGATGCGGGCATCCCGGATTCCAAGGTGTACTACGCCCTTGAAGAACTCCAGTCCAAAGGAATGATCACGGTCCAACACGGGACACCGAATCTCTACAAAGCAGTCAGCCCTAAGGAAGCCATGTCCAGGCTGAAAGATCAACTCACGCAGGATCATATCGAGAAATCGCACAGGGCCAACGAACTTCTTCAGATGCTTGAGGCAGTACATCTGCGAGCGAAGGGATCAAGTGAAGTTGAACTCGCCTACATAATCAAGGGAACTGGCAATGTCCTTGAGAAGATGAAGGGCCTAATCCAAAACGCCAAGAAAGAGATAATTGCACTCATCTTCAGCCCAAAGATCCTACAAGAGATCAGAGAACCTCTGCTCAAGGCTGAGGAACGCGGAGTGAAGGTCGGCTTGGCTATTCCGTCATCACAGATCAGAAAGACTCCGATCAAGGAGCTTCGTCAAGTGAAGCATCTACGCTGTGAATGTTGCGCACTTGTCGTTGACCAAAGAACGCTGCTGACAGTTTCAAACTGGAATTCCGGTGACATACACGCGATGATGACGCAGGACCGAAGCCTCATAACATTGGCTATCCAGAACTTCACAAACCCGAGCTGCTGCACAGGAACATAGTCTGAGAACAATGCTCTTGACGACACAAGTCTCAATGACTTGACTGCCCTACGCGTCTGCCTCCAGTTCAGAATGGCAGGTCAATTCCTTTGCAATGCTTCTTGATGGAAGAGCAGATATATCGTCGGAGGGCATAGTTACGTGATTGAGGTTTTCGCTTGGCCAAGGCTTGGCTGAGACACTGGCCTGAAGGAGTTCCTCAAAACCTAACCTACCCTGAAATCCCACTCTCGGAAGTCCTTACCCTCACTGCGAAGAAGTATCCAAATAACACTGCGATCATCTTCTTCGGGAAGAAACTAGCATACCACGAGCTTGACGACCTCTCTAGCCGCTTCGCTTCGGCCCTCGTGAGTCTGGGCGTGAAGAAAGGCGATAGAGTGGCACTCTTCCTGCCAAACGTACCGCAGTTTCCGATCTGCTACTACGGCGCGTTACGAGCTGGAGCCGTCGTTGTGCCGTGCAGCCCTCTCTACAAGGAGCGTGAGCTGGAGTTCCAGTTGAATGATTCCGGAGCTGAGACAGTTGTGGCGCTTGACCTGCTCTATGAGCATTTGGCGCCGATCCGTGGGAAGACGAAGCTTCGGAACATAATCACGACAACGATCCTGGACTTTTTCCCGTCTTTCCTTGGAGTATTGGCGAAGCTGACAGGCAAGCTGAAGACCGTTCCATGTCCGGGCACGATGTCGCTGAAGGAGCTTCTGGCGAAGCATGGGGAAGCCCCACCCAAGGTGTCGATCAACCCAAGAAACGACGCGGCGCTGTTCCAATACACAGGTGGAACAACTGGCGTTCCGAAAGGTGCCATGCTTACGCATCATAACCTTGTGGTGAACGCGCTTCAGGTTGGATCTTGGCTTCCGACACTTCGAGAGGGAGGCGAAGTGATGCTTGCCGTGCTGCCCTACTTTCACATCTTTGGCATGACCGTTGCGATGAACATGCCGGTTCTGAGAGCTGCAAGTATGGTCCTCCAGCCCAGGTTCGAAGTGTTGGAGGTGCTGAAGGCAATACAGAAACACGGCGTGACACTGTTTCCTGGCGTGCCGACCATGTACATAGCCCTCATCAATCACCCTGAGACTGGCAAGTTCAACCTTAGAACGGTTCGGCTGTGCATATCTGGTGCCGCAGCCCTGCCGGTAGAGGTTATGCGAAAGTTCGAAGCCATCACAGGCGGTAGGCTCGTTGAGGGCTACGGGCTGACTGAGACAAGTCCAGTCACGCACTGCAATCCACTCGACAGACCTGAGAAGGTCCGTCCGGGCTCTATTGGGATCCCGTTTTCAGACACCGAGGCAAAGATTGTCGACATAGAGACGGGGGAGAAGGATCTAGCTGCAAACGAGGTTGGCGAACTCGCGATTCAAGGACCGCAGGTCATGGCGGGTTACTGGAACAAGCCTGAGGAAACGAAGTATGCGCTTAGAGATGGCTGGCTTTACACAGGCGACATAGCAAAGGTGGATGAGGATGGGTACTTCTACATCGTCGACCGAAAGAAGGACATGATCAACGTTTCAGGACTGAAGGTCTGGCCGAGAGAGGTTGAGGAGGTTCTCTACGAGCATTCGGCGGTCAAGGAAGCAGGCGTCGTGGGTGTATCTGATCCATATCGAGGTGAGACGGTCAAGGCGTTCATAGTCTTGAAGGATGGATTCGAAGGCAAGACTACTGTCGAGGAAATAGTCCGGTTCTGCAAGGAGAAGATGGCGAGCTTCAAGGCGCCCTCGCAGGTTGAGTTCGTTAAGCAGCTCCCGAAGACCGCGATAGGAAAGATCCTAAGACGGGCCCTTAAGGAAAAAGCAGCGAAGTAGTCTTGACGATTTCCTTCTTGGATCCGTGTTGAGGGGTTGTTACCGGATACTTCGTGATTTTCTTTGTCAAACCGACCGTGATACTGCTTGTAACAGGCCCACAGAAGTGCTGACTTGGTTGTTCTAGCTCACTCGAAGGCCGTCCTTGTTGGACAAGATTCTCCTTATATTTGTGCTGGCAACAGAGTTTGATCACTTGATCAGATAGGAGGATATGAATGTGGAAGCAGGCAGGTTGTACATTCTGCCCAGACTGCCTTACGATTACAATCAGTTGGCGCCTTACGTATCCGAGGAGCAGTTGAAGATACACCATCAGAGACATCATCAGGCATATGTGAATGGGGCGAATGCGATTCTTCAAAGACTGGATAAGGCTCGTAAGGAGGGTGCTGATCTGGATGTCAAGAGCACTTTGAAGGAGCTATCTTTCAACATAGGAGGGCATCTGCTGCACTCATTGTTCTGGGAGAACTTGGCACCGACTGGTCGAGGTGGCGGAAAGCCTGGCGGAAGTTTGGCAGATACCTTAGAGAAGGAGTTCGGAAGCTTTGAGAGGTTCAGGAAGGAGTTCACTCAGGCTGCAGCCAGTGTGGAAGGTTCCGGATGGGCAGCGCTCACTTTCTGCAGGCAGACGAATAGACCGATCATAATGCAGGTGGAGAAGCACAACACAAACGTTTATCCAATGTTCAGAATCCTAATGGTCCTCGATGTCTTTGAGCATGCCTACTATCTTGACTACAGGAACGACAGAGCCAAGTTCATTGAGGCATTTTGGAACATCGTCAACTGGGACGAGATAGACAAGAGGCTTCGAGAACTGAAGAGGTAGTGCAATAGCCCCGGATACCGAACGAACCAGACACCGAGCAAACCTGTTTTTCGGTCAGCCTTGACTTGGCTTTGCTCTGCGCAGCTGACGAAGGCCTGGCGGTGCTAGGTCAAAGCTGCAAACATGCGATGTACTACCATGTTATGAGGAGATGCGGTGTCACGCGAGAACTCATTCACGAACAGATCGAAAGCTTCCAAAGGGCCTTGAACGATTTGTTTGGAGCTGGAGCCAAAGTCATTACGAGGCTTATCGCCAAGAAGCTGTACAACAAACTCGGCTTTGATTTCAAAGGGCACGAGGACTGGACACTTGTCAACTACGTTGATCATGCGAAGAAGCTTCTGGCAGATAGTTGAAGGCCGCGAAAAGCACGTAGATTCTACACATCAAGTATCCCTTTCAACAGTGACGGAAGTAGAGTAACCACCATAGATCAGAGAATCGTGCATATATCAAGAAACAATGCGCAGAATCATCGAAAGGTCTCAAGCCTATAGTTTCTGGCATTTCGGGCAGATGTAGCTTGAGGTGCTTCCGGTTCTGATCTTGGTGATCGACGTTCCGCATGTGGGGCAGGGCTTGTTCTCCTTGTATCCTACGAGAAAGTGTTCAGCGCTATACCTTCCGCGGCGGCCGTGAAGGTCTCTCTCATACGCGAGGCCGCCAAGTTCGATGCTTTTGCGAAGGACTTCAAGCATGGCCTGATGAAGCACTTGAATCTCCAAGCTGGTTAGCGTTTCGATTCTGCGAAGTGGGTGAAGTTTGGCCTTGAACAACATGTCTTGGATGTAGACGTTACCGATTCCGGCGATGTTCTTCTGATCCAGTAGGAAGCTCTTGATGGCGCCTCTTCTTCCTGAAAGCATGGACCTCAGGTTGTCGGCAGTGAATCCCTCTTCAATCGGAGAGATACCTAGCCTACAGGTCATCTTGTGTTTGGGCAGTTCTTCATCCGAAACGAGGTGTATGTAGCCGAACCACCAGAAGGTGGCGGTCAGGGCAGTGTGATCAGCGAACGTCAGCCGAAGCTGATACTTCTTGGGGATCGTGCTGGCTCTCTTGTGGTAGCGGAGGTCTCCTCCCATGCCTAGGTTCAGTAGCAGATTGCCTGACGGGTTCAACTTTGTGAACAGCCATTTTCCGCGAACTCTCGTCTCTCCCGTTCTCTTGCCAGCCAGCCTTCGACGAAACTTTTCTGGCGCCATGTTGAGGCATTTTGGCTGAGTCAGCTCAATGCTTGCGATTCGTTTCCCTTGGAGTTCCTTTGTCATCTGTCGGGCGAGGGTTGCGATCTCGGGGAGTTCGGGCATCAGCTATTCCTCCATTCCGCCCTAGGTCTTGTGTTGGCTAAGGGGCTAATTCCGTATTTAGATGGATGCTTCTTATCCCATGGTCATCTATCATATTGGCGCAGAGCATCGTGAGAGTGACTTCAATTGAGGTATGATGTTAAGATCTTAGACGGTTTGGCCTTCGATGGGTTGGGCAATCCGCCGGTAAGATCGAATGTCTATGTCTCTGGAGACAGGATTGCACACATCTCCTTGGATGCAGGACTGGCTGCTGACGAGACCATTTCTGCGAGCGGTTTGGCTGTTGCGCCAGGGTTCATTGACACGCACAGTCACTCGGATCTATTGCTCTTCTCCGACCCATTCGCAAAATCGAAGATCACCCAAGGGATCACGACTGAGATCGTTGGCCAAGACGGATTCTCGGTGGCCCCTATTCGCAAGGAGATTCAACCGGAGTTGGCGAGGTATCTCTCAGGGCTTGCAGGTCAACTCGAAGACTGGAAATGGGACACATTTGAGTCGTATCTCAACAGAATGTCGGAGCTGCATACAGCAATCAATGTGGCTTCACTTGTCGGTAACGGGACCCTACGTGCTATGACGGTTGGATTTGATCGGAGGCCTTCCAGCGCGGAGGAGCTTCAGCAGATGAAGGTGCTTCTAGCGGAGGCTATGGAACAGGGCGCGGTCGGCATATCTTCAGGACTCATCTATGCTCTCAGCTCATATGCGGATGAGAACGAGCTTACAGAGCTTTGCACCGTTGGTGCTAGGTATGGCGGCATCCATGTGACGCACCTCAGAAACGAAGCGGATCGATTGATAGAATCAGTTGACGAAGCGATCCGAATCACACGCAAATCCAAGATACCTCTTCACATATCGCATCACAAAGCTGTTGGAAAGAGCAATTGGGGAAAGACGAAGCAGGCATTGCAGAGGATTGAACTAGAAATAGCGCGAGGACTTTCGATATCATGTGACATTTATCCGTATACCGCGGGAAGCACAATGCTTTCTGCTCTGTTGCCCCCTTGGGCTCTAGAGGGAGGACCCAAAGCCCTTCGAGAGAGGCTGAAGGACTCTAAGCAGAGCGGCCGGGTCATAAAGGAGCTTCAGGAGGGATCTCCGGGCTGGAGCAGTTATGCTCAATTGGCTGGCTGGGACAAGATTATCATTACGTACTGCAAGGCTCGAAGAGAAGCAGAAGGCAAGAGCATCGCCAAGATCTCGAAGGATTGGTCGATATCTCCTGCTCGGGTGGTGGTTGACCTCCTCCTTGAATCTGAGGAGGCTGTTTCGATGGTTGTGTTTCACATCTCAGAGGACGACATCCGGAGAGTCGTCTCCCATAGATGCTCAACGATTTGTACAGACGGCCTGCTAATTGGGAATCCGCACCCGCGCGCCTACGGAGCCTTTCCGAGAGTTCTTCGAAGATACGTGATCGAGGAAAGGTTGTTGACTTTAGAATGCGCGATCAAGAAGATGACCTCAATCCCGGCTTCAATCTTTGGACTTAAAGACCGGGGCATTATCAAGGAAGGTGCTTTCGCTGACTTGGTGATCTTTGATCCTCAACAGATACGTGACATAGCCACATACGAGAATCCGAGGCAGATCCCGGAGGGCGTAAGATGCGTTATCGTGAATGGACGCGTCGTCCTTCTTGAAGGACGGTTCTTGGAAACTCGGCCGGGAAGAGCGCTTACCAGAGAAGGAACTACTCCGAACCTGTTCATAGAAAAGGAATAGAACTAATTCGCTCTCTGCCAGACCTCAAACAAGTTCACCAGCATTTTCTGAGCTCCGATACGCGTGGAGGCGATCAAGATTCAATGGTTCAAATTCGACCGGCCGCGCTGGATGAGCCTCTCTCTTGACGACTGCTACGACGACGAAACGGACGACGGTGATTGTTGTGGGATGAATCTCCCAAGCCTCTCTCTTCCGGCGCACGGCCCGAAACACAGTCAACCAGTTCTTATGATGATCGAAGAAGTCGTGGGAGAATACGTCCCCGTTTTGCCGCTGTTTACGAAGCACGCTCCGCTTTTGTCTGAGCCTTCTTTCTTCTGCCCAATGTCAGCGAGTAGATCAGCCAGGCCACGAACCCATAGACGACCCCGTTGAACACTGCGATCACGAGGGTTGTTGCCGGTATTCCCAGCACTGGGTATCTTGTCTCTGGAACGCCCAGCATGCCATAGAGTGCATGCCCTGGCGGTATCGAGGATCCGCCCAAAGAGGCCATCAGCAGTATGAAGAAGACAGCCAGAAAAACAAATGCACCTCTCATCTACCGACGCCAACTGTGTGTGAGACTGTTCAAGAATTTAAGAATAACTAGTCTTATCAGAATGTTCACATGCGCTTCGATGGATCACGCTTTTCATTGTCCGTTCATCGTCGTATCTCTTGGTGCGCACACACGACGCCAATGATATTCACTATGTTCTCTTCGACTACAATGCTAGAAGGCGTCTAGATAGAACCGATGTGTCTGTAGGCAACCTCTTATATGATCAACATTTGGCCAACGTGTGGTTTGTGGTCTACATTGAGGAACACGATTCCAGCTCCGGAGCGGGATCTACCGCGAAAAATCTTCCGTCAGAGTCGGCTACGCCGCGCCGCTCTTCCAGCGGTATTTGGTTCCATTGCCCTGTTCCTCATTGTAGCGGGATTAGTGAGCAGAAATCCAGCGGAACGCTCTGCAGCCCTTATCACAAGCCTTATCGTCCTCGTTATCGGTGCTGCGATATCTCTGATAGCATGGTATCCACGCCTCGTGATCTCTCATACAGGAATCGAAGTCAAACAACTCGGATACAACCTCAGTGCCACATGGGACAACATTGCGCGCATAGAACCCAGGCGTGGTGGTGAAGGGTTTGTCCTGCGACAACCACTTAGCGGAATAGGAGCGAAAGCACTCAAAGTCGGTCTATTTCCCCGCCCTCTATTTCCTCAACTACTCAAATACCTCCCTCGCTCTTGGTATGCGTATACGCTGGAAGAACGGCAGCTGGTTAAGGAGGGCCGCTTAATACCATTCTCGCCATTTGCATGGGCCTTGCGTAACGGGGAGTTGCAGCGATACTGTAAACGTTACACGCCACAGCTCTTGAATGAGCAACAAGCCGTTTAGAGTACGCATGAAGATTGCAGATATGCTAAGAGACATAGTGCGCGCTTAACAGAACATGTACAAATCGGGACAGAACGTAGGTTTCACCATACGGTGGTGCGCTCTCTCTCGAAACTACTGCCACGACGAAACGATGATTGTTGGGGGAGGTGTCCCCCAAAACCCCTCTTTCTTCGGGCACCGAACCAACAACCAAAACCAAAAAAAACATACCAGCAGACCCCAGGAAAAACCACTGTTGAAAAACAAAAAAAGTCAAACGACCAGCACACAAAAAGTAACCAGAAAATCAACAAATCAGTTATTTGATTGTTTGACTGATTGTTTCAGGTTTGGCTGTTTCGACCTCGAGCTTGAGGACTAGAACTAGGTCCCTAACCCACTCTGTGATCGTAGTGCGAACAATACAGCATATAGCCGTCGCAATGGCCACAACTTGGCTACATGATGATGTATCAGATAGGCCATTGTTGACTTTGACGATAGGATGTATCCATCTAGTCTAGTGTTCTCTCTAAGCGCGCTAACATCAAGCGATAACATTAAGGGCCAACATCAGTCCGATAAGGATTAGGATTAATATCAGTCCGACGAAGGTTGCCTCTTTGAACCACCTGCCTTCCTCGCCTTTCAATCGCATCCAGATGCAACCTAAACCCGCCCCAATCACAGCCAAACCGAGAGCTAAGGTAAACATGTCTATCATTTGTAAGCTCCCCCCTCAGAACGTGATCTGCCCTATTACATTCATTTGTCTGTCGACATGAAACGGACCCCGCCTTAAGTAGTCGCGGGAGGGCACGCCCTCAGCGCGCGCTGCACGCCGAGCATAGTCCGCGTGATCAAGCCTCAATGGGTTTGAGGCACCTTGTCTCGGGGAGATTGTTTGTTTCACTGTTTAGGATGTCGCACGCGCGTTTTCTTCACAAACCCAAGGATCATAATGGCAATTCCGCAGAGTAGCAGTATCATACCGAAGAGCCATGCTACTCCTCTTTCGCTTCTGGACTCCAATTTTACGCTCACACCGAACGGCCAGCTAGCTGTGTCGCCGATCGGCACAAGTACGAGTCCATACGTATCGTCAGCCCGAACCCTCCAAGCTATCTTGCCTTGATGGCCATAGGCATCTCCAAGCAGCTCCGCGCTCGGTACATCCTGGCCGCTTCTCCACTTGTCGTACCAAGAAGCAGCTATCAGGACCATGCGAAGCTTTCCCTCTGGTTGGTGACAGGCGAACTCGGCGCTGAACTCTTCTCCACTCCTCAGGTTGCTCACGTATACACTGTGGCCATCCTTCTTCTCAATAGACAGATCTTGGACCCTCACTTCGTGGGTACCCTGCGTTAACGCTGCAAGAATCACACCGATGATCAGTATGACTACGCCCTTGTAGACAAGATCCTTTCTCAAGCCGGATCATCAACATAGCATCTCGTCGAGTTCTAATAACTCCTTTTCGTCGTGGGGGAAGTCTCAGCCCATTGTGCACGTCGATAGAACGAGAACAATCTGCAGTACGGGGTAGTCAACAAGGCATAACGTATGCCGTACCTTCAGAGGAAGTGGCACCTATTCCAGTGAAGTCAAAACATTGAAGAGGCGCTATGTGAAAAGAGAATCGATGACGGATGGCTCAACTTCAGAGAATCGAGACGGTGACCCTCGAACCGGAACGTCCACGCAAAGTGAAGTGCCAACATCGGAACAGGAAGTACGTGATAAACCAGATCGAGTTCAAGATCTGGAGATGCTCGGACTGCGGTCTGCTCCAGAAAGAAGAGGAGTAGAGTCGAGTAGGACAGGTTTTGCACTGTTTCCGAAAGAGTGGGTAGGACCTTCCGACCGTTCAGTTCTATTCTGTCGCCTGCCTAGGGCCTCTAGTGGATAGTACTGCGATGCCCCAATTAGCATACTCTAATCAGTGTCAGAATTCCTGAGAGCCATGTGTCTTCGTAGGTGTTTGAGAAACGCAGGGCCGTGAAGCCTCTGACGAGGAGATGGATGGAAGATTAGCTTTGATCCAAACTTGACCCTTCATGTACACTCTGTGGTCAGTCATCGAGGTATTCGCTCGGCGAGCCACTGCCTCAGGGGCTCCTTCGCCGGGATCTTCTTCATCCATTCGGAGTCCTTGAAGAACTGCTCGTAACGGAAGGTTCTCAATTCCTCTAGGTGCGATGGGCGGCACTTCGTACGATCCTGTGCGTATAGATGGAGGGGATAGTTGTATTCTGGAGGCAGCTGCTGAATCTGGCTGGGGGTGAGGGTCGCTAGAACTACTCCCGCCAGTATTGCTTGGTGAAGGAATGTCGCGTAGCGCCCATCCATCCGATGGAATTCTTGGAAAGAGGGCCCCCTGCATGCCTTTAGGAAAGCGTCACACCAAGCCTTGAACAGACGCTCTCTTGGGCGGGTGACCAGCAAGCCAGCGTTGAAGTACGGCCTGATCCTTGTCTCATCCACAATGGTTGTCATAGGGAAGGCACGGTCTTCAGGAACCTTGCAGTAACGGTAAATCAACGCCCAAAAAGGATCAAGAGGCTCATCATACCGTGAGCCCACAAGCGTGTGATGGACAGGCCTCACGCCCAAGTACTTGCCGTCTTGCAGAAGGAAATCCTTCGGCTCTTGAAGTACAACCGTGTCAGCGGCCAACCATGCAAGGAAATCTGTTTGCCCGCGAGCCATAGACTCAGCCAGAGCTGCGGCAAGGACATAACCTGCGAACGGAAATCGCAAGACTTCCGATGAAATCCTGAACGACGACAAGGAAACATCCAAGGCGAGAAGCTTGCCCCTGACCGCTTCAGAGAGCTGCTGTCCGTGCTCTGGGGTAAAGTACCAAATCGGAGCACCGGAGAGTGTTCCTGCAAAGCCACGAATGCTATCAGCCAAGAGCAAAGCTTGTGTTTCTGAATACTTGCTAGGAAATATCGCTGAGGCAAATGTTACATCTCTCTGATTCCTAAACCTTTGAACCGGCTGCAAGGTTGATCCCAGATCGCCAGTTCTTGCCAGTATATGCGTGCGTGCTAATGAGCTTCATGTTTCGGCTAAGGTCTCAGCTGTCCGCTTGCGATCATGCCTTCATCGCACTATCTGAAGCGTGGACCTCGCAAAGAGC
>Ga0209725_1001033_pt1 | contig 16283 bp, 12 predicted proteins | sample I18A1metaG_FD_184145 | JGI IMG/M metagenome (GOLD analysis project Ga0209725, IMG submission 184145) | Lake sediment bacterial and archeal communities from Gulf of Boni, Indonesia to study Microbial Dark Matter (Phase II) - ​I18A1 metaG... | ecosystem: Environmental > Aquatic > Freshwater > Lake... | reverse complement strand
CTTCAGCATCTCCTTTCGAGTCTCCTCTCTCCGATAAGTCCGAAGAGTATGGAGGAAGCTGAAGGGGTGGGTCAATTTGGACGCCGATTTAGGCTATAGGTGGGTCATTTTTGCATGCCGATTCACACGACAGTCTATTGCTTCTCGCTAGTTGCCACAGTATCGGCTATCTGAAAGGTAATTACGCGCTCGTCGCTCATTCAGCCGAGCATGTGACCATCGGGAATGTGGGAGGTTGTATCTGGTGTGGATTGCATCGAGGCAACTTGTTGAGGAGGGGCAAGAGATACCAGGGCTGATATAGCAACGGACAACAAAATTTACGCGCCTGCGTCAAATCTGCGTCAGAAAATAAAAAGAGGGTTACGTTGTTCACGTAACCCCCTGAAAATTGGCGCGCTTGGAGAGATTCGAACTCCCGACCTACGGATTCGTAGTCCGTTGCTCTATCCAGCTGAGCTACAAGCGCGTAATTCCTTGGCTTTTTTCTCTTTTAGGTTGACTTTTTCCAACCTTTGGCCGAAACTGCCGCCACAGAGAAGGTTATAAATATCAGACTCCCGCCGAGATTGCAACACTTTTTCGGCGCGGCCCGGGAAACAGCCATGGGATACCTCTCCGTCAACCTGCAGGTGCACGGCAAGCCGATCATCATCGTCGGCGGCGGCTCGGTCGCCCAGCGCAAAGCCGGTGCCATCCTCCACGCCGGGGCCGGGCTGACGGTCATCTCCCCGACACTGACCTTCGAACTGCAGAGGCTCCGCGACAGCGGGACCATCAGCCACCTCCACCGGGAATTCCGCCCCGGAGACCTGGTGGGGGCGTTCCTGGTCATTGCCGCCACCAACCTGCGGGACGTCAACCGCGCGGTTGCCGACGAGGCGGCCAGACTCGGCATTCTCGCTGAAATAACCGACGCCCCCCGGGAGGGGAACGTCACCTCTCCCGCCGTCTTCCGCCAGGGGGATCTCTCCATCGCCATCTCCACCAACAACAAGGCTCCGGCCCTCGCCGCCCGGGTCAGGAACGAAATCGCCGGGATTTTCGGCTCCGAATACGCCAAAACCGTTGCCATCATGGGTGCCGTCCGTGAAAAGCTGTTGACTGATGATGGCGGCAGTACGTACAATAAACAGGTTTTACGCGATCTGGCCGAACAGTTGCCGCCCCTGATAGCTTCCGGAGCCGGCACGGAAATCGATGCGCTTCTGCAGCGTCACCTGGGTCCAGGCTTTTCCCTGGCATCTTTAGAACCGGTTCTCGAGGATCCCCAATGAACGCACTTCTCTTCTACTGCACGATCACCGTCTACCTCCTGGCCACCATCGCCTACCTCGTCTACCTCGCCAAGCCATCGGAGAGCCTGGGCAAGACCGCCCGCCGGCTGATCATCGCCGGTTTCATCATCCATATCCTCTTCACCCTGGACCGCTACCTGGAGGCGGGGCACACCCCCATCACCAACCTGCACGAATCCCTCTCCTTCTTCAGCATGTCGGTGGTCGGCGTCTTCCTCTTCTTCGAGCGACGCTTCAAGATCTTCGTCCTCGGCTCCTTCGTCACCCCCGTGGCGTTCCTCCTCCTGGCCGTGTCGGCCATCTTCCCCACTGCCCTGCGCCCCCTCAACCCGGCCCTGCAGAGCAAGTGGCTGCTGGTCCACACCGTGGTCGCCTTTTTCGGCTACGCCAGCTTTGCCGTTGCCGCCGGTGCGGCGGTCATGTACCTGATCCAGGAGAACCTGCTGAAGAAGAAGCGGCTGGGGGGGATGTTCCAGAAGCTCCCCTCCCTCACCACCCTGGACGACATCAACTACCGCTGCCTGACCTTCGGCTTCCCCCTCCTCACCGTGGCGATCATCTCCGGCGCCATCTGGGCGGAGACCGCCTGGGGGACCTACTGGAGCTGGGACCCGAAGGAGACCTGGTCGCTCATCACCTGGTTCATCTACGCCGCCCTGCTCCACGGCCGCCTCACCACCGGCTGGCGGGGGAAGAAAGCCGCCATCCTGTCCATTATCGGCTTCTTTGTCATGCTGTTCACCTTTCTGGGGGTCAACCTCCTCATGTCCGGTCTGCATAGCTACAAATAGGGATAGGGGGAGAGCTCGCCAATGAACATCGTCGTCGTCGGACTGTCACATAAAACCGCTGCGGTGGAAATCCGGGAGAAGGTCGCCTTCGCGCCGACCCACATGGAAAAGCCGCTCCAGGCCCTGATCGGACTGGAGGACATCACCGAGGGGGTCATCGTCTCCACCTGCAACCGGGTCGAGATCTACGTCACCACCCGGGACATCGCCGGCGGCATCGCCCGGGTGAAACGGTTCCTGGCCGACCACCACAATGTCAGCCTGGAGTGGCTGGAACCCCACCTCTACGCCTATCACGGCGAGGATGCCATCCGCCACGTCTTCCGGGTCGCCTCGAGCCTGGACTCCATGGTGGTGGGGGAGCCCCAGATCCTCGGCCAGATCAAGACCTCCTACGGTTACGCAGCCGAGTACAAGTCCTCGGGGATCATCCTCAACCGCTTCCTCCACAAGGCGTTTTCCGTGGCCAAGCGGGTCAGGACCGAGACGAAGATCGCCTCGTCGGCCGTCTCCGTCGCCTTTGCCGCCGTGGAACTGGCCCGCAAGATCTTCAACGACCTCTCCGACAAGACGGTCATGCTGATCGGCGCCGGGGAGATGTGCGAGCTGGCCGCCAAGCACTTCCTCAACAACGGCGTCCGGGGTCTGATGGTCACCAACCGGACCTTCGAGCGGGCGGAAAAGCTGGCGGAGGAGTTCGACGGCAAGGCGGTCCGCTTCGACGACCTCTTCGACCAGCTCCACAAGGCCGACATCATCCTCTCCTCCACCGGCGCGCCCCACACCATCATCGGCGCCGGCGACCTGGCGGATGTCATGCGCCGGCGCAAGCAGAAGCCGATGTTCTTCATCGACATCGCCATCCCCCGGGACATCGACCCAGGGGTGAACGACGTGGAAAACGTCTACCTCTTCACCGTGGACGACCTGCAGGAGGTCGTTTCCGCCAACCTGCAGCAGCGGGCCGAGGAGGCGCGCAAGGCCGAGGAGATCGTCAGCCAGGAGATCGGCCAGTTCTTCAAGTGGCTCTCCTCCCTGGAGGTCACCCCGACCATCGTGGCGCTGCGGAGCAAGTTCGACGAGATCCGCCGGGCCGAGCTGGACAAGACCCTGGCGGGGTGGAAGGACCTGCCGCCCGACGGGCAGAAGCGGCTGGAAGCCCTCACCAACGCCATCATGAACAAGCTGCTCCACCCCCCCACCAGCCTGATCAAGAAGACGGGGCAGGGGGGGCGCACCGACCTGTACGTGGATGCCCTGCGGGCCCTGTTCGAGCTGCAGATCGGCGCCGGGGCGGACGAAGAGCTGGCAGAACTGGAAGAGTAGTAGAAGCACGACGTTTCCGCAATCTCGGCGTTGATCTACGGAACTTCTTGATCGCCTTGACCTTGCGAAAAATCCACGCTTCTGGAGTCAAAAAACGTTATTAACCTTTAAAAGGAGATATTACATGGCTTTGAAACAACTGAGAATAGGCACCCGCGCCAGTCAGCTGGCCCTGTGGCAGGCAAACTGGGTGAAGTCGGAACTGGAGAAGAAGTACCCCGGCATGGAGGTCACCCTGACCAAGATCAAGACCATGGGGGACAAGATCCTGGACGTCCCCTTGGCCCAGGTCGGCGGCAAGGGGCTGTTCGTCAAGGAGATCGAGGAGGCGATGCTCCGGGGGGAGATCGACATCGCCGTCCACAGCATGAAGGACGTTCCCACAGAGTTCCCCGAAGGTCTCGGCCTCTACTGCATCACCGAGCGTGAGGACCCCCGGGACGCGGTCATCTCCAACGGGGTGAAGTTCGCCGACCTCCCCAAGGGGGCCAAGATCGGCACCTCCGCCCTACGCCGCCAGGCACAGCTCCTCAAGGCCCGCCCCGACCTGCAGATGGTGGTGATCCGCGGCAACGTCGAGACCCGCATGAAGAAGCTGGAGACCGAGGGGCTGGACGCCGTCATCCTGGCAGCCGCCGGACTGAACCGCCTCGGCTTCAGCGACAGGGTCACCGAGCTTCTCCCCACCGACCTCTCCCTCCCCGCCATCGGCCAGGGGGCACTGGGAATCGAGTGCGACCTCTCCAACGAGGCGGTCAAGGAGACCATCGCCTTCTTCAACCACCCCGACACCAGCTACGCAGTCCGGGCGGAGCGGGCCCTGCTCAAGCGCTGCGAGGGTGGGTGCCAGGTCCCCATCGCCGCCTTCGGCGAGGTGACCGGCGACCAGATGAAGCTGACCGGTTTCATCGCCTCGGTGGACGGTACCCGCACCCTGAAGGAGAGCATCATCGGCCCCGTTGATTCCTGCGAGCACCTGGGGTGCGAGCTGGCCGAGCGCCTGCTGCGCAACGGTGGCAAGGAGATCCTGGAAGAGGTCTACCAGCGGGAGATCGGCGCGTAATTCGCCGGCACCACGACCAGAACGCCGCCGGCACGGCGGCGTTTTTCGTTTCGGCTTTCAATCAGCACACAGCAGGACCGCGGAAGCGGCCGGAATGAACGCCTGAGCACCCGTTCGTCGCACGTCCCGGCGACATGGAGCGGCCACAGCCGATACTGTCTGAGCGCAGCGAGTTTATCGGCTGTAGCGCAATGAGCCGGAGACGTGCAGAACGGCTGCGGCAGCGTGAATGCAGGCTGTTTCCGCGGGCCGGGCCACCTCTGCACTGCTACTGCCCATTCATAACCGGACACAACGAGAATCCCATGCCCCACACTCCTGGTACAGTTTACCTCATCGGCGCCGGTCCCGGCGATCCCGGCCTGATCACGGTCCGGGGACGGGAATGCATCGCCCTGGCCGACGTGGTGGTCTACGACTACCTGGCCAACGAGCAGCTCCTGACGTACGCCCGGCCGGGTGCCGAGCTGATCTACGCCGGCAAGATCGGCGGAGCCCACAACCACGAGCAGTGGCAGATCAACGCCCTGTTGGTGGAGAAAGCCCTGGCCGGCAAGAGCGTGGCCCGCCTCAAGGGTGGCGATCCCTTCATCTTCGGCCGGGGAGGGGAGGAGTGCGAAGCCCTGGCCTCCCTGGAGATCCCCTTCGAGATCGTCCCCGGGGTGACCGCCGCCATCGGCGCGGCCGCCTACGCCGGCATCCCCCTGACCCACCGGGACGTCACCACCTCCGTCGCCTTCGTCACCGGCCACGAGCACCCGGACAAGGACGACAGCGGCATCGACTGGGAGAAGCTCTCCCTGGGGAGCGGCACGGTGGTCTTCTACATGGGGATGAAGAACCTCGCCACCATTACAACCAATCTCATGGAGCACGGCCGCTCTCCCCAGACCCCGGTAGCCCTGATCCGGTGGGGGACCAGGAGCGAACAGCAAGTGCTCCAGGGAACCCTGGCGGACATCGCCGAAAAGGCCCGCACAACCGATTTCAAGGCACCGGCCATCACCGTGGTCGGCGAGGTGGTGAACCTGCGGCAGAAGCTCGCCTGGTTCGACCGCCGCCCCCTGTTCGGCAGGGGGATCCTGGTGACCCGGGCCGCCGACCAGGCGGGTGAGTTCGGCGCACTCCTCAGGAGCCGCGGCGCCCGCGTCTACGAGTGCCCGACCATCAGCCTGGTCCCCCCGCCGAGCCAGGAGGAGCTGGACCGGGCCATCGCCGGCCTGGCCGGGTTCAAATGGGTCATTTTCACCTCCGTCAACGCCGTGCAGTTTTTCTTCGCCCGCCTCGCGGCCCAGGGCCTGGACAGCCGGGCCCTGGGGGGGTGCCGGATCTGCGCCGTCGGCCCGAAGACCGCCGCCGCCCTCCTCCCCCACGGCCTCCGGGCAGACCTGGTCCCTCCCGACTACAAGGCCGAAGGGGTGGTGGCCGAGTTCCGTAGGCTGCAGCCCGCCGGCCAGAACATCCTCTTCCCCCGGGCCGACAAGGCCCGGGAGATCATCCCCCGGGAACTGGCGGCCATGGGGGCCCACGTCACCGCGCCGGTCGCCTACTGCAACGTCATCCCGGAAGCACTGCCCCACGCAGCCCTGCAGGCCCTTGAAGAGCGCCGCATCGACTGCGTCACCTTCACCTCGTCGTCCACCGTGGAGAACCTCGCGACAATGCTGGGAGAGAACCGCTTCCTCCACCTGCTGGAGGGGGTGGCGGTGGCCGCCATCGGTCCCATAACCGCCCGGACCTGCCGCGAAGTCGGCCTCCACATTGCCATGGAGCCGAAGGAATATACCCTTGCCGCCATGACCGAAGAAATAGTACAATTTTTTCGTACACACCCGCAGTAAAAGGAGCCTGCCATGTTCTACCCGCAATTTCGCGCCCGCCGCATCAGGGGCAAAGAGGTGTTTCGCCGCATGGTCCGGGAGACCTCCCTCTCCGCCAACGATCTGATCTACCCCATGTTCTCCGCCTTCGGCAAGGGGATCAGGAAAGAGATCTCCTCCATGCCCGGCATCTACCAGCAGTCCATCGAGCACATCGTCGCCGAGGCCCAGGAGGTCCATGAACTGGGGGTCCCGGCAGTCATCCTCTTCGGCATCCCCGAGACCAAGGATGCCGTGGGCTCGGATGCCTATGCGGAGTGCGGCATCATCCAGGAGACGATCCGCGCCCTGAAGAAGGAGGTCCCGGGGCTGGCGGTCATCACCGACGTCTGCATGTGCGAATACACCGACCACGGCCACTGCGGCATCATCAAGGACGGCGACGTGGACAACGACGCGACCCTGGAACTCCTCGCCAGGGAAGCCCTCTCCCATGCCCAGGCAGGCGCCGACATGGTGGCCCCCTCGGATATGATGGACGGTCGCGTCGCCGCCATCAGGGAGATCCTGGACGACAACGGCTTCGACCATATCCCGCTCATGAGCTACGCCGTCAAGTATGCCTCCGGCTACTACGGGCCGTTCCGGGAGGCGGCCGAGTCCACCCCCCAGTTCGGCGACCGCCGCTCCTACCAGATGGACCCGGCCAACCGCCTGGAAGGGCTGCGGGAGGCGCGCATGGACATCGAGGAGGGGGCCGACATCATCATGGTCAAGCCCGGTCTCCCCTACCTGGACATCATCCGCGAACTGCGCAACGAGTTCGACCTCCCTGTCGCCGCCTACAACGTCTCCGGCGAGTACAGCATGATCAAGGCCGCCGCCCAGAACGGCTGGATCGACGGTGACCGGGTGATCATGGAGACCATGCTTTCCTTCAAGCGCGCCGGCGCAGACATCATCCTGACCTACCACGCCAAGGAAGTGGCCAGGCTCCTGAAGAGCGGCATCTACTAGCGTACCGATCTCCACGTGAAACAGAAAAAGGCCCGCGGATTTTTCCGCGGGCCTTTTTCTGTTGTCAGCTGCCGAGGGGACCTAGCGGGGAGCGAACTCCCGCCACCTCCTGTCCTCGATCCACTGGCCCGTGGTCTCGGCGCAGAGGGGGATGCCGATGAAATACCCCTGGGCCTGGTCGCAGCCGATCTCCCGCAGCTTCTCCAGGGTCTCCCGGCACTCCACCCCCTCGGCCACGACCTGCAGCCCCAGGTTGTGGGCCAGGTTGACGGTGGAGGTGACGATGATGGCGTCCTGCTCGCTCCTGAGCATCTGGCTGACGAAGAGGAGGTCGATCTTCAGGGCATTGAGGGGGAGGCTCTTCAGCAGGGCCAGGGAGGAGTAGCCGGTGCCGAAGTCGTCGATGGAGAGGCGTACCCCCATGGCGTGGATCCGCCCGAGGATCTCCCGTGCCCGCTCCGGCTCGGTGATCAGGGCCGTTTCGGTGATCTCCAGCTCCAGGTGGGCCGGGTTGACCCTGTAGCGGGCGAGGAACGCCTCGATGTGGTAGGAGAGGTCGTCATCCATGAGGAGCCGGGTCGAGAGGTTGCAGGCGATAGTGGTGACGATCCCCTCCTGCTGCCAGTCGTGCAGCTGGCTGATCGCCCTCTCGATGATCTGGTAGGTGAGCGGCACGATCAGTTCGCTGATCTCCGCATAGGGGATGAACTCGCCAGGGAGGAGCAGGCCGTTGGTGGGATGGTTCCAGCGGACCAGGGCCTCGAACCCAGCGAGACTGCCGCTCTTCAGGTCGACTTTTGGCTGGTAGAAGAGGACCAGCTCGTTGTTGCGCACGGCACCGCCGAGGTCGTGCATCAGGGCGAGGCGTTCCGCCGTGTAGGGGTCGTGCTCAGGGGAGTAGAGACAGTAGCGCGTCATGACCTTCTTCGCCCGGTACATGGCGACGTCGGCGCAGCGGAGCAGGTCCGAGGTCGTCCTGCCGTGGAGCGGCGCCAGGGAGATGCCGAGGCTCCCCTCGATCTCCACCTTGATCCCCTCGATATCGAAGGGGGAGTGCATGGTCCGGAGCATCAGCTCCGCCAGCCAGCAGACGTCCCGCTCGTTTCTCACCCGGGTGTAGATGATGGCGAACTCGTCCCCCCCGAGCCGGGCGATATCCCCGCCGAGCCCTGCCAGTACCTGCTGCAGCCGTTTGGCGAACTCCACCAGCAGCAGGTCACCGGCGTGGTGCCCCAGAGTATCGTTGACCTCCTTGAACCGGTCCAGGTCGAGGATGAAGAGGGCGAGCTGGCCATGGTCGTCCAGCATCGCCAACTCGGCCTCCAGCCTGTTTTTCAGGTAGAAGCGGTTGGGGAGGCCGGTGAGGGAGTCATGGTTGGCAATGTACTCGAGGGCATCGTGCTGCCGCTTCTTCTCCGTGATATCCCGCCGTGTTCCCCAGACGCGGCTTACCTGACCATCTTCAACCACCCCGACCAGGGTCGAGGAGATCCAGATCTCCCCGCCGTGCCGGTCATACTGGCGGATTTCGTAGTCATTCAGGGAGTAGCCGTTGGCGACGAACGTCTCCAGCACCTCCTGCACCTGGTGGAGGTCGTAGAACTCCCGGGTCCGCCTCCCGACCATCTCCCCCGCCGTGGTAAACCCGTAGATCCTGGCCAGGGCGTCATTGCACTCCGCGATGCGCAGGTTCTCGATGAACGCCGCCACCTGCTCCTCGACCGGCATGGTCACGTCAACCGGGGGAGAGACGTCGCCCCGCCAGATCCCCTCCGTGCTCATGGCAATGAACGCCTTGTAGCGGTCCTCGCTCCGGATCAGATGCTGCTCGGTCCGTTTCTGCTCGCTGATATCGAGCATGGACCCCACCATGCCGCAGACGGCACCGCCGGGGTCACGGAAGACCGCCTTGTGGAAGATGATGTCGTGGCGCATCCCGTCGGCGAACAGCACCTTGGTCTCGTAGACCTGTTTCCCCTGGCTGGCGATCAGCTCAAGGTCGGCCTGATGGTACACCTCGGCAAGGTCCGGTGGCGCCACGTCGTAGACCGTCTTTCCCGTGATCTCCCCCCTGCTTTTTCCCAGAACATCCTCGAAGGCCCGGTTGCAGCCGAGATAGCGGCCGTCGAGCCCCTTGTAGAACATGGGGACCGGCACCGCGTCGATGATGTTCTGCAGGTGGAGCACATCCTCCCGGGCGCGTTGTTCCTGCAGGGTGAGCTTTCTCCTGCTGCGCAGGGCGCGGACCAGCAGCACGACGGCGATGACCGCCACGACATCCAGAACGAGGGTGGCGACCGAAAGCCCGGTCAGGGCAGGGGAGGGGGGAATGGACAATGAATGGGCAAGGGCCATGAAAGGCTCCCGGGGTGTTGGAGACTACAGGTTATCCAGGTAGCTGCTCACTTCGTTGGCAAACTCCTGGGAATCGACCATGACCGACAGTTCGTTGTTGTATTTCAGGGCGCTCTGGGTCAGGTTGTGGCTGCCGAGGTAGACGAAACGCCTGTCGATGACCAAGGCCTTGACATGGGTGGTGGTCCGGGGGGCATCGAACCGGACCTTGACCCCCCCTTGGCTCAACAGGGTGGCGGCGCGGCGGTTCTGCTCGTACACGCTCCCCCTCCCCAGGGCATCCTGCTCCAGTTCGATGGCCACGCTGACCCCGCGCCTGCGGGCGGCAATCAGTTCCTCGACCAGGGCCATGGGGAGGTTACCACGGCCATCGGTTGCCTTGAAGAGGAAGAAGCACCCCTTGATCTCCTTCTTAGCCCGGTGAATGCCGCTGCGCAGGGCATCGTACAACGTGTGGTCAGCAAGCATGGTCACCCGGCCCGGATGACTCGTCTCCCCGGCACGCGCGGGCAGCACCAGCAGGTTGGCGACCAGCAGTACGACGGCGGCAATTCGGCACAACCTGGGCATGGGCCGCTCCTTCTGTCAGCTGAACATCTCTTTGACTTTATCGAAGAAATTCTTGTTGCCGGGGTTGACATCTTCGCCGCCGATGCGGGCGAACTCCTCCAGGAGCTCCCGCTGCCGGCTGTTCAGGTTGGTCGGGGTCTCGACCCGCAGGACCACCAGCTGGTCCCCCTTGCCATACCCCTGGAGGGACACGAACCCCTTCCCCCGTAGGCGGAAGATCTTGCCGGTCTGGGTCCCTTCGGGGACCTTCATGGCAACCTTCCCCTCCAGGGTCGGGATCTCCAGCTCGCACCCCAGGGCAGCCTGGGTGAAGCTGATGGGGGCTTCGCAGATGACGTCGTTCCCCTCGCGCCTGAAGATGGGATGCTCCCGGACGTCGATGTAGATGTAGAGGTCGCCGTTTCCACCACCCTTGGTCCCCTGCCCCCCCTCGCCGGTCATCTTCAGCCGGACGCCCGTCTCCACGCCGGGAGGGACCTTGACGGAGAGTTTCTTCTTGTCCCGGGTCGACCCGGTGCCCCGGCACTCCGTGCAGGGATGGTCCACAACGCGCCCTTCGCCGTTGCACTGGCCGCAGGTCTTGCTGACGCTGAAAAATCCCTGCTGGAACCGGACCTGGCCGGCCCCCTTGCAGGTGGGGCAGGTCTTCGGCTCGGTGCCCGGCTTGGCCCCGCTGCCGTTGCAGACACCGCACCGCTTGGCATAGGGGATCTCGATCTCCTTCTCCACCCCCGCGGCCGACTCCTCGAAGCTGATCTCCATGGTGTACTGCAGGTCGTCGCCACGGCGGCCGCGGCTCCTCTGCCGGCCACCGCCCCCGAAGATGTCCCCGAAGATATCGCCGAAGATGTCGCCAAAGGGTGAGCCGGCGCCGAAACCACCGCCGGAAAAACCGGCGCCGCTCACCCCCGCATGGCCGAACTGATCGTACTGGGCCCGTTTCTGCGGATCGGAGAGGACTTCGTAGGCCTCGGAGAGCTCCTTGAACTTCTCTTCCGCCTCCTTGTCACCGGGATTCTTGTCGGGATGGTACTGGACCGCCATCTTCCTGAAGGCCTTCTTGATCTCCGCCTCCGCCGCGTTGCGGTTTACCCCCAGCACCTCGTAGTAGTCGCGCTTGTCTGCCAAAATGAAATCCTTTTGGCTCGGGGTTCGGGGCTGGGGGCTCAGGGAAAATTATTACGGCAAAAGGCGAAAGGGTACGGTTGTACGCCTTTCGCCTTTCTTCGCCTGGCCCTGAGCCCCGAGCCCTCCGCCCGGAGCCCGCTTTATTTTTCTTTCACCTCTTCGAAGTCGGCGTCCACCACGTTGTCACCCTTGGACGACTTCTCGCCGCCACCGGCGGCCCCCGCCTGCTCGCCTGCGCCGCCGGCCTGCTGGGCCTGGGCGTAGACGGCCTCGGCCAGCTTGTGGGACGCCTGCATCAGCTCTTCACCGGCCTTCTTCATCGCCTCGGGGTCGTTCCCCTCCATGGTCTTCTTCAGCTCGGCCAGCTTCTCCTCGATCTTCCCTTTCTCGCCGGCATCGATCTTGTCGCCGAACTCCTTGAGGGACTTCTCCGTCTGGTAGACCATGCTGTCGGCCTGGTTGCGGGCCTCGATCAGCTCCCGCTTCTTCTTGTCCTCGGAGGCGTGGGCCTCGGCCTCGTGCACCATCTTGTCGATCTCCTCCTTGGAGAGGCCGGACGAGGCGGTGATCCGGATCGACTGCTCCTTGCCGGTCCCCAAGTCCTTGGCGGAGACGTGGACGATGCCGTTGGCGTCGATGTCGAAGGTCACCTCGATCTGGGGGACGCCGCGGGGGGCGGCCGGGATGCCGGTCAGCTCGAAATTCCCCAGGGTCTTGTTGTCCGCTGCCATCTCCCGCTCGCCCTGGAGGACGTGGATGCTCACCGCCGGCTGGTTGTCCGAGGCGGTGGAGAAGACCTGGGACTTGCGGCAGGGGATGGTGCTGTTCTTCTCGATCAGCTTGGTCATGACGCTCCCCAGGGTCTCGATCCCGAGGGAGAGGGGGGTGACGTCCAGGAGAAGCACGTCCTTCACGTCCCCCTTGAGGACGCCGCCCTGGATGGCCGCGCCGATGGCAACGACTTCATCCGGGTTCACGCCGCGGTTCGGGGTCTTGCCGAAGATCTGCTCGACCCGCTGCTGCACGGCCGGCATACGGGTCATGCCGCCGACGAGGATGACCTCGTTGATGTCGGACGCGGACAGACCCGAATCCTTCAGTGCCTGGCGGCAGGGGCCATCGAGCTTTGCGAGCAGGTCGGCGCAGAGCGCCTCCAGCTTGGCGCGGGAGAGCTTGAGATTGAGGTGCTTGGGACCGGTGGCATCGGCGGTGATGAAGGGGAGGTTGATGTCGGTCTCCATGGAGGTGGAGAGTTCGCACTTGGCCTTCTCCGCGGCCTCCTTGAGGCGCTGCAGCGCCATCTTGTCGCTCCTGAGGTCGATCCCCTGGTCCTTCCTGAACTCGTCGGCGATCCAGTCGATGACCACCTGGTCGAAATCCTCGCCCCCGAGGAAGGTGTCGCCGTTGGTGGACTTGACCTCGAACACGCCGTCACCCAGCTCGAGGATGGAGATGTCGAAGGTACCGCCGCCGAGGTCGAAGACGGCGATCTTCTCGTCGTGCTTCTTGTCGAGACCGTAGGCAAGTGCCGCGGCGGTCGGCTCGTTGATGATGCGCAGCACGTTGAGGCCGGCGATCTTGCCGGCGTCCTTGGTGGCCTGGCGCTGGGAGTCGTCGAAGTAGGCCGGAACAGTGATGACCGCATCGGTCACGGTCTGGCCCAGGTAGTCCTCGGCGGTCTTCTTCATCTTCTGCAGCACCATGGCCGAGATCTCCGGCGGGGAGTACTTCTTGTCCCGCACTTCGACCCAGGCATCGCCGTTATCGGCCTTGACGATCTTGAAGGGGGAGATCTTGATGTCCTTCTGCACCGCCTCCGTGTCGAACTTGCGGCCGATCAGCCGCTTGATGGCGAAGAGGGTGTTCTCCGGATTGGTGACCGCCTGGCGCTTGGCCTGCTGGCCCACGAGGCGCTCGCCGCTTTCGGTGATGGCGATCATCGACGGGGTCGTCCTGCTCCCCTCGGCGTTCGCTATGACGATCGGCTCCCCACCCTCCATGATTGCCACGCAGGAGTTGGTGGTTCCGAGATCTATGCCTATTACCTTGCTCATACTGCCTCCTTGGTTAATGGTTCTGTCTGTAACCTAGTAATTGTGTCCGGGAAAAACAAGGGGGATGACGAAAAAAAGTACGCGGCGCGAGGACCGGACAATCTCAACGCTGCCGTTCCCCGGGCCTCGATCCTCCCCTGCCTACTTGACCACCATGACCATTGCCGGCCGGAGCAGGCGCTCGTTCAGCAGGTACCCCTTCTGGAAGACCTCGGCAATGCTCCCCGCCGGGTATTCGTCGGACTCCACCTGTCCCATGGCCTGGTGATGGGCGGAGTCGAACGCCCCCCCTTTTTCCGAGACCACCGGCGTGACGCCGAATTTTTTCAGGGCGTTCACCAGCATGTCCAGGGTCATCCGGATCCCGACCACGACCGGATCCTGGCTCTCCGGATCGAGGTGATCCAGGGCCCGTTCCATGTTGTCCACCGCCGGGAGTATCTCCAGGATCAGGGATTCGTTGCCGTACTTGATCAGCTCTTCCTTTTCCCGCATGGTCCGCTTGCGGTAGTTTTCCAGGTCGGCCCGCTCCCGCACGAACTTGTCCCAGTTCGCGGCGGCCTCGGCCTCCTTCTCTGCCAGCAGGGTCTCGAGTTCCTTCAGGCGATCGCCCCCCTCCGCCCCTTCAGCCACGTCCTGAACGGGCGCTTCCTGCTCCTCGACATGCTTGTGACTCTTCTTGTCCACGGTTGCAGCTCCTTATCGTTGGCCGCAGAGCGTATCGTCTGCGCGCTGTCCTTACTCCACGTGCAACAGCCTGGTAAGCATCCTGGCCGTATAGTCGACTATCGGGATCACCTTGCCGTACCCCATCCGTGTCGGGCCGATGACCCCCAGCACCCCCAGGGTGTTCTTGCCGGAGACGTAGGTGGAGGTGATCAGGCTCATCCCGGACATGCTGTTCAGGTGGGACTCTGAGCCGATGAAGATGTTCACCCCCGGGGCCTTCAGGCAGCTGTCCAGCAGGGAGAGGAGCTGGCTCTTCTGCTCCATGGCACGGAAGATCTCCTTCATCTTCCCCACGTCGGCAAACTCGGGGAGATCGAGGATGTTGGCCTGCCCCTCGATGAAGATCTCGCCGTCCCCGTCGTCCAGCGCCTGCTGGGAGAGCCGCAGGGCATTGGCGAGCAGGTCGTCGTACCGGATCCGCTCGCTCTCCATCTCCTTCACGATCCGCCCCTTCACCTGGGAGATGGTGAGGCCGTGGAGGATGCTGTTGAGGTAGTTCGCCATCCTGAGCAGCTCTTCGGCGGGGATATCCTGCTCCAGCTCGATGATCCTGTTCTGCACCGATCCGCTCTGGGAGACGAGAATGGCGAGTATCCTGCGGCTGCCGAGACGGATGAACTCCATCTGGCGAAACACGTTGCTGCTGAAACTGGGGGCGGCCACGATCCCCATGTAGTGGGAGACGGAGGAGAGCATCTGGCTGATCTCCCGGAACACCCCGTCCACGTCCTTGCCGGCCATGGAGCAGCGCCGGCGGATCTCCTCCCGCTCGACCCGGTCGATACCCCGCACCGCCAGGAGCGAATCCACGTAGAGACGGTAGGCCTTCTCCGTCGGCACCCGCCCGGCGGAGGTGTGGGGGGAGGCGAGGTAGCCCATCTCCTCCAGGTCCGCCATGACGTTGCGGATCGTCGCCGGGGAGAGGGAGAGCCCGTGCCTGCTCCTGATGGCACTGCTGCCGATCGGCTCGGCCGTGCTGATGTAGTCCTCGATGATCGTTTCCAGTATCTGACGGCTTCTGGGATTCATTCCGTCCTGCATGGCTGGCTCCGAAGATAAAAAATTAGCACTCGATGGGAATGAGTGCTAACAGTCGTTAAAGTAATGATTGTGGTGGAAATTGTCAAGAGTTCCCGCGATTTTTTACCCCCGGACGAATTCCACCAGCACCCGGTTGGCCAGCAGCAGGCCCTGCCGCGTGAGACTGACCCTCTCCCCCTCCTTCACCAGCAACCCCGCCGCGGCGAGGCGCCCGATCACCCCGGGGAACGCCTCGTCGGCCGTGACGCCGAACTCCGCGGCGAATTCCGCACCATCAACACCGTCGAGCATCCTCAGCCCGAGGAAAAAGAATTCGGCCATGGCGTCGTCCCGGGAGACCGCCTCGGCAACAGGCTCCCCCGTTTCCCGCAGCCGGTCGGCGTACTCGTCCAGGCCCCGGGGGTTTTCCCATCTCAGGCCGAAGCCGGGGTGCCGGACAAAGGAGTGGGCGCCGGCGCCGAAGCCGAGGTAGTTTTCCCGGCGCCAGTAGACCTGGTTATGGCGGGAGCGGTAGCCGGGCCGGGCGAAATTGGATATCTCGTACTGTTCGTAACCGGCAGCGGCCAGAAACAAGGCGGCCATCTCGAACATCCCGGCTGCCGTCTCCTCGTCAGGCAGTCGTAGATCTCCCGACGCCGCCAGGTCGGCAAAGGGGGTCCCCTCCTCAACGGAGAGGCCGTAGGCGGAGATGTGCTCCGGTTCCAGCGCGACCGCCTGGCGCAGCGTACCCTCCCACTGGGGGAGGCTCTGCCCCGGCAACCCGTGCATCAGGTCGATCCCGACGTTGGCGAACCCGGCCCGCCTGGCCAGCGCCAGCGCCTCCCGTGCCTGGTCAGCAGTGTGGATCCGCCCCAGGTGCGCCAGCTGCCGGTCATCGAAGGACTGGATCCCCACGGAAAGCCGGTTGACGCCGGCATCCCGGTAGCCGGCCAGCGACTCCAGGGTAACGGTCCCCGGGTTTGCCTCCAGGGTGATCTCGGCATCGACGTCCAGGAGGTAGTTCTCACGGGCAGCCTGCAGCACCCCCCCGATCAGGGGGGGAGGGAGGAGGGAAGGGGTACCCCCGCCGAAATAGACCGTGGGGACACGGG
>Ga0209725_1001032_pt1 | contig 16301 bp, 10 predicted proteins | sample I18A1metaG_FD_184145 | JGI IMG/M metagenome (GOLD analysis project Ga0209725, IMG submission 184145) | Lake sediment bacterial and archeal communities from Gulf of Boni, Indonesia to study Microbial Dark Matter (Phase II) - ​I18A1 metaG... | ecosystem: Environmental > Aquatic > Freshwater > Lake... | reverse complement strand
TGGGCTATGTTGATGATGAGCGTCTGGCAGAGGCCCTGAAAGTGCTGGTTCAGAAGCGTCGAGCCGACGGAACATGGGCGTTGGACAGTTCACCAGTTGGCAGAATGCATGTGAACATAGAGCCTGCTGGTAAGCCTAGTAAGTGGATAACCTTGATCGCCTTGAAGGTTCTGAAGCGCCTCTATCAAACAAGAAACGAGACGCTAAGGCACATAATATCGAAGACTTAGCCTGTTTCTACAGCCATGATTTCGCGTTCTCATACGCCGCTGCCAAGTGCGTTTGAGCGTCTGTTGTGACAGGTTCCATATGCCCGGGCAGAATGAAATCCACATCAAGCATTGCCAAGCGGGCCAGCGACTCTATCAACCTACGGCTTTCTCCTCCCGGCAGATCCGTACGCCCGAATCCTCCGTCCGGGAAGACCGTGTCTCCTGAGAAGAGAATCTTGTCCTTTCGGTCATAGAGGCACATGGCTCCTGGCGTGTGGCCTGGGGTGTGCATGACCTCAAGCTTCCTATTCCCTGCGAGAACGAAGTCTCCATCTTGAAGCTTAGAGACTTCCAGACCATGACTGTCGAGATCACTGCATTCTTCTTCATGCAGAAGTAGCTTGGGTGAGGCAATGCGGGCTAAGGCCTCAACGCCTCCTACATGATCGAAATGCGCATGAGTCAGTACGATCTGTTTCACATTCTTCGGGTCCAGATCCAATGTCTTGAGTTTCGGAGGCAGCGCATTCAAGACATCACCCGCACCAGTATCAATCACCGTCACCTCATCGCTCCCCAATGAGTAGACATTGGAGCTGAGACCTATGCCTTCTATGAAGCCAATCCCTGAGAGGCGGCTGCTGTAGATCTCAAGCTTCACGATCATATTGGCGCCTTCGGCTGAACATGGTTCCTGTGATTCTTGAAGGATTCTGTTGAAACGTGAAACGAAAAGGCCAGCCGGGTTCATAGGCTTCCATCAAAAGGCAAGCTCACAGTGAAGATTGCCTTACAGTGCCTTTCTAATCGCGCTATTGAGCCGCCAGCTCCTTGTTCTGTTGATGCAAGATGCGCCGTGGACTTGCATTTCACGTCCTTACAGAGATGGAGGCCTCCGCCCTGTAACCGGCGGCAGAATTTACGTACAGGTGTATGTACAAGGGGGTACTATTCGGTATAGGAATCCTTGCCTATATAGGGATCAGCGCCTAGTCTTGTACCGGCATTGGTTTGAAGCGCCTATTGAGCCAATCTCCGAACACAGGATCAGCCAATCTGTATTGACCTTTCATGGGCCTTTCGATTGTTCCTTGATTCATTAGGGATGTAAGTGTCTTGGGTATGTTGAAGATGGGTCTTCTCACCTCGCGAGCTACTTCACTGACCTTCATACTACCACTGGCTAGGGCCAAGAGGATTTCTCTCTCAAGTGGCGAGAAAGTGGCAAAGTAGTTCTCGAATTCGCCATCTAGGCTAAGGATCATATCATCATAGGCTCTGTCAATATGTTCTTCGGCTATCGAGCCATTCTCCCCCAACGCAAGATACAGTTCCAGGCCTAAGCGCTGAACGTAGTCTGGGTACCCTCCGCAGTACACAGCTATCTTATCTATCTCCGAGTCTTCGATGCGCATGTGAACTGTCGCAAATCTCCTCTTCAGAAACTCTTTCACTGTCTGCTGGTCGAGTCCTCTCACTGGAATCTCCACAAGTTGTCTGTAGAACGGGGAACGGCGGTCATAGGCTAGGTTCCGCATGATTGTTGTGGCAGAACCTGCTAGGATGTACTGAACCTTTTTCTGCGATTGAATGATTGAACGCATCCGCTTCAGAACGTCGTCTCCCCACCGGATTATGTCTTGGAACTCGTCTATCATGACGACAAAGAAAACGTTCTTCTCAATTGCCAAAGACTCTATGTACCGCAGTGCATCTTCAATCAGGGAGTCCTCTCCTGTTCTGCTATCTCGAAATCTCAACGTGAACTCTGAAAACCTGATCTCGCTAACTCTGTCCAGCACAGCCTTCACCTTTTCACTCGTAGCCTTAGCCAATCTCTTCACGTAAGCCTTGTCCCCTGTCTTCTGCACATAGCATGCCACGGCTGTGTCCACAAGCAACTTTGCGAAACGGCTCTTCGTTGCCAGCCCATAGCAGTTGATGATCATGGTCACAATATGTGGGTTTGATTGAAGTCTGATCGCTAGATTTTCAAGGATTGAAGTCTTTCCTGTTCTCCGGAGGCCGATCAGGACAGAGTTGCTAGAACTTCCATTCTCCAATCCTCTAACCAACGAAAGGAGTCTTTCCAACTCCTTTTCCCTGTCGACGAAATGTTCACCCGTGACTGGTTTTCCTACCAGGAAAGGCGGCTGACTCATCAGAATCAGGGGAATATAGGAACTGGCGCCTATATAGGCATTTTTCCCTATATTTCAGATATGGCCTGCGCCGAAGGCAGTAAGTCGCTGCAAGTCCGATCCCGTTGCATGAAGTCCAACCTTAGAGGACAAGATTGAGGCCCAACGAGCCTCGTATTAAAGCCTCAGACCGCAGGCGTAATCGCAATCCATACCTGTGACACCTCTGCTTGATCACTCACTCCGTAATCAGCTGAGCATAATCATTCCAGCAAGCTAGTCACCTCTAAATACCGCAGCCCGACAGATTAGCTCGAAGTCTAGTTATGGATCGAGTCGGTTCACTAAAGATCGGTGAACTTCTCACCAAGCCCGTAACGATCAGTCCGTCGGCACCGGTCAGCAAAGTGATTGGCCTTCTTCGAGAAAATAAAGCCTACGAAGCCTTCGTCACCGAGCAAAAGGAGGTTCAGGGCATTGTTACGATACGAGATATTCTCCGAGCGAAGCACATAGCGACCGGGAAGATCTCCTCACTAATGACCCGCATCCCCAGACTGAAGCCTGAGGATGATGTGAGTCTTGCCGCGAGGATTATGACTGAGCACAGGATCCGAGCCGTGCCAGTAGCGGAAGAGGGCAAATTGATCGGGCAACTAACGGCCGCCTCGATCTGCGGGCTTATGGCCCGATCAGGCAGGTGGAACCTGAATGCTGGCAGAATCATGACGCCGAACCCAGTCGTGCTTCAGGAAGATGACTTGGCTGCGAAGGCACGGACCATGATGATTCAGAGAGATATCGATCATCTGCCGGTGGTGCGCAAGCAGAAGATAGCTGGAATCGTGACATCGGACAGTTTAGTGTTCAGAATCGTTCCCCCGGAAAGAATTGCGCGGGAATCTTGGGTTTCAGAGAGGCAGAGACAATTGAATCTGAAAGTGTCCGGGCTGATGATGCCTGATCCGGTGACATCAACACCTGATACGGATGTCTCCGAGGTCATCAAGGAGATGAGCCGGCGCGAGACCACCTATTCTCTGGTTGAGCTCTGGGGTGAACTTCAAGGAATCATAACCTACAGGGACTGCGTGAAACCACTCGCCACCCCTGTATCGGAGACTGTTCCGATATCCATCATAGGTCTACCTTCGGACCCGTTCGAGGGCGAAGTGGCCAAGGCGAAGTTTGAACGAATCGCTAAACGTCTGGCCAGGAGCCTTCCGGATCTTGCTGAAGCGAGGTCTGTGATAAGAACGTCTAAGAAGGCCGGGCGAAGGCGTCGATATGAGGTTGAAGTCAGCTTGGTCACGCCATCTAGGACAACCTCGTTCTCCTCATCAGGCTGGAGCCTTCCCGAGATATTCGATGAGCTTTCTGGTAGAATGAAGCGCCTCACGACAAAGAAACCAAAACTGAGGAGGAGACGCCTAGAGTAGCCGGCCGTCGAACGTCACCGGTTGACTGGTTTCTTCCTCTCTTCGTTTCCTCTTCCTTTACGGATGTGAATTGTAGAAGGCGTAGGGATTCGTTACGAGTAGATTTAATTGTGAATTCTGGTAGGATTGTGTGGCTGCGGGGGTACCCGAGACCCGTTCTACAGTCAGAAAGGGCGGGATTCAGGTCTAAGGGGCAGGGCCGCATGCTCCGAGATGGGCCATGCGGTGCAAAGCTTAGAACCCTGTGGCAAAGGCCTTCGTGGGTTCGAATCCCACCCCCCGCACCATTTTCATCATCGTTCATGTCGCAGATTCTTTCCGCGCGTGGGTTTTGCCGTGTTTTCAACGTGGAAATGGAGTGAAAGGGACTTGTGCGCCACGTGTTTCTACCAGTATTTCAGATCGCTTCACTGGGGGTGCATCATGACGATGAAGACATTGGGATAGGAGTCTCTGATTGTTGTTTCTCTGATCGTGTACTCTTCGTCTTTCTGTTGCTCCGGATCCTTTCCCAGCTCCTTCACGTTGGAAAGCCATTTTTCGTTGTGTCGCGCGCTAGCGACCCATTATCACATGGCCTTTCACTTCGCGAACGTTGGTCGGGGGCATCCAAGATTCGCATGCTTTATATCGGCTGCTGGCGGCAATCTACCTAGGCTGATTGTGGATTGGGTCGGATCTCCAGAAGAAAGTTCATAGTATGTGCTGCATGCGGTGCCGCTGCAGCAGTTGTTGGTGGATACTATCTCCGCAGTGTTCCCTCTGTTCAGACTCCTCAGCAGTTGATGGGGTCTCCTCTGAAGGAGGCAAGGCATTATGAACAGGTGGGCCAAGACGTGGTTCTCTGCAAGCTCTGTTTTCGGAAGTGCTTGATTCAGCAAGGCAATAGAGGAACATGCAACACGAGAGAGAATCGACAAGGCAAGCTCTACACGATGGTGTATGAAAAGACGGCAGCGACACACATCGATCCCATAGAGAAACTTCCGCTTTATCATGTGCGGGTGGGGTCGACCTCTCTGTGTTCCGCGTCGGCGGGATGCAATTTTCACTGCCTGAACTGCATCAACTGGTCGATTTCGCAAAAGGCTCCAGAGGAAGTTGAGTCCATTGCGAAATCTCCTGCCGAGCTGGTTCAGACAGCGAAAGAGAATGGAGCAGGAATAATCGCATTCACGTACAACGAGCCAACCATGTTCTATGAGTATATTTATGAGGTTTTCAAGCTAGCGAAAAGCGCCGGAATCAAAACCTGTTTTCACACGAACGGAACGATGAACACGAAGCCACTTGAGGAGATGGCGCCATACTTAGACGCGGTCGTGGCAGACCTCAAGGCCTTCAGCAAGGAAACCTATGAGAATCTGACTTCGGGCGATTTTGAAACCGTGCTCAGATTCTTGAAGGATGCCAGACGACTGGGTCTGTGGCTAGAGATAGTGCATCTCGTAATTCCTACAATAACCGATGAGGATAAGAAGATTGGAGAGATGAGCAAGTGGATAGCGACTGAACTTGGCTTGGACACGCCTCTCCATCTCTCAAGGTTCTTCCCAAGCTACAAGCTGGAGAAGCTAGCCGCGACCCCCCTGAATACCATGATGAAGGCATACGAGACCGCGAAGAAATCAGGCCTCAAGTTCGTCTACATGGGGAACGTGCCCGGAGAAGGTCTGGCCGACACAAGCTGTCCAAACTGCCGCAAGATGCTCATCAAACGTAAACAGTTCGCGGTATACTGCAACGACGTGAAGGAAGGAAAATGTAAGTACTGCGGAAATCCTGTACCTGGAGCATGGTAATGAGACAAGCCCACTCTTCTTGCGGAGGAACTCAGCTAGATGCCTTCCAAGAAGAAAGCTGCTGTTGTAGCAGTCGTACTTCTCGTTGCCGCCTTCGGAGCCATTGTCATTAGTTCCAAGATCTTTGAGCAGAAGCCGAAAGTTAGAGTCGCCACTCAAGACCAGATACTTTCTTGGTTGGTTCGCGAAAACGGAACACTCCTAGAGGAGGATTTTTCGAGCATACTCGAAGGATGGACCCTGACAGGAGAGGGGCGGCGATTCATCGGTCTGGAAGGGAATTGGTACGGGATCTGTGAGAACTGGGGCACTATTGAGCCCCCAAGTTCCGAATGGAGTGACTATACACTAGTTATCCGGGCTAAGGTTTATTCGGGATCGGGTCACGTAGACTTCAGGGTCGTGCCGGACGCCGGGTTCTACAGCCTTGAGCTGAATCTAAACAAGGGGTACAGGCTTCTCAAAATGGTGGACCGAATAGAGTACACGCTATTCCGATACTCAGGAAAGGTGGAGCAGAACAGATGGTATCAGATCAAGATTGAACTAAAGGGGAACACGATACGGATCTTTCTTGACGGCCAACTTGCTATACACTACACAGATGACAGCAATCCGTATAGAGTTGGAGGATGCAGATTTCGAGCAGTATCACGATCTCTAATGCATATAGACGACCTATCAGTGCATGGCATGAGGCTAGTCCAGAGTTCAAAATGGCAGGCAACTAATGGCCCGCCTGGAGGAATCGGATTCGACATGGTCATGCATCCCAAGGATCGCAGAATCGTTTTCGCTGCAGACAATCCGTCAGGGCTTCTGAAGAGCGAGGACACTGGAAGAACTTGGAAACGGAAGAACCGTGGAATCACTGCATTCTCTGGCCCGTCAAATGATGGAGTTCCAATCTACTCGGTTGCGATAGACCCTAATGATCCGAACAGCACCCTCTGGGCTGGCGCCAGTGGCATAAGAGGGGTGTATCGGTCGTATGACGGAGGAGAGAGTTGGACAAGGAAAGATAGGGGGATTCTAGAGTGGGGCGAGATCACAGTAAGAGGTTTCGCGGTCAAACCCAGCAACTCTAGAATAGTTCTGATGGCGGTGGAAATCGGAACCGGAGGGCGGAAATATGAGATGCCGAAGAGCTGGGGCAGAATCTATTTTAGTAGTGACGGTGGGGAGAACTGGGCATCTGTCTGGAACGGCACAAGCTTGGTACAGAGAATTCTCTTTGATCACAAGGATCCTCGGATCGCATACGCCTGCACAGGGTCTTTCGATCGTGTGAGCAATGAGCACTTAGGGGAAGGAACAGGCATACTCAAGAGTACAAATGAAGGAGTCAGCTGGAAGCCTATCAACAACGGGATAGAAGTCCTCTACGTAGGATCTCTTGCAATGGACCCAAGAGATACAAGAATTCTCTACGCAGCTTCAGGAGCCCCCAAGTACATCGCGCCGATAACAACGGGGGGAGTCTACAAGACTACTGATGGGGGAGAAAGCTGGAAGAAAGTGTTGGGCGACGACGCTTTCACAATGGTGGCCGTCAGTCGATCCGAGCCTAAGGTAGTCTACGCTGCCAGTGAAAGGGCTTTCTTCCGAAGCGACGATGGAGGTGTGACTTGGACGAAATTCTGTCACGAGAAAGAGATCGGGTGGGGGCCAAAAGGAGTCAAAATCGGTGTGCCTACAAGTTGCGTAGTTGATCCCGAGAATCCGTCATTCATTCTTGTGAACAGCTACTTGGGCGGCATAGTGCGATCTGAGGATGGAGGGAAGACTTGGCTGGTGAGCAGCCAAGGGTATGCTAGTGCCGACCTGCAGGGGCTTTCGATATGCTCAGCTGATACGAATGTGGTCTACGCGATAGGGCGAAGTGGGCCCTTCAAGAGTCTTGATGGCGGCAAGACTTGGGAAGGGATCGCGAATGGCATAGCTGCGGTTCGGGACTGGTACGCCGTCGCGACCAATCCAAGGAATAGTCGTGAGGTTCTCGTCTCTGACCAGTTTGATGGAAGAATCTTCAAGAGCATAAACTCCGGCGCGATATGGCAGCTGGAATACAAGCATCCTCTAGTGAAGGAAGCGGATCCAAACAATAGGCATGGGTTCAAGGTAATCGCATATGCACCGTCCAACCCGAAGATCATCTTTGCAGGCATGAGGGTTCAGAGAGCCGTCGTTGAGGGTAGCCTACCCATACGATCCAGCTATGGCGTCTTCAAATCTGTTGATGGCGGAGAAACATGGAGGGAAGTGAATCGAGGCTTAGAGAAGACCATGCGCAACATAAACGCCATTCTCATTGACCCGAAGAACCCCGACATCGTCTACCTAGGGCTGCTCGGAGACGGCGTCTACAGGACGACCAGCGGCGGAGCTAGCTGGGTCGAGAGGAACACCGGTCTCATATCGCTGGACGTACGTTCCTTGGCGGCGGATCCCACGAACTCAACGATTGTTTACGCTGGGTTGGGAGAGGGCGCCGGGATCTTCATGAGCGTCGACGAAGGCGAAAGCTGGCAAGCCATCAACAACGGCATAAGAGTCGAGTGCCCATCATACTTACAGCGCGTAGGCCAAGTCCGGCCGGGAACCACGCTTGTGAAGGCTTCTCGTGTTACTCGGGGCGACTTCTACTCGATGCCTTGGACCAGTATTGATGCACTTGCCATGGACATGAAGAGTGAGATAGCCTACACCGCAGACTTCTCGCTTGGAGTATATGTCTCTCCTGATGATGGAGCTAGCTGGCACCCCATCAACTACGGCTTAACGAATAGAGCTGTCTGCGCTCTATCACTCTCACCTGATGGCCGCGTCTTGCTTGCAGCGACCTCTGGAGGCGGAATCTTCCGCCTAGACATCCCTCGATCGGAATCAAGAACCGGTCCAATGCAGATTGGGATGCAATCCTTCACTGAGGGCTGCCACCGGTTGACTGATCTCGTCATTGCAGATGACGCAGTAAGACTCAAGCCAGCAACCTTTCCCCCGAGCCTCTGCTAATCAAGAGCCCGACAGCCTGTTCTCGATAACCTCTGATTCTGCATTTGAATCAGACTCCTAAGAAGGGCCAAACATGAACCTAGCACTCAGAAGACCAACAACATAATACCCGCAACCGAAAAAATACCGAAAGACTGTTGCAGGGTCGACGCTACTTATCATTCCAAAGGATCCAGTCGAAAGAACATTCAGAGTAATCCGACTTGACAACCTGAACGCTTTCTTGAAACAGCAAGAAGCCCCAACAAGAGCACCAATATTGGACGTAGAAAAGCGGATAGCGAGTGGCCTCTGACGGATGTGAACACTTTTTCAGCGAACTCGGAGAGTCGCGAATTCCACATCCAGAGCCAATAGAAGACCGGAGAGAAGCAAGTCCGTGTAGATTCTTGCAGTTGCACCTTGGGAATTAGCCTCGAAGAACCATCGAGGAATATGCTGAGAAAGCGCACGCTAGACGCCTAGTCAGAATCGGACATTTTCACAATCCAGTGTCTGCCTTGGGTCACACGTTCAAGATTTCGCTAGTGGAAGAGACAACTTGTCGACAAAGACAGAACTCAGTCTTCGGCCGGGTATCGTTGGCGAACTACAACACAGGCATCCGCGTGGAACAGAGAACCCTTCCCTACCGATTGACCTTAATGGCGTTAGATCTCCTGTCTGAGACGACTGATCCGCCACACACCCCACTGTTGCCTGGCTATGCCCGAGAACGGATTCACGCCAGAAACATGCTCTGGATCTGTCTGCGCGCAACATGTTCTCTGCTGACGGTTCTCCGGCGGGCGATGTCGAAATGGCTTCAAAGATCGTGTCCCTAGCCTCTTCATGACGCCAGACCCAATAGTGCATTCCGCCCACACGCCATCTGACTGTTCCGAGAACATCGTCCAGAACCGTTGGATCTACGTAGGAATATGCTCGGCCCAGCGTGCGATGCCTGTGGATTTGCATGACTTGAACCCAAGGCCTATACATCAAGCTTGAAGGAAAGACCTTGTTCACGAGATCCAATTCCATCTTGAAGAAGTACGGAATGCTGTTTGCAACGTTCGGAGTTGTCCACCCCCTCTCATTATCCCTCTCGCGAGACGGAGTCGGCTCAGTCCTCAGGATTCTTGAAGTCACTTCGTCGGTCTCCCATATCCTCATAGACACCCAAAGCGCGTCCAAACGGCTCGATGAGACAATCTTGGTCAGACATGTAAGGCGGCCCCTTACATTTGCGAAAATCGACGGTTCAGCGATCCTTGTGATGTTTGCTCCAAGACGAAATACTTCATCTTCGTTGAATGAAAGCCAAAGCCCACGTTCCTCTCCCCGAGGTATCTGTTCGAACCTCCATTTGAGAACAAAGTACTCTTCGTCCGGAATTATCACCTGCGGGCTGGGATAGAAAAGAATCGCGTCAGGCTTGCGAAGTGTTCGAATCTCAAGCTCCGCCCAGGGGATGATTGACAATTCCTGATTCCGCAAGTGTACCCACCACGTTCTCCTCCCAAGTACTTCCCCATCCAAGACCTCATCATTAACAGCATATAGAGTCAGCCGACTGCTTACAAGGAAATCCAAATAGAATTCTGTCTGGCCAATGCTTTCACGTGGGAGCGCTAGCATGGTGAGAAGAAGTATCAAGACAAGTGCGAAGACTTCCCGCTTCATTGTCGAACCCTCTAACCGGAGCAGATACCTAGGAAGACATCCTACCGAACAACTCCAATCACATTCATATTCGAACGGTGGCCGCCTAAAAACCTACGACTCCCTAACCTCTCACTCCTGCGAAGAAACAGCATACTTCAGGCAATATGAAGAAACAACAGCCTCTCACAAGCATTCCTCATCTGAAACAGGAGATCAACTAAGGTTGATGAAGATCTCGACACACCCCCCATCGCCCTTATGAAGTCCATAGGCAGAACGAAAACTATGCCTAAGATCTCCTTGTCACAAGAAGCGTGATTGCGCTAGTAGCTTTGAGCGCAACGACTAGACTCCATAGATCCAGCACGCCAAGAACCGGTAGGAGGAGACTAACTGCAAGCGCTCCCATCCATGCGCCGGCCAAATCACATGAATACAACAGAGGCAAACCCTGTCTAAAGCTAGATCCGGGTGTTCCTCCCTCAATGAACCCGTTTGCAGCTGAGAATTGAGCGCCAACAATGACCCCAGACAAAAGGGACAGGAAGAAGATGCCCAAACCGTTCCCTAGAGAAGGGGTTGGAAGCCCGGAAGAATAGATCAGGGCGATGGCACCCGGAAGCAGGATCGAAATACCTAGAACTGCAACATCCATCAAGACTAGGCCATTGCTGGTCCTCGGAGATCTCTTGATTCGCATTTGGATTAGGCTCCCTAGAAAGAGGCCAAACATGAACGTAGCACTCAGGAGACCAACAACGTGGTACACGTAACCGAATATTGACTGAAAGACTGTTGCGAGAACAATGCTACTCATCATCCCGAAGAATCCGGTCGAAAGAACCATCCACCAAAATCCGACTTGACGATTAGAACGCCTCCTTGAGACAGCGAAAAGTGCTAGCAAGAGTATCAAGGTCGGAAGCAGAAAGGCCAATGGCGAAAGGTCCTTGACGGAGGCGAAGATTCTCGCACCGGACTCGGAGAGTTGCGAATTCCACATCCAGAGGTAATAGAAGACCGCGGAGGGAAGCAGGTCAGTGTTGATTCTTGTGTTTGTTGCTTGGGAAACGGACTTGAGGAACCATTGGGAGTGTTTTGGATCCAGTTTGTACTCGATGTGAGACTCGGACAAAAACGCAGTCTCCAACCTTCTGTTCTGCAGTCTGTCTATTAGTATCTCTGAGTGAATTTCATCAAGGTTCAGTGAGTCAGAAGCTAAGAACAGGTTCATGTCCCCGGGAATTGGGCGCACGTATCTGAAAACTGACTTCAGTGTAGTCAAGATGCATGCGTTCAGGAAAGCTAGTTCTTGGCTCAGATATGATGACGATCCTATCAATGGGACGGATAAGAGTCCTTCCTTGTCGATCAGCCTTTTTACTGACGCGAAAAATTCCTTGGTGTACATTCGGTTTAGAAGAATCGTCGAAGGCGAGGGGAGATCGATCAGAACAACATCGTATTTCGAGGTTGCATGTACGACGAAGAATCGGCCGTCTGCATAATCCACTTTTACTCTTGGATCAAGGTGTCCGAGTACCGAAGGCTCCAAAAAGCGCTCTGCTACGCGCACAAGCAGCGGATCAAGCTCCGCGTAATCAACCCGCGTCACATTGTGTTTGAGTACTTCTGTTAGGGCGCCCCCAATTCCACCTCCCAACAAGAGGACTCTGTTAGGAGATGCGTGAAAGAGCAATGGCAAGTGCACAACTTCCTCCACGGTGGCTATATCTGGAGTAGGCAAGGAGTAGACTGGGACCCCGTCTACATGGAGAGTGAACTGCTCCTCATTTCTGGTGACAGCGATGTTGCCGAAAATAGAGTTCTGATAAAGCCTAAGGTCACAGCCTGACCATTGGACTGTTGCCGATTTCGTCTGCATAAGATCAGCGAATCCACTTGTCACTATCAACGCAAGAAGCATCGCCACGTTCAACCGTTGCAGCTTTGTTCTCGTGAGGGCCTTCCACAGAGCCACCCTGTGTGTGAGGGATCTCTGATAGGCTAAGTCACGTGCCTGAGCAACGATGATCATGAGCGAGGAAATAGCGCAGAGAACCCCAATGGCCTGAGAGATATGGAATGAATGAAGATCTTGAATGGCGACCAGACTGAGAAGCCCTCCTGCCGCTGCTCCAATTGACTCGAGAGAGTACGGCAGGGCATGCATTCGGCTGGTGCGACTGATGAAGTTCCAGATCTTTGAGCCACAAGCGAAGAGCATTCCTCCGAGTGTGGATGTGGGCATAAGGAGCACTGCCGACAGCCAGACCATCGTTGTCAAAGGAACAACCTGTCCAACCGGCAGACCGACTAGAGCCTTGGCACAACGCGCAACATACAACGATGCGAAAAATGACAGGCCAAGTAGAAGCTGCAGTGATACCATGCCGCTCAACAGGTTCATGTGGCTACGGGAGATCCTCGAAGCGACGAAGCTACCACCTGCCCCCCACATAAGCCAGCTTGACAGGATAATTCCTATCGACAACTCGTTCCCAGAGAATACTACGATCAGTTCTCGGATAAGCACCACCTGACATAGTGAGGAACAAAATCCCATAAGGAATATGCATAGAGAATAGACGCTTGGCCGGAATCGAGCATCGCTACGGTCCAATGTCTTCCCTTGCATCATGCGTTTCAGACCTGGCTAGTTGGAAAGATAGTTGTCTCAAAAAGACAGAAACCAGTCCTCGGTTTAGAACCGCCAGCGATTTCCTTAGGCACTCGCATGGAACAGAAAACCATTCATCATCAATTGATCTTAACGGCTTCCGAGCCTCTGCCTGAGATAGCTCATGTGCCACAGTTCTCGTCAATGGTTCGCCAGCTTCCAGAACAGATTCAACCGCGAAGCATCTGGATTTACCTGCTTGAGGCATATTCTCTGACGGGAGCTCTCCCGCAGGCCAAGTAGAAACGCTTTCGAAAATTGTTTCTCTTCCCTCTTCGTGACGCCAAGCCCAAAAATGTATCCCATCTACCCGCCAAGTGACTGTTCCGAGAATGTCGTCTTGAACCGATAACTCCCGATCACCATACGTTCGGCCTCGTTTCGGACTCTTATCAATCGGCTTCATGTAGACATATGGCTTATACATCACACTCGATGGAAAGACCTTGTTCAAGACGTCCAATTCCACCTTGAAAGTGAATGGAATGCCCCTTCCAACAGGCGAGATCCACCATGATCTCCGGTTGGGCTCTTCAGTAGACGGTCTTGGCTGAACCGATGTCAAAACTGCCGCTACCTCATCAGTTTGCGGAAACCTCACGTCCACTGATACTCCTTCTAGATCACTGGACGAAACTATCTTCGTTTCACAGGTGAGACGCATTCTTTGGGACGTAACGACTTTGGGGTTGACGAACCTTGTGATGTTGGCTTTAAGCCTGAATGCTTCATATTCGTTGAAGAGGACGGAAACTCCGTTCTGTCCTTTTGGAGGTGTTTGGTCGAACTTCCATCTGAGGACGTAGTACTCTCCACGCTGTGTCGTTCCTGTTGGTGAGGGATAGAAGCGAATCAGATCTGGCTTGTGAATCATTCTAATTTCCAGTTCTGGACCAAGAAGCGTTGACGCTTCATAGTTTCTAAGACCTATCCACCATGTTCTTGTTCCAAAAACCTCTTGATCCAAAATGTCTTCCTCAACAGCGTAGACACGATAGGAGCGGCTTACATTAACATCCAAATAGTACTCGCTCTGGCCACTGGCCTCAGGTGGAACGACAAGCAAGCACGAGGCAAGTGTCAATAGAAGGAGATACCTAATTCGCCTCATCTCCCCGTCCTCTCAAACATGTGGCTAGATAACCCCACAATGAGAAGAATCAAGGGTGTATGCGTACTTGAATTTTGAGCTCGACAAGCAGCACCCTCGCAACTACTTGAGGCATCTGATCTGCGGGCCCGCTATGTTCTTTGTCGCTAGAAATGGGCCCAGAATCCCTGTGGGTTTAGATCCTTGTGGGCCCGCCAACCTCGGCAACAATATCACCCAACTGGATTGCCTCGTCGATGTCGCCTCTCCAGAATCTTGCGTATTCCGGGAATAATCTGATTGTCATATGAGATACGCAATCTGTTTCTTCGGTGGAGTTCACGTAGGTTGCTCTCGACCCAGTTCTCTATTCTCCACTGCCTAAGGATTGAACGCAGCAAATCAAAGTCAATAGATTGCTTGTTCTCCTTGAGGAAGCTATTCAGACGCACCGCGTTGAGCCGAGAAATTCGTTCTGGTTCCCTGAAGGCAAGACGCAGAGCAACCGTTGCCTCACGTGAGGGCGACCAGAGCTCAATGTTCCATTGTCTGATCTGTTCAACATAAGGTTGAAGCAACGAAAGAGGTCGGCCGTCTAAGATTTTGTCGAAGATTTCGACGAAGAAGGGTTTTCTCCCCACTCGAAGCTCTGTTGCATACGTCATCATCTTTCGATCCTCGAATTTCCTCGTCAGGACACTGGTAGTTCTATACTCCACGTCTTGCATCTTGCCGAGCTCTTCGCCTAGCTCTTCCATGGTCTTTAGGCTGACTTGGCTTGAGAGAAGATCAAGGTCCTTGCTTCGGAGGGGATTCTTCATATACACAGACATGGCTTGGGATCCGTATAGGACGAGATCACCGATGCCTTTGTCTCGCAGGTACCAATAGGTGACTTGAAGCAGCTGCTTCCATTCTTTTGGGGCGGCTCGCAGTTCCTGAGGCCTTTTCAATCATCCCGACACTCCAAGCTGCTTTGCCGCCGGAATGATGATGTCTGGGCCGGTTAGTCTCTTGATCCGTTCAAGACCGAGTTTTCCAACTCCCTTCTCGTCGAGGACTCTCTGGAATCCAGACTGAGCATACTGCCTGGCAATCTTCAGGAATGTTGTCCGCACAGCCAAGAACAACGATGCATTCGTTTCCGTTTCCTTGGATGACACGACCGCCAAGATGCTGTGAAACAGGCAACGAACAGCTCTTCCGACTTGCATCTCATCAGCGCGTCGTATAAGATATGGCAGATCCAGCCTCTTCGTGGAGACCATCGCAATCACGAAAGAGAGCGTCTCTGTGTTCTTTCTTGCATCCACATGCAGCTCGTACACAAGACAATCTTCCAGAGATCCTATCAGGATGGAACCTGTTGCTGTTGAGCGTGAGAGTCCATCGAAGTCGATTGAAACGACTCTCATATCTCGTTCCGGGACATCCCAATTGAGACCATGCATACGAAGTGCCGCGGGCCCCACTGAGACCTTCGGCTTGTTTGCAGTCAATCTATACAGTTCTTGCGGTCTCACTGATCCAACATTGCGAGTGCGCACCTCTAGCACTTCTGCTAGCAGAAGAAGGTCAAGATATCGTCGTAGTGTCTTGTTGTCCTTGATTACACTCGCTCGAGCGGTCTCTCTCAATATGTTTCTGAAGGAGGCAGTGCCACCTAGCCTTTGTACTGTCCGGGTGAGTTCCTTTGCTTTTCGAGGGTCTGTGGATCTCGGCATGGATGATGCCTGTAGGATTAATCCTACAGGGAATGCCTTAACCATTGCGCTTCTCAGACGAGCAAAACCTGCAATCATCAAACGAAGTCTCCCCAATCAAGACGCATGAGAACCGAGAAAGGATGATCAGTATTGCAGCGTTTCTTTCGAGGGCATCTGCACCTTATCAGGTGCGAATCTCACCCCTCGCACCATCCAGAAATCGCCTGAACTACCGCGGGCTAAAGCCCGGGGGGCTTTTGAATCTCCCTCAGCAGAATCCCAGCGTTTACGGCCTTCTTTGATCTGACGCAACTCCTCTCCAAGTTGAGAGATGGAGCGTCCTTGCTCCACGGACAGTAAACCAAGATCCACAACAAGTCTCTGGTTAGGCCTATCGATACGACTGTTGGTTGCTACGCTCTTTCTCCTGATAGTATGTTGGCTTGTTCATTGTCGAAGGTTTTGAGTTCAAGGCCTAACTCCAATGCCAGCGCGACGAAAACCATATCATAGATGGGCAGTCTATGTTTGGCTGAGAGTGCACAGGTATCCTTCAGGAGCTTTTCATC